>Ga0172365_10001039_pt1 | contig 19673 bp, 15 predicted proteins | sample LakKivSesite48cm_FD_114535 | JGI IMG/M metagenome (GOLD analysis project Ga0172365, IMG submission 114535) | Sediment microbial communities from Lake Kivu, Rwanda - Sediment site 48cm | ecosystem: Environmental > Aquatic > Freshwater > Lake > Sediment | place: Rwanda: Western Province, Lake... | reverse complement strand
GTTGCAAGGAGCAGGGTTTGAGCTGACCATGGCTGATATCGCGAGAGGAGTCAGGTCTTTTACCATCGGCACAGCCATCAGCCGGGTGATGGGCCTGGCCAATGGATAAGAAATTCCTTTTCGAGACCTTCGAAGTGATATTTATGCTCCTCCATATAGATAGCAATCAACCGAAGTTCTGTAAAAATGCAATGTATTTTTATATCACAGATGAAAAAATCTATCAGGGCAATGCCTGCATATTTCGCCTTCGCAGCAAGCTCTATCGAAAACCATTAGACTTTTGGACATTACTAAATTTATGTGCCGCGTTGAATTATTTGATCAATCTCTTTTTCATCAACTTGAGGCTGATATAAAAAACGATGACCTCTAAAGTAAATATGAACAGAAAGCTGAATATTAATCCCGGGCGATAAACCCCGGAGAACACGGCTCGTGAAATATTGACAGCGTGGGTGAGAGGTATAAAAGATGAAAATGTCTTCATCCAGCCCGGGAACTTGTCCAAAGGAAAGAATACGCCGGAAAAGAAAAGCATGGGCATGATGACCAGTTCTGTGTAGTAATTAAAGAAGTCAAAGTTGGGCGCAAAGGAAGTCACGATCATGGCCATTGAGCCAAAAAGGACACCGACAAAGACCATGAGGACAAGCAGAAGCAGTACGCTCGGCATTGACGCTGGCAAGACTCCCATGAAGGCCGCCACAATGAACATCAGGGTTCCGCTGACTAAACCTCTGAAGGTGGCCCAAGCGATATCGCCTGCAATGGCATCCTCCGCGGAGACAGGCGTGGCAATTATAGAATCATAGAGCTTTTCGTGGACTATTTTGACAAAGGTCCCGTACAGGCATTCAAATGTGGAGGAAAGCATGACCGAGGAGACGAGAACGCCTGGAACAAGAAAAAAGAGATAAGGCTTTCCCCCAAAATAGCCGAGATAAGCGCCCATGCCGATTCCGAAGGTTATCAAATAGAAAAGGGGCTCGATAAGACTCACAAGAAAAGTTGGAACGACAAACCTTTTGTAGGAGACAAGATTCCTGATGAATACGTAATAGACCCTGTAAGAAAGGTTCATTCGATCAAGCCTCTGCCCGTGAGCTTTAAAAAAACATCTTCAAGAGACGCCGGCCTGTTCAAATAATTATGCATGTTCAATTCGATCAGTTTTTTCATGAGATGCTGTCCATCCTGGCAGTAAAAATACAAAGTATCCCCCACCCGTTCATGCCCGCAGGAAAAAGGCAATAAATGGCTCATGATTTTTTCGTCTTCCTCCTTGGGGATTCTTATTTCGACGACTTCCCTGCCGATCTCGTCCTCCACCAGCTTTGACGGCACGCCCTCTCTCAGGATTTTGCCGCGGTGCATGATCACCACCCGGTCGCAAAGCTGCTGGGCTTCTTCCATATATTGCGTTGTCAGGATTAGAGTTGCTCCCTGATTCTTTAGCTGACGAAGCCTTTGCCATATCAGATGTTTTGCTTGAGGGTCAAGGCCTGTTGTCGGCTCATCGGCAACGATTAATTTTGGATGATTGAGCAGGGCTTTGGCTATCAAAAGTCTTCTCTTCATCCCTGTCGAAAGTTCGTCTATTTTGCTCTTCCGCTTATGTTCAAGCTCGACGAATTTCAGAAGATCTGCAATCCTCGTTTTCGCTTCACGTTTGGGAATGTCAAAGAAGTTGGCAAAAACAATGAGGTTCTCATAGACGGTCAGGCCAGTATCGAGGGTTATCTCTTGAGGGACAACGCCAGTTATCATCTTCAAGGCCCGATTGTTAATATGAGCAGGCAGGCCGTTGACGATAAGCGTGCCCGAAGTCAGAGGAGAAACGCAATGGATCATCTTGATGGTCGAAGTCTTGCCCGCGCCGTTAGGCCCCAAGAAACCGAAGCATTCCCCTTCTCTTATTTCAAAGGAGATTCCGTCAACGGCCGTAAGCTCGCCGTATTTTTTCACAAGGTCTTTTGCGGCTACGATCGGTTTCATTGATTAAGCCCGTAAGATGATAGCAGATTTTATAAAAAATAAAAAATGCGGTAAATTTGACAAAGTCGAGGCAAAGTGCTTATATTGTATTAAAATATGAGCGAAGAGATAACTCCCGAGGAGGGATAAATGAACATGAAAAAAATCTCGGTCGTCCTCTTTATCGCCGCCATCGCCTGGGGCTGCAGCCTCAACATGATGCCTGCCAAGGATGCTTGGTACGCCCAGCACTACATCATCATGCAGGATTTCGAGCGCGAGCTCTACAAGGACCTGTCGCCGGCGGCCAGGCTTGAATTCCAGAAGCTTTTCTGGGAAGCGCGGGACGCGGAATCCAAGAAAGAATTCGATAAAAGGATACAGTTCGTGATGACGAAGTACAAAAGAGAGAACAGCAAGCAGCCGTGGAACACAGACCGGTCGCGAATTTACATCCTCAACGGCCCGCCGGCTTCGATCGATTACAAGCAAACAGACAACTGGGCAATGCGGGCCGCTGAAGGCGCAGGAGTGAGCGGCGTCGTCTCGGACAGGAGCAACGAAGATATCTCGGCCGATACGGCTGAAATCTGGCTCTACCCCTATCAGCAGTACTTTGTTTATTATGCTTTCACCTTCAAACCGCCAAGCGAATGGCGGATGTCGCCCGCGCCATTCTCAGGCAACCGCTATGTCGGTGCGCTCGAAAACCAGAGCAAGGAAGTCACCTACGGAATCTTGGACGAAGATCAATACAGGCAGCGGCTCAAGGAATTGCAGAGTATCAAATAAGACCGGGCAGTCTGGCTGTAGATTCAAATTTTTGGATTCTATTCAAAATATTGAATGAAAGATTTAGTTGCAAATTGTTATTTGATTGATAATAAATGAAATAATCTTTTCATAATATTGGCATGATATTTGCTATTTAAATAAGAGATAATGATGATTAAAATTAATAATGAAAAGGGGGTGATAATCACTCTAAGCAGCGTCATTTTGGTCAAGGGTTGGAGCGGAAATTTTCCGCTTCAGGGGTTTAATTAAAATAAGGGAAAAAAGGAGTCACAAAAAGCATGATGAAAAAGTTCTTCACTCTCGCATTTATAGCGCTCTTTCTGACAACCGGATTCGCCTTCGCTCAGGTCAATCCCGAGGGTAAGCTCGTCGGGACAGTCACGGATGACCAGGGGACTCCCCTGCCCGGCGTCACGGTTGAAGCCACAAGCCCGAAGCTGGTCGGCAAAGCTGCGACAGTGACCGATTCTTCAGGGTATTATCGATTATTCTCACTGCCTTCCGGACTCTATCAAGTCGTCTTCTCGCTTCAGGGCTTCAAGACCTTGATCCGCAAAGACATCATCGTCCAGCTGGCCCAGGTCATCACCCTCAATGCCAGCTTGGAACCAGCGGTGATTGAGGAGCAGGTGACTGTTGTCGGAATGAGCCCGTTGATCGACGTCAAGAGCACAGTCAAGGGCCAGACCATGACCAAGGAGGTTTTCATGAGTCTGCCCAGAAGCCGTAACTTCGACGGACTGCTCAGCACAGTTCCCGGCGTCCAGTATGACAATGTCGGCGGTGGCCTCTTGGTCGACGGCGCCACTGGAACTGAGAACATGTGGTATATGGACGGAGCCGACATCACTCAGCCTCATATCGGCACCCGGGCTCAGAGCGCTGTCATGGAGCTCGTCGAGGAAGTCAAGGTCACGGCTTCGGGCTATAACGCCGAGTTCGGCGGCTCGATGGGCGGCGTGGTCAACGTCATCACCCGCTCGGGCGGCAACACCTTCCACGGCGACATCATCGGCTATTACGAGGACAACAGCCGGCTGATGCAGGGAAAATCCCACGATTACGGCCGCTGGAATCCCTATAACGACGAACTCTGGGAGTACGTCAACAACGACGATCTATACTATGGCGGCGGAAAAGACCGGGATCCCTACTATCGCGCCGAAGGCATCTTCAACCTCGGCGGCTACATCATGAGGGACAGACTGTGGTTTTTCGGCTCGTTCAACCCTGTCTACAGCCAGAATAAGAGAACAACCTACTTCTTGAGCGACCCAGAGCCTCAACCGAGATACGACTTTTACCGAAAGAGCTACAACTACAACGGCTCATTCAAACTGACCGCAATGCCGATGGGAGGCATGAGGGTTTCAGCGAGCTTTGTCAACAATTTCAGCAAGTATAGGGGCGCGCTTCCCAGCCGGGACGGCACGAGCAGCAAAACCTACGATTGGGACGGGGAAGGCTTTGATTATCCAAACTGGAGCGCTGCCGGTTCCATGGATTGGAGCATCGGCAACAACATCTTGACCAGCCTGCGCTTCGGCTATCACATGTCGAACACGACGAACCAGCTGATTGCCAACCGGTTCACAACTGTCTACTTCAATTACAGCAACTTCATCTACCAGACCGACCCGTTCTTCGTTGCCAATCCCGACCTTCTTCACTATGCCGGCGCGGTCAACTACGGCGGGTCAAGGCTGGTGACCGAGCGGTACAAGCTGGAAAAATACTCGGGCAACTTCGACATCACCTACTACCTCAACTTAGGCGGCGAGCATGCCTTCAAGGCAGGTGTGCAGTGGATCCGCGACGCGGAGGATGTATTCAATGCAGCTCCATGCCCCATGGTAAATATCCAGTGGGGCCGCGGCTACTACGGCCTGGCCACCGGTGAGCCGGTTCTGGGAACATACGGCCACTACCAGATCCGGGGCTCCTGGACCTCAGACTACGGCTACTCCTGGATAATCCACAGGAACAGCTGGTCTATTTATCTCCAGGATTCCTGGACAATCGGCCGCAAGCTGACCATCAACCCTGGAGTCCGGACAGAGGCCGAGTACATCCCGGCTTTCACCAAAGAGACTCAGCAGGAAGGCTACCAGGACAAGCCGATCAACTTCCAGTTCAAAGACAAGTTTGCCCCGCGCTTGGGCATTGTCTACGACGTTTTCGGCGATTCGAGCCTCAAGGTCTACGGCGCCTTTGGGATCTATTACGACGTCATGAAACTCTACATGGCTGAAGGCGCGTACGGTGGATTCAAGTGGAAGACCGACTACTACGAGCTGAACAACCCAGATTGGACCTTAATCGCAGCCAATGGAGACCTCAAGGATAGGGCCAGCCAGGAAGCTGGCGGACGCTATGTCGGCACCATGGATTGGCGCATTCCTTCCTGGGATAGCACTGATCCGGACTTGAAGCCCGTCTCCCAGAGAGAAATCTCCTTTGGCGCTGAGAAGAAGCTCATGGAGAACCTTTCGCTTTCCGTGCGCCTGGTTCAGAAGCACCTCATCTGGACCATCGAAGACAACGGTGTTCTCACTCCAGAAGGCGAGAAGTACTACAACGCCAATCCGGGTTCAAAATTTATCAACGATTTATATGATAAGTTCCTCGGGACGGAATACTGGGATAACCCAAAGGCCAAGAGAGAGTACTACGGCATGAACATCTCTCTCGAGAAGCGGTTCAGCAACAACTGGCAGGGCGGCATCAACTACACCTTGAGCCGCGTTGCCGGTAACTACGGCGGACTGTCCAGCCCAGACGAGGGCAACCGGAACTCGCCGAACGTCGAGCGCTACTACGACCTCTGGTTTATGGCCTATGATATTAAGGGCAATGTCCTTGACGGCCCGCTGCCCCAGGACAGGACCCACTATATCAAAGCCTACGGCTCCTATGTGTTCCCGTTCGGGCTGACTGTCGGTATAGTGGCCTACTCCCGCAGCGGCATGCCCCTCTCCACCGAGCTTGTCTGCAACAATATCCAGGGATACTATCCCGAGAACCGCGGCGACCTCGGCCGCATGCCGTGGACAACTTGGGCTGACCTCTACACCGAGTACAATCTTAAAATCGGACGGACCTCGGTCGGAATTAACCTCCAGGTCAACAACTTCACCAACACCAAGACATGGCAGAGCTATGTTGATAACCCGAACCGGACAAACTTTACCATCACCGATGCCCAGTTTCTCTCCAAGACCTTTGATTGGCAGACAGCAATTCTGTCCTACTGGCCCAATATCGCCTTCAAACAGCCGTCGGGTTCGTTCGGCACCTGGAGTGCAAGGCTCGGCTTCAAGTTCACCTTCTGACGTGAAAGTTGAAGCTGTTTAACTAGACAAAGAGCAGAAGCTGAGATCAAGGCCCGCTCTCCGATGGGGAGCGGGCCTTTTTTTTGGCTGAGCATGAGAGGATAAGGAGAGGCGAATTTTTTAAGTCTCGGACGAGCTCTAAGCCTTGGTTTTAGAAATGGAGCTCGCAGGCCTGCTGAAGGCGCGAAAAACGGACGCTATTTCTGGAGGGATTTTTCGAGCCGGGCCAGCTCGGATTGGGCGACCCGGATTCTTTGCTCGCTCTCTCCTTTGGGGTTCTCCAGATATAGCCTGAGATAGCGGATGGCTTCGGAAACCTCGCCCGCCCGTTCATAGGCCACAGCCAGATTGAAATAGGCTGTGGGCGTGGGAAGGATGTAAGTCGCCTGCTTCAGGCTGTCAATAGCCTTGGCATAATCCCCCTTTATTCCGTAGGCAATTCCAAGGTGCTGAAAAAGTGAAGCGTCATCAGGATAGTCCTGGATGAGCTTTTTATAGACCTCGATTGCCTGGTCCATCTCTCCGCTCGAGGCCAGGTTGAAGGCGTAGCTCACCCTTAGGTATTTATTCTCGGGCTCGACCGCCATGGCCCGCTCGTAATAACTCCGGGATTCCTCTGTTTTACCAAGAGTTTCCAGGACACCGGCCGAGACGGTCAGGGCATCCACATTCTCGGGGCTGACCTCCAGAACCCGAGCCATTGTTTCCAAAGCGTTCTGGAGCCGGCCGGTGACAAGATAGGTATGGCCGAGCCTGGACAGCAAAATCTCGGAGCGCGGGATTCTCGCCAATCCTTTCTGGAGGGTCTGAATCGTCTCCTCGAACCTCTTCAGTCGAGCCTGGCAGAGAGCTAAGTTGACGTAGCTCGAGGCCGCATCTGGAATAAGGTCCAGAAGCTTTTGGTAGATAGGGAAGGCTTCCTCGTATCTCCCCTCAAATTCATAGGCCTCTGCCTGCTGCATCAGGCGCAGCAGGTCGAGCTTTTCCTTGGGGTCGGGATAATCGGATTTGGCGCTCCCGGCAAAGCTCATATAACCGAGGGAACGCAGCCTCTCCTCCTCCTCGGCTGTGAGCCGGCTCCTGGAAGCTGCAGCTCCTGAAAGCCCGGCGCTCTCTTTAAGGAGCGACTCCAGGCGGTTGTTCAAATCGGCAGCGACCTTGCCTTTGGAGGAGTAGAGGTTCCGGGTTTCGTTCGGGTCAGAAGCAAGGTTGTAGAGTTCGGGCCGGGGTGCCTGGATGAATTTCCAGTCGGCCCAGACGAGTCCGACGAGTTGCGACCAGCCATAATTCTCCCGCGGATAGAAAGTCTCGATATAAGATTCGAGGTCGCTTCGTTTTCGGCCTTCAATGTAGGGAACAAGGCTTATTCCCTGGCTTTTGTCAGGCGCCTGAAGGCCGAGCATGTCCAGAACCGTGGCCATGATATCGATCAACCGGACTCGGGCTCGGACAACTTTTCCCTGGGGAAGCTGGTTCTCGGAATAAAAAATGAGCGGAACCCGCATCGTCCCCTCATACAGGAAAACACCGTGCCCAGTCTCCACTTTCTCTCCGAAGGCCTCGCCGTGGTCGCCGGCCAGGATAACCAGGGTTCGTCCGAGTAAATTTTTTTCCCTTAGCTTTTGCATGACCTTGCCGATGTAAAAATCCATGCAGGCGACCTCGCCGTCATAAGGGTCATCCCTGAACTGCTCTTTAAAAGGCGGGAGCGGCTGATACGGCAGGTGCGGGTCGAAGAAGTGGACCCAGGCGAAGAAAGGCTTAGCCTCTCTCTTGTCCAGCCAGGCCGAGAACACAGCAGCCACTTGGTCGGCTTTGCGCTCGGAGTTCATGGTTTTGAACGGAAGCCCGGCCTGGAAACTGTCGTCATAGACGTCGAAGCCCTGGGCGAGCCCAAAGCGCGAGTCTACTGAAAAGGACGCTACAAAAGCGGCAGTCTGGAATCCCTTCTCTTTCAAGACTTCGGCCAGGGTCAGGCTATCCGGGCCGAGGACATACGTGCCGTTGTTACGGACGTTATGGCGGGCCGGGTAGGTCCCGGTCAGGATGGAGCAGTGAGAAGGCAGGGTCAGCGGCACCTGGCAATAGACATTCTCGAAGCGAACCCCGCTCTTGGCCAGCTGATCCAGGTTGGGCGTCCTAGCTTTGGCATATCCGTAGCAGCCGAGCCGGTCGGCCCGGGTCGTGTCCAGGGTGATGAGCAGGATGTTCTGCCCCGGCTCTCTTTTGACAGGAGTCCGCCCCCTGAAAATCATGAGATAAACCAGCCCAGCGCTGATGACGACGGCCGCGGCCGTTAAGCCGAGCCACAACTTGAGGGAAAGACGCCTCTCCAATCCCTTTTCCGTTAGTTCCTTGCCGCGGTCAAGAGAAGACAGCTGTTCGGACCTGGCTGCAGCAGGCAGCGGTCTGGCTCTTTTTTTGCGGCTCTTTTTCTTCCTGGACATTTCTGTGTTCAAGAGAATGAGGGAGCGAGAAATTCTGAGGACGAGTTCAAGCTCTCCGAATCAGTTCTGCGGGCCTAAAAATTCCTGTCTCCTTTTTTACTTCTTGATGGTTTTGATGATGTTCTGGGCCATGGCCGACCTTTCCGTGTCTCCCTCGAGCTTGATGAAGCGCTCGAGATACTCGACGGCCTTGCCCATGTCTCCTTTATTCAAATAAACATAGCCCAGCTTCAGGTAAGGATCCGGCCAATCGGGCTTGATCTTAGAGGCCAGCTCGAAGTACTGGGCAGCCTCGTCGACCTGCTGGTTGGAAAAACAAATCTCGCCCACGTTGTAAGCCAGCACTTCGTCCTGAGGAGCGGCCGAGATCGACTCCTTGAAGACATTTTTCGCTTCTTCGAGGTTATTCTGTTTCAGATAGCAGACACCGATCCCGGCCAGGGCTTTGGCCTCCATGACTTTGCCCATGGTCGGGTCTGACTTGGCCTGGCCGATAACCTTATTGTAGTTTTCAATGGCCTTGTCCAGCTCCCCCTTTTCCCGATAGCAGTCCCCGATATTGAGAATCACCTGGTAGGCGCTGGGATTTTTCTCCAGAAACTGCTCGTAGAGCGTGAGCGCTGTCTCGTACCTGCCCTCCTTATAGAATTCATTCGCCTGCTCCAGCAGTTCGAACGAAGCTTCGTCCTTCACGACTTCCGGCCCGGCCCCTGCTGACTCCAGTGTGATCGTGATTTTCGGATTTTTGCTCAACTGCTTGCTGGTGTAGTTGGCACTGGCCGGAAGATAACCCTTGGCTGAAGCCGTGATGACCCAGTTTCCTGTGCCGATGCCGATGATTGCCCATTCGCCTTTATCGTTGGTCACCGTCTCCATCTTGACACCCGTGTCCTGCTGGAAAACAGCGACGATCTTGGCCGAGGGAATAGCCTTGCCCTGCTTGTCAACCACGACTCCGCTCATCCGGGCGGTTCCCCGGCCGGCCTGTGCTATCGCCAAGTCCCCAGAGAGGATGGTGACAAAAACCATGACCGCCAGCCGATAAAGAAGATTCAGTTTCATGTCAGCCTCCTCACTTCAAATTATATGTCAAAGATTGTGCTAAATTCATAGATTCAACTTTTCTTTTTTCTCAGCCGAAGTTCCGACCGTGATGTTCTTCAAAACAAGCCGAAGGTCATAAGAGCCGGGGTCGAGCTGGACAGGGATTTCGATTATAAAAGTTTCCCTGATGATTTTAAGATATTCCTCGCTGCTAAAAGAAAGAGGAAAGCTTTTTTGACCTTCCCAGACCTTCTGCTTTGCGGCATCGAAGGCTTCGGCCGTGAGTTTCAGGGTCGCCTGGAAAACATTCTCTTCTGCCTTGAACCAGATGTCTTTATAGGGAAGCTTGACGCGGATAACGGCTTCTCCATCCTTGATCTTCTGGATTTCCAGCGGGAAATCCGGCAGCCACTCGTCCGTTCTAACCAGCGGCTTTCGCAGCTCCTGGGCCCTGGCTATCTCGGAGAGATGGGCGACATTCAAGGTTTGGAGCCTGTAGGTTCCGCTCCAATTGTCATCCACAAAAACGACCGGGAAGAATCCGTAGTACCAGATTTCAGTGGGCTTTCCGTAAAAAGTCACCCCGCGGGGATAGGTTTCCCGATTGTCCGGAGGTCCGAGAGTTATGTAGAGCCGGCCTCGGTCCTGGAGCCAGCCGGCTGTGGTGCCCTCCTTGAAGAGGAGGTTGGCCTCGTCGATCCGCTTGAAATACTCCATCTTGAACTCGTTAACTTCAGTCTCGGGGTCTGGATCCCGCTTCCTCCAGAAATCCTCGATGAAGGCCTTCCTTTCCGCCTCGCCGGCGAGACTCAGGAAAGCCTGGCGGCCTGGCTTGTCGATGATATAGCGAACCTTGGACAAGAACTCGCGGCTGTCCGGGTCCAGGGATTTGGGCAGCTTGTAAGCGGCGCAAGAGGAGAGGACAAGAAGGCTGGCAAGAAGGAGAGCAAGCATGGCCCGGCTCATTTCTGCTCCTTCAGGGACTTGACCCGGGCCTTGAGCTCGGCTTGATTCGGGTTGAGCTCCAGGGATTTTTCCCAGGCAGTAAGAGCCTCTTCTTTATTTCCCAGCTTGTAATAGCAGTCACCGATAGCGTTAAGAACGAGAATATTGGTCCCGAATCGCGTCAGGTACTCTTTGTAATAGGCGACTGCATCCGCCAGCTCGCCCAGGGCTTGAGAGGCCCGGCCGAGCACCTGAAGGAACTCATGGCGTCCCTGCTCTTTGAGAAGCCGGAGGCCGACCTGTTTGATTGTCTGATACTCTTGAAGGTCAAAAAGCACCCGGCAATAATCCATGGCAAACATCGGGGAAGACGGGCTCCTGCGAAAGGCTTGCTCAAGGAGACTGCGGGCCTTGACGATGTCCTTTTTGTTCAGGAGTTGGACGCCGAGCGCATGGACCAGTTCCGGGTCATTGTCTGCCGGAAGCGGCAGGGACAGCACCCAAGGCCGGGGCAGCAGAGCAAGATGGCTGATGTAAAAAAAGGCCCGTTCGGACAGGACTGCCGCCTTGTTTCCGTCGAGGAGCGATACCCGGAGCGTGTAATTCGCCGGAGGAAGGTCCGCCAGCGAAAACTCCTCAAGGAAATTCGATTGGTCGGCAAAGTCCTTGAGGCTCCTGGACAGCAAACGGACTTTCTCGCTCTCCTTGAAGAGGGAAAACTCCAGGGTTCCGTTGCCTTTGAGTTCCTCGGTCAAGCCGCGGACCTGGAAATAGAGATAGAGCGTATCCTTGGCGGTAAAATCATTCCGCGGGGTCGGGACGAGCTGATAGTTTTCGATTAAGAAGGGCTTGTTCTGGCCTTTGAATTTGGATTCCCTGTCCACCCGGTCGGCCAGGATGAGCGGGCTCATCTGCAAAGACTGCGGCTCCGGGACGCTGATATCCGCTTCTACCGAAGTAAATTCCTTGGAGCCGACATTCTTGAGGATTATGTTCAGCTTGTAGCGGCCGCCGATAAGCGGGAACATGTCCTGGAAGCTGAAGAGCTTATTTCGAATCGCCGCAATCTGCTCTTCGTTCATCTCGATCGGGACTGTGCGATTGAACTGGTAGATGGAGTTCCCCTCAGTGTCGGTGACGCGGCCGTTGATCTCCAGGTTCGAGAGAAATCGCGTGTCGTAGCGCTCGAAGGTCAGCTTCCTGGGCTCGATCAGATAATGGACGAAAAAGAGCCCGGAAGAATCCTGGAGCACCCGGACCATGGAATCGTTTTCCATGTAATTGGCTGTATACTCGACCTCGATGATGTCCTTGTAGGCCAGAAGTTTATCAGCGTAAGAGTCTTTGACTTTTTCATAGGGGGCGGTTGGAATCTTCTGATAGAGCAGGACTTCAGAGGCGATGGAAGGGGAGATCTGTTGAAGGGATTCCCCTTCGATCAGCGAGAGGGAGACTCGGGCGACGTTGGGCTCGATGTCGTATAGCTGGATGTAGGCTTCCTCGTAATCCGTCATGTCGCCTCTGTAGTTGACCACGAGATACTGGGGGCCGTATCTTATGGGAGAGTAGAGCTCGTAGGGATGGATGCTGTCCCTCCGGAAGAAGACGACGCTGAAGGAGTTGGGCAGCCCGAGCTCGATCATCCCGCTGTAAAACCAGACGATGACGGGATGCATGTCCGGCAGGTTTTCGTATTTATCGACGGCCTTGGGCTCGCCCAGGGTGATATAAATCCGGCCCATATCCGAACGGGAGCCGGGGCCCGGGCTGTCCTTGCCGAAATTCTGGTTGGCGTAATTGATCCTCCGGTAGTGTTCAGTTTTAAACTCGTTCTCGGGTGTGCCGGGGGTCGGGTCTCGCTGCTTCCAGAAGGCCTCGATGAAAATATCGCGCAGCCGGTCGGTCTCAAGCTGGAGAAAGACTTCTTTTTCCTTGGGAGTGATGATATAGGCGACCTCATCCTCGAGCCATTTCCGGAAACGGGGGTCGAGGTCCTTGAGTGTTTTTTTCGTCTGGCCGAAGACGAATTGAGACCAAATGAGGACGAAACAAAAAATGACCCGGAGAAGCGATTCTTTTTGCATTTTTTAATATTATATTAAATCATCGGCGGAATCACAAGCTTTTCAGCCTTCGGGCTAAAAGGTGCAAAGATTCGCCCCGCAAAAAGATATTTTTCTTCAGGATGGAGTTCTTGAATTTATGCCTTTTAAGTGAAATAATAAATTCGTATTTGAATAAATTTCACAGTCAAATTTTTTTTTGTGCATTGATTGTAAATTTTAAAAGTGATTGAGCTTGTTTAAGAGATATATTTTATCATTTCAGATTTGAGAAGGGGATTACCATGGATGTCATTCATGCCATAGAAGAGAGAAGAGCTTATCGCTCCTTAGAGCCTGTCAGGATAGCAGAAGATTTGATTCGAGACCTGGCCCGCTGCGCCGGGCTTGCTCCTTCCTGCAACAACAATCAGCCCTGGCGCTTTGTTTTTGTCCACGATTCTCAAAGCTTATCCAGGATGCAGGAGGCTCTTTCAAAGGGAAATGAATGGGCCTATTCAGCCTCGATGATTATCGCTGTCTTCAGCAGGAGAGAGGACGACTGCATCATCAAGGACAGAGTCTATCACCAGTTTGACTGCGGTTTGGCGGCCGGGTTTCTCCTGCTCAGGGCGACTGAGCTGGGACTTGTCGCTCATCCCATCGCCGGCTACAGCCCGAAGAAGACAAAGGAAATCCTCGGCATTCCCGAGGAATATGAAGTGATCACTTTGATTATCGTCGGCAAGCATTGGGAAAAAACAAGCCCTCTGCTGTCAGAGACACAGGTCGAACGGGAAAAGACGAGGCCGGAAAGGCTGCCTTTTGAGAGAATTGTCCATCTCAATCGGTTCCGAGCTTGAGTAGATTCGCATCCTGATAAGGCAAGCCGATGCTGAATAAAGGGAGCCTTTTTCATTTCAGAGGATAAGAATGCCGAGAGTCATAGCAACCGGCGCCACAGGATTTATCGGGAAGGCGCTGTGCAGGCGCCTGGCTGAGCGAGGCTACGAAATCATCGCCCTTTCCCGCAATTTAGAAAAAGGAAAAAGCATCTTGGGAAAAAATGTTCGGGTCGTTGAATGGAACGGCAAGAACAGCCAAGGGTGGCTGGATTATGTTGAAGGCGCCGAGGCGGTTTTAAACCTTGCCGGAGAAAGTCTGGCCTCCGGACGCTGGACTGAGGAAAAGAAAAAATCCATTCTTCAGAGCAGGCTCGATGCCGGGAGAGCTGTTGTTGAGGCAGCAAGGCTTGCCAAGAAAAAACCCAACGTTGTTATTCAAGCTTCAGCCGTCGGCTATTATGGCCATCGTCGTGATGAGGTTTGCGATGAGTCATCTTCTAACGGAGAAGGCTTTCTTTCTGAAGTTACGCAGAAGTGGGAGCTCTCAACCCAGGAAGTGGAGGCTCAAAGGATTCGGAGGGTCATTATCCGGACTGGAATGGTCCTGGGAAGAGAAGGCGGAGCCTTTATTCGCCTGGAGAAGCCTTTTCGTTTTTTTGCGGGCGGTCCTTTGGGAAGCGGAAGGCAATGGTTTTCCTGGATTCATCTTGACGATGAGGTCAATGCCATTATTTTTCTGATGGAAAGAGATGATTTGAGCGGCGTCTTCAACCTGACAGCTCCTCAGCCGGTCCGGCAAAAAGACTTTTCCCGCACCCTTGGAAAGGTCATGAAGCGCCCGTCCTGGCTGCCCGTTCCAGGCTTTCTGCTCCGCCTGCTTTTTGGAGCCATGGCCCAGGAGGCGCTTCTTTCCGGGCAAAGAGTTGTGCCCTCAAGACTCCTCGATTCCAACTTTCGATTCCTTTACCCCGAGCTCGAGCCTGCGTTTAAGGAAATTCTGGGAACGAATAGCTTATAAGGTCGGTTATTATGTTTTCTTCTTTAATCCTCTTGTGATCAAGATCAGGCTTAAAACGACCAGTAACCCTCCTGCGACATACTTCGTCGTAGAATCAGCTTGAATGAGCAGCCAAATGGATAGGGCCAAAAAAACGATTCCCAGAATGACTTTTCCTATACTCAAAATTTCCTCCTCTTCTTGGCGATAATAATTTTTCTAATCATACTTGAATGGCGTGAAAGGTCATAATGAGAGTAATGACGCAAGAATATAGGAATTTCATTTATGAGGTCACACGAGATAACCGATCTTTAAGCTTAGACACCATGCTGGTAAAATCGAAAGAAATATACACGAGCCGAGGAGGCATGTCAAGGAAAAGAAATCTTGAGGACAATCTCAAATGATGATTTCTCTGGGGATTTCCCTCAAGTTGAAATTTGAGGCCATGCTCCTGCAGTAAGCGCCGGCTCCGAGCACAGCCAGGATGTCTCCTCTCGACGGAACCGGCATCTCCATTTTTTTTGCAAAGACATCCCCTGTCTCGCAGAGATTTCCGGCAACCGTGACCCGAGCCTTTTTCCCGCTATCTATCTTGGAGCAATTGACGATGTGATGGTAGGCTTCAGCATAGATGGAAAGCCTGGGCATGGCGGTGAAGGTCCCGGCATTGACGCAGGCGAAAAAGTTGCCGTAGCTTTTCTTCAGATACTCAACCTTGACTAACAGAACACCAGCGTCTCCCATCAGATATTTCCCAGGCTCCAGGGCAATAGCTCTTATCTTCAGTTCAGATTGTTCGATTTTGCGCCGTATGTATTCTGCATAGTCTTTGAGCGGAAAGATTTCGTGCTCAGGAGAATATCTGGGCCCGAATCCGCCGCCAAAATCAAGAAACTCAAGGCGGAACCCTTTCTTCTGAAGCTCCCGTGCTTTGTCAACCATCTTATTAACGGCAATTTTTATGCCTTCAAAATCCTCTCTTGTCCAGCCAGACCCGAGGTGCTGGTGCAATCCTACCGGGATGAATCCATAGTCAACAGCTTTAGCAAAAGTTGGTATAACCCTGCTTTCTTCGACGCCGAATTTAATCGGAGTCCCGTCGAACGTCTTTTCGCCAGCCGTGATGACCTTGGAGCTGAATCCCCTCCCAATCCCAGGATTCCATCTCAGAGAGACCTTGATTTTTTTCTTCTTAAACCATTTTTCTTTGACTTCTCTCATGAGCTCAAGCTGCTCTTCAGCGTCGATGTTGACGATTATCCCCTGTTGAGCGAATGCTACTTTAATATCCTCCAGGCTGAGGCTTGTGCCGGTAAGAAGTATTTTTTCTCTGGAAAAGCCGGCGCGCAGGGCTCGCTGGATTTCCCTGGGTGAGACGGCATCAATCCCGCAGCCTGCGTCTTTGACAATTTTTAAGACGCCATGATGCGAATTGGCCTTCATGGCATAGTAGATTCTAATTTTTAGGGAAGTCTTGTCAGCGAAAGTTTTAAGCAGCGTTTTCAAGTTGGAGAGAATCTGGGCTTTGCTGTAGATAAAAAGGGGAGTTCCATGATCAGCAGCCAAGCTCGCTGCCTGCTTTTGGCCGAGATAGAGTTTTCCGCCTCTAGCTTTTATGAAATCGTTTTCCCACCAATGGCGCATCTTTGAATTTTATTTTTTTTGGAATAAATCGAGCTGCCCTTTTTTTGATTTCTTCATCAGCTCCTGGAGGAAGGGATACTGGACGAGAAGGAGGTCAGGGATGTCCAGTTTTTCTCCAGTGACCATGTTTTTGATTTGCAGGGCATTGGCCAATGCCTGTCCCCGATAATGGTTATTGGTGATGACAAAGACGCGGCTACTCTCTTTTCCCAGGTTTTTTATTCTATTGATCCATTCTTCGAGCTCATCTTTGGTGTAGAGATAGTTGTAGCGCTCGTCCCGGCCCGCATCCTGCTTGAACCAATTCTTGTAGTTTCGGCCGTGAAGCCTGACGTAGGAAAATTGAGGGTTGGTGATGGTCGAGCTGGGCTTGATGGAGCTCTGAAAGATGGGCTGGTCGATGTTGCAGAAGCAGACCTTGTATTCAGTGAGAAACTCATAGAAGTCCGGTCTATTCCAGGAGGAATGCCTCACTTCAAGCGCCAGGGGATAGCCGCTGAAGAGCTCGAAGAGCCTGGTCAGGTATTCGATGTTCGAGGCTATGCGCACAAAGGACCAGGGAAATTGGATCAGGATTGAGGCCAGCCTGTTGTTTGCCCTTAGCGGCTCGATTCCAAGCTTGAAATCGTCCACATCCTTTTGAGTGAAGTCCTTTCTCTGGTGGGTGAATATCTGGTGGAGCTTAACTGAGAAGAGAAAGTCGGGGTATCCTTCGATTTTTTTTATCCAGGAAAAGGAGATGCGGATCGCAGGCGGCCGGTAGAAAGTGCTGTTGACCTCGACGATATTGATGTACTGGGCGAGGAAGACGAGCGGATGGAAAGCCGCGGTCTTCTCCTTGGGGTAGACAATGCCCTCCCAATCCGGGTAGCTCCAGCCGGCTGTTCCGATAAAATAACGGGCCATAAAAGTTTATTTTAGACAAATACTGGGCTGAGGTCTATCACAAATTCTGACAAGGAAGCATCTTTTTCCCTGATTGAATAGAGAAGTGGCTCACCTTAAACTGTGGGTATTGAACTAAAAACACAGGAGGTGACAAAAAAAGATTGCTCAGGAAATTATTTTCGATTATCATGTTTAGGAAAAAAAGACAAATTTGCCGATGAGAAGATTCCTCATTCTCTTTTTATCATGCTCATTCCTTCTCCTTCACTGCCAAAAAAAAGAAAAAGACCTCTATACCATAGGCATTTTTCAGGTTGACGATGCCCCCCATCTGAACGAGGTTCGAGAAGGCTTTATCCGCGCTCTGCAAGATAACAATTTGAAAGATGGGCAGACAGTCAATCTCAAGCTCAGAAACGCCGGCGGGGATATACCGCAAGTCCAGAAAATCGCCCAGGAATTTGTTGCCGAGAAAGTGGCGATGATTGCCGCTTTTTCAACTCAATGCCTGCAGGCCGCTTTGAATGAGACTCATGAGATTCCAATCGTATTTTCTTCTGTCGCCGACCCCTACCTGGCCGGCGCAGGCATGTCTGCCACGCAGCACCTGAGCAATGTCTCAGGAGTCTCTTCCCGAGGCCCGATTAAAGAGAGCCTGACTTTTGTCAAGCAGGTCCTTCCCAAGGCAAGAAGAATTGGAACCTTGTGGACCCCGTCAGAGATCAATTCAGAATATTATTTAGAATTAGCTAGGGAAGGAGCAAAAGAGCTCGGCCTGGAAATAGTGGCTGTTCCCATTGCCAACAAGAGCGAGATCGTTCATTCCGCCCAGGTGCTGATCAATAAGAAAATCGACGCCATCTATCAAATCTCTGATAACACCATCAACGCTTCTTTCTGGGCGGTGGGCAATGTCGCCGAGGAAAACGCTGTTCCGCTCTTCGGAGGATTCCTTCTCTCAACTCAGCTTGGAGCTTGCGCCGCTTTGGGATGGGACTTTTTTGAAATGGGTTATAAGGCAGGGGAAATCGCACTCAGGATTAAGAAAGGAGAGAGCCCGGCCAAGATTCCTTTTGAATCGATGACCAAGGTGAAGCTGTATCTAAACTTAGATGCGGCAAAGAAGCAGGGTGTAAGATTTTCCGAAAGGGTCTTGAAGAAGGCGGATAGAATCCTTGGTGAGGCAAAAAAGCCGTAGGGTCATTCGAATAATTATTGAATAATCAATGAAAAAATTATTTAAAATCTTTTTGCTTTCCATTCTCTTCCTGCTGATAGGTTTCTTCTTTTTTATTTTCATCCAGATTCAAAGCTCCATTCCAAGGATAAAAGGAGCAGTTACCTTATATGGCTTGGAAGCAGAGGCCAAAATAACCAGGGACCCTTGGGGAATTCCCCATGTTTTTGCCCGCAGCGAAAAGGACCTCTTTTTTGCCTGCGGCTATGTTCATGCTCAGGATAGGATGTGGCAGATGGAGCTTTCGCGCCGAGCCGGCTTTGGCAGACTCTCTGAGATATTCGGCAAAAGAACCGTGGAGAATGACAAATTCATGAGGAATATCGGCCTTAAAGAAGCTGTCCAGAGAGATTTTGAGAAGCTTTCCCCGGCGATGAAGGAACTTATCCAATCCTACAGCGACGGAGTCAATTCCTGGATAAACAGCAGAAAGCTCAACTGGCCGCCTGAATTCATGCTCTTGCGCTTCAGGCCCCAAGCCTGGGAGCCGCTGGATTCCTTGGTCATCAAAGAAATTATGGCCTTGCTTCTCTGCGTCGATTACCGGAGCGAAGCTGTGAGGGGAAGGCTGGTGAAAAAGCTTGGGGCTCAAAAATCCCTTCAGATCATGGAAGAGGGGATTGGCTCTGCATATTCTGAGATTGAAGATCTGTCTTTAGCCGAAGCTTTAGGCCCCCATCCTTCCCTGGGCAGCAACAACTGGGTTTTGGCGGGAAGCCGGACTGAATCCGGAAAGCCTCTTTTAGCCAATGACCCTCATCTTGAAATCTCGCTGCCTTCAATCTGGTACGAGGTTCATCTTGTCTCTCCTGGATTGAATATTATCGGAGTCTCAATTCCTGGCATCCCATTGGTCATCATCGGCCACAATGAGTCCATCGCTTGGGGAATGACAAATTCTGGAGTCGATGTTCAGGACCTTTATCTTGAAAGACTCAATCCTTCAGGAGATTCGTATTTGGATGGAGACGAATGGAAGCCGCTTCTGCGGAAAGAGGAAACGATCAAAGTCAAAGGCCGAAAGCAGCCTGAAAGAATGGAAGTGAGCTGGACAAGACGAGGGCCCTTGGTCTCCCCGCTTATCATCAAAAGCCAGAGTCCTGTTTCTTTGAGCTGGACGATCTATGAGGGTGGGCAAACAATGGAAGCCTTCTATCTTCTCAACAGAGCCAAAAACTGGCAGGAGTTTGTCGAGGCTCTGAAGCTCTTCGACGCGCCCTCCCAGAATTTTGTCTATGCTGATAAAGAAGGAAATATCGGATACTATTTGAGCGGAAGGATTCCGTTAAGGACCGAAGCGGAAATCCATTCCAGCCGAAGACGGCGCGGGTCGATTCCAAGCGCTTCGAGCAGATGCCTGACTATGGTTACCCGCTTCAGGGTGGAGTGGTTTCCCCGTTGATAGTGGCAGTCTCCAATGTGACAGCCACCGATGAAAACCCCGTCCGCTCCCTTTTTGAGCGCGGAAATG
>Ga0172365_10001034_pt1 | contig 19699 bp, 22 predicted proteins | sample LakKivSesite48cm_FD_114535 | JGI IMG/M metagenome (GOLD analysis project Ga0172365, IMG submission 114535) | Sediment microbial communities from Lake Kivu, Rwanda - Sediment site 48cm | ecosystem: Environmental > Aquatic > Freshwater > Lake > Sediment | place: Rwanda: Western Province, Lake... | reverse complement strand
TCTCGAAAAAATTTCGCAAAATTCCATCAAAGGTATATAAGGGCTTTTGCCTAGCACAAGCCTGCCTCATTCAATTCACTGCCCACCCAAGCCAAACCCCTCTTGCATGAGTCACCTAAAGGCATTATAAACCTTTGGGTCAATGAGTTGACCTTCATTTCATTTTGCTCACGTAAGTTGGTAAGTGTTATACTAAATTTGAAGGGCTGGAGGTCAGTCAGCCCAAGAACTGAAAGGAGGTGGTTAAATTCATGCAAGCAGAAGACTATTTGGAGATTTTCCGGGTTGCCTTCAAGAATGCCGGCGAGGGCGTCGACAAAGAACGAGTAGCCATTGCAGTGATGCAGGAAATGGGTAAGGATAAAAGAATGCAGTTGGCTTTAATACAACGCGAGCAAGGAAGGCAGCAACAGCGAGCGACACCCAGGCAGATTGCTTTTTTAAGGACAATGGGTGTTTTAGTTAGTTATGACATAACCAAGCAGAAAGCTGCAGAGTTGATTGATAAAGTGAAAGCGAATAGCTCGAGACAGAGGTAAGCAAGGATTGTTTATCCCGTTAGAGAAAACAACCAGTTTTAATCAGTGTTTATTGCTGAATGAAGCAGACAGAGACGGTGGTTTAATACCATCATCGCGCATTCTAGTTAGAAAGCAAAGTTCTCTAACGGGATTTATTTTTCTTCTTTTTTCCTTTCCTTTTTTTAGTTCTTATCTTATTACGAAAGGTATATAAAGGTTTAATTCCTCTATTTGCCGGAGGAGGTGGTTGAATTTTAGATGGATTCTGAACGGAATGGTAGCAAGGCGATGAGCGAGAAGCAAAGGAGTTATATAGAGCGACTTTTATTTGACAGAAACATTGATGAGGGCTATAGACAGATGATCAAGAATGTGTTGCAAGATGGTTTGAGCAGTTTGCAGGCGAGCAAGATTATTGATTTTTTAAAGAGCTGTATTGAATTTAAAAGGAGTTTTGCTGAAAGTGTGATCAGTAATGATTATGGCAGCATTGCGGGAAAGAGCGGCTTGAATGATTTGCAGAAAGATAACGACAATCTTCGAGGCAATAAAGGGCTAATGAATAAGTAAGGTAGATTTTTGATATATCTTCGGAGGCATTTTGAAAAAGCAATATTTTTCACTCTTTTTTGCCAAAGGCCTTTTGCAATTTTTTTCGCATAGGTAATTACAGAACAGAAGGGTTCAGGATCAATTATGAGACATCTCAGACAGGGCGGTTTTTGAAAGTTTTGCCGCATTATCTTCCGTTATTTCAATACTTCAGTGATAATGATGGTAAAAAACAGCAATATTTTCTGCAACTTTTGAACCTCAAACCCCATGAAAAATAATAATATTAGTCATTGACTTTTTTGCTTTTTTCAATATAATCTTTCCGGAGATATTACCATGAGCTGGCAGACTCGCGTGTGTGGCGAGAATTTATATCACCATGTTTATGCCTGGGGAAATGACCGGCATCCAGTTTTCAAAGAGGAAAACCATTACAAAAAATATCTGCAATTACTGAAAAAATATGCAAAAGAATTCAATGTTGATATTCTTGCCTATGCGTTGATGGAATGGCATGTGCACCTATTCATATATGATCAGACCAATACCATTTCAATGTTCATGCAATTTTTGCATGGTGAATACGCGCAGTACTACAATCGCGAGACGCACCGGGTTGGGCACGTGTTCGGCGAACGGTTCCGCAACAAGGTCGTGCAGGCAAACGAGTATGGTGCGTGGTTATCACGGTATATTCACCGTCAGGCATTGGAAGCCCATTTAGTTGATGACCCGAAAGACTATCCCTGGACAAGCTATAGGATCTATTTAGGTCTGGAAAGGAACGATTTTTTGAAATTCGAGATAATCATGAAACAGTTTGGTGAAGGCAAAGGAGCAACCAAGAACTACGAACAATTTGTCCTGGACAGTGATAATGGGCCGGTAAACTGGAGCGACAAGAAAATAACAATTGGTTTTGCTGACAAAATATTGATGCATGCAATGAAGAAATTCGGGATTCCCGAGCGAATATTGTTGACACCGACCGGCAGGAGCGAGCGGCGTGCACGGCAGCATATTATCTACGCTCTTCATAGGGAACATGGTTATACGATGCAGGAGATCGCTCGCGCATTTAAGATGTCGCATACCGCAATTGCCAGGATACTTGAGAATTTTGAAAAACAATAAGATCCTTGCAGCTTTTATTGACATTTTTTGCTTTCTGAATATACTTTGATTGGCTCGTTTGATCTTTGAAAAATTACTTTATTCGGCGCCTGTAGCTCAAACGGATAGAGCAACGGATTTCTAATCCGTAGGTTGCGTGTTCGAGTCACGCCAGGCGCGTATAATAGGGAACAGGGATTAGGGAACAGGGAGCAGGGAACAGAATTGTTATGGAGGTTATGTTATGAAAGGTGTAATAAAAGATTATAAAAATTTGAAGGTCTGGCAGAAGGCTCTGGAAGTAGTATGTGATATTATTGAACTTATTGATATGTTGCCACCAGAACCTGCGAGAAAGGTAATCGGCGAACAGATTGTCGGTTCTTCATCTTCTGTATGTGGTAATATTGCGGAAGGTCATAGCAGTGGGAGCAGTAAGGAATTTCATCGTATTCTGAAGATTGCATTTCGCGAAGCAAAAGAAACTGATAACTGGTTGCAAGTTATTAAGCAGAGTAAAAAATTTGCAAAACCAAAGATTGTAGAATTTGCTGATAGGATAGAGGCTAAAAATCTTGAGGTTATAAAAATGCTTGCTTCTTTAAAAGAAAGCATTAGAAATCTATTATCGTTTTAGGATGATATGCGAGATGCTGTGCCCTGTTTCCTGTGCGCTGTCCCCTAATTTGCCCCGCTAGCTCAACCTGGTAGAGCAGCTGATTCTTAATCAGCGGGTTGCAGGTTCGAATCCTGCGCGGGGTATATAAGAATCGTCTATGGGTAAAGGGCGACGATGCCCGTATCGTTTTAAAGGGTTATGGTAAAAGGTTATGGTTGGGACGCGATGCCGGTTAAGTTTTGGGCATGATTTTGTTTGAACCAAAACCTAAGTAACGAAAAACAATACGAGCATCCATGCCCATAAACTTTGAACTATCTGTTAACGAGGGGGATTAAGGGTCTCCAAAAAGTATTGTTTTGTTCAAACTTTTTGGAGAAAAGGGGGATACTTCCCCCTTATGGTGGGTATAGCTCAATTGGTAGAGCATTGGACTGTGGCTCCAAGCGCTGCGGGTTCAAGTCCCGTTACCCACCCTTTTCTGCTGGATGCGAAAGCATCCAGCAGAAAATCCCAAGCACCAAATTCCAAATCCCAAGTAAATTCAAAACCAAAAGATATAATCGTGGTTGCTTGATTTATCAAGTCAAGTTGGCGTGATACCATTTATGGTGTTACATAGAATTTATGGATTTCGTGTCGAAGTACAGAATGGCTGGGTGGAAAAAACTGTTATGTTTGTATTATCTAATCTATCATCTCCCTCACCCTTACCCTCTCCCAATGATGGGAGAGGGATGTTGAGGGGTTTATTTATGGTGGGCGAAGTATTCGCGAATAAGATTATGCATATACTCCTGTCTTTTGAAATAAAGTTTCTTAATCTTTCTTTTCCTATATTTTGCCAGGGCATAATGTGCAATTATCGGGAAACCGATTGTCGCATCAAGATAACATACCACAGCATCAGGAAGGCTTGTTGGGTCAACTTTTCCCCAGGATACTGCCTCATGGGGTGTAGCACCAGATAGTCCACCAGTATCAGGTCGGGCGTCCGTGATCTGGAAGAAGTAATCATGTCCCACTTCTTTTATCCGCAGAACTTCCTGAATTTGGGGTTCGGTTTGCAGCAAAAAGTTCTTCGGACTGCCGCCACCAATCAAGAGTACTCCTGACTTACCACCACTTCTTTTTGCAGCGAGCACAATTGCAGTTGTTTCGTTTATATCAATAGAAGGATTAATGCGTAATTTGCCACCACTGATTTCCTCTTCCGCAATATTCATTCCAATTGTTGAATCACCGGGAGAACTTGTGTAAAGAGGAATGCCAAGTCTATATGCACAGGCAAGGACCGAGGCGTCTTTATTGCCGGTTTTCTCTTCCCACTCTGCTGCATATTTTCCCAATAGATAGTGGAATTCTGCGGTACCCATTTCTCTCTGAAATTCAGGATGTTTTAAGATCTTACGCAGAATTTCATCGGTTGCCATAAGACAATCCCTATAACCTAAGAGAATATCATAGATGCGCACAACATCATTCTTTCGTAAATCCGCATCATCAACAAGATGCGTGCCAACATGTAATGGAAAATTAAATGCAAAATGTAAATCATGATACAAATTAGCACCAGTGGAAACAACCCAATCAATAAAACCTGCCTTCATTAATGGAACAATTACTGATTTACCAAGACCCGCAGGGATTAAAGCTCCAGCAAGACTCATACCTACAGTGACATCTGGTCCCAGCATTTTTTCAACAAAGAGTCTGCAACCCTCGCGTAGACGGGCAGAATTATAGGCAAGGAATACACTATCAATTATATTTTCAAGTTTTTGTTTTCCTGTTAATCCTGATGGGAAGATTCTCGGTCCCGAAAGGTATCTTTTTTTATGAGGACATTTTTTCTTTCTTAGCCATTCAGGTGTTTCATCAATATCTTTTTTTATTCTGTGCATTCTTTTCATAAAACCTCCTTACAGCCTCTTAACTTAATATCTTCGATATTTCTCCTGCATCCAAACTCTAACCCGATTACCATCTTTATCATGGTATAATAACCACCTTTGCCAGTGGTAGACCATTAAAGTTTGTCGCAGTTGCCCAGGAATAGGCGCCGATATTCTCCACATAGATAATATCACCGACATCCAGTTCAGGAAGTTCTTCACTCGTTGAGATAATGTCAAATGAATCACAGGTTGGTCCAGCAAGGGTTGTAATCTGGGTAATTCCTTTTTTAAGAACCTTATACTGATATTTACAATGGTCATAGACTATACCTGAGAGTGAACCATAGACACCATCATCAAGATAATACCAATGTTTATTATTTCTGATTGACTTACCAATGATTTTCATCGCGAGAATCCCGGCTGGTCCACATAAAACCCGGCCAGGTTCAGCAATCAGTTGAATATTATCCGGAAACAGACGGTTGAGTTCTTTGTTAATACTTGATGCAGTGATAGCGAACAGATCTTTTTCATTATCAAAATGCTTTATGGGAAAACCGCCGCCAATATCCAGTATTTCAAGGGGGATCTGTTTCAGATGTGCATCCTTGAAGATGATTGAGGCAATCTCCAGGGCATCAAGATAGTTTTCAATATGCGTATTCTGAGAACCAACATGAAAACTTAAGCCAGCAGGTTTTAGTCCAAGTCGGATTGCCTTTATTAAAAATGGAATTGCATCTGGTGGCTCAGCGCCAAATTTTAATGATAATTCTACCATTGAACCAACATTGGGAACCTTTATACGCACTAAAACCCGCGTTCCAGGAGCGTGCCGAGCTATTTTGTTCAATTCATACTCAGAATCAAAGGTCATTAAATTGATGTTATGAAATGCGGCAAATTTTAATGCCTCGGGTGTTTTTACGGTGTTGGCAAAGACCATCTGGTCTGGATTCACTCCCATATCGAGCAATGTTTTCATCTCCTGGATAGATGCTACATCAAAACCTGTTCCAGCATCAGCAAGGGTCTTTAATATAAAAGGATGGGAATTTGACTTTACTGCATAGAATGGTTTCACCCGAGGTAAGAGTGCTTGGAACCTTTTTAACTGATTCAAGAGTTTGTTTTTACTTATCAAAAATAGTGGTGTATTATGCTTGCGCACCAGATTTTCAACTTGATTTTTGAAATTATTTGTTGTCTTTTTCTTCACCTTGCTCCTTTTTTATTGGGTGATTAAATCTTTATCAAAAGAATTCAGTTCACCCTCAATCTTCCAGACCCTCAATTTCATCTCGGTATAATCTTTTAGGAGTTCGGACATATCTTCGTCTATGATCTTTAAATCATATTGGTTTATGGTTATTGGGTCGTGTGCCAGTTGAATGCGTTTGATTGATATCCCGGAAAAACTTGACAGTAATCTCGGTGTTAGTATAATAAGTTCAATTGTAGTATAACCAGAACCAAGCTTGGTAATTTTCAGTGGATAAAAAAGTTTTTCGGTCTGGAAATGATACTGGATGGGCTCAAGCGTTTTTTTATCTTTATTGAGGGTAACCACATCAAAGACAAAATAGGTAAAGCCCTCGCTAATATATGATTCTACTAATTCTTTCTGGGCATCAGAGATTATTTCTTTATCAAAATCCAGAGATTTTAAATAATTCCTTACCCAATCAACAAATCCTTTGCCTTCTTTGAGATGAACAACTGAAATATCATGGGCACCAATCTTTTCGTGAAAAGTTATTTCTGCGGGAGGTGGGATTGTACCTTCAGATAATCGTCCACCATCCCGCTTTTTAGAAATATAAATTCGTTTATTTATCAAATTTACTGCTCGTTGAAAGGTTTCCAAATCACCTTTTTTTACCTTTGGTTCAGAAGGCAGAGGCAGAATTTCCAAGACCATTGTTGAATCTGAAGCACTTAAATCAGTTGAGAGCAAAAGAATTTCTTCTTTACCATTCCAGCAAATCATTGCCCGCTGATTTGGTTCAAAAATTGCAATGCCCGGATTAATCGGAATTAATCCACGATCCGCAAAGATAAGGCAGAGCTTAAAAAAAATTACAAGCAAAAATTTTTTCATTATCATAATCTGATTATAACAATAATTTAGAAAAAATCAATAGGGGATTACAAGAAATTTAAGGGATACCACATTGAATAATCTAAATCCTTCTGAAGCAAATTTAGAATTTAAAATAATCCTTATTCAATTATTGGAATGTTTCAATCAGAGATTTAGTTTTTCTGAATAAACGACTTTAGTCTCGTAATTTTAACGAAAATAAATAACTCTATTTAGAAGATACAGCCCTTCATTTTCTTTTTACCTTCTTTTATCAATTCTTCTTTCTTCCCTTTTATTTCTTTTTCTGTCTTTTGCCTAAGTGAATCAAGGAGTTTGCCGCGGTCAAGAAAATCTTTGTATCTTTCAGCAAATTGTTGTATCTCTTCTATCGGTAGTTTATTAACCACAGGTTTTAATTCACCCTTACCAATCTTTGCCTTGAAATCTTTATCCAATAAAATTTCTTTTGCTCCCGCAGCAAGACTCTTTACCTTTATCTTACCCGCGAATACACTAAATGAACTCTTGCCTTCTTTATCGACACTTGTCTTAAAGATTGTTCCCCTTATATATGCCTGTGCAGCATCAGTCTTTACCTCAAACTCATCTCCTTTATTCAATTTTGTCACTTTTGTTATAACCTCGCCGATTGAGGCAAAAATCCGCTGAAACACACCTTTATTGGTCTTCTCCTTTCTTTCAATTTTGATGCTTGAATTTGGTTCAACCCTGACCAGTGAATAATCAGAGAATTGCACCTCGCATACTGACTCACTGTATGTCGTAACGATATCATTTACATAAAGCGAGGCATTCAAGACTCCAGCATATTTTTTGCCGCCTCGTTCAACCATTACATTGCCGACCAAATAAGAAATCTTTGCGGGAATATCTGCACTGATTAAGGGTAACAATAAAATTCCAGCAATAATACTCATCACTTCCTCCTTTGATTTAATGAATTTTAATCTCTTGCTGCTTATTATAATATTGGGCTTGCAAAAAAATCAACGGCAGACCAATGATAACTGCATAAATAAGCAATAAATATGAATCATAACCTAAAACCATTGAAAATACAACCAGTATAACACTTAGATAGAATCTTGGAATATTTTTTTTATCCCTTTTTTCTCGGCGTATACTTTGTTCACGTTTATATACTGCAAAACCGAGAAATAAGATACCAATTATGGATAAAAATGGAGAATTAAGAATACGATACTGATGCCACCAGACAATTGTCGTAATACCGAAGACAAATGAAGAATAAAAGAACAATGCAAAAAACCCACGTAAAAGATAGTTGTGAGCTTCGGTCGGGATAAAATTTGGCTGAAAGAACAAATTTTTTTGATAATATTCCTTACAGAGCCAGAGGATTAACAACATTGTATACAGATAAGAAAAGAACCAGTTATTATAAGGGCTTAAACAGTTATAAAAGAATAAACTTGAATATAATATGATAAATATAATCCAGATGAGTCTTTTGTAATTGATTTGAGCCTTCATTTTAATAAAAAATTAGATCAAATAGATATTCACCATCTTTATCCGGGCCAAGTGCCATATTTTTCTTGGTAATACTACCCAAGATTGAATACCCATTTTCTTTTATCATCTTATTTACTTCATCCTTTGTCAATACCTGTATTTTGAATTTTGTATCACAGGCGGTATTTTTCAAAAAATCAGCAATGGTGATGGAATCTTTCGGTGCATTATCTTTTATCAAATCCTTGGGATATAGCATAATATTTATGTTTTGTCGCTGCTTTACCCTGGAAAAAATATAATCAGCAATTGCCAGATTATTTAAATTGATTTTTGCACCAAGTTTTTTATTTAGCAATTGATTAAAATTATTAAGCTTTGTTTGAAGTGTGGTATCTGTCGCAAGTTGTATCTTTTTAACCATAGTATCCTGCAATATTCTATTTCGGATTATAAAATCAATCTGCATTGCAGGTAATGACAACAATTTTTTGTCCAGCATCCATAATACGTCACTGCGTTCTTTTATGGTTGCCAGTTTTACTTGGTCAGAGATCGTTAATGAATCACGATACTGGCTGCATATCGCAAACCTTATGCCTTCATAATTTTTTATTCCATAACCCAAATCCAATGGGACAGATAGAAAATTTTGTTCATAGACAGGGTAATTGGTAATGAGGAAATCCAATGGGGTTTCACTCAGAAATTGATAAAATCCCAGACGCTGAAAAATCTGAGGCATAAATGGTATTTCAAAATTGATATAACCCACTTTTATTCCTTTGGTATCTTTAATACTACAAAGGTATGGTTCTGGTCTTTGAATATCCTCAAGCAGAGAAGAGAGATAGATGACTTCAATCTTTGAGGTCTTTACACTCACCCGTTTTGGACAATTTAGAGAAAGAAGGCAGATGAAAATTAAAATGGTATATTTTGTTAAGGGCTGAAATAAATTCATAATTTATTATAATAATTACTCAGGCAATGTCAATATCTGAAGCAGGGTGGGAGAGGAATTCCTGAATATATTCGCTGGCACTGGCAGAATCTTTTTCATCAACCAGAACTTCACCCCAGCCACCCTCCATCATCTTCGGCAACCCATCAAGCCAGGTTGTTTCAAATCTTCGGATCAAGGCTTCTATGTTGTGTCCCCTGAGCATCTCTTTAATCGTAATAGCACTAAATTCATCCTGAGCAAGATATACACGCTTAAGCATAATTTATTATAGAAACAAATATTTCAAAGTCAAGCATCATATTCAATTTGAATCAGTTATTCCTTCCCAGATTTTTCTGTAAATCATCTGCCGTGCTAAAGTAAATCTCACATAATCCCGGGTTTCGGTATAAGGTATCAACTCAATAAATTCATCCATTTCTGCATTGTAATTTTTGTTAAGCCACCTTTTTAAATTTATTGGACCCGCATTATAGGCAGTGAGTGCAAGGGGAAGGGAATTAAACTCATTTATCATTTTTATAATGTAATTGGTTCCAAATTTAATTGAAATCTGTGGAGCATAAAGGGAATACGAAGAAATACCAAGTTCGGTGGCAAGCAAATTGCCAGTATTAGGGATGACCTGCATTAATCCCTGGGCATTTGCCGGGCTTGTGGCATTCGGGTCAAACATACTCTCCTGCCAGATCATTGCGAGCGTCAGCCATATATCATTACTGCAATCCATTATACTGAAGATATATTTAACTGGATAAAAGAGTTTTAAAAATTCTACGGGATAATTCCGGGAATCATTATTATTCTCACAGCGTTTTTTTAATTGCAGACAGAACTTTATTGCACCATAATCAAAACCATTTTCAGCGCATAGTTTACTCAAATATATTAAATCCATAAATGACTTATCCTCAATTAACTCAAGTTCGGCAAGGGCATAATTATTTTCATCAAAGTTAAAATAGCGGATTGCCTTATTAAGATGGACAGAATCTTCATTGTCGAATGAAATTATTGTATCACCAAACTGTCTCAGCCAGTTATCAAGGGATGTGGTGTCAATAATAATCTCACCCTGACTTTTGACCAAAGTATAATAGGAAAGTGGGTAATTACGAAAAAGATATTCTTTCAGACTGTCAATTGTTCCACCTAACCTTTCTTTTATTTTTATCTGCCAGTAGATAAAATCCGGGTCTGAATAATTTGAGAAGATTTCCAATGCCCGGTTTAACTGTCCAATTCTAAATAATTGAAATCCGGCGCGGAAATTCGTATTTTTCTCTTTTACTTTTACAAATGTTTCGACCGCACCGAGTGTATCACCAATATCTTCTAATAAAAATGCCTTACGCTTTAATCCTCTTACAGCATACTTTGAATTTTTATGCAATTCTATTAATGAATCATAGATAGCTATTGCTAACCGAAAGTCCTGTCGGCTTTCATAGATTATACCACGATAATAATATACTTCAGCACGGTGACTTTTGCTAAAATATTTAAGGGCAGTATTATACTCCTGCTGGTCGTAATATATTTTGCCGAGATAGTAATATACTTCTTCATCTTTTATAGCATTTTTAAAAAATTTTATCGCTAGTGCATAATCTTTATGAAGATATGCGACCTTAACAAATAGTTTGTATTCTGAAGCGGTTTTTGGTTTTATTACAGTTATACAATATTTTGCACCCGCAGACGAGGGATAATTTTTTATCAGGTCAAAGGCAAGGGTTCTAAAATTTTTTCTATCATTCTGCCGTTCATAGATTTTAAGTAGAAGAAATTTTCTTGATACCGGGTCTTTTAATCTCTGCATCTCTTTTTTGATTACTGGAATTTCTGCTGAAGACAATAGCAGATCAAACAAAAGGTTCTGATAATCTAAAGAAAAATATGGACTTACTGAATCAATCTCTAGTGCAGTTCTAAGACCATTCTCCAGATCATTCAAATTATAATAACATTTTGTTAAAAATAATAATTTGTAATCCTTTAATTCATTAATTTGAGAGAAATAATCTATTGCTTCCTGGTATCTTTGAAGATTGTATAAGGCAATGCCCTTTAGCAGGGGATCTTCAGTTAAATTAAGAATTTCATCCCATCTTTTTTGTTTTAAGAAAATGATACGGGCAAAGTTTTTAATCACCTTGTCATTATCAAAATTAATTTCAGACTTGATACTATCAAGGAGTGATACTCCTCGTTCGTACTCCCTCTGGTCAATATAAATCTTTAAAAGGATTTTTATCTTTTCGCTCTTATATTGCGGACCGGTTACTCTTTTCAGTAAATGATAGGCATATATTGGTTTATCCCTTGCCGTGCGGTCTGCTTCATAAATTAAGTCAGCTTCTGGAATAGTTTCAATTATAATCTCTTTTGTACCGGGGCTCGGGCAAGAAATAACGGCTAATGTGAGGAAAAAAACAAAGCCGGTTTGATTTAAAAGTTTAAATATCAAAAATCTCTTGCTGACTGAAAAAGAAATTTATTTCCCTTTGCGGGTCTTCATCTGGTGCCGAGGCATGAACAACATTCTCACCAACCGATGTACCATAAAGATTTCGGATTGTTCCTGGTGCTGCTTTTTTGGGATCAGTTGCACCAACAACCTCACGCAATTTTTGCGTGGCATCGGGGTATTTAAGGCAGGCAACAACTACCGGTCCTGAAGAGATGAAATCCACAAGCCAGTTATAAAATTCCTTTCCTCTGTGTATTTCGTAGAATCTACCTCCTTGTTCTTTATTGAGCCATATCATCTTCATTGCGACAATCTTAAAGCCGGTATCGACAATATGCTTTAAGATATTACCGATTAAATTTCTTTTTACAGCATCAGGTTTTATGATTAATAATGTCTTATCCATAAGTTCAAGTATATAAAAAAATACGATGATGTCAATTATTTTAATTACTGAATGATTGCACAGATGAAAAAAATAGGTTACACGGCGATTGCCAGTTAATTTCGTTGATTGACAGATGGGCAATTTTGATTATAATTAGATATTAGAGATGTTAACAACGGGCATCCAGGCCCAATAGCCTATGACCATCTTTTAGCCGGGGTGGCGGAATTGGGAGACGCACCAGGTTCAGGACCTGGCGCTGGCAACAGCATAGGGGTTCAAATCCCCTCTCCGGCATGTGCTGTCCAAAGACAGCACAGATGATTATACAGATTTATTAGAGATGATACAGATAAAGAAAATTCTGATTGCAGGGCTAATTATCTATGCCCTTTTTTATCTTATCGAATCTTTAATCATAATTAAATATCCTTACCAAATTTCTTATCCCGAAGGTTTTATTCTTAATCAGGCATATCTTCTCAGTCAGGGGGAGTTAATCTATAAGGGAATTAATGAATATCCCTATCTCATTGTCAATTATCCGCCAATCTATCCATTTTTATGTGCTATCTTTATAAAGTTATTCGGCATTTCCTTTGTCTCGGGGCGATTTATTACATTTCTTGCATCAATCCTTATTGTTTCGATAATTTATAAAATCTTAAAAAGACAAATATCACAAAATATTGCTATAATATCTGCCTTACTTTTCGTTTCTTCATCATACATCTATAAATGTAATCCATTTTTCAGGGTTGATATGCTGGGCTTATTTTTTAGCCTGCTGGGACTTTATTTCTTTTTTCAGAACAATAAATTAACCATACCAATCTTGTGTTTCCTCGCCGCCCTATACACCAAACAAACCTTTATTGGAGCACCTCTGGCCGTTGCCATCTTTCTTTTTTTAACTAACAAAAAAAGGGCATTTATTTTTGTTGTTTTTATGGTCTTTTTTTATACAATTATTTTGTTATTGATAAACTATTTCACTCACGGTGAATTTTACAAACATAATTTTTTATACAATCTAAATATTTTTATCTTCAAACAGGCAATGAAACACTATATCTGGGCATTACAGAATCACGCTATATTAGTTCTTTTTTCCCTTGTTTACATCTTTTATTCATTCGCCAATAAAAAATTCTCTGTCCTGGTAATCTATTTTATTATTTCTTGTATCATTACCATATCAGTTGGGAAAATTGGTGCCAATATGAATTACTTTTTTGAGATGATTGCCCTGGCGTGCATTCTTACAGGATTTTGTCTGGAAAAACTTAAAAATGACATTGATGAAAAAATCTATAATTATTTAAGCACCGGAGCGATTTTGATTCAGTTGATTCTGTTCTTGCATATGCCCTATTTAACTGAACCAACGGCTACAAAACTAACTTGGGAGAACTCTAAAAAACTCTCTGAAATTGTAGTAAATACCAAAGGGGAGATAATTAGTGAAGATGCAGGTTTATTAGTAAAAAACGGGAAAACTGTTCTATTTCAACCATTTGAATTCACTCAACTTGCAAATCAGAAAATCTGGAACCAAACAAGATTTATCAATGATATAAAAAATAAACGTTTTACATTAATCATTCTAAGTTTTGATTTAAATTGTCAGGTTGATGAAGAACGGTTAACACCGGAGATGGCTGAAGCAATAAAAGAAAATTATTCAGCAAACCAGAAAATAGATGAATATTTTCTTTATCAACCAATTATTCAAGATTGAGAAAATTTAATAATAGTAATTTAAATGTCTTTTATTATAGTTGCCTGTCCGCTCTTGGCGAGCCAAGTTCTTCGGAGATTTATCAGGATAAAAATATAAAGTAACCAAAAGAGGATTTCCAGAGTTTAAAATGAAAGAACCAAATTTAACTCTTATAGCTTTAGGTAAAATTTTTTATCGCCATCGCAGTCTAATTGCTCTGCCATTTTTTTTATTGCTTCTCTTTCTCGCAAAACCTGATGGTAAAAGTATCTTACCTCATTTATTAATTTTTTCAGGCATTATAATCAGACTCTGGTCTGCAGGGTATATCGGAGAGAAAGCAAGGGGAAGAAAAATAACTGCTGAATTTAGAATCATTAGTGGTCCTTATCACATTCTTAGGCATCCTCTATACATTGGAAATTTTTTTCTGGTATCAGGAATGATTTTACTCTTTAATCCAACGTTTTGGTTTGCTTTACTGCTAATAATAATTTTTTTATTCGAATATTCAATAATTATTTTTGCTGAGAATTATATTTTGAAAAACTTACCCGAAAAAAAATTCCGATTTTCTTTCAAAAATCTTAAAGGTGAAATTTCTACGATTATTATTGTAGTAATAATCTATACACTATATTTCTTTATCATTCCTATCCTGCGTCAGTGCACGGAGTAATTTCCCACAGGAATCCAGAAATTTAGACAATCTATTATTTTATTCTTTTATAACGACCATATGGATATTACTATCAGGTCTAATCGGTGCCAGCGTTAACAATGAGTCGAACGCCTTGATAATCTTTAATCCCGCATTTTCTGCCATTTCGGTCAATTCATTTTGAGAGTATATTTTCAATCTTATTGGCAATTCAATCTCAAATATCAAATTATTCCCTTCTTTTCTATAGAATCGCCAGTTGTCCCTGATTATTGAATGAAAACGGTCATAATCGGGCTTATGTAGAATTATGTACCTTTCTGTGTCATCCCATTCTGTAGCACAGAAGTGGCTCGAAAGCCATTCTCGAGACATTGTATTTAAAATCAGGAAGATGCCATTTCTTTTCAGTAAACTTGCGATGGCTTTAAATATTTTCTGGTCAGTTTTTTTACTATAACATCCTATCGATGTAGCAATGCTCAAAATAACATCAAACTTGCTTTTTATATATTTACCAAGATATCTAATATCACCACAGATATAATGCACCTTTACTCTTTTTTTGAGAACCTTCTTCTTTGCATCATTAATATATTCAGGACTCATGACAATACCCGAAACCTCAAATCTTTTTTTTGCTAGATTTGTGCAAATCCGACCATTGCCACAGGCAAGTTCAAGTATCTTTCCCTTTTTTATCCCGAATCTTTTAAGAATCTTTGTGATTTGCTTCACTTGCATCGGTGCATATTTCCAATGACCGTTCATCAGATACAACCAGTATTTACCTTCCTTAATAAAAAATTTCTTAGTCCAGGGTTTCATTCTACCTTTATTTTTTTCTCCGTTATCAGATGATACAAAAAATTACCAATATGTCACGGCACAAACAATACGGCATTACGGCAATTGCCGTAATGCCGTATTGACAAAACATCTTAAATCAGTATAATTGAATATGAGAACAAGACAAATGTCGGAAACACAATATCGTGCATCAAGGTTTTGTCGAGTATTGGGTAATCCAACAGCCTATCAGATTTTGAAAATCCTTTGCGAGGGCGCCAGAACCCCCTCGCAACTTGCCCGGGAGATAGGGCTGTCAACCCAGGCAATATGTGATACGCTCCGTAATTTAAGACAGGTTGACCTGGTGCGTTATGATACAATTAAACAAAATAAAATATATTTTCTGAAAGAAAAAATTCTGATAAAGGTATTAGCAACGCTTGAAGAATATGCGGAAAGGATGCGTTTTAAAAGATATTAATACGGCATTACGGCAATTGCCGTAATGCCGTAAAGAGAAAAAACCTGGATCTGCAGAGAAGCAATGGTAGATTTAATGATACAATGGAAAAGTTTTTTGGACGATTTGAATATTTAACAAAATAGTTTTGCTTGACAGAAAATGAGGATTTTGGGGTGAATAATCTTATCAAAGATTGGCCGGCAAATCCTGAAAAAGATTTATACATTGAAATGGATGACGGAAAGTATGCACGGTTGCCAGTGAAGACACATGTCATTACAGCACAGGATGATATTTTTAACATTGTTGAACAATATGTTATACAACATCTCCAGAATACTGATATAATTTTTATCAGTGAAAGAGTTGTGGCAATCACCCAGGGAAGGGCATTTCCCATTAAGGATATTAAACCATCATGGCTCGCCAGATTTTTAGTGATGTTTGTCCATAAATCACCCTACGGCATTGGCTTAGGCAGTCCCTGGACAATGGAATTATCACTACGGGAAGCGGGTATACCAAGAATCCTATTTGCTGCTTTTGTCTCGGCAATCACAAAACCATTCGGCATAAAAGGTTTATTTTACATTATCGCAGGTAAATCAGTTGCGGCAATTGATGGTCCCTGCCATTATACATTACCTCCATATAATGAATATGCAAAATTAGGACCCAAAAATCCGAATAAAGTTGTAAGAGAATTAAAAAACAAATTTGGTTATGAAGTGGTAATCATTGATGCCAATGACTTGGGTGTTTCAGTTCTTGGTAAGTCAAGTAATAAAATAACTGACGATTTTTGCAAAAAAATCTTTCGGGATAACCCATTAGGCCAATCAAGCCAGCAAACGCCAATTGCAATCGTAAGAAAAATAATTAGTTGACTTCCATTTTTACCACCTATTATCAGCGGACAAGATTCAAGTTATTAGATCTGGTTTTCATTATTCCACACACTTCTGGAAAAGATAGTGGTCTGAAATTCCAGCAGTCAACACCGACATCAAATGATTTTCCCAACCCTTCGATTCTACCATGACTATGTCCGAACAGATGCCAGCTGCCAAAATGGGATTTTGGCCAAACCCGCATAGCATAGTGGCATAAAACAATCTCTTGATTTTCAAGGGTAATTGTAACTATTCTGTCTTCAAATATTTTAAATCTCGCTGCATCCTTGTTCAGCTCTGAAGAATCAAAGCGCATCAGTTTATCATGTGAACCTTTTATCAATAGAATATTCCCCTTTAATCGCCGTAGTAGCTCAATTATCCTTTCAGTTTGTTTTTCAGCATGTCCGAAGATAAAGTCTCCAATAACATAGACCTGGTCTACTTGCCTGACGACTGCGTTCCAATTGCTGATAATAGTTTCATTCATTTCTTCCACATCTTGGAACGGTCGGTTGCAATATTTGATAATATTCTCGTGATAAAAATGTGTATCAGCAGTGAAGTAAATCATAGAATATAATATTCAAAATTTCTCATTCGGCAAGATATAATGTTGGCACCAAATTCATAAAATGAAGTTATTTAATTCAATATATTCTCTATAATATTCATCGCGTTCATTCAAAAAAGGAACAACAATTGGGCCTTTTTTGTAATCGAGATAATGGAATCCACCAAATCTTCTGTCGTCTTCACCAAGGAGTCTTTTTACTGGCTGGTAGTCAAAAATTTCAATGGTTTTGTTTTTCAGGAAATTCACTAACCTTTGTTTTGTATCATGTCTGAACTTATGACCTTCAGCATCAGCCAAACCGAACGCGCCGATGATCCATTCTGTCCTACCCATAATATCAACTATTTCCCTTAAATGTCCAAGCATCATGGAACCAGATACGATCTCATCAATATAAGCTATCCTCCCCGGCGCAAAATTCTTATATATCCTGTTTATTGATAATATATTCGCAAACCTGGCTGATCGCCTTTTCCCAAGCTTTTTGCCCGGGTAAAAAATGAAACTTGATGTCGCGGGCGTGAATTCAATGGGATTGATACTCTTAAAGTACTTCTTCACAATCCGCCATATCGGCATTGCACCACGAAGGGGTAAATACACATACTGGGGATTGAAATCCTCAATAGCGTGTGCCAAGTACTTACAACCATGATGATACGATCTCAAAAATTCCTCATTTAAGAAATTTTGCCTTTCGTGTTCATTCCATCTGGAACTCAACCCTGGACCTGATAGAGCTATCAAATTCTCATTAGGTATGAAACCGCTGATAAAATCGGGGTGGTATCCGATATATTGATATAATGCATTAAGTTCATTCTGGCTGTTGATTTCCACCACGTACTGATACGTGGGATCGTCAATGAATACACCTTGAACCGGCGGTTCAATACCATCCTTGCTCGATAGTTCAATAAATAATTTCATTGCTGAAATAAGTTTATGGCATTTGTTGATAAATCAATCAATACGTATGTCAGTTTTCCACTTTGACCCGGTTGGATACAGATCGTCCTGCCGATATTCGCCTTCCATATGTCTGAAATATCCGGTGACTCGTGAATATGCCCGTGCAGAGACATTCTGGGCTGTTTTTGCAATAAAAAATCATAGACCGCCCTTGACCCAACCTTACGGCCATCTGAACACACATCCAAACCCAGACCTGCTGGTGGCATATGGATAACATAAACGGTATTTTTCATATTCCTGGCTAACGGAAGTTTGTTAAGTTCATCCTGCATAGTCGGTAATCTATTAATATAAGATTCCCAGTCAATTATTTCTTTGAACCCATCTTTTGTTGACAATAAAGCAGTACCATATTGTATTCCAATTTGATATTCCTTTGTATCTTTTCGGCATCGGTCTTTAATTCGAAAAGGATAATCGACCACCCAGTTCATCCCGATAAACTCATATCCTTTGATTTCTATCTTTCGCTGGCCGATATTTTTGATATATTCATAATGCTGGCATAATCGGTCTAATCTCTCATCATAAATCTTTAAATCATCGTTACCAAAGAAACAAAGATAATATATTTTCTTTTTCTCAAAAACACTAAAATGTCTTTCCAAATACTCGAAAAACTCACTCTGCAATTCAAATATTGCATTGCCGTCAGTCTTGGGCAACAAGTCACCACCGTTGAGAATCACGTCTGGCTTATGCAGTCTTGCAGACTGAAGCAGATATTCATATTTTCTTTTATCGCCATGAAGGTCTACGGTAAACAAAATCTTCATGCGGTGCCAATCCTTGTTTAGAAACTTTGAAATGTTTAATTGTAATATCGCTATAATCTGCTTTCTTTCGACATCACTAATCGCATCAGGTACTACATACACAGATTGAAAACAATTTGGAATATTTTGCAGACCTTTTTGAAACCTTTTTGGATTACCTAAAAATAAGGAAATAGATGCAGGGGAATACTGTTTGATTTTTTCAAAAAATATTTCGAGTGTTTTTCCAGTGACTACATCATCTTCAATTACAATTATATTTTTTCCTTTTATTGATTTCAAATCATCAAGTTCTCTGTAATTTCTCGTTGGATCACTGTCATCCATATACACCGCTAAAGTTCTCAAACCAAACAGGTCAAACAGCGCACCATATCGAAGCGCCTCCGGTGATATGCAAATACCGATATCATAATTTTTTTGAGTCACAATGGCATGAATAAGATAACAAGATTCAAGTAGTGAAACAGGCATTAATATTTTTCCCACCCTATACCGCTTATGGAATTGAGAAATAATCTTAATAATATCGCTTTGGTTGTGCATATACCTATTATGGTTTATTTGTCTTCATATTTATTTCGATTTTTTAATCCAACAAATCCAAGACCTCATCTTGTGGAATTCCATCAATCAAAACTTTTATCTTTTTTCTAAATAGCCTTACACAAAAAACCTCTTGTCTTTTGTATTTTTCGGTTCACCTTTAATTTCATAAT
>Ga0172365_10001032_pt1 | contig 19718 bp, 11 predicted proteins | sample LakKivSesite48cm_FD_114535 | JGI IMG/M metagenome (GOLD analysis project Ga0172365, IMG submission 114535) | Sediment microbial communities from Lake Kivu, Rwanda - Sediment site 48cm | ecosystem: Environmental > Aquatic > Freshwater > Lake > Sediment | place: Rwanda: Western Province, Lake... | reverse complement strand
CGACTATTCACTATTTACTAACGACTAATTTAATTGGAGAATTAATAAATTCTCTTGAAAAGAAAATTCAAACAGTCTATAATAAATAAAATTTCATATATTTAAAGGTATAGGAATTTCAATAATTCCTATACCTTTAATAAGGAATATGATTTATTATTATGAAGGATATTAAAGACAAGATATTCAAAGGTGTAATAAATATTGAGGTGAGGGCGAATTAAGGGGTTTTTAAGGGGAAAGAATTCCCCTTGAATATCTTGAATAACGATAAATGAATTTTTGTAATATGTAGTTAAAAAATAAAAAATATAGATTAAAAAAAATGAAGGGAGAAATCAGATATGTCTTTAGTAACTACCAAAGAAATGTTGAAAAAAGCACAAAAAGAAAGGTATGCTGTCGGTGCGTTTAATGCTAATAATATGGAGATTGTTCAAGCTATAATAGAAACTGCTGAAGAAGAAAGGGCGCCAGTTATATTACAAGCTTCACAAGGAGCTATAGAATATGCCGGATTAGATATTATTGTAGCTATGGTTAAAGTTTTGGCCGAAAAGACAAGTATACCGGTAGCCTTACATTTAGATCACGGGACAGATTATTATCAAAATATAAAATGTTTAAGGGCAGGTTTTACCTCCTTGATGTTTGATGGTTCAAAATTAACTTTTGAAAAAAATGTAGAGATGACCAGAAAAGTTGTGGAGATGGCCCATACTTGTGATATACCAGTAGAGGCAGAATTAGGGCAGATAGGGAAGATGGGTGATAGTGATGAACCAGGAGTTGCTCTGGAAAAGGTAAAAGAAACTATGGCCAAACCAGATGAAGCCGCAAAATTTGTTGAGTTAACCGAGATAGATTCTTTAGCGGCTGCGGTAGGAACAATTCATGGGTGTCGTACCCCTTTTGCAAAATTAGATATTTACAGAATCGAAAGGATAAGAGAATTAACCAGAGTTCCTTTAGTCTTACACGGTGCCTCCGGGGTGAACGATGAAGAAATTAAAAAAGGTATTGCAGCGGGAATATGTAAGATCAATATTGATACTCGTATACGGATGAAGTTTACAGAAAAAGTTAGAGAGATAATAAAGATAAATCCTGAAGAAATAGATCCCCGTAAAATATTGGGACCGGCAAGAGAAGCAGCTAAAGAAGTTATTCGTGATAGAATGAGAGTTTTTGGTTGCAGTAGAAGGGTGTGATAAATATGATTAAAAGGATAGGTATTTTAACCGGTGGAGGAGATTGCCCTGGATTAAACCCAACCATTAGAGGAGTAGTGTACCGAGCTCAGGATTATGATTATGAGGTTTATGGTATTCAAGAGGGTTGGAAGGGATTGATAAAAGGCGAAATAAATCCTTTGACTCTGAGTGAGGTAGAAGAGATAATTGATCTGGGAGGAACTATTTTAGGAACCTCACGATTAAATCCTTATAAAATAGATAATGGAGTAAAGAAAGTTCTTAATTCTATAGAAAATTTTAAATTAGACTCTATAATTGCTATTGGCGGAGAAGATACTTTAGGGGTAGCCAATAGATTGTTTAAAGAAGAAGGTATAAAATTGGTTGGTGCTCCTAAAACAATGGATAATGACCTTAATGGTACCGATTATACCTTTGGGTTTGATAGTTCGGTTACTTGGGCGATTGAGGCTATGAGGAGTCTCCAGGATACTGGCCGTTCTCATCGTAGAATAATGATTTTAGAAGTGATGGGAAGACATGCTGGTTGGGTAGCTTTATTTACTGGTTTAGCCTCCGGGGTAGATTGGACTCTCATTCCTGAAGAAAAAGTGGATGTGGAGAAAATGTGTCAACATTTAAAGGAAGTTTATAGAAGAAATAAACATGCTTCTATAGTGGTATCAGAAGGAGTAACCATTCCTGGTGTAGATACCGGAAAGGAAGAATTGGATCAATTTGGGCATATGATTTTACGTAAAAGAGGAGTGGGTAATCTCTTGGCCGATTTAATTAAGGAAAAAACCGGAATAGAAACCCGCCATGCAGTAATTGGTCATATCCAAAGAGGCGGTTCACCAACATTATTTGATCGTATTTTAGGTCTTAGATGTGGGGTTACTGCTGTAGATTTGATTGTTCAAGGAAAGTTTGGTTATATGTCCGCTCTTAAAGGCAATGAGATAATAGGAGTGCCCCTAGAAGAGGCGGTAAGCAAGCTTAAAATAGTAGATAAAAAATGGTGGGAATTAGCCCAGGTATTTTTTAAATAGCATAACTAGCGTATAGCGTATAGCAAGAAAACAAAAAACTAAAAGCGCAAAGCGCAAAACTATAGCTCAAAACTCAAAATTAGAGAATAGTTTTTGCTTATTATTTTAAATATACTAATAAAAGTAGATGTTAGATTAATTTGCTAAAAGACATTAATGAAGAAAAGGACAACTAAGCAGGGTGTCTTTTTAAATGAAATAGAGGAATTAGCAGATATATTAGGTTTAAGTATACTAAAGCTTAAAGAAAAAATGAGTTTTGAGTTTTAAATTATGGTTCTTAGCTTTTCGTTTTAAGTTTTTAATTTTAATGGTGTAGGGGCTCGATTTATCGAGCCCGTTAGATGAATTATAAAAGTAACTCGGGGCGGATGAATCCGCCCCCTACAATAAAAACTATAGATTATGCGAAAAAAGTTTTAAATTTTGAATTATGGTTTTGCGCTTTTAGTTTATTGATTTATCCTATACGCTGTACGCTCTACGCTATATATAAAATACAATCTTACTTGGGAGGTTTATTATCTATAAATGTGGCACTCAAATTTTGTTCATTTACATACTCATACTGAATATAGCCTGTTGGATGGAGCCTGTCGGATAACAGAATTAATAGCTCAAGCTAAAAAACATAAGATGCCTGCCTTGGCCATTACTGATCATGGAGTTATGTATGGAGTGATACAATTCTACAAAGAAGCCATCCGACAGGGAGTAAAACCCATAATTGGCTGTGAAATGTATGTTGCTTCCCAAAGTAGATTTGATAAATCTTCACAAAGAAAAGAAACTCCCCATCATTTAATATTACTGGTCAAAAATAATGAAGGTTATAAAAATTTAATAAAATTAGTTACTTTATCTTATTTAGAAGGTTTCTATTATAAACCAAGAATTGATAAAGAAATACTAAAAGAATACAGTAGTGGATTAATTGCTCTTTCAGGTTGTTTAAAGGGTGAAATCCCTCGTAGTATTTTGCAAAATAATATAGATAAAGCAAAAGAGGTAGCGATTGACTTTGTGAAAATTTTCGGAGAAGAAAACTTTTATTTAGAATTGCAAAAAAATGGTATTCCAGAACAGAATGTGGTAAATGAGAATCTCATCAAAATTAGTCAGGTACTTTCTATTCCGGTAGTGGCGAGTAGTGATGTTCATTATATTAAAAAAGAAGATGCCCAGGCCCATGAAATATTGCTTTGTATCCAAACTGCTACTAATTTAGATGACCCAAAACGTTTAAAATTTGCTACTGATGAGTTTTATTTTAATTCCCCTGAAGAGATGAACGAGAACTTCTCAGATATCCCTCCAGCTATAGAAAACACAATTCGTATTGCTGAAAAATGTAATTTAGAAATTAATTTTAGACAAGCCCAATTACCTGAATTTAAAATTCCTCCAGAACATAATATAAGTAGTTATTTGAGAGAACTTTGTAATAAAGGACTTAAAGAAAGATATGTTAAAATTACGAAAGAGCTAAAAGAGAGGTTAGAGTACGAACTTTCAGTTATTGAAAAAATGGAATTTGATCCTTATTTTTTAATTGTCTGGGATTTTGTAAGGTATGCTAAAGAAAAGGGAATAATGGTTGGACCTGGCCGAGGTTCTGCGGCCGGGAGTTTAGTTGCTTATTGTTTAAAAATTACTAATGTAGATCCTCTTGCTTATGGATTACTATTTGAAAGATTTTTAAATCCTGAAAGAATTAGCATGCCAGATTTTGATATTGATTTTTGTTATGAGCGCAGAGAAGAGGTAATTGAATATGTTTCTAAAAAATATGGGGAGGAAAAAGTAGCTCAGATTATAACTTTTGGCACTATGGCTGCTCGAGCAGCGGTAAGAGATGTAGGAAGGGCTTTAGGTATTCCTTATGCTCGGGTAGATACTATTGCTAAGATGATCCCCTGGGAACCAAATATAACTATTGAGAAGGCATTAAAGATGGAAGGTCGCCTTAAAGATTTAATGAAAGAAGATGAGACTATAAAAAAGTTAATTGAGATAGCTTCTTCTTTAGAGGGTTTAGCTCGGCACGCATCTACCCATGCTGCGGGCATAGTACTTTCTCGGAAACTCTTAACCGATTATGTTCCTTTGCAAAAGACTGCTGAGGGCGAAATATGTACCCAGTATGCTATGGCAGAATTAGAAGAGCTGGGGTTATTAAAAATGGATTTTTTAGGTTTACGTACTTTAACGGTCATAAGTAATGCCCTAGAAATTATAAAACATACACGAGGAGAGGAGGTTGATATAAACCAGATTCCTTTAAATGATAATCAGGTATATAAAATGCTTTCTGAGGGAAACTGTGTTGGTATTTTCCAATTAGAGAGTGAAGGAATGAGAGATTTAGTTAAAAGATTAAAACCTGAAAGTATAGAAGATATTACTGCTCTATTGGCTTTATATAGACCTGGGCCCTTGGGGAGCGGAATGATTGAAGATTTTATTAACCGAAAGAAAGGAATTGTAAAAATTAAATATCCTCATCCCCGATTAGAACCTATATTAAAAGAAACTTATGGAGTAATCGTTTATCAGGAACAGGTTATGAAGATAGCCAGTGAGTTAGCAGGTTTTACTTTAGGGCAAGCAGATATTTTACGAAAAGCTATAGGGAAAAAACAGAAAGGAGTGATGGAGAAACAACGGGAGCTTTTTATAAAAGGTGCTCAAAAAAACAGTATCGGAAAAAGTACTGCTGTGGAAATATTTGATTTAATTGCTTATTTTGCGGGATATGGTTTTAATAAATCTCATAGTGTATCTTATGCCTTCATTTCCTATCAGACAGCTTATTTAAAAGCTAATTATTCGGTAGAATATATGGCTTCTCTGCTTACTAGTATAATGGGAAATAATGATAAGGTAGCTTTATATATAAAAGAGTGTCGGAATATAAATATTAACATATTGCGTCCCGATATAAATCAGAGTTTGGTAAATTTTACGGTGGTAGGAGAAAAGGCTATTCGTTTTGGGTTAGCTGCAGTGAAAAATGTTGGGGAAAAAGCTATAAAAAGCATAATTAAAGAACGCAAAAAAAATTCTGATTTTACCTCTTTATTTAATTTTTGTCAAAGAGTGGATTTAAGAATAGTAAATAAGAGGGTTATTGAAAGTTTGATAAAGTGTGGTGCCTTTGATTCATTGGAGGCAAAGAGATCCCAACTATTAAACATTTTAGATGATTTTATGAAGAGTGGGCAAGAATACCAAAAAGCTCAAAAGAATGGTCAAACTTCAATTTTTGATCTATTTGAAGAAGTTCACCAAGAAAAGATTAGTGATAATTACCAACAAAAATTGCCAGAAATACCAGAATTTTCACAGAATAAACTTTTAGCTATGGAGAAAGAGATGTTAGGGTTATACATCTCATATCATCCCCTAAATAGTTATAAGGATAAATTAAGGAAGATTATAACCTCTAATTCTGCTGAATTGACTAGTCTTTCAGATAAAAGCAGAGTAGTTTTAGGGGGAGTAATTAATAATTTTAAAAGAAAAAGTACTAAAAATGGAAACCTTATGGTATTTATTACCTTAGAAGATTTAGAAGGTACAGTAGAGGTAATAGTTTTTCCTAAAATTTATGAAGAATATAAAGAACTGATAAAAATAGACAAAATTGTGGTAATAGAAGGACGCATAGATGTAGCGGAAGGAAAAGTAAAATTAATTGCAGAAAAAATATCTATGATAGATAAATATTTTGAAAATAATAAATCTATACTACAAAATAAAAAAGAGACCAACCAAAATTTTCTAAAAGTACTTCATTTTGAGATTAATGCTCGTGAGAATAAAACAGAGCTATTAAAAAATTTAAAAGAAATATTTTGTACTTATCCCGGGGAAAGCCAGATAATAATTCATTTTAAAGAACCGAAAAAAACAATACTACATATTATTGACAAAAAATATTCGGTTAAAATTAATGATGAATCGATTGAAAAAATAAGAAATATTTTAGGAAACGATAAAGTATGGGTAGAAAAAATATCAGATAACAAAAAAAATTATGGTTAGAGGTTTTATTTAAAATGTGGAAAGTCATTTATATTGCTAAAGATATTTCATTAGCCAGTAATTTAGAGAAAATCTTAAAAGAAAATGGTATTGTAAGTATTTTAAATCAATTAGAAATGAACCAAGATGAATTAAATGGAAATGTAGAAATTTTAGTACCTAAATGTGAAGCTAAAAAAGCCGTTGATGTGATTAATCAAGCTCTAATTTATAATAATAATTTGTTAGGCGATATTGGCTAACTAATATTAGCGTAGAGCGTACAGCGTTTAGCGTATAGAGAAATACAGTAATAAGTAACATGTAATGAGCAACAAGTGTATATTTTAAAGTTTGTAAAAACAGATTACTTTTTACATATTACACGTTACATAACTTACTGGCCACCTAGTGAATAGAGTACCTGGGTAGTCAATTATAAACTTGTATCTTGCAACTTGTATTCTAAACTAACGACTATTCACTATTCACTAACGACTAAATAAAGGGGTGCCGAAGGTCGGAGTCGAACCGACACGAGCTTTAAGGCTCGCTGGATTTTGAGTCCAGTGCGTCTACCAATTTCGCCACTTCGGCATACAGGGTTTCTGTTTAAAAATTATAGGTTAAGTCATATTTATTGTCAAGAGTAAATCAGATGAAAGAAGAAAAGTTATGGACAATAGAAAGAAATTTATTTTGGTTGACGGACAAGGATTACTCTACCGCACATTTTATGCTTTACCCCAATTAACCACTTCATATGGCCAGATTATCAATTCAGTTTATGGATTTACTATGATATTAATGAGATTATTAGAAGAAGAGAAACCGGATTATATTGTGATTGTCTTTGATACTCCTGCTCCGACTTTCCGACACCAAGAGTTCAAGGAATATAAAGCTCACCGCAAGAAGATGCCCATTGAATTAGTAAATCAAATTCCTTTAGTTAAAGAAATTATTAATAATTATAATATTTTTATCTGTTCTAAAGAAGGTTATGAGGCAGATGATATTATTGGTACTATAGCAAAAGAAGCAGAAAAGAGAAATTGTAGTACAATTATTGTTACCGGAGATAAAGATGCTTTTCAACTAATTTCCCCTCATACCAAGATAATGACTACTATCAGAGGGGTAACCGAAGTTAAAATTTATGATGAAGAAAGTATAAAGAAAAAATATGGGGTAGACCCTGAGAAAATAGTAGATATTTTAGCTTTAAAAGGAGATTCTTCTGATAATATTCCAGGTGTTCCCGGTATAGGAGAAAAGACCGCTGTAGGTTTAATTAAAAAATATGGTAATTTAGAAAATATTTTAAATAATATCGACGAAATTCATAAAAAATCTTTAAGGGAACAGATAAAGGAATATGAAAAACAAATTCGAATGAGTAAAATGTTGGCAACTATTGTAAGAGAAGTTCCTATAATATATGATTTTGATTCTTTTAAAGTTAAATCACCAAATTACGAAGAATTGTGGAAGATATTTAAAAAATTAGAATTTAAAAATTTATTAAAAAAGATTGCCCCTCAAATTAATCAAGAAAAGACTAAGTTAAAATATAATTTGATTGATACTAAAGAAAAATTAGAGGAGTTAAATAATAAGATAAAAGAAAATAAATATTTTTCATTTTATTTGATAACTTCTTCAGATAATCCCCTTTATTCCAAAATACTAGGGATTGCCCTCAGCCTTAAAGATAATGAAACCTTTTATATACCACTCTCCCCTTTAAATTTAATGGAGAGCCCTAAGTGCCTTTCGTCAGATGTAGTTTTAGCTCGATTACGCCCATTTTATGAAGATGAAAGCATTAAAAAAATTGGGTATAATCTTAAATACAATTTTATGGTGCTTAATCGATATCAAATAGAATTAAAGGGAGATAATTTTGATATTATGATTGCAGCTTATTTATTAAATCCCTCAAAGGAAGAATATAATTTAAAAAATTTATTCTGGGAATATTTGGAGTACTTTAAAAATGAAGATAAGCCAAATAAAGAAAATGCTACAAAGAGTATAGAAGATACTTGTGAGAATGCTCAAAATATCTTGAAATTGAAAGGGGTTTTAGAGAAAAAATTAGAAGAAAAAGAATTAATTTCTTTGTTTAAAGAAATCGAAATGCCTTTATTAAAAGTATTGGGAGAGATGGAAATTAATGGTATTAAAATAAACGTTGATTTATTAAAGAAAATGTCCAGGCAAGTGGATTCTCGACTTAAAGAATTAGAAGGGACTATTTACAATTTAGCTGGAACTAAATTTAATATCAATTCTCCTAAACAATTAAGTAATATACTTTTTGAAAAATTGAAATTACCAGTGATTAAAAAGACTAAAACAGGTTATTCTACCAATGCTTATGTGCTTAACACCTTAGCTCCTCATCATAAAGTAGTATCTTTTATCTTAGAATATAGAGAATTATGTAAACTGGAAAATACTTATATAGAAAAATTACCCCTTTTAATAAATGACCAGACGAAAAGGATACACACTTCTTTTAATCAAACAATTACTTCTACTGGGAGATTAAGTAGTAGTGAACCAAATCTGCAGAATATTCCCATCAGGACTGAAATAGGCAGAAAAATTAGAAGAGCTTTTATTTCAGAGGATAAGTTTATCTTATTGTCTGCGGATTACTCTCAGATTGAGTTACGTATTTTGGCCCATCTTTCTGGAGATAAAAGTTTAATAACTGCTTTTAGAAATAATGAAGATATTCATACTCATACTGCTGCTGATATATTTGACCTTGACCGTGATTTAATTAATGGACAGATGAGAAGAATGGCTAAGATTGTAAATTTTGGAATTATTTATGGAATGAGTAGTTATGGCTTAGCTCGGAACCTGGGAGTAGGAAGAGAAGAGGCGGAAAAATATATTCAAAATTATTTCCAAAGATATCAAGGCGTAAAAAGATATATTGAAAAAGAGAAAGAAGAAGCTCGGAGAAAGGGTTATGTGGTTACATTATTAAATCGACGGAGATATTTAGAGGGCATAAACAGTCTGGATAAAAATATCCGAGAATTTAATGAACGGATTGCTATTAATACTCCCATTCAGGGAAGTGCAGCAGATTTGATAAAATTGGCTATGATTAAAATAAGTGAATCGTTCAAAAAGAAAAAATTTAAAAGTAAATTGCTTCTTCAAATCCATGATGAATTAGTCTTCGAAATTTATAAAAGAGAGTTAGAAGAAGCAAAGTCCATCATAAAAGATATTATGGAATATAGTTTAGAACTTTCTGTGCCCTTAAAAGTTAATTTAAAGACGGGGGATAATTGGGCAGAGTTAACTTAAGTGAATAGTCGTTAGTGAATAGTGAATAGTATTTAGTAAATAATGAGAAGAATTATGAAGATAACAAGTTATAAAGATTTAAATATATGGAAAAGAAGTATAAATATAGTCGAAGATATATATAAAAACTAAAAACGAACAACGAAAAACTAGTTTTATATTTTGTATTTAATGCTAACGACTAACGACTATTCACTAACGACTAGTTATGGAGGAATCATGGGATTGATTGTGGGTCTTACGGGCGGAATCGTAAGCGGTAAAAGTACTGTAGCTAAGATGTTTAAAGATTTAGGTGCCAAGATAGTCGATATAGACAAACTTGGTCATAAGGTAATTTTGCCTTCTAAACCTGCTTGGGATAAAATTATTAAATTATTCGGAAAAGATTTATTAAAAGAAGACTTAAAGATAGACCGTAAAAAATTAGGAAAGATAGTTTTTAATGATCAAAAATTATTAAAAAAATTAAATGAGATTACTCATCCAGAGATAATAAAATTGATTAAAAAGGAAATAAATTTAGTAAAAAATAAAACTTGCAAAAATGGAACAGAAGAAATATTAATTATAGACGGAGCCTTAATTTATGAAGCTAAGATTGATAATTTAATGGAAAAGATAATCGTAGTATATATTAAAGAAGATGAGCAAATTAGAAGATTACAAAAGAGAGATAATTTATCTATAGAAGAAGCCTTAAAGAGAGTTAAATCTCAAATGTCAATAGACGGAAAGATTAAATTTGCAGACTATATTATATATAATAGCAATTCATTGGATAAGACCAGAAAACAAGTTGAGAACATTTGGAAGAATCTTATATCTCATAGAGACAGTAGAAGTCAGTAGCCAGAAGCCAGAATTCTGAAATGTCATTGCGAGCGACCATAGGAAGCGTGGCAATCTCGATACTGTCGAGATTGCTTCGTCGTTACACTCCTCGCAATGACATAAAATGGCTTCAGTCCTCGCATGAGATTTAGAGGAAGTTAGACATAGTAACGATACTCTATATATGAAAAAAGTTTTAAATTTTGAATTATGGTTTTTCGCTTTTCGCTTTAAATTTTTAGTTAATACAAAGCTATTAGTATCATGTATATAATATTTCCTCTGTACGCTATACGCTAAAAAAAGAGGTGGTTATTATGAGTCTTTCTGAAATTATAAAAGTTGCCCGAGGAGAGGAAAAAGCAGATTTATTATTAAAAAATGGAAAGATAATAAACGTTTTTTCCGGAGAAATATATACTACAGATGTGGCAATTTATAAAGATACGATTGTAGGGTTAGGAGAAGGATATAACGCAGATAAAGAAATTGATATCTTTGGTTGCTATTTATCTCCCGGATTTATTGATGGACATATTCATTTAGAAAGTTCTATGGTAAAAATTTCAGAGTTTGCCATAACAGTAGTACCAATGGGAACAACTTCAGTTATTATAGACCCACACGAAATTGCTAATGTTTTGGGTTTAGAAGGTATTAGGTATATGTTGGAATCTAGCAAATATAACCCCTTAAATATTTTTATGATGCTTCCTTCTTGTGTCCCTGCTTCATCTTTAGGTACTTCTGGGGCAAACTTAAGTGTAAATGATTTATATCCACTTTTAGATGAAAGATGGGTTTTAGGATTAGGAGAGATGATGAATTTCCCAGGAGTTTTAAACCAAGTTCCTGAGGTTTTGGATAAAATAGTTATTTCCTCATATAAATGTATCGATGGCCATGCCCCTAATTTATCTGGCAAAGATCTTTGTGCTTATATTTCTGCCCAAATAAGATCTGATCATGAATGTACTACCGTAGAAGAAGCTCAAGAAAAATTAAGATTAGGTATGTATATTATGTTAAGAGAAGGTTCCGTTACTCGGAATTTAAACGATCTTTTACCACTTGTAAATTCAGATAATTCCAGAAGATGTTTCTTTTGCTGTGATGACCGGCATCCTAAGGATTTAATAGAAGAAGGACATATTAATTATATAATAAAAACTGCTATAAAAGAAGGTATCGACCCGGTTACTGCCATAAGAATGGCCACTCTTAATACTACTGAATATTTCAGATTAAGAAACTTAGGAGCAATTGCTCCTGGTTATATCGCTAATTTAGTTGTTTTTGATAACTTTAAAGATTTTAATATACTTAAAGTTTTCAAAGACGGAGAATTAATTGCGGAAAATGGGAAATTATTAGAGCTAAAACACAGACCGCTGGAGGTATCTATTAGAGGGTCAGTCAATATTAAATGGCTTTACCCAGAAGATTTTAAAATTCCACTTAAAGGAGATAAATGTAGAGTAATAAAAATTATGCCAGGTCAGATCATTACTGAAACTAATATAGAAACTCCCAAAATCGAGAATGGTTGGGTAGTATCTGATATTAAACGAGATATTTTAAAGGTTGCAGTAGTGGAAAGACATCACGCCTCTCAGAAAGTGAGTTTAGGCTTGGTTAAGGGACTTGGACTTAAGAAAGGAGCCATAGGATCATCTGTTGCCCATGATTCACATAATATTATAATTGTTGGCACAAACGATAAAGACATGTTAAATGTAGGAGCAGCTATTGCTAAGATGGGAGGTGGATTAGCCATATCTGTAGATGAAAAAATAATAGATTCACTACCCTTGCCCATTGCTGGTTTAATGTCAGATAGGCCTCTCTTAGAAGTGAAAGAAAATTTAGATTCCATTTATAAAACTTCTAAAAGTTTAGGGGTTGCGGTGGATAATCCTTTTATGAGTATATCCTTTTTATCTTTAGAAGTTGCTCCTCATCTTAAAATAACTAATAAAGGTTTGGTAGATGTAAATAATTCTAAGATTGTAGATTTATTTATAGATTAAACTGATTCACCAATTAAATTAATCATTAGTGGATAGTCGTTAGTTGTTAGTCAATACGGGCTCTGAATTTGATGTAGGGGGCGGATTTATCCGCCCCGAGTTGCTTTTAAAATTCTTATAACGGGCTCGATGAATCAACCCCTACGTATTATCAATTACATATTACTTATACTTTTAAAAACTCTACGCTCTACGCTATCCGCTATAATACTAAATACAAAATAAATCTTTATAGAATTATATAAAAAGTGTATAATTATTTAGAATGAAGTTAGACTCTATTAAATTTTAAGTTACAGATTTAGTTTTAACCAGAGGTTATTAATGGTTCAGAAATTTGAATTAGTATCTGATTTTCCTCCCCAAGGAGACCAACCTCAAGCTATAAAAAAATTGATACAGGGTATAAGCAAAGGATGTAAATATCAAACCTTACTTGGTGTTACTGGTTCCGGAAAGACATTTACTATGGCTAATGTAATTCAAGAGGTTCAGTTACCTACCCTGGTAATCTCTCATAATAAAACTTTAGCTGCCCAATTATGCAGTGAGTTTAGAAAATTTTTCCCTTATAATGCCGTGGAATATTTTGTAAGTTATTATGACTATTATCAACCAGAAGCCTATATACCACGAACAGATACTTATATCGAGAAAGATTCTTCAATAAATGATGAGATAGATCGATTAAGACTCTCTGCTACCAGTTCCTTGTTAGAAAGAAGAGATGTAATTATTGTAGCTAGCGTTTCTTGTATTTATGGATTGGGTTCTCCGGAAGATTATAAAGATTTAGTATTAATAGTTGGTCAGAATGAGGTTCAGGAAAGAGATGAAATCTTAGAAAGGCTTGTAAATATACATTACGAGAGAAATGATATTGATTTTCATCGAGGGTGTTTTAGAGTAAGAGGAGATATAATCGAAATATTTCCTTCCTACTTAGAATATGCCTTTCGTATAGAATTATGGGGCGATAAAATAGAAGCTATCTCCGAGATCGACCCTTTAACTGGAAAGATTATAAATAGAAAAGATAAATTGATAGTCTATCCGGCTAAACATTTTGTCACTACTAAAGAAAAATTAGAAAGAGCAGTTTTTTCAATAGAAGAAGAATTACAGGAAAGGTTAAAATATTTAAAAAAAATAGGAAAACTCTTAGAGGCTCAAAGGTTAGAACAAAGGACTAAATATGATTTAGAGATGTTAAGGGAAGTGGGTTATTGTAACGGGATTGAAAATTATTCTCGTCATTTAAGTGGGAGAAAAGTAGGTGAACCGCCAGCAACTTTATTGAATTATTTTCCTTCTGATTTTTTAATGTTTATTGATGAATCTCATGTTACCATTCCTCAGTTAAGAGGTATGTTTGCGGGTGATAAATCCCGAAAAGACAGTTTGGTGGAATATGGTTTTCGTTTACCCTCTGCCTATGATAATAGACCTTTATATTTTGAAGAAATAGAAAATTATATGAAAAAAGTTATCTTTGTTTCAGCTACCCCAGCTAAGTATGAATTAGAAAGAAATGATCAAGTAGTCGAGCAGATTATCAGGCCCACTGGATTGGTTGATCCTGAAGTAATTTTAAAACCAGCAGAAAATCAGATCGATAGTTTAATAGAAGAAATTAAAAAAAGGACAGAAAAAAAAGAAAGAGTATTGGTGACTACCTTAACTAAGAGAATGGCCGAGGGTGTAGCGGAATATTTAGAAGAAATTAATATAAAAGTGAGATATCTACATTCAGAAATAGATACATTGGAGAGAATTAATATCTTAAGGGATTTAAGATTGGGTAAGTTTAATGTATTAGTAGGAGTTAATCTTTTAAGAGAAGGGTTGGATCTGCCAGAAGTATCTCTGGTAGCTATTTTGGATGCAGATAAGGAAGGTTTTTTAAGATCAGAAACTTCGTTAATTCAGACCATGGGAAGGGCAGCTCGGAATATAAATGGTACGGTTATTTTATACTGTCAAAATACTACTGGTTCAATAAAGAGGGCAGTAGAAGAGACCAATCGAAGAAGAAGTATTCAATTAGAATACAATCAAAAATACTATATAATTCCTCAAACTATAATTAAACCAGTAGAAGAATTTTTTATAGTTAATGATTTAAATAGAGTCGAAGATTTTTCTACTGTAAATGAAGAAGGAGGAAAGTACTTAAGCCAAAACAATTTGAAATTATTGATAAAATCTTTAGAGAAAGAGATGAAGCAAGCAGCAAAAAATTTAGATTTTGAAAGAGCAGCTTTGCTTCGTGATGAGATCAAAAGGTTAAAAAAAGAAAAAACCCTATTCGGAGAAATAAAATAGTGAATAGTCGTTAGTGAATAGTGAATAGTATTTAGTATCTTGTATCTCGTGAAGAAAATAGAAGTCAGAAGACAGAAGACAGAAGATGTGTAGGGGCTCGATTCATCGAGCCCGTTAGATGAATTATAAAAGTAACTCGGGGCGGATAAATCCGCCCCCTACACTAAGATGTTATTTGAAAAAGTTTTAAATTTTGAATTATGGTTTTTCGCTTTTAACTATAACTTTTTAAGCTTAATAAAAAGATTGCCACGCTCTGATAGATCAGAGCTCGCAATGACTATATACTAACTAACGACTAACGACTATTCACTAACAACTAATTAGAGGAGAGTTATTAAGTGGCTCAGACTAAGATAATAATTAAAGGTGCAAGAGAACACAATTTAAAGAATATTAATTTAGAAATACCTAGGAATAAGTTAGTAGTAATAACTGGATTAAGTGGTTCTGGCAAATCATCCTTAGCTTTTGATACTGTGTATGCAGAAGGCCAAAGAAGGTATATTGAATCTTTATCGTCTTATGCTCGGCAATTTATGGAGAGGATGAGGAAACCTGAGGTAGATTATATCGAAGGATTATCACCAGCAATTTCTATCGATCAGAGGAAGGCAAGCAAAAATCCGCGTTCTACAGTAGGTACGGTAACAGAAATTTATGATTATCTAAGGTTACTCTTCGCTCGGATTGGAATACCCCATTGCCCAGAGTGCGGGCAACAAGTGAGCAGACAGACAGTTGAACAGATGGTTGATCAAACTTTGAACTTACCCCAAGAGAAGAAAATACAGGTCTTAGCCCCGGTAATTCGTTTTAAAAAGGGTGAACATAAAAAAGTATTGGAAGATATTCAAAAGAAAGGATTTGTTCGGGTAAGGGTTGATGGTGAGGTTTATGAAGTAGATGAGGAAATAAAAATAGACCGGTATAAAAATCATGATATAGAAGTTGTAGTAGATAGACTAGTAGTAAAACCAGAAATAGAAAGTAGATTATCCAGCTCTATTGAAACTGCTTTAAATCTAAGTGATGGGATAGTGATAATTGAAATAGATGGGGAAGATGAAAAGATGTTTAGTGAACATTTTTCTTGCCCTCGTTGTGGAATTAATTTACCCGAGATTGCTCCTCGAATCTTTTCTTTTAATAGTCCTTATGGGGCTTGTCCTACCTGTAGTGGTTTGGGTTTTAAAATGGAATTTGACCCTGAATTAATTGTACCGGATAAAAGTAAATCTATATTACAGGGAGCTTTAATCCCTTGGGGTGAAGTAAAAGGAAGATATCTCTACCATATATTAAAGGGTTTAGCTGACCATTATGGTTTTGAACTTACTATTCCTTTTTTTGAGCTAAATCCCAAATATCAAGAGATTCTATTATATGGCTCAGGAGAGACTAAAATACCTTTTAAATACCAGAATGCTGAACAAAATACCTATTGGCTTCATGAAAATTCTTTTGAGGGAGTAATTAATAATTTAAAGAGACGATATAGAGAGACTAAATCAGAATATATCCGTTCAGAAATACAAAAGTTTATGACTATCATATCTTGCCCTTCCTGTAAAGGGAAAAGACTACGTCCCGAAAGCTTAAAGGTAACTATTAATGATTTTTCCATCGCAGATATTGCCGAATGGTCAGTTAAACAGAATTATGATTTTTTTGAAAATTTAAAATTGAACCAAAGAGAAAAGATAATTGCTGGTCAGATCTTAAAAGAAATAAAGAATAGATTAAGTTTTTTAACAAATGTAGGGCTAGATTATTTAACTTTATCTCGTGCATCAGCTACCTTAGCTGGTGGAGAAAACCAAAGGATTCGTCTGGCTACTCAGATTGGTTCGAGTTTGACCGGTGTACTTTATATTTTAGATGAGCCGAGTATTGGTTTACACCAAAAAGATAATTATAAACTATTACAGACTCTTTTAAGATTGAGAGATTTGGGGAATACGGTGATTGTAATTGAACATGATGAGGCAACAATTAAGGTTGCAGATTACATTGTAGACCTTGGACCAGGGGCAGGAATCAATGGAGGTTATGTTGTAGAAAGAGGAAGTTTTCAAAATATAATGGAAAATGAAAAATCTATTACGGGACAATATTTAAGCCATCGGAGCAAGATTGATATACCACCCAAAAGGAGAAAGGGAAATGGGAGATATTTAAGAATTATGGGAGCTCGCCAGTATAATTTAAAAAATATTGATGTCTCTTTTCCCTTAGGAACATTTACCTGTGTCACTGGGGTATCTGGCTCAGGAAAAAGTACTTTGGTCGAAGAGATATTGTATAAAGCTTTAACTAGAGAAATTTATAGAAGCCGAGTTCACCCTGGTGATTACGATAAAATTGAAGGGGTTGAAAATATTGATAAAGTAACAATTATTGATCAATCACCTATAGGCAGAACTTCCCGTTCTAATCCTGCCACCTATACTGGAACCTTTACCCCAATTAGGGAAATATTTGCCAAGACCAAGGAAGCCAGAATGAGAGGTTATAAAGCAGGTAGATTCAGTTTTAATATAAAAGGAGGAAGGTGTGAAGCCTGCCAGGGTGGCGGAATAATAAAAATTGAGATGTATTTTTTACCCGATGTATTTATTCCTTGTGAAGTTTGTAAGGGTAAAAGATTTAATCGAGAAACTTTAGATATAAAATACAAAGGTAAAAATGTGGCGCAAGTGTTAGATATGACTGTAGAAGAAGATTTAGAGTTTTTTATGGCAATCCCTTCAATTAAAAGAAAATTAAAGACCTTATATGATGTAGGATTAGGATATATAAAATTAGGACAATCAGCTACTACTCTTTCTGGAGGTGAAGCACAGAGAGTTAAATTAGCTAAAGAATTGAGTACTAAGAGTACTGGTAAGACTCTATATCTTTTAGATGAACCAACCACTGGATTGCATTTCGATGATGTAAAAAAATTGCTTAACGTTTTAGATCGATTAGTTAGAGCTGGTAATACTGTTTTAGTTATAGAACATAATTTGGAAGTAATTAAATCAGCAGACTATATTATCGATCTTGGTCCAGGAGGAGGAGAAGAAGGAGGGAGGATTGTAGCCGAAGGTACTCCTGAAGAAGTAGCCTATAATAAAAAATCATTTACTGGAGAATTTTTAAAAAAAGTGCTAAATTAGTAGGGGCAGGCATTGTGTCTGCCCGTAATGAGTAATGTGTGATAAGTAATTTGTAGGGGCGTATTGCATACGCCTGTTCTACTAACGACTAATTTAACTGGCTAACTAATATAATTAGTAAATTGGTGAATTGGTGAATTAGTAGATTGTCATGCTAATTTACTAATTTATAAGGACGAAAAATATGGATATCAAATTAAAAATAAATAGATTACCTGATACGAGCGGAGTATATTTTTTTAAAGATAAGACAAATAATATAATTTATGTAGGAAAAGCCAATTCTTTAAAGAATAGGGTTTCCTCTTATTTTAGCAATTCCTTACAACCATCTCGGAAGATAAATAAGATGGTTAAAGAAATAGTAGATGTTGAATATATACCTACTTTTTCTGAAGTGGAAGCACTTATTTTGGAAAGTAAAATGATAAAGAACCACAATCCATACTATAATACTCAATTCAAAGATGATAAAAGTTATCCTTACATTAAAATAACTTTAGGAGAAGATTTCCCACAAATATTTTTTCATCGAAAGATTAATCAGAAGAAAAAGGAAGATAAAGCTATTTACTTTGGTCCTTTTATAGGTGCAGATGCCACTCGGGAAGTTATTAAATTAGTACGGCAAATATTTAAAATTAGAGGATGCAGAAAAAAAGATTTAAAAAAAGCCAGGATTTGCCTGGATTATCAAATAGGTTTATGTTCAGCTCCTTGTGCCGATATGATTGATAAAACAGAATACCGAAAGAGGGTTAAAGAAACTCGCCTTTTTTTAGCAGGGAAGCAAAAGCGATTACTTCATAATCTTTATCAGGAAATGAAAGAGGCATCTAATTATTTAAATTATGAAAAGGCTGCTAAAATAAGAGATAAAATAAAGTCCCTTGAAGAAATATTAAAAAGTCAAGAATTTAATTTCTACAGTAAAGATAAAGGGAATGAATATTTATTAAAAAAGATAGAAGAAGTAGAAGAAGGTGAAATTAAAAAGGGTAAACAGGCAATTTTTGATTTAAAGCGAAAATTAAATTTGAAAATACTACCAGAAAGAATTGAAGCCTTTGATATTTCTAATATTCAAGGAAAATTATCTGTCGGTTCCTTAGTAGTTTTTGAAAAAGGCAGACCTAGAAAGGAAGATTACCGGAGATTTAAAGTGAAAAGAGTTAATAAAATTGATGACTATGCAATGTTGCAAGAGGTAGTAGAAAGAAGATATAAAAGATTATTATCTGAAAGTAAAAAGTTACCCAATTTAATCCTAATTGATGGAGGAAGAGGACAACTTGTCGCGGTAGAAAAGATATTAAACACTTTAGGCCTTGAATTAACGATAATAAGTATGGCAAAAAAAGAAGAGGAAATATTTAAACCCGAAGTTTATGAGCCAATAATTTTACCTCCTGATTCAGAAGCCCTTTTTTTGTTGCAAAGGATTAGAGATGAAGCCCATAGATTTGCAGTAACTTATCATAGGAGGATTAGAAGTAAGGAATTGCGAAATTCAAAATTAGATCTTATCCCAGGAATTGGGTCTAAACGAAAAAAATTATTATTGGAATATTTTAAGAGCATAGAAGAAATAAAGAATGCTTCTACGGTTGAGATAGGTAAGATACCAGGATTTGGAAAAAAGATAGCTGAAACGATTAAAGCAGTTTTGAAGGTAAGAAAATGATATTAAATTTTGATGGTAAAACACCAATAATAGATGAGAAAGCTTTTGTTGCGGAAAATGCTACCATAATT
>Ga0172365_10001030_pt1 | contig 19739 bp, 20 predicted proteins | sample LakKivSesite48cm_FD_114535 | JGI IMG/M metagenome (GOLD analysis project Ga0172365, IMG submission 114535) | Sediment microbial communities from Lake Kivu, Rwanda - Sediment site 48cm | ecosystem: Environmental > Aquatic > Freshwater > Lake > Sediment | place: Rwanda: Western Province, Lake... | reverse complement strand
ATTAGTCAAAACAATCACTGGTATATCTTTCATTTTCTCATCAGCCTTAAGTTCTTTTAAAACCTCAAATCCGTCTTTTTTGGGAAGGATAAGGTCTAAAAGAATCAGGTCGGGATTTTCTGCCTTAGCAAATTTTAAACCCTCATCACCATCAGAAGCATTCAAAACCTTAAATCCTTCTTGAATGAGGACTTCGCTAATTGCTTTTTGGAGACTTGGTTCATCTTCAACAAAAAGAATTTTTTGGGCCATATATTTATAGCGACCCCGACCTTCGGATTATTGGGGTCGCATTAATTATTTATTAGTCTTAATTTTATTAGCAATCGGGAGAGTAAACCAGAAATTACTTCCTTGACCTTCTTTAGATTCAAAATCTATTTCACCTCCTGAAAGTCGAATAAATCCTTTGGCAATAAAAAGTCCCAATCCTGTTCCTTCTACGCTCTGCCTCACTAGGTTCTCTCCTCTAAAGAATTTACCGAAAACTTGTTTCTGTAAGAAATCAGGAATGCCCAAACCATTATCTCTAACGTTTACTCTAATCATTTTCCCTTGTTTTTCAGTTTGGATATTTACCCAACCACCTCCCTTTTTTGAATATTTTATGGCGTTATCTATCAGGTTTTGAATTACCATTCGGATTTTGTCAGGGTCAGCATAAGCATCGGGCAGCTTCTTATTGTTTTTAAACCTTAATTCTACATTATTGGCCTCAGCAAACATTTTTAATTCCTTGACTATTTCTTCTACCAAATCTTCTACAGAAAATGGCTTAATTTGCATTAATAATCGGCCCTGGTCAATTCGGGTAACGTTCAATAAATCATTTACCAATTTTATCATTTTATTCCCGCTTTCATTAATTATATCTAAATATTCTTTTTGTTTATCATTAATTTCGCCTAATCTTTTGCCCCGTAAAAGATCCAAAGACCATTTTAAAGCAGAAAGAGGAGTCCTTAGCTGATGAGAAACAATACTTACAAATTCGCTTTTCATCCGATTAGCTTCGGCTATCCTGGCAAAACTACCCACCAAAGAATGAGCAATGGTCAAAAGGACAATGGTTACAATGCTAACAATGGCAATTACTACTTCTGGATCAACCAACCGGATACCAATAAAATAAGTGAGAATCATAGCCACAATAATGATTATTCCCATTACCAAAAATAAAGAATTGGGACACTGCCAAAAACCCAAACCATATTTTCGGCAGTCAGCCATGGGGTCAAGTTTCTTAAGAATTGTTTTGAAATCCATACGAATTTATTATACCATACATTGACTATAAAAAACAAAATGTATATACTTAAAAATATTCGGGGCATGGTGTAATGGTAGCACGAGTCCTTTGGGAGGATTTAGTTCCAGTTCAAATCTGGATGCCCCGAGGCGGGAGTAGCACAGTGGTAGTGCAACGGCCTTCCAAGCCGTGTACGCGAGTTCAATTCTCGTCTCCCGCTCCGAAATAAAAATACCCCTCCGACCACGGTCGGGGGGTATTTTTTATTCAAACCTTATCACCCCTTCGACTTACTCAGGACAAGCCTCTAGGCAATAAGGGTAACCACAGAATTAGTATTTTGGACTACCGAGCATACTCAATAACTCGAGTTTCTCTAATCACGCTGACCTTAATTTCACCAGGATATTTTAGTTCTTTTTCAATTTCTTGAGCAATGTCTTTGGCTAATTTGTAAGCACTTAAATCATCAATTTTTTCTGGATTAACAAAAACCCTAATTTCTCTACCAGCCTGAATAGCATAGGCCTTATCAACTCCATCAAAGCCAGTGGCAATTTTTTCCAATTCTTCCAATCTCTTCAAATAATTTTCCAAACTTTCCTTTCTGGCTCCGGGCCTAGATGCTGATATGGCTTCAGCTGCCTGAACAATCGAGGCTTCAATGGTTTCAAAGGGATAATCTTCGTGATGAGATTTCATCGCGTCAATTACCTTCTTGTCTAAACCAAATTTCTGTAAAATCTTTATTCCAATTTCTACATGCGAACCCTGAATCTCGTGATCAACTGCTTTACCAATGTCGTGAAGCAAGGCAGCTTTTTTAGCCACAGTCGTATCAGCGTTCAATTCAGCTGCTAACATGCCAGCTAAGTGGGCACTTTCAATTGAATGCAAAAGAACATTTTGGCCAAAACTAGTTCTAAAACTCAAACGACCTAGTAAATTAATCAAACGGGGATCTAAGCCTACTATGCCCACGTCATATACTGCCGCCTCTCCGGCTTCTTTCATTTTTTTATCTATTTCCTCCTTGGTTTTTTCCACCACTTCTTCAATTCGGGCCGGCTGAATTCTACCATCGCTGATTAATTTTTCCAAACTTAACTTAGCTATTTGTCTACGTACCGGATCAAATCCAGAAATAAGCAAAGTTTCGGGGGTGTCATCAATAATTACTTCAACGCCAGTAAGTCGTTCCAGGGTCTTGATATTTCTTCCTTCTCGACCAATGATCTTTCCTTTAATCTCGTCATTGGGTAGGGTAACCGTTGTGGTGGTAACATCCGCTGCCTGAGAAGAGGCGTATCTTTGAAGCGCGGAAACCATTATATCCTGAGCTTTTTTCTCTAATTCTTCTCTGCCAAATTTTTCCAGCTTCTGAATTCTGGTAAAAATTTCTTCTTTATTTTTTTCTTCTATCGATTTTAGAATTTCTTTCTTGGCTTCTTCTTGAGATAATTTGGCTATTTGCTCAAGATTTTTAATTTCTTCTTCTTTTAATCTTTCTAATTCTGTTTTTATTTCCCTAACTTTTTCAACTTTTTCCTTTAAATCATTTTCTTCTTTGTCTAAAGATATTGCTTTTGATTCCAATAATTCTTCTTTTCTGGCTAAGCGCTGATTGGTCTTTCTAAACTCTTCTTCTCTTCGAACTTCTTCTTTTTTTATTTCGTCCAATGCTCTTACGGCTTTATCTTTTGCCTTTAAAATTATTTCTTGGGCTTGAGCTTTGGCTTCGGTAATTAACTTATCTATTTTTGACTCGGCTGTATCAGCCTGTCTTTTGGCGATAGATTGTCGAGCGAGGTATCCTAAAATGGATCCCGCGATCAGCGAACCTATCGCCACTAAAAGTGAGATTAGTCCTATTGCCATAATTTTTAACTTTGTCTAAAAAACTCATATTTAATAATTGGAATAAATAATGGTTTTCTAATACCAAAGAAATTAATATTAAGATTACTTATCCAGCTTATCAAAACGTATTTTATTTGTCAATTTTTATCAATTAGATTATGATGAAAGTAATGAAACCAATAGTATTAACAATTTTAGATGGCTGGGGAATTGGTTCGTCGGTCAAAAACAATGCTATTGCTCAGGCAAAAATTCCCAATATTAAAAGGGTGGAAAAAAATTATCCCGCCTGCTCTCTTCAATCATCAGGAATTGCCGTAGGTTTACCCTGGAATGAAGCAGGAAATTCAGAAATCGGCCATATGGTAATTGGGAGTGGGCAGATTATCTATCAATATTTTCCCAGGATATCCATGGATATTAAAAATGGAAAATTTTTTAGTAATCTTGCTTTTTTAAAAACAATTGAGCACATTAGAAAAAATAACTCAACCCTCCACTTAATGGGTCTTGCCTCCAGCGGAAATGTTCACTCTTATTTAGAACATATTTATGGACTCTTGGAACTGGCAAAACAAAAAAACATTGAAAAATTATGCCTCCATCTCTTTACCGATGGCAAGGATGCGCCTCTAAAAGAAGGAGCAAAAATTATAGCCGATATTCAAGAAAGATTAAAAAATCCAGATTGGAAAATAGCAACAATAATCGGCAGATTTTATGCTATGGATAGGGTTGGAAACTGGGACAGAACTGAAAAGACCTATAATTTAATTACCCAAGGAGTCGGAGAAAAAGCCTTAAATCCAATTGAAAAAATAAAAGAATATTACGACCAAGATATTACCGACACTTTTATCGGACCGATTGTAGTAGTTAATGAATTTGATGAACCGATGGGATTGGTAAAAAATGATGATGCCATAATATTTTTTAACTTTAGAGAAGATAGTGCCAGACAATTAACCAAGGCGTTTGTTGTGGAAAATTTCACTGAATTTCCTCGCCAATATCTAAATAATTTATTCTTTTGTACCATGACCCAGTATGATAAAAAAATACCAACCGAGGTAGCTTATCCGCCAATTGAAGTCAAAAATCATTTAACCGAGGTCTTGGCTCAAAATAATAAAAGAATTTTAAAAATTGCTGAAACCGAAAAATATGCTCATGTCACTTTATTTTTTAACGGTGATAAGGAAGGACTATACCCTTATGAGGAACGTCAATTAATTCCCACTAAAGTAGTTTCCCATTACGAAGAAAATCCAGGAATGCAAGCCGATAAAGTAACTGAGGCGGTAATTAAGGGGATAAAGGATAAGTATGATTTAATTGTGGCTAATTATGCTAATCCAGATATGATTGCCCATACAGGCAATTTAGAAGCTGGGATTGGGGCAGTAGAAATTATAGATAAAACTGTCGGACGTTTAATTAGCATGGCTGAATATGGAGAGTCTATCTTAATTATTACCTCTGACCATGGTCATATTGAAGAGATGGTCAATCTTCAAACTGGAGAACCAATGACTAAACATACAATCAATCCAGTACCATTTTATTTAGTAGGAGAAGAATTTAAATTAGAAAAACCGAGAACCAAAGAAGAAATAGAGAGATTATACTACGAACCTCAGGGGATTCTTTGCGATATTGCCCCAACAATTCTTGATTTAATGAAAATTCCCCAGCCATCCGAAATGACTGGGGAAAGCTTATTAAAGCTCTTAAAATAATTTATCTCTTCTCTATGATCTCATCAATAATCCCGTATTCTTTGGCTTCTGGGGCGGTCATATAGAAATCGCGGTCACTATCTTTTTCAATTTTAGCCACTGACTGGCCAGTATGTTTGGCCAGTATTTTATTTAATCTCTCTTTAATTTTCAAAATATGCTTGGCTGAAATTTCAATTTCACTTGCCTGACCCCCAGCTTCTCCCATTACCTGATGAATTAAAACTTCAGAATTGGGCAAGGCAAATCTTTTCCCCTTTTTGCCACCAGCTAAAATTACCGCTGCTCCACTATACGCCATACCCACACAAACCGTGGAAATATCACACTTCACAAATTGCATGGTATCATACATGGCCATTGTTCCAGTCACGGTTCCGCCCGGACTATTAATGTAAATTTGAATATCTTTTTTGGGGTCTTGATTTTCCAAAAATAAAAGCTGGGCAATTACTGTATTTGCCACATTGTCATCAATTGGCCCGCCCAAAAAAATTATCCTATCTTTAAGTAAACGGGAATAAATATCATAAGCCCGTTCACCATATTGCGATTTTTCAATTACAGTAGGAATTAAATTCATATAATTTTTGCTTCTTTTTCAATTAACCTTAACACTTTTTCGTTCCTAAGCACTTCTTTAGTATACTCTTTTAAAGATTCGGGGTCAATATTTTTTTCAACTTTTTCTACATTGGGATAATGTTTTAAATCTTGGTTTATTCTTTCAATAACTTCCTCATTAGAAACTTCAATATTTTCTTTATTAGCAATTACCTTTAAGCAAATAGCAATTCTTACTCTTTTTTCGGCCTGGTTTTTCCAATCCTTTTTTATTTCCTCAATATTTTTATTAATTTCTTTTAAATAATTATCAAAATTAAGACCAAGGTTATTGATACTATATTTAAATTCAGCCAACATCATTTCTAATTCCTGTTCAATCAAAGAAGAAGAAATTTCCATCTTAGATTCTTGAGCCACTTTTTCAATTAATTCTATTCTAATTCTTTGATTCTCCTTTATTTCTTTTTCTTCAAACAATCCCTCTGCTATGCTTTTCTTAAGTATTTCTAATGAATCAAAATGTCCCAAGGATTTGGCAAATTCATCATTTAATTCCGGTATTTCCCTTTCCTGAACCAAATTCATTTTCACCTTAAAATCAATATTTTTATCAGCAATTCTTTTGTCTGGCCAGTTTTCTGGGGCTTTCAAGGAAAATTCTTTTTCCTGACCAGCTACCATCCCCTCCAGTTCTTTTTCAAAGCCTGGTAAAAATCTTCCATCACCCAAAATCAAGGGGTGATTTTTGCTTATTCCATCTTCTATTTTTACTCCCTGGGAGCGCAATTCAAAATCAATCTCTATCCGATTACCTTTTCGAGCTGGTTTATTAACCGTGATAATCTTTGCCCGCGATTGCCGTAAATAATCCAAGGAGTTGTCTATTTCTTCTTTTTCTATTTTTGGTTTATTTTTCTTAACTTTCAATCCTTTGTAATTGGCTAATTCCACGGGGATTTCTACCCTGTTAAATGTCGCCTTTGGCGACCCGGCTTCGCCGGATTTAACAGGGTCAATTTTTTCATTATTATTTGTCATATAAGCAATTTATTATCTATTTCTTTTAATAATTTTTGGGGGGTTGGCCAAGTCAATCTTTTTAAAGCCGTTTTTTTGTCTACCCATTTATAGCCATCGTGTTCTATAACTTCTTGCTTTAAAGATATTTTATCATTCATATCAGCCCGAACCAGAAAAGTATCAACAATATAATAATTAATCTCATTTGCCCGCCATTTGTCTTGTTTGTTTAATTTTTTAATTATTTTGAAATGTTTAATCCCGGTCTCTTCTTTTATCCCCCTGATAAGAGCTTGGCGTAGTGTTTCTCCTTTTTCAATTGTTTCTTTGAGAATTTCCCAGCCTTTCCAACGCAGAATGCGGTGAAAAATCAAAAACTGGGGTTGATTATCTTTAATATCATAAATAACAGCTCTAACTTTTTTTACTGCTTTTTTCTTCATCTTTCTTGTCCGCCGTAGCTTTAGCGGAGGCGGATTTCTTTGTTTTTTTAGTTTTTTTCTTGGCTTTCTTTTCTTCTTTTATCATTTCTTCACTTTTTACATCTATTTTCCAACCAGTCAATTTGGCCGCCAATCTAACATTTTGACCTTTCTGGCCAATAGCTAAGGAAAGTTGATCATTCGGCACAATGGCTAAGGCAGTTCGGGTTTTTTCATCGGTTTCTACGTCCAAAACCTTGGCTGGTGAAAGGGCATTACCAATATATTTATCAATATCCTCATTCCATTCAATAATATCTATTTTTTCTCCACCTAATTCATTGATTACTGTCTGGACTCGGCTTCCTTTTTGACCAACGCAAGAACCAACTGGGTCAACTCCTTCTTCTTCGGAATAAACCGCTATTTTGGTCCGAGAACCTGGCTCGCGAGCAATAGATTTTATTTGTACTGCTCCATTAGAAATCTCGGGCACCTCAATCGCAAACAAACGACTAACTAATTTAGGATAAGCCCTAGAAAGAATAATATTAGCTCCTTTGGGATTTCTTTCTACCTTGAGTATGTACACCCTTAAACGCTGACCAATAAAAAATCTTTCACCAGGAATCTGCTCTTCAGGAAACAATACTCCGCTGGCTTTACCAATATCTAAAAACACATTTCTGCCTTCAATTCTTTGGACAATGGCACTAACTACTTCTCCTTCTTTCCCGCTATATTCATTAAAAACCACTTCTCTCTCAGCTTCTCGTAAACGCTGAACAATTACTTGCTTAGCAGTCTGAGCAGCAATTCTACCATAATCAGTATGAGCTTCCAATTTAATCTGAATTTCATCGCCTGGTTTGGCTCCTTTTTTAATTTTCTGAGCCTCCTCCACCATTAAATGTTTAAAGGGATTAAATCTAATTTTCTTTAGAGTGCCCTCCTTTTCTTCGATTTCCTCTTTTTCAATTTCTTCTTCAGTTGGTTCTTCTCCCTCAATCTCTTCTCTCAACATACTTTTATTCACGACCAAAAAAACCTGGAATACTTTTATTTCTCCGGTTTTGGGGTCAAATTTAACCTTAATATTCTGGCCTTTTTTACCGTAATCCTTTTTATAGGCAGCGGCAATGGCCATTTCTAAGGTCTCTATAATCTGTTCCTGAGGAATTCCTTTTTCTTCAGCAATTTGGTTTAAGGCTAATAGAAATTGTTTTTGGTCCATATTATTTTTAAAGGCCCGACTGTGGTCGGACCCTGTCAATAGTTAAGAATAAATGATAGTTTATAAAAATTGGCTTGTCAATAGAAATCTCCTACTGCATTTTCAAGGTGACGGAGATCATAAGAACAATCGCGGTAAATCTCAATTGCCAGAATGTCGATTTGCCAAGGGTTTTCCGTCAATTTGTTCTTGGATAAATAAATTTGGGATAACTTAATTAATTTTTTCTGTTTGTCAAAAGTGATATTATCTTCGGGTAAAAATTCTGAAGGCCCGGTTTTCTTTCGTGCCTTGACTTCACAAAAAATAATATCATTGCCATGCTGGGCAATGATATCCAATTCTCCCAATTTACTATATCTAAAATTTCTATCCAAAATCTTATAACCCTTATCTTTTAAATATTTTTCCGCAATCTTTTCTCCAATACCCCCCAAGGTTTTAGTGTTTTTCATCGTTTTGTTTTTTGTTTTAATGATAAAATTTGTTCTAAATACTTGTATCCAAATTTTTGATCGGGTTCTATGTAATGCCCCTCTGTCCACTCGTTCCAACTGGCAATAATTAAATATTTGTAGGAAGAAAAGCCTAATGCTGCTTTTGCGAATAATCTAAATTTATTTGGATTATTATGTATAATTATCGGCGTCCAGGGATATAAAGACCGCTTATACTTAATAGCGTCTTTTAAAAAAACACCCCTAGGAGAACCGTCCCATCCAGGAGAAATAGAGGGATAAAAGGGGACACTTGATTTCTTATTTATCTCTCGCCAATCTTTTAATCTTCTTTTAATTAAATTATCGTAAATTTGAATTGGTTTTCCGTGAAAATCTGGCAAGAAAACATATGGAGTAAGGACATTCAAACCAATTTCAGCTGCCTTGGCAACGTAAGCATCATCCCAGATCATACCAAAAACGTATAAACCATCAAAACCGAGTTTTTTCATCTCTTGATTTCCCTCTTTCAATATAATTGAAAATTTTTCCTCCCCAATGGTTTTTATGAATCCTTCTATTGTATAAACAAAAAGCACTGGTTTGTTATTAATTTTCCAATAATTATCCTTTAGGAAATACTTTTTAAAACAATATCGTAATAATTTCTTAAAATCTATAAGGTCTGTTTTTACTATTCTCTCTTCATCGTATAAAAAATTTTCTCCAAATTTAACGGGTGAATTTCTGCGAGGAGTCTTCCAACACCACATTAAAGAAAATTTAATTTTATTTCTATTTTTGGCCTTTAAAAAGGCGCTATCTAATGGTTCTGACATTTCTCGTCTTCCGCGATTCCAATAAAACATGTATACCATAATATCTATACCATAATTAGAAGCGATTTCGACAGGATGTCCATTTATATTTGTATCTTCTACTATTAAATAACTTTTTCTTGTAACAAATTTACTATATATTCTCATTTCTTTAAGTACATATTCTTTATTGTGGTCAGAATCTAAAATCACTATTACCTTCTCATGGGTTTTGATCAATTTTTTAATCCTGGCCACAATCTTCCAAGAGGTAGAGGAGCCTATTAAATAGGTTATCCTTCTATGGGTTGGTCTATTTTTTATTTTCTTAATATCAATAGTTATAACCTTTCCTTTATTAACTAGATCACATATAGAAGCTAAAAACAAAGCAGTACCACCATTGGCAGTACCGCACTCTATAATTATGTCTGGCTTTAATTCGTAAATAATTTCCTGGTAAATCCAAAGATCTAAGGGACACTTCTGACTAAGAGTACCTAGCCAGAAAGTATTAAACCATGTTCTCTCTCTGGAATTATAATATAATTCATGAAACCAAGCCATAATTCTCTTTTTAGTAATCTTTCTAGATTGAAACATCTAAATTTTTTCTTGTTGTATTATCTTTTCAGCTATAGTCTCAGCTATCTTAAATCTTGCTTCAGTGCCGATGTCGGTCCATAATCCTCGATGCACATAGGCAATTAACTGACTATTCTTAGCTAATTCTGAGAAAAAGCATTTTTCAATATTAAATGCCTCATTTTTTTTCTTAGCTTTTAGGCATTTGAGTTTAAAGATTTCTGGAGACAAAATATAAAATCCAGCATTAATATAGCCAGAATATTGATAATCGGGCTTGGCAATAAACTCTACTACCCTATCATTTTTTACTTTTACCAATCCTAAATGAGAACCGTCCTGAGTATAATATACTGTCATTGCTCCTAAAATATCTTCGTAAGAAACTCTTTTTCTTAAAGGAGAAATTTCTAAGGGAAGAATTTGGGGTGTGTAAGCCCTTAAAAACGGAGATGAAGAAAAAAATCTCGGCTCAGATATATTTTTTTTATAAAATTTAATAAATTCTCCTAAATTTATATTGGTCAAAACATCACCATTCATTACCAAAAAATCTTTTTTAATATCTTTGGCTGCATTTCTGATTGCCCCGCCAGTACCCAAAGGCTTAGGGCCAATAACATATTCAATTCCCGCGATTTTTCCTCTTTTGCCTGTAATTTTCCCTTTAGGATCTTTTTTCTTTAAATATTTTAGAATATCTTTGGCTCCAAAGTACAAAGTTAACCGAACATCACCATCTAATTTATATTTTTTTAACAAATCTAACTGATATTCTAGCAATGGTCTTCCCTTAATCTCGATTAAAGACTTGGGAATATTTTTTAATTTCCCTGGCAAATTAGTTTTTCCACCGGCTAAGATAACGACTTTCATACTAAGAGTTTATTTTAGCGCTGAGAACTTAAAAGTCAAGAGCAATTCTTGACTTTTAAATTTATGGACCTATCGAGAATCGAACTCGAATCTGAGCAATGCGAATGCTCTGTTTTACCATTAAACTATAGGCCCTTATTCATGTCTTAAGGCTTCGATGGGATTTAATTTTGAAGCCTTCCTGGCAGGGTAAATTCCAAAGACCAAACCGATAACCGTTGCCACGCCAAAAGCCAAAACCACTGCCCCAAAAGGCAAAACAAAAGACCAATTAGTATTTAGAACCTTACTCAAAATAATCGAAATTAATAAAGAAAACAAGGTTCCGCCAAGAAAACCGATAATTCCGCCCAAAAGAGTCAGGGTTACTGATTCAATTAAAAATTGATTGAGAATATCTTTGTTCCGCGCGCCAACTGCTTTGCGCAAACCGATTTCTCTGGTTCTTTCTGTAACCGAAACCAGCATAATGTTCATAATTCCAATTCCACCAACCAACAAAGCAATCGCAGCAATCGAAGAAAGAAAAGCAGTAAGAATTCCCGTAACCTGCGAAACCATATTTGCTGCCTCAACCTGATTCATCGCCTTAAAATCATCTTTTGACAAATCACCTTCTGGATTATAAATATTGTGAGTTTCTCTAAGAATTAAACGGATGCTTTCGGTTAAAGGAGCTACCGCCTCGTCGCTTACAGCGCGAACAGTAATTGCATTCAAATGGTCTATGCCCAATAAAAGTTTTTGGGCAGTAGTTACAGGAATATAAACGTATTCGTCAAAAGTTTGAAACATTTCCATGCCTCTTTCTTCCATTACGCCAATAACTTTGAAGTTTGTCTTTTTAATTCTAATGGTTTTACCAATCGGGTCTTCCTCTTCGAATAAATCTTTGGCGATTTTATACCCCAGAGTAGCAACTCTTGCCGTTGCCTTGACCTCGTCTTCGCTAATATCTCTACCATTTATCGTATGCCAATCATCAATGATATAAGCCTCGGGTGTAATCCCAATAAAAGTTACTTTCTCGTCCCTGTTCTGATAAATGGCTCTGGCTATACCATAAACCATGGGATAGGCCATATCTACAAGCGGATCCTTTTCTATTGCCTCCACATCCTTAAGCTTAAGAGTTTTTATGGTCATTTCTTCTAAGGCAGTACCCATAAAAGCACTGCTTCCGCCCTTAGGATCAAATGACCCAGGCTCAATGTAGACAATGTTGGAACCCATGGATTGAATCTGACCTAAAATCAGACTTTGTGCTCCCTTTCCTAAAGACATCATAATAATCACCGAACCCACGCCAATAATAATTCCCAGCATGGTCAAAGCTGAACGCATTTTATTCGTTCTTAAAGTACTGAAAGAAATTTTAAGAGAATCTTTTAATCTCATTTTATTAATCCATTTTTAGCTAATTTTCTTTCTTTTATCAGTTCGTCACTGATAATTTGCCCGTCTCTGATTTTAATCAATCTTTTTGCCATTTCCGAAGTATAAAGTTCGTGGGTGACCAAAATTATAGTATGGCCTGCTGTGTTCAAATCCTGTAAAATCTCCATAATCTGCTGACCGGATTTACTGTCCAGATTTCCAGTCGGTTCGTCAGCAAAAATTATCGCAGGATTATTTACTATCGCTCTAGCAATGGCTACTCTTTGTTGTTCTCCGCCAGATAATTGGTTTGAATAATGTCTTAGACGATGAGAAAGACCAACTGATTCAATGGCTTTTAAAACCCTTTTTCTTTTTTCATCTTCATAAATTTTGGTATAAATCAAGGGCAGTTTCACATTATCAAAAACCGTGGTTCTGGGAAGCAAATTAAAAAACTGGAAAACAAATCCAAGTTTCTCATTTCTAATGTAAGCCAATTGGTCATCATTCAATTCTTCAATACTCTGATTCTCGAATTTGTAAACACCCGCGCTAGGTCGGTCCAAAAATCCCATAATGTGCATCAAGGTTGACTTGCCCGAACCAGAGGGACCCATAATTGCCACGAATTCACCTTGCTCAATATTAAAAGAAACCCCATCCAGGGCCACTGTTTTCACCGAGTCGTCCAAATATTCTTTTCTTAATTCTTTTACCTCAATCATTTTTTAAGAAAGGTGATAATTTTCTCTCCTTCTTTTAATCCGCTAATAATTTCTATTTCTCCTTTATTCCCTTTTATGCCCACGGATACTTTTGTTTCCTGAATTTTGTCGTTATTTAAAATCCTCACGAATTTATCTCCATTTTTGGTAATTACCGCGCGCTGGAGAATATATAAAACATTTTCTTTTTTATTGGTCTGGATTGTCACGTCTCCGCTCATTCCTGACCTCAAATTCGGATTTGCTTCTGTAAATAAAACTTTCACCTGATAATAAACCACGCCCTCAATAATGGTTTCCGCTGGATTTATTTCTAAAATCTGCCCCTGATAAATTTGTTCAGGAAAAGCATCCAAAACAATAGTCACTGGGTTATTCATAGCAATCTCACCGATGTCTGTTTCCGGAACATCAGCTTTTATCTCGAATCCAGTAGAACTTAAAAGGGTAATCGTGGTTTTTGCTCCAGCAGTAATTACTTCTCCGATTTTCCCGTCAATTTTGGCAATTTCTCCGTCAAAAGGCGCAATAATACTGGCATCGGTCAATTTCTGGTTATATTCATTCATGCTGGCCTTGTATTTATCCACGTCTGCACGATAAATGGCAATATCCACATCGCGGGAAGGGGCTTTTATTTCCTCTAAATCTGCTTCTGCTTTTTTTAATGTATTTTCCGCTGAATTGATATTGATTTGATTGGTAATTTTCTGGTCAGCAATATCCTTCTGCCCAGTATTAATATTACTGTAAGCAGCATTATTGTAAATAATATTCGTGTCAATGGTTGTTCGGTCAGTGGAAGAAACATTTTCTCTGATAGTCGCGTCAGCCATCGCGGTTTTGGTGTAATCCAAAGCATCGATAATTTTTTGTAAGGCTGTTTTCATGCTGATTAAAACCGCATCAATATTCTCGTGAGTGGAATTATCTATTGCTTTGTCCACCAAATCCTCTGCTCCGTCCGTACTTGTAGTTCCGAAAAATGCATCTTCAGCTTTATCCTTTTTCTCCTTAAAGGTTGTTTCTAAAGAGGTGCTGCGATAAAAATAAACTTTTTCCATGTCTCTTAAGTCAGCCAAGGCTTTATTTGCCTTACTCGAAGCATCAATAAGATAAACCAAAGCACTGTTGTAATCCTGATTCAAGTCATTGTCAGCTTTTGCCCTGGTATCAGCCAAACTGGTTTCGGCATTTTCCACAACTTGCTCATAAACCGCGATTTCTTCTGGGCTTGCTCCAGCCAGTAATTGGCCTAGCTTCGCCTTAGCTTGATTATAAGATGCTTGAGCTTGTAGATATTGACTATAAACTTCACCGGTATTCAGTTGCGCCAAAACAGCTCCTTTTTTGACTTTATCCCCGACCTTATTAAAAATTTTATCAATGGTTCCGCTGGATTTGAATTTCAAATCAATCTCACTGGTTGCTTCTACTGTGCCATTAGCTGAAATTTCCTTAACCACATCTCCTTTCTTCGCTGTGTCCCATTCATAGGTCTGTGCTTTTGGCTTAAAAACAAAAATTCCGATGATAATTATGACAATTAAAACAAAGCCAAGGATAATCTTGGTTCTTTTTCTCAAATTTTTAATTCTTTTCAGGGTTTTCTTAAGCCCTTTTTCATCAATTGGATTTGCATTTTCCATAGTATAAGTATTATACCATTATATTTTAAAAAAAGAAAAGAGCGACAACCAAAGGTCATCGCCCAAAAATGAAAACTACTTTATCTGGTCTATGAATGTGTTTCTCTGATCTATCGGGTATACCAAGCTCATGCAGGAGCGCATCAAGAACAGTAATCAAATCAAGAGACGCTTGGCTCGGCTCCTCTCTTTCTTTTATCCGAGCCAAAAAGGTAATTCCTCCTTGGTTAATCTGAAGTCGTAAGGGAACCCTCCTCCCGTATTCTAAATTCACCTCTATAATTACATCCTCAAAAATATTTTTATCTGTCAATTTTCCCTCCTTTTATTTATTTTGAATCTTCAATATAGCAACAGAGAATAAAAAAGTCAAACAAAAAATCCCCGCGAGGGGAATAGAAAAACTGATCCGATTTACATAATTAAAGCCAACCCTTGCTGGCGTACCCCGTAATCGATTTGAGTTCTTTCTGGGCCCAGCTTACCTGGTCCCTGGTCCAATCCTGTTCTGATTCTGAATCAAACCTAATACACTCTAGCCCCGGGGGAACAATACTTTTAATTCCGAGCTTTTGGCAAACAGCATCCACCCGAGGCATATGGTAAGGATGTGCCACCAGTAGAGCCACTTGCCATTGGTGTTTATCCATGACCTCTTTGGCCTGACGGGCTACTTCTAAAGTATTTAAATAAGTTCCCGGTTCCCTGTGTTTTTCGATTCGATGCATAAAGCCAGTGTATCTAATCAAGGCGTCGGCTATCTCGAATTGCAAAATTTTAGGTAAATAAGAATAATTATTAGCGATAAACTCGGCTAAATCAATATTACTTAACCCAGGAAGAGTCTTGCCATCAAGTTCTCTATAACCGAAAGAAAATCCAATAAGACACTCCGCATGTTTTGGGTCGCCGTGAACTTTGTAATTACCATTAGTGGCTCTTTTAATCAACTCCTGTATATATTGATCCATAATTTAATTCTACTAAAAAACCGGTCTGATGACCATCTCGACCGATTTTTTATTCCTAAAATCCAACCCCGTAAAGTACTTGACATGGTATTTTCTACTTGCTATGCTGATTATAGCAAGTAAATCCTCATACGTGGGCTTCCGGATGGTTGCTCATAAATAGCGTATGGGGTTTTGCTATTTTAGGAATATAGTGAATTCTCCTCCACTACTTTATTTTTGATTAGATTATAATAACTGTCGTCTCCGTATTCGTATTTTCTAAAAATTGCCCAACTCACAAAATCAACTACTTGTAAAGATTTCTCATCTGAAGGAGTTTTGATATTAATTTTAATTCTAGTCTTGTGACGATTTTTTACTTGGCTGTCAAGATAATTTTTAAAGTTCTCATTCAAAAACTTATTCGTTTCTCTCTTGGAGGCAATAAGTTCTATGGTTTTTTCTATAGGAATAATCTTTTTCGTGTATATCCTATCTAATAAAATATTGGCTACATAATTATAAAGCACCGCCTTTTCTTCCTGAAGTTTTGTGTAAACTCTTTTTTTATTCAAATAAATTGTCATAATCACGCAATCTTTTTCATCCAATCTTTTCAACAATCTCTGACTAGTAATTGGTTTTTCTCTCACGGCATGTAAAGCTCCAAATTTTCTTTTATATTTCTTTCTTAATTCTGAATGGGTTTTCTTGACTATCTTTTCGATAGGCCTTTTGTTGTCGGTAAATAAAAGGGTAATTACAAAGATTTTAGAAGTCTTTTTCTTTTCAAAATTAAATCCCAAATCTCCAGATTCATCCAAAAATATGTATGCCATAAATTCTTAAATATATCTCTCCCACCTCGCCAGCGGGCTTGTCCTGAGCGAAGTCGAGGGATTGACACCTCTAATTTAATCTGCTAATTTGGATTTGAAATCTAAAAAGGAGGAAAAAATGATAAGATTATGCGCTTGTCTTGATTGTCCTGTTAGACTTCAGCATAAGCTGAGCATACACGAAAAGGATGTGCGTTTAGGGGTTAGCCACGAAGGCCTGGATCCAGCAGAGAGTTATCCAGAAGAATGCCCTTGGGTAGAACTTCAACTTTCTAACAGATCGAGAAGATTCTTAGAAGACCATAATGTTTCAGAGGGACCTCTGAACGAAATCCTGGAACAAGCAGTCAGGTCCGGTTTCAAATTAGCCGTAAGGGTTGACAAACTTTGTCGGAGGAAATAACGCACAAATCTCTGGCATCCGATGATTGGAAAACCAACTCGGATGCTTTTTTATTTGAAAATCGGGGAGCCGAGAATTCCTGCCTGCCGGCAGGCAGGGAACTCGGTCTTTTAATTATCAATCGGGCTGTCCGGATTTGGACTAACGCCAAATACCCCAAATATGGTATAATTAAATTATGGCTAATCTTAAAAAAGTTTTTTGTAAAAATTGTAAAAAGCCAATTTATCGGAGTATCGGTCGATTTAATGAAAATCTAAAATTCGGATGGAATTTTTATTGCTCGGAAGAGTGTAAATGTGAATATAAAATGAAAAGGCGAAAATTGATATGCGAAAATTGTGGAATAACCTTTGAACGAATAGCAAGTGGAATATCATTACATAATTATTGTTCGCAATCTTGCGCCGCGACAATGAATAATAGAAAAAGACCAAAGAAAATAGTGCAACTAAAAACTTGTATAAAATGCGGAAGAAAATTCAGAAGGAGTACTGGAAATTTAAAATATTGCTCTATAAAATGCCGAAGAGACGCAAAAAGTTATACTTCTAAAAAACTCATAACTATTATAAAACAATCTGCGCGAAAATTAAAAAGAGTTCCTGCAAGACGAGAAATGGAAATAATCGTTAAGCCCTGCATAAAAATTTTTGGCTCTTGGAATAAAGCTATTCAAGCAGCAGGACTTATTCCGAACCGCTCTCATGATAATCGGATGTATAAACGCGTTAATACGAAAGCTACAGACGGTCATTTATGCGATTCTGTTTCAGAACTTTTAATTGATAATTGGCTTTATAAAAACAATATCTTGCATGAAAAAGACGTATATTATCCTAAAACACACCACAAAGCGGATTGGAAAATATCTGCTAAAAATAAAAAGGTTTTTGTAGAATATTTTGGCCTAGCAAATGATAGTCCGAGATATGATCGTTCTATAAAAGAGAAGATAAGGCTTTGTAAAAAACACAATATTTCTCTGATTAGGATTTATCCGAAAGATATATATCCTAAAACTTATTTAGAGAATAATCTTAAAAATAAATTTAAAAAAATTTTAAATTAATATTGTCAGGGCGGAGAGATTTGCACTCTCGATTTCCGACTCCCGAAGCCGGCGTCTTGCCTGCTAGACCACGCCCTGATTTATTTTATCCAATACTTTTCCCTGATTTTTAAATCTTCTTCTGGCAGGTTTCCCACAATGCCTTAGTGATTGAACTGTCGATTTTTCTTAATTTCTTTAAAAACCTCTTTAAATCATTGGAATTGCGATTAAGAACCATCTGAACAAGTAATTCGTACCAAGACAATATATTTAACGCTCTTTTCATTGGTAATTTTCCGGTTTTTAAAAGAATTTTCTTACTATTTTCAATGTACGATAAGGCCTCTTTTGAATCTAAGCCGTATCTTGTATCAAATGTCTTAAATGCTTGCTTTATATTTGAAGGGTCCAAATCATATTTTTTGCCCTCGCAAAACGAAAGATATGTCAAGGCATTCCCAGGACCTTGGGCTAATTTCGCAAGAAAAATCCTCGCCTCCTCGCCCTTAAGAGATCTGATCACTTTCCTTCTTGCAATTGTCCTTGTATCGTGTAAAATAAAAGATGCGGGATTTGTGGGCTTGAAAAGGGGTCGAATATAAAATTTACTCTTAATATTTCTGCCAAAAATGAGCGGGGGATTATAACGAGGATGCCATAACGGCGAATTAATATCTTTTATCTCATCGGCTGTATGGGGAATTAAATCTACATCGATTCCAAACAAACTACATAATCTCCTTCTGGTTTTGTATAAGCGCTTATAAATAGAATGATTGACAACCCCACAAGAAGATGGAATCATTATTGCGATATCCAAATCAATTACATCTTCCGAATATAAGGATGAACCATAAATGCGTGCTGATTTTATAAATTTTTCTTCTCTAATAATTTTAGAGAGACGAGAGATTATATTAGATAATTTCATTTAAATTAAAAGTAATATTTATTAAAATGCTTTACGATCTTCATATACATTCTTTTTACTCGGATGGCGAAGATAGTCCCGAGAATATTTTAAAATATGCATTAAGCTTAGGAATAAAGGGTTTTGCCATAACCGACCATAATGGTATACGTTCCGAGGTAAAACAGATTGCGGATAGGGCACGAAAATTTGGTATTGAAGTTTTCGAGGGCATCGAAATCTCAAGTCAAATTTCACTGAAAAATGACAATTTAAACTTGCATATTTTAGGATATTCTTCAAACTTTAATATAAGAAATCTAAATGAGGGACTCAAAAAAACAGTAGCCGGATACAAAATGCGAGCAAAAAAAATTATAAAAAAATGCCGAACCCTAGGAATTCCTATAAATTATAACAGATTAAAAAAACAAAGTAATGAATTTTATATAAGTAGAAATACTATTGCTCAAGAGATTGCAAAATATCAAAATATCGAATTTAAAGAAGCGCTTAAAATAGCATTTATAGAAGAAAACGAAGACTGGTTTCTATCACCATTTCAAGCTATTTCATTAATAAAAACAAGTGGAGGAATCCCCGTATTGGCTCATTCCGGAAAACACACATCCAAATTACTCGAAAAGGCCTCTAAGTCTATGTTCGAAAAATTGATTGATAATGGATTGAGGGGGGTTGAGGTTTTTTATCCGTCTCATAGTCAGATAGAAACGAATGCCTTGTTAGATATTGCTAAAAGTTATGGATTAATTATTACTGGCGGGACTGATTACCATGGTCTTTCTAGGCCTCCGTATATAAAAATAGGAAGCACGGGTATTAATCACAAAGAATTTAATGAATTCAAAAAAGCTCTTTTGGTTTAATTTAATTTTATTTTATCCAATACTTTTCCCTGATTTTTAGGTCTTCTTCTTCTTTTTTTTCTTCAATTTTACCTTTAGCTAATTGACGAAGCTCTTCCAGATTTTCTTTATCCAATTCTTTAACTCTTT
>Ga0172365_10001027_pt1 | contig 19756 bp, 20 predicted proteins | sample LakKivSesite48cm_FD_114535 | JGI IMG/M metagenome (GOLD analysis project Ga0172365, IMG submission 114535) | Sediment microbial communities from Lake Kivu, Rwanda - Sediment site 48cm | ecosystem: Environmental > Aquatic > Freshwater > Lake > Sediment | place: Rwanda: Western Province, Lake... | reverse complement strand
TCTTAGATACTTCCTTTTTTCAAATCTTAATAGATAAGTATTAAGACGACTGATCTTAGAGCGCTAGAAGATTCCATCAGGAAGTATGGGCTTCTCAACTCTTCAGTGGTCGTGGAGCTTACGGGGGAGATGCTGAAGGAATATCAGGAACCCATTAAATTTGAGGCTAGTATGATGGATAAGGATACCCTTGTTACGAACTGATGATGGAGAAACTTAGGAGAAAATATGCCATCGTGGACGGTCAGAGGCGTTACTTTGCCCTGATGAAGCTGATTCATAATAGGGATGAAGTAGCCGTCAGGTGCCTAGTCTACCCTTATAAGACATTTGAGTAGATGAAGTGCTATAGCATCTAAGACAACAAATTTAGCGTGAGACCCGAGACGGTTTACTTAGACGTGGCTGATAGGGAGATATGAGGGGGCTGAATGAAGAATAGTGCCCCACGCGTGGAACGTCTGTTCTTTATTGTTTTTTAAAGTTTATAAACGGAGAATATGTGCTAGGCTCTATGGAGAAGCTCATCATCACGGCGGCGGTCACGGGCGGGGAGCCGGTGAGCAGGGAGAAGACACCCCACGTCCCATGCACGGCCGAGGAGATAGCCGAGGAGACTTACAGGTGCTGGGAGGCTGGGGCCTCGCTGGTCCATCTCCACGCGAAGGACCCTTTGACCGGGAAGCCTGCGGCCGACCCTAACCCCGTGCTCAAGGAGTACCTGAGGCTCATCAAGGACAGGTGCGACATAATCACGAACGTCACCACCGGCGGAGGTAGGAGGGCGACCGCCGAGAAGCTCGACGAGATGGTCAGGGAGCGGTGCTACCTCGGCGAGGAGATGATGTCCCTGAACATGGGGAGCGTCAACCACTGGACACGCCCCTACCAGGGGGTCTTCATGAACGAGGTCCCCACCATAGAGCGTTGGGTCGGCTACATGAACGAGGCGGGGATGAAGCCCGAGCTGGAGTTCTACGACACGGGCATGATCAACACAGCGAAGCTCCTAGTCCAGAAGGGGGTGCTCAGGGAGCCTCTGCACGTCCAGTTCGTCATGATAGGCTCGACGGGCTTCTCCGCGACCCCCAAGACCCTGATCTACTGCCTCGACCAGCTCCAGCCCGGCTGGACCTGGAGCGTATGCGCCCTGGGCAGGAACCAGCTCCCCATGGGGGCTGTAGCCATGACCCTCGGAGGCAACGTCAGGGTGGGCTTCGAGGACAACATCTTCATCAGGTACGGGGAGCTGGCGAAGAGCAACGCCCAGCTCGTCGAGAGGATCGCGAAGATGGCTGAGGCGCTGAACATCGAGGTAGCGAAGCCGGACGAGGCTAGGCGCATCCTCGGGCTCAGGAAGGGCTAGGCTTGGACAAGCTGATAATCACTGCGGCCGTCACTGGCGGGGAGTACGTCTCCAGGAAGGACACGCCCTATGTGCCGAGCACCGTCGACGAGGTGGTCGAGGAGGTCGCCAGGAGCGTCGAGGCCGGCGCCTCGATAGTCCACCTGCACGCCAAGAACCCCGTCACGGGCGAGGCCTACTCTGGGGACCCGAATCCGGTGCTGAGGGGGTACATTAAGGGCATCAGGGAGAGGGTCGACGTAGTCATCAACGTCACCACCGGTGGCGGGAGGGTCGGGAACCCGCCCGAGGCCTGGGACAGGCTCGTCAGGGAGAAGTGCCTCCTGGGAGAGGAGATGATGTCCCTGAACATGGGCACCATGAACAGGTGGGCGGAGCACCCCACCGGCGACGTCTTCCTTAACACGGTACCGATGATTGAGCGGTGGTGCCGCTACATGGTGGAGGCCGGCGTCAAGCCCGAGCACGAGGTCTACGACACCGGGATGATAAACACCTGCAGGCAGCTCGCCGAGAAGAAGATCATCCCGGAGCCGCTACACATCCAGTTCGTCATGGTCGGCAGGACCGGCTTCCTCCCCACGCCGAAGGCATTGATCTACAGCCTCGACCAGATACCGAGTAGCTGGACGTGGAGCGTATGCGCCCTGGGTAGGAACGAGATTCCGATGTGCACCGCAGCCATGCTCCTGGGCGGCCATGTCCGCGTCGGCTTCGAGGACAACATCTTCCTCAGGAGGGGCGAGCTTGCTAGGAGCAACGCGGACCTGGTCCGGAAGGTGGCGATCATCGCGAGGGAGCTTGACAGGCCGATAGCGACGCCGGACGAGGCGAGGAGTATGCTCGGCTTGCATAAGCCGTAGCGCGAGGCATTACACCCGACGATATTTTCTGTTTTTTTCACGGGGTTGTGGTAGAATCCTTAATATTTGTTGTTTCAGAGATAATTATCCAGAAGGATGTGAAGGTTTTGGCTGTTAAGATTACGTCAGACTACGTTGACCTGCTGAACGAGGCGGTCCAGAGGGAGATCCAGGTCTCCATCCAGTATCTCCTCCAGCACGGGAAGATGGAGAAGCTGATCCGCAAGGTGATCGCGGAGAACATCCTCCTTGACAAGACCACCTACGAGGCGGTGGGGAAGTTCCTCAGGGAGATCGGCATACAGGAGATGAAGCACGCGGCCTCGATCATGGAGAGGGTCTACTACCTCGGCGGGGAGGCCACCACGAAGGCGAAGAAGCCCGTCATCGGGGGCTCGCTGAGCGAGTTCGCGAAGCTCGGAGTCAACGCCGAGGAGGAGGCCCTCGTCCTTTACAGGAAGATCATCGACGAGGCGAGGAGGATGGGGGATTACGAGACCCACGAGCTCTTCGAGAAGATCTACGGCGAGGAGGAGGGGCACCTATTCAAGTTCCAAGAGTACGTCAAGATGCGGGACGAGCCCGAGGGTGAGGGAGCCGAGCCCTCCGAGTGGAGGAAGATATTCACCGACGACTACTTCGCCCTCCTCAACAAGGCCGTCGCCAGCGAGATCATGGCGATCATCCAGTACACGAACCAGCACGAGAAGGCGGCGCTCCTCAGCCTACGCATGAAGGAGACGCCCCTCGAGGTGATCACGGAGAAGAACAAGACGAAGGCGGTGAGCGACCTCCTCAAGCCCATCTTCATGCAGGAGATGGAGCACCTAGAGAAGATCTCGGAGAGGATCTACCTCCTCGAGGGCGAGGCGGCGGTCCTGCCGGACCCGCTTCCCAGGGTGGGGGACACCGCCGATGACTTCCTGATGCTCGACCACGAGGCGGAGAACGACGCCATCCTCCTCTATAGGGGGATAATAGAGGAGGCGCTTAAGCGGGGAGACACGCAGACGAGGCGCCTCTTCGAGGACATAGTGATCCAGGAAGAGGAGCACTACTGGAAGTTCGACGACTACGTTCGATAAACTCCTACACGAGGTCTTTTCACCTAATTTTTTTCATTTACACTACATAAGTAACATGGAAAATCCTTGATGAAAGCGGCTATTCTATGCTGATTACGTTCCGATAACTCTTGGGTTCATGGGGATAAAATTTTATCCCTCAAACCCAAAAGAGGCCACCGGTTCTAGGCTAATTCTCGAAAAAAAATATACTAGTCATCCTGGTGGCATACATGTCCCTTCGCCTGATGAGGACGATGAGACTGTACGCGTCTATTGCGGCTTCTTCTTCTCAGGGTGTGCTTTAGCTACATGAGCGTCTCTCTGCTTGGCACTCGGAAAGATTTCGCCGCACACTTTACACTTGCAGGGCATACAGAATCCAGGCAAGAGACAATAGGCGACTATTTATCCTTTTTTGTAACACGCGAAGATGACTTGTCGAAGCCGTGCGCGCCAACTCCACTTATTTTTTTCTGAACAGCGCGAACAGCTTCAAGCACCCTTATACATCCACCTTCGAACAATCTTGAACCGGATAGGAACCCTTAAATAAAAAGTGTGTTATATCCAACATAGTGTTGGAATAATACAACAAATAGTGTGATTGAAACAACAAAGGAGATGGGATGGATGGAAACCTGGTTAGGCTCGATCCCCATAATAGGGATAATGATAGTAGCGCTCGCGATCATCTACATATGGGCAATCAACAAGGAGAAAAAATCCGGGTTCCCCCTGCAAGACGAGAGAACAGCCAAGATACAGGGCAAGGTCTACAAAACGGTCTTCTACATCGGCGTCGGCTACCTGCTCGCCCTGAACTTCTACAACATAATCAACATCGAGTTCTTCGGAGGAACCGAGCTGGAGTCGATGCTTGCCATCAACTCCGCAGTGATGATCATGAGCGTGTCCGCCGGCGTACTGCTCGCTTACTACGGTAGAAAGGGCGACGCCTGAGGCTGAACGACCATGAGGACCCGAATCAAGGAATTCAGGGCAAGGTACGACATGACTCAGGCCGACCTCGCCCTGAAAGTCGGTGTCAGGAGGGAGACCATAGTCTTCCTCGAGAAGGGAAAGTACAACCCCTCTTTGAAACTTGCCCACGACGTCGCTGTCGCCCTCAAGTCCACGATTGAGGAGCTGTTCATCTGGGATGATGAGCCCTAGGATCGTATCTATGTCGAGCTACGCGCAACGTTGGGAAGCGAAGCTCATGCATACCTGGAGGACTTTCACTGAGTGAGATAGCTATTCGAGTTGAGAATCTTACACGAGATTTTGGCCCATTGAGAGCATTGGATAACCTTACGTTTGAAGTCCCTGCCGGTAAAATTTTCGGATTTCTAGGGCCTAATGGGGCAGGCAAGACAACAACTATTCGCCTGTTATTAGGTCTATTAGACCCAACTTTTGGGCGAGTTGAGGTTCTGGGCTTCGATTCTAGCAAACAACCTGACGAGATCCGTGCCAGAACTGGAGCGCTTCTCGAGTGCAACGGCATCTATGAACAAATGAGCGCTGAGGATAACATGGAATTCTATGCAAGGATCTGGCGATTACCAACAGCTGAAAGACAAGTAAGAATCAAGGAACTACTCACCCAGATGGGGTTGTGGGAGAGAAGAAAGGAGCTTGCCGGGAAATGGAGTAAAGGCATGAAGCAAAAACTAGCCTTGGCTCGTGCAATACTTCACCAACCCCAGTTGATCATTCTTGATGAGCCGACTGCTGGACTCGATGTAATGGCTGCGATGTCTATTCGCGAAAATTTGGCTTCCCTTGCCGATAGTCAAGGAGTGACAGTTTTTCTTACAACCCATAACATGGCAGAGGCTGAGAGATTGTGCGCTCAAGTGGCTGTGATCAGAGAAGGAAAATTGGTTGCCCTTAATGATCCAGATGACTTGCGCGCGCAAGTCGGTGGATATCGTATAGAGGTCAGGGGGAAGGGGTTCAATGAGAACGTGCTGACATTGTTGAGAGAAAGACCTGAGGTCTCAACTGCAGAAGTGACCAGCAATCAATTGATAATTTCCTTGAGTGAGGAGGTAGATTCCTTTCCTCTGCTTGACCTGTTAGTAAAAGCGGGTGTCACGGTGGAAGAGGTTCGCCGAGGAAAAGCAAGCTTGGAGGATGTTTTCGTGACGCTAATGGAGGAAGAAAGATGATCGAGGATATTTTGACTGTGATGTGGAAAGAAAGAAAAACCATCTTACGCGGTCGAGCCATCAGCTCAAAATTCCTACAGATACTGTTATTCCCAATAATACTCAACACAGTATTTCCTATCACATGGGGCCCAGATTGGGTAACAGATTTCCCACCACTACTAAGCGCAATAATTATACCGGCACTTCTGCTAGCTGTCATGGTCCCCGACTCATTCGCTGGAGAGCGTGAACGAAACACCCTCGACACTCTACTGGCCAGCCGATTGCCAGATCGAGCGATCTTCTTCGGTAAATTGGTTACACCGATCATCGTGGGATGGGGAACTGCGGTATCGCTAAGCCTTGTTAGCCTAATAGTAGTAAACACAGCTTACGGGGAAGGAGAACTCCTCCTATTCACGCCACCAATTGCCATAGGCATTCTAGTACTCAGCTTCTTGTCATCCACAACAATGGCAGGGGCTGGGATCCTCACGTCTTTACGGTCGGAAACCGTTCAAGAGGCGATGCAGAAACTACTTACCCTTTTCACTGTACCAGCCGTGTTAGTGCAAGTGTTACCTCTGCTCTTTAGGGAGCAGTTCGCAGCGTTCATGAGAACAGCAGACGGATTGCAGCTTTTATTCATCGCTGTGGCCGTTTTAGTTCTGATCGATATTGGGATTTTCTCATTAGCATTTACTCGTTTCCAACGGTCAAAGATGTATCTTCATTGATAAAATGATGTATAATTTGAACAGAGACTGCGTGAAAACTCGAATTCATTGCGCATTTCTTGTTAAATGAAGTTGATGAGGTAAGTCGATATTATTTATAGAGGTCAATTTCCTTGCTGCAAAATTAGTTTTCACGCAGTCTCAACATTTTTTAACTCGTGCACGTGGTGAGGATGATTGAGAATGCTCTATTTATAAAAAACTGTAATTACACTTTATGTGTGATCTACACGATATATACATGTGATATATGATACACGATGGAATGAATATACACAAGAGAAGGAGAAGAAAACAAGGAAAACTTGAAAAAAATTGAAAATAAGTAAAAAGAGGGTTTAGGGGGATAAAATTTAATTCCCCAAACTCAAACCCGCCTTGCGATCTCTACTAACTGACACTAACTGCCCATTCCCCTATCCTCTCTCCCATATCCTACTCATGTCACACAAACAAACCAACTAATAAACGCGCGTGCATTCGAAAACGTCATAAAACCCTTTTTCCGTAGGATATTTCATGATAGAGCCCTACATCAATGTAGAACTTTTCCCTGACAATATCTACATGGAAAAAGGAGTCTTTCAACAATCAGTGAATTTCGAGTTTAGATTCTATACGGATTCCGATGAGCCGCTGGAGCTCCAAGAAGTCAACGTAGACGGGTATGATGAGGCTTGTAGGCTATTGTTTACATTCCCGTTAAACAGCTTCGGGTTCATACCACCCATCCTGCTGGTTACTGAGCGAAAGGTGGAAAGGGGAAAAACACTTGAAATCTTCAATCCGATCCCAAATTACCCCACAGGATACGCAATAAATAGACTACATTACAAATTCAAATTTAGAAGCAGATCCGGAATCCGAGTAGAAGCGAAAAAAATAGTACTTCCAGTGGTGTATGAGCAAAAAAGGAGCTTGATCCTGCCTTTCAAGGGGGCCTGCCTGGTAACGGAAGGCCACGACTATTTCACCCACCACCGCCGAAACTTCCCCCTATTTCACCCAATAATACAGAAAATAGGGATAAAAGGAAACAACTCGAGGTTCGCATACGATTTTGTGCTACTTGACGACGAGTTTAAGATGTATGAAGGCACACCTACGAGGAATGAAGACTTCTTCTGCTGGGGGAAGCCCATTCTAGGCCCCGGAGACGGGGAGATAGTAGCCTTGGAGAGGGATTCTCCGGATAATTCGTATAATACTTTTCCTGCATTCGACGTCGAAGCTCATATCAGGGATCCGGAGACAGAGATGAAGAAACATCTTGGCAACTTTCTGATGATCGATCATGGGGGAGGCGAGTACAGCGTCCTAGCTCACATGATGAAAGGATCCGTAAAGGGCAGAGAGGGAGCCACCATAAGAAAAGGTGAAATGATAGGACGTTTAGGGAACTCCGGTGACAGCTTCTTCCCACACCTACATTATCAGCTTCAAAACGGACCTGGCATTTTGAAGCCCGAAGGCCTCCCAAGTAAGTTCGAAAGTTTTGATCTTATGATGGGAAATGAAGTCAAAAGGCTGGAAAATGCTTGCCCTAATACCGGCATGATCGTTAAAAGTTGAATCCACACAGTTTTACATTTTTAGTAATATGGTTCTAGATTTATCTCATGCTCGGTGCGGAGACGACTGAAGTAATTAAAATCAGGGAATAATTATCGTTACAAGGCGCTAAATGTTAGACATGCGTCTCGTTATATTAAAAAAAGGGCTGGCGCGCGTGAGTTTGGGTTTATGGGGATAAAAATTTAACCTTTCTCTCTCTCTCAAACTAACTAACTAACTCTCTCTATTCTTATTCTCTTCTTCTCTTTCTCTTTATTATTCATTTTATTATTATCTAATATATACTAATTTATTTATATATCTCTCTATATGCACATCCCTAATAAAAGAATAGGAAAATACGCAGCAGGTTAGTTAGGCTAGAAAGTTACGCGCGCCCGAAACCTTGATTAAAGAAGAACACTTCTTTTTTCTTTAAATAAAACATTCTCTGCACGTGTGAACAACTCGAGGTAAAGGAGATAGATATCGAAGAGATTAAAGCCTATATCGATTTCAAATTAAAGGTAGGAAAATTAGATTCATGCCTTTTATTTCTATGTTCTTTTCTGAGCTTTCTTTTTGGGATAATTCAAACTCTTATAGGAGGGCTCCAGTATGCATGCCCTTCTCCCTTGTTACGCGCGCGCATTGGTTTTAATTTGTACCTCTACCTTTATATAGCATGCTTTGCTCCAAATTCACTACCTCGTGATTGATCCCCAATTCAATCAATTTATCTTTACCTTGTTCGGTACACAGTATAGTTCCTCCCTTTCCCGTGATGACGCCATTTACACATATGAAATCACCACCAACTATTGTTGCCACTGCTTCATGACTCTTCAAGTCTACTATAGTTAAATCAGCATCAGCACCAGGCGACAGATGGCCTTTGTTGGGCAAGCCTAACATCTTAGAAGGCGTTAGGCTGGTGCGATCTACAAATTCTGTGATAGTCCATGCTCCAAAATCTACCAGTTGCAACCCAAATCTGAGGAGCCAATTGCGAGGTATGCTGCCACCGTCTGTACTTAAAGCATCGATTATGAACTTGTTCTGTTCATCTTTTCCAGTTGCGCAGTGAAATGCCGTTACGCGATTATTCACTGGGAATCCAACTATGCAGTTGCCTTGATTAGTTAGCCAGTATTCAAGAGCCCCCTTGCCATCGAAAAGTCTATTCTCGCCATTGATATTTTCCGCCACACAGTAACCCCAACCTCCCAGAAAGGCTTTCTTTAAACCCTCTTCAGTAGATTCGTATCCCCCCATTTTAAGGCAAGTCTTTGTCACGTTGCTTTCTGGGATCCCGTTCATGCACTTCCCGCTCGTCCCGTTTACAGTTGCCAGATGGAACTCGGAGATTACATGGCGGTTCTTCTTCAGGGCATGTAGTGCCTGTTGTACCTCTTCGATGGGATCTCCTCTTATTAGTCCTCTACAATAGGAATTCACGTGAGCTAAATGGAAGGGTGAGTTTTCGGAAAATTCTATTGCGTCCAAGAGACCATTCAAGTTAGACCCGTTTCTAGTACTGCCAGCATGAAATGCCACGTAGACCCGTTGTTCATTTGCAACCTTGATGGCATTTGTAGTAGCCTGAGGCGTTAAAGGATAATGACCCCCTAATAGCTTGATTCCTAGAGCTCCATAATCAAGCGATTTTTTCACAAAACTTCTAAGCTCTGAAGAAGAAGGATCGTTATTTGATACAGTCTGACCGGGGTGGATCCCATTCAGCACCGCGATATTCATACCAGTACCCTGTTCTTTTACTATTTGAACGAGTTCCGCAGCTGGTCCACCTAGGTCTAGAGCGGTTGTGACACCAGCTCTCGTCATCATAGTCAAGCCAATCGCATTGCCTGTGTGTACATGTGTATCTATTAGACCGGGCATTAGCATTTTATCTGGGAAACTTACAGTCTGTCTAGCCTGTTGTTTGTCTATGTCTCCTACTTCAACTATCTTCCCTTCGCTTATACCAACAGATGCAACATCCTTCCTTCGGTTCTTCGGATCAACTACAAGACAATCTTTTATCAGAAGATCTAATTTCATTATTAATCGATTGGAATACGCCTATTATGCTTAAATAATTTCTCGAGAGCCACGCACGCTGAACCGAATGCGATGTTTTTACCTTTATGGTTTAAGCACTAGGAAAAGTCCTTCAATATTATACTAAATCTAGCACGTTAATATATTAATAAACGATATGCGCGCGCGAAAAATAGTTATTTATTAATTTCACATTATATACAAGCAGATTTCATGCACTAATAATTTTTCTTTTTATTTGATGTGTGATATACACGCTATAAGTGATATACGCTGTGTGACGATGAGAATATATAAGAGAATAAGAGGGAAGCAAAGAAAACTTAGGAAAAAAACTGAAAATTCGTACAAAAGAGGGTTTGGGCCTAAATTTTATCCCCCACACACACACTTTCCTAACTAACTCTATCAAACTACTTCTACTCCTACTCTCCCCCCTCCCCCACTCTCTCTACAAACAAACATAAACAAACAAACAAATTTGTTTAAAACCAGTTTCGAACCAAGGATGATATGCTGTCAACAACTCTATTGTTCAGTGAGTAAAATGGGAAGAATAAGAGAGACAGCCCTCGTTGGGGCTATAATGATAGTAGGCATCTTAGCTGGAGTCCTCTATGTACACACTGTTGGGGGCCAAACTAGGTTGTCACTGAGCGACGGACTTCTAAAGACGCCAGAGGAGAGGATAGCTATGGAAAACCAGGCAATAGAAATAGCTCTCTCGGACCCACGAGTAAAACCGCTCGTAGAGGGAAAAGAAGTTAGGATTCTATCAAGTTTCTACATAATAGGCAAACTGATACCCGTTTACGAGAACGGAACCGTTGGCGATGGAGGAACCGATGGAAAATACCGAGCTCAAGTTCATCTAATTTACCCAGATAACACTGGCTATGTAATAGATGTGAACATCACTGATAAGGCGGTCGGAGAGCCCTTGCGTGGAATTTTGGAAGATGGAGGAAAAATCTTCAAGCTAATACCATAGTCAGGTATAGGTAACTCGGGGGATCTAGGGCTGAGAAACCTCAGACTCGTCTTATTCGCGGTACTACTAGCTTCAATGTTTATACTGGCTATGAAGTTACTGCAACCTGTATCGATCCAGTTGGTTGTGCAGGGGCAGGTCATCGAGTTCACTCAGCAACCCCCGTTTTACACCCAAGGCGATGTTCTAATCCTATGTGTGTCATCGTTCACAGCGGGGGTTAGCGGAGTCCTCCTTATTCGTGGAGAGGATGAACAAGTCTCGCAAGGAGTAACTGATGTTAAGCTTGATCCTTTTAGAGCCGTTGAGTACGCTGAAGACGATGGCGAGCGGGTGGTCTTAAAGATCATGGCTGAATCGGGAGGCTCGATCTTTCAGAGTGACCTCGTTGAACGGAGCGGCTTCTCGAAGGGGAAGGTGAGTCTTACATTGGATAGACTTGAGGCAAGAGGGGTGGTAAGGAGGGAGCGTAGCGGGATGACTAACTTAATCACTTTAATTAAGATTAGTTAAAATAGTAACTCTTGGCGCCCATTCCGTAACCTCATCCCGAATGTATTTGGCAAAAAGCAACGCTTCCTCGTTGATCAGAGTCTCGAGGGTCTGGTGCTCCCCATTCCTGATCCTCTTGACCTCGACAACCGTCTCGAAAAATCTGTTAAGCTCATTCAATAGAGCTTTTGTCTCCGAATCTGTGAGGTACTCTCTCTTCCCAATCTTCCCATGACTCGCAAACTCTTTCTTCATCTTAAAATTTTTCTTAGTTATCTTTTGTGAGTAGTTAATCAAAAAGCCATCAATCAGGTATCTGTAAAGCTCTTGAAAGTCACAGACTAGGCTGAGCTTCGCCATCTGGTTCGAATGAAGAAATCCTAAATAGGGTTCAAGCTTCGCTCTGATGAGGGCCTTGTGAACCTTCCAAGCTAGAATCTCATACGCTAGGTTGAATATGTTGTTCATCCCATCGTAAGCCATGAAGCCCTCTCTCTTCACGGGTCTAAGATTCTCGGGAAACAACCCGAATATCTGCCTGTAATATCTCTGGGTGTGCTTGCCCTCGATGCCCGTTAATCGTCTCCGCAATAATTCGAGGCTCTTCGCTTGGCTCCTCTCGATTACCTCCCTGAAGTCGTCGAGGTGAGGTTCAAGCCCGTACTTATGCAGTATAACGTTCTGGCTCTCAAGCTTCGCCGTTATAAGGCTCTTCGCAATTGTGAAAGCTCTCTCATCAAGTGACGCCTGATACTGGGCTATTCTGGTTTGAACATAGGAGTCATCGTCGAAGCTCCTCAGCATCGCGACAGGTCGACCTCTAGAGGTCATCACCATAACGTCGATGTCCCAGAAGCCAAAGCTCGCGAGGGCTCCCGTCGAAATGCTGTTACCGCTCTTTAGAATGACTTCCCCGATCTCCTGTTCAAATAACGGGTAACGCTCTATCGATCCACTCCTATCCTTGAGAACGAAGCATCCCTTCTCCATGCTTAGGTATGAGCCGTTACCATCGAGGACAAGTTTATTCTCTAATTTAGTCAATAACCCCACCATATTTTTTTAATTGCTTTATGACGCTTTCAAACATTTTATTATAATTTGGAATAAACTCTGGGTAAAGCTTGAATATTACATCGAAAAAATGATCACGTTCTTTTTCACTAAATCCCTCGCTAAAAATCATTGCTAACGCCCAACCTAACTGAATCGTCTCATCTTTGCTCTTTTTTTTTTTTTATCAAATAATTCTAATGAACGGAACAAATACTTGGATAATTTGGAGAATAATTTATCTCCTAATTCTTGAGCTAAAGCAAGATATCTTTTAAACTCCGGATAAATTTCCGAGTAAGTAGTTAGTATATTTTTCTTATCTTTTATATTTGGTTTTTTAGATAATGCATATAATACCCCAGTTTCAGTTAATACAAATGGGTATGTAGGACGCGCTTTTACTGAGGTTTCCTCGTCTCTTAAGATGAAACCCATCTCTTCGAGTACCTTTGTTGACCTATGTATTATGTTATAGGAGTTCTTTGGGATATCAAACTCTTTTTGCATATCGCTCATTGTTTTTTGCGGATGTTCGGCAAGGTAAAGTACAATTTTTTCTTGGTTTGATCCTAGAGTTTTTCGTTTCGCCATAATTTCACCTCAGTTATGACATCTCCCATTATGACACATGCTATAATATGACATGTCTTATCATATTTATATTTCTTACGCACACCCTCTTATTCGTTGTGAAAATGGAGAAAATCTGCGTCTACTGTGGGAAAAGGTACCAAACGAGCCACCTCGGCTCGAAGTACTGCTCGTTCCTCTGTTATCGCCTCGACGTATTCGTCGAGATGAAGAATCGATACGAACCCGAGCGAGAGATGATAAAAAACGGCTAAAACTGGTAGTCAAATCCAAGACCAGGAAGAGTACTTTCATACCAACGAGTATGTGGGTATGAATTCCCCTCAACCAACCTCAATTTTGCTACCACCTATAAACGGCCTCTACAGGACACGGCATATAGCCCTACTCGTCAGATACGCCCTCATAAGCCACTTCGTAAACAGGAACATCGCACCTCTGAGCCTGATCCTAATAGCACCACCCGAGGAAGACAAGACCAGAATCCTCCTCAAGTTCCAAAAAATGCCAAACACTATAACTATAGAGAATCTCAGCAGCAAACCGCTCAACCAGCTAATAATGAAGCAGGACGAAAAACAAAAAATACACCATTTGATCATCCTCGACTTCATCAGAACGCTACAGCACAAAGCCACAGTGGTAGACGCAGTAATCGGGACGCTCCTAAACCTGATAGACGAAGGGGTGCAGGAGAACCTGTTCTACGGTGAGGAGTTCAAATTAAAGCACCGAGTCCAGATGGGCATAATCACCGCCATCACTCCTCCACTATTCAAGAAACACTTCCCACGGTGGAACGAGAACGGAGCTATCTCCCGCTTCATAACTTGCTGCTACGAGTACACTCCCGACACCATCCATGAGGTCAACCATTACATCAGACAGAACCTGCCTGTAGAAGTAGACAAGACGCTGGAGCAAGTCAAGCGGCGCGGAAAGCAGACTATAACGATAAACAGCGACATAAGTGCGGCGATTATGCTGCTGACCGAGGAGGTCACAGGGAGGCTCCTCAAATTCTATGTCACAAGGTACGCCGGAAAGAGACAATACAGAATATACTTGGACCTGAAGGGGTTCAGGTTACAAAAGATGCTCAGGCTATTGGCTCAGAGTATTGCGTATGATAGGAACCGAAATGAGGTCAACTACGAGGACTTAGCGACGCTAAGGGAGATGACGGAGCTGATTCGGTTTCCAAACGATCCGAAGGCGATCTAAATGGCTGAGTTACTATTCAGGGAAGCTGATCTGGTCCAAAGGGAGATAGATGCAGAAATGCGCCTTGCTAAACCAATTCCTTCCCCTCAAGCGCGCCATAACGGAGGCTATGACAGTTTTGAGGGAAGACACATAGATCAGACACACACGCGAAGGAGGTCTAATCATGTCAAGTGAAAAGAAGTCCAAGCAATTCGAATATGTTGAGAAAGAGGTTTATGAAGGCAAATCTTCTAATCAGATTCAGAAAGACCTCAGAGAACATGATATGGGAATGCGTCGCAAGGTTCTTCTTGCAACTATACGCGAGATAAAAGGAATAACTATCAAACCTGATCGCTGGAAATATGTTCCACTCAAATACAGGCATCTCAAAATGCTTCCTAAATCGGGTAGGCCAGTCAGTGAAGAGAGGCTGAAGAGGGCTGAGAGACGGATTCAATTAAGCTTTAGTCAAAAACAGATTACTATTGCCGGAACGGTCAACGGCAGACCTCATCGAATACAAATCAAAGGAAGAGGCAGAGACCTCTATCGGGTCATGGGTGATATCATCAGGCATCCGCCGAAGAAACGTTTCCTTACAACGACCACGAATAAAGTATTAGGAGAATTAAATTATTATGAAACTTGGGATATGAGACCCAATGTCAATTCCTGATGGTGGTTGAATAATGGATCAGGTTAACCCAAAAGATACGGTGGACTTCCCTCCCTGTACTCCAAGGACTTTAGTAGGAAAGCCAAATCTAATGTTTGGTAACTGGTCAAAAAAGATGGTTATGGCTGACTTCGACGATACGTATTCTAAAGTTGTGAAGTACTGGGGCTTCAGAGCCTTGAACTGGTTTCATCTGTGGGGTTTCCTAGTACTGAAATCAAGTGAGAGAATCTTCAAAACTAGATGCAAAGGTAAGACGATCGGATATAAAGTGGGCAATTATCATCTAATGTTCGATAGACCTGTTAGATGGGAGCAGAATCTCAGAATCCTTAACTGGCTTCTTCTGGAGAGTGGGAACGATGGTCTCGGAAGATACGCAATTATGCAGGCCATTAAACGCACGAGTACCTTGAGAATTGGATTTAAGGGGAAGAAGTCTCCACCAAGAATAGTGTTCAGATATGGAAGCCAAGACCATCAGATAGCGATTTACTTGGACATTAGAAGATTCATTCTCAATGGCATCAAGAAGAATTGGGGGATTAATGATGACAAGTCATCTTCCACAGGAGGCTCTGCTGAATCTAACGAGAACTGAGGTGATTTGAGATGGTTTGGAAAGATTGCGGGTATTTGAGTTTGACTAAAAAGAAGGATAGTAAGATGCTCTCTGTAGTGGTTAAGCATCACCGCTACGTCGTTAAGCTCGATGAAGTCCAGAGGGTTCTCTCTGGGAATCAGGCATACACTCTCATATACGAGCCACTAGAGAAGAACTGAGAAAGAAGAATAATCGATCTTGCGCGCGCGATTTATTACTTAATAATACGAAATTTTTTTAGCTTTATCTAAACATCATTATAATTTGATATGAATCCTATGATAGATTTATTGTTTTGGCTTGGTGTTGGATTAGTTGCCCTTGGTGTATATTTTGGGTTTGCTCACCCATATACTAGAGCCAGATCATACGCAAGATCGAAATTTTTTAGTGGAGGAGGAAATTTTGGAGCGGCACTCATTGTATTGGGTTTAAGTGCGATAGTAATATCAATAATTTTTAATTTTTATTTTTCAGTATAGTGCGCGTTCATGCGCTTCTAAGGTTTAACCTACCATACATTTTGTCCCTTTAGGAATGCAATAGTTTCCTTATATTCTGCGTCTGTAATGTGATAACTAAAAGTAAGGTCTTTCTTCCCAAATCTACCGAGCGTTGATGAAAAGATAGTGCCACTTTTTTGGATTGCAAAAGTCGACCCTTGTAGTCTTGCATTAGCAGCCGCTTCGACATCTTGATGCGAAGGCAATTCTGGGGTATCTGAAGGAATAGATAAATCGAGCTTACTTGCTAAAACCTGTATTCCACTAGATTTGTAATGAACTTTAAAGTTATGAGTGTATTCCCATTCAGCAATATTATCTTTTATTTGCTGTGGCCATTCTTTACGTGCATCAAACTCTATTTTGTTCTTTCTGCCACCAAATAATGGCATACCAGTCAGATTACTAAACTGTAAGAATTAATATAATCTTTATGAACATGAAATACATATCTTAAATTTATTTTATTTTTTATCATAATATTCATGGGTTTGGGTTTGGGGCCTAAATTTTATCCCCCAAACCCAAACGCTTAATTTTTATTGATGTTTCATGTTTATGCAACTTCAGGGTTAATGAAGTGCTAGCTAGCTGGAGGCTTCTTGATGATTGAAGTGGTCGTTCCGATCGTCTCTCTCTTTGCAATTCTTCTTGCATTCGTCACGTACTTGGTGCTTCGCTTCAACCGAGGAAAGATGAAGGTAGACAAGGAATGGGAACGGTCCAAGGTTCAGAAGATAACCCACTTTGGGGCTACGAAATCCCTTGTAGTACTCCCGCTTGTTGACTGGTACACTAGCGCCGAGGATTTGAAAGGAGAGGCCGGCGTCTCTTACCTTGTAAAGACTGATGACAAGACGATCTTGTTCGACGTGGGCCTCAACAGTGGAAGGAACGACCCATCGCCTTTGCTGCATAACATGGAAAAACTAGGGCTAACCCAGAACGATTTCGACGCCATCGTGATTTCCCACAATCACGGCGATCACGTAGGGGGCTCGAAGTGGAAACGGCGCAAGTCCTTTTCCCTGTCGAACCGTCAGGTCGACCTTGGTAAGAAGGACGTCTACACCCCTGAGCCCATGAGCTATCCGGGACTGAAGCCAGTCTATGCCGAGAAACCAACTGTCATTGCGCAGGGGATCGCAACTATTGGCCCCATCTCAAACCAAGATTTCTTCTTGGGCCGAATACGGGAACAAGCTGTGGCCGTTAATGTCTCAGGCAGAGGTATAGTACTCGTCGTGGGATGCGGCCATCAGACTATGCCTAGAATCATAGAACGTGCTGAAGCCTTATTCGAGGAACCCATCTACGGCCTCGTTGGAGGTCTTCACTATCCCGTAACAGATTCACGCCTCAAAGTGATGGGTATTGGAGTACAGAAGTATTTGGGGACGTGTAGATTTCCATGGAGACCCATTACGATGGCAGTGGTTCAAGAGAATATCGCCCTGTTGAAACAGCGTAACCTAGGGATCGTGGCGATTTCAGCACACGATAGCTGTGACGCGAGCATTGCTAGATTTCAAGAGGCATTCCAGGGTGCTTTCAGAGAGATTAAGGTAGGGCAAAGAATAGTCATCTGAACGATGTGTTTCGTTTGGACAAGGACAGAATGAATTGGTGCCACGCATCGTTTTCGTTGGGTTTGGGTTTGGGGATAAAATTTAACCTTCTCTCTCTTCTATCACACCTACAACACCGCACCACACACAACAGACAAATTTAATTTATAAAAAAGGGAGCTGATGCGCTCTAAGAAATAAGCAAAGTGATTAGAGGGCAAATTTTCTCTACGATGATTATATAAATGCAAATACTGTGCTAATGAGTCATTGTACGGTGGACATACAATGAATCATTTTCCAAAACTTTTCAGTACGATGAAATTAGGTCCCTACACGCTAAGGAACCGGATTGAATCAGCACCTATGGGGGTCCATGGCACACCAGAAGGATATATCACCGCTGAGGGTACGGCATACTATGAACTCCGAGCGAAAGGCGGGGCAGCAATCGTCACCCTCGGAGAAAGCATGGTAGATTCGAAGGGAACATCTCACGGGAGGGTGACCCCACTCGATGACCCGGGGATCCTGCCCTCTCTGATCAACACCACAGATGCGATCAAAAGACAGGGGGCGGTTGCCTCAATTGAATTATTGCACGCCGGAATCCGGTCAAGGACGCAGCTGCCAGACGGGGCTGTGTACGGTCCAAGTGCGGGAATATCCTTCTATGGAAAACAGATCATCGAGATGGAAGAAGCGGAAATAGAGCAGGTGGTGAGTGCCTTCGGAAATGCAGCTGAGATGGCCAAGCTGGGTGGCGTACAGATGTGCATGATCCATGGGGGCCACGGCTGGCTTCTGTCTCAGTGGTTCTCCCCACTGCACAACCACAGGAAGGACCGCTTCGGAGGAAGCATCGAAAACAGGGCACGCATAGCGTTGATGATCATCGAAGACATACGGAAAAAGTGCGGTCCGAACTTCCCGATCGAGATCCGCCTCAGCGGCGACGAGTTCACGGAAGGCGGCATGAAGCTAGAGGAAACCGTTGAACTTGCAAAGATATTGGATGGCAAAGTTGACCTGATTCATTTATCCGCAGCAACTTTTAACGACCGAACTGCCGGCCTCAGAATGTTTCCAAGCATGTTTCTCCCTCGGGGCTGCAATGTGTATCTTGCTGAAGCAATCAAGAAAGTCGTGAAGACGCCGGTGAACACAGTCGGGGCATTGAACGATCCTGCTCAGATGGAAGATATCCTGGAGAGTGGAAAGGCGGATATGATAACCCTGGGAAGGGCGCTTCTGGCAGATCCATACCTACCAGAGAAGGCGAGAAAAGGAAACGAGGAAGATATCACGCCGTGCATCCGCTGCAATTATTGCATCAGCCAATCATTCACTCCCTATGTGAAATACCCAAGGTCTGTAGCCAGATGCGTTGTTAATCCGATCATAGGCAGGGAATACGAGAGCCGGTTTGTTCAAGGAGGTGGGGGAAAGAAGAAGGTAATGGTGGTAGGAGGTGGACCGGCAGGGATGCAGGCGGCGATCACAGCTGCGGACCGGGGGCATGAGGTGATCCTCTGTGAAAGAAGCAAGAGGCTTGGCGGGACGCTGAGATACGCTGAACGAGAATACTTCAAAGAGGATACCAAGAAGCTGATTGAAGTACTGATCCGGCGGGTGCATAAACGATCGATAAGATTAATTATGGATACGGAAGTTACACCCGAGGTTGTTAGAGAGATCTCTCCCGATGTTCTGATAGCCGCGGTGGGAGCCGAGCCATTCATTCCTGACATACCCGGGATTAAGAACAAGAATGTGATTGTCGCGGCAAGCATGTATGATGAAGACGCCGTCGGTAAGAAGGTAGTCGTTATAGGAGGCGGGCTGGTGGGCTGCGAGGAAGGATTACATCTCGCCCACCTAGGTAGGGAAGTGACCATACTAGAAATGCTTGAGAAGGCGGCGGCAGATGCACCTTACCTGCACTGGCTGGGGCTGATGAGAGAGCTTGAAAATAATGTCAGGCTGGAAACACGGGTGAAGTGTACACGAATAACGGAGGTGGGTGTATTGGCTGTAAATGAGAAGGGAGAAGAGAGATTTTACGAGGCGGACACGATATTATTGGCAGTCGGCCTGAAGTCAAGAACAGAAATGGTTGAGTCCCTGCGCGACTGTGCACCGGATTTTGTAGTGATTGGAGATTGTCTACGGTCAGCAACTGTTATGGAAGCTTTACACATGGGCTATTTCTCCGCCATGAATATCTAAAATTTCATTTATTCTTTGTAAAATGCAACG
>Ga0172365_10001025_pt1 | contig 19765 bp, 24 predicted proteins | sample LakKivSesite48cm_FD_114535 | JGI IMG/M metagenome (GOLD analysis project Ga0172365, IMG submission 114535) | Sediment microbial communities from Lake Kivu, Rwanda - Sediment site 48cm | ecosystem: Environmental > Aquatic > Freshwater > Lake > Sediment | place: Rwanda: Western Province, Lake... | reverse complement strand
TCCGCGAGCTTCTTCGCCACCGCCCGGCGCTCGCCGTCGCCGAGCCGATCGCCTTTCATCAACGCCCCGGTCAGCGGTCCCTCGGACCACGACTTGACCTCGGCAACGAGATCGCCAACTGGCTTGGTCTGCAGCGGCTCCCTCAGCTTCTTGTGATACCACGCTGTGGCGGCGTAGGTCGGGACGAAGAGCTGGAAGGGGAGGTCGTTCGCGTGTCCGAAGCGGATGGCGAGGTGGTCGAGGACGGTCGAGAGGAGGAAGATCCCGTTGAAGGTGACGCCGCGATCCACGAGGTGTCCGGCGAGCCCGGCGGCGCGCGTCGTGCCGTAGCTCTCCCCAGCGAGGAAAAGAGGCGACGTCCACCGCCCGTACCGCGTCAGGTACAAGCGGATGAACTCGCCGACGGAGTCGATGTCGCCCTGGAATCCCCAGAACTTCTTGTCGAGTTCTTCCTTGGCGGCACGGCTATACCCCGTCCCCACGGGGTCGACGAACACGAGGTCGGTCTCGCCGAGCCACGTCTGCTGGTTGTCCTCGACCCGGAACGGAGGCTGGGGCATCCACCCTTCCTTCTCCATCCGCACCCGTTTGGGTCCGAGCGCGCCCATGTGAAGCCAGATGGACGAAGATCCCGGCCCTCCGTTGAAGGCAAACGTGAGAGGACGGGCCGAACGATCCTCGACGCCCTCGATCTCGTAGGCCGTGAAGAAGACTTCCGCCTCGGTCTCGTCAAACTCGTCTTTCAGCGGCAGGGCACCGGCGCGCGCGACGTACCGGAGGCGGCGATCCCCCACGGTGATCTCGTGATGAGTCTCGACCGGCTCGATGCCGAGGAGCTTTCGTTTCTTCTCTTTTGCTTCCCCATCCTTCTTCGCTTCGGTGGTCTTCGTCTCTTCGGCCATGTTCACGCTCCTCGGGCTGCGACGTTGGTTGGGTCATTGTACAGGGAGTCGGTTTCCGGCCGCGGGGTGCGTCCAACGGCGACGTCGCGTATTCTGATCTGGCAATGGATCGACTCGAGAGGCTGCGTCAGACCGTCGATGGGATCCTCGACAAGCTCGCCGGCGCCGAGGATCGTCGCTCTGGATTCGTCCACCTGTACGGGGTCTCGGCGGCGGCGGCTCTCCTCGCTTTGCGGCGTGGAGAGAACGTTCTGCTCGCAGCGGCGGCGGGGATGCTCCATGACCTGTCGACCTACGAGGACGGGACCTCGGAGCGCCACGCGGAAAGGAGCGCTCGCCGCGCGGCCGACCTGCTGCGAAGCCTGGACACGTTCACGGATTCGGAGATCGGCGTTGTCTGTTCGGCGATCTCGCGGCACGGCGACAAGGCCGCCCGCCACGGCTCCTTCGACGAGCTGCTCAAGGATGCCGACGTGCTCGAGCACCTTCTCTACCATCCGGATCTGCCACCGCTTGAGGCGCACGCCGCGCGCCGTGCGGCACTGCGACTCGAGCTCGGCCTTTCGTTTCCCGCGCCACTGGACAGCCCGTCCGGTTTCTGACCCCCGCGCGGGGCCTCTCCGACGGGTAGACTAGGGGAGATGGCGATTCCCAAGGATGCGACACGAACGAAGATCGTCTGTACCTTAGGTCCCGCGACGCGCGACCCCGACGCCATCCGCGCGCTCGTGCGCGCGGGGATGGACGTCGTTCGCGTCAACTACTCCCACGGAACCGCGGACGAGCACGAACGGACGATCCGCCTCGTTCGGGAGATCGCCGCGGAGGAGCGGGCAACCGTCGCCGTCCTCGCGGACCTCCAAGGGCCGAAACTGCGCCTCGGGGATCTGGCGCACCCAGTCGGCCTCTCCGTCGGCGATCGGATCACGCTTTGCGACGACGCCCGCGCCGACGGATCTGACCGGAGATTCCCTCTTCCGCACCCGGAGCTGATCGAGAGACTCCAACCCGGCGGCCGCCTTGTCTTCGGCGACGGCGAGCCGGAGGCCGTCGTGCGGGAGGTGGGCCCCCACGCTGTGGTCGCTGAGGTGACCGTCGCGGGCCAGCTCACGTCTCGGAAGGGCGTCGTGGCGCCAGGAGCCGCCGCCGCGCTCGCGGCGTTCACGGCCAAGGATCGGGACGACGCGGCGTCGGCCGTCGCAATGGGTGCGGACTACGTGGCGCTCTCCTTCGTCCGCACGGGCGGCGACGTGCGCCGGTTGCGGGACCACCTGGCAATGCTGCCCGGCGGCGCCGAGGTTGGCATCGTCGCCAAGATCGAGAAGCCTGACGCCATCAAGAACCTCGACGATATCCTGCAGGCAGCGGATGCGGTGATGGTGGCTCGCGGCGACCTCGGCGTGGAGATGTCCCCGCAGGACGTCCCGATGCACCAGAAGGCGATCATCCGCCACGCAAACCGGCTCGGGAAGCCGGTGATCACCGCGACGCAGATGTTGCAGTCGATGACCGTAAGCCCGCGCCCGACGCGGGCCGAGGCGAGCGACGTGGCGAACGCGATCCTCGACGGCACCGATGCCTTGATGCTGTCGGCCGAGACGGCGACCGGTAAGTTCCCGCTGCAGGCTGCGGCGGTGATGCGCGAGATCGCGGCGATTGCCGAGAAACACGTGCCATGGCGCGTCGACGACGCCGCAGCGCACAGGGACGAGCACCCCTACCCCGTCACGAGTGCGATCAGCGAAGCCGTTGTTCGGATCGCCGACCAAGTCGGGGCGCGGCTGATCGTCGCCTCCACGTGGTCTGGGTACACGGCACGGCAGATCGCGAAGGAGCGGCCGCGCCAGACGATCATTGCCCTCACGCCCGACCCAAGGGTGCAGCGGCAGCTGGCCCTCGTGTGGGGCGTTGTCCCCGTATTGGTTTCAGAGTACGAAGGAGCGGACGCGATGCTGCAGGTGGCCGTGCAGGCGCTCCTCACGGGCGGCTACGCCGTGGAGGGAGAGCTTGTGGTGCTCTGTGCCGGAGTTCCGACCGGCGGCGGAGGCCGGACGAACTTCATCAAGGTCCACCGGCTCGGCGCGGCCTGAGGCATGGTGTCGCAGGCTGCGCCGGCCGAACGTGCTAGTCCCCTGCGAGAACCAGGAACAGGATTCCCAACGCGACGAGCAGTCCGGCGATGATCCACGGGATCGTTGATTCCACAATGCACCTCCTTCACTCCGGGAGATCTGCGAGCAGCTCCTTCATCTGTCGGCGGTAGGCATCGAACGCCGTTCGCCCTGCCGCAGTGAGCTTCACCATCGTGTGCGGCTTCCGACCGACGAAGTCCTTGACGATCTCTACGTATCCGGCTTCCTCGAGCTTCAGCAGGTGGGACGACAGGTTGCCCCATGTAAGGTTTGTGCTCTGCATCAGGAAGACGTAGTCGGCGCTCTCCACGACGTACAGGTGCGCGACCAAAACCAGCCGCGCCGGTTCGTGAATGACTCGATCGATCTCCACGCGATGCAGTTCCCTAGTTCGCTTCATCGGCGCCCTCCTCCGCGTCTTCGCCGATCGGAACGACGGGGCGGGGCACGACGCGCAGGAAGTGGATGTAGACGCCGATTCCCACGGCGAGGCTGACGCAGGCCGCGGCTCCATAGGCGATCACGCCGCCGAACGGAACGCGCGTCGGAAGGTGAACCACTACGTGGAGGAACTCGACGACGGCGAAGAGTCCCCCATGCACGAAGAGGCGCGGGCAGTCGAGGAAGAACGCCAATCCCGCGACGGGCACGAGGATCACCGCGGAGATGACGAGCCAGGCGCCGACATCGCCAGGAAGCGCGACCCCGAGGCGGTTCGATAGTGCCGTGAGGACGACGAGCGATGACGTCAGGAGGACGCACGCGGCGAGCATGATCCCCATCATTCGCGTCCGCCGCACGCGATCGGTCGAGAACTTCACGCGGCCGAGCCGCGGCAGTACGTAGCGTTTCCTCATCCAATAGGTGAGAGCGGCACCGAACGACGCGATGACAGAGAGCGTCACGATGCGAACCCAGGAGGCCATGGGGATCTCATCGAGAGCGGCCAGGACTGCGGCAGCCACGAGCATGATGCCGAACTGGATGTCGATCAGGCCGCCCTGTTGCTGACTTCGCCAGCTCTTCCGCTCGATGTCACGCAGGCGTATCGATTCCATGACTCATCCTTCAGAGTACTTTGTAGAGCAGAGTACTCCGTATAATACTCCTCAGAAACGCGAAGTCAAGGCCCAGGATGGTCCGAGGTTCACAGGTGCAAGGTCGTTGACGCGGCATCGGGCGGCGGAGAGAATCGAGAGCGCCGACCTGAGCGACTGGGGCTCCGCTGATGGGGCGGGCCAGGAGTGAGCGTCGCGGGAGCCATCGTGCGTAGCACCTGATCGGACAGAGAGCCGGAAGGGAGTAGGCAGCGCCGAGAGTGCAGGATCTCCCTGTGCAGAAGGGATGTTGCGCATGTCCGGATCGCCGCATCGCCATGCAGTCTTCGAAGCGCTGTTCGTGACGTTTCTCTGGTCCACCTCGTGGATCCTGATGAAGGTGGGCCTCCGCGAGGTGCCTGCACTGACGTTCGCCGGTCTGCGGTACGCGACCGCCTGGCTCGTCCTTCTTCCCGTCGCGTGGAACGTCCGCGGCGAGGTGCGGGCCCTGTCGCGCCGGGACTGGGGTTGGCTGGCGGCGCTCGGGCTCGTCTTCTACGCGCTGACGCAAGGCGGGGTGTTCCTCTCGCTCGCACACCTCGACGCGGTCACCCTGAGTCTGGTGCTCGGCTTCACGCCCGTTCTGGTGGCCGCGGCCGGCGTCTTCACGTTGAAGGAGCGTCCGGCGGGGGCGCAATGGGTAGGCCTGGCACTGGCTGCCGGCGGCGCCGTCCTCTGCTTCCTGCCGATGACAACTCGCGGGAGCGCGGTCGGCGTCACCCTCGCCGGTCTGACGCTGTGTGCGAACGCCGTGGCCTCCCTGCTCGGACGGGCGGTCAACCGGCGTCACACCGCTTCGCCGATCGTCGTGACGACGATCAGCATGGGCGTCGGAGCCGTTCTCCTTCTCAGCGCGGGACTCGCGTCCGAGGGGCTGCCGAAGCTCTCTCCGATGGGGTGGGGAATCGTCGTCTGGCTTGCCGTGGTGAACACCGCGGTGGCGTTCACCCTGTGGAACCGAGCGTTGCGGGTGCTCTCCGCTGCCGAGTCAAGCGCGATCAATAACACCATGATGATTCAGATTGCCGTCCTCGCCTGGCTCTTCCTCGGCGAGACCCTTGACGCCCTCAAGATCGTGGGCTTGCTCGTCGTGGCGGCCGGGACGACGCTGATCCAATTCCGCTCTGCAAAGCCGCCCCGGCGGACGGCCGAACCCGGTCCGTCGGCGCGCACTTAGGCCTTGTCTCCGAACACGTCCTTCATCACGTCCATCGCGAAGCGGGCGCGCACCGTGGCTGCGCCGTTTCCCATCATGATCGCGACATCGACCGCCTCCAGGACCTCCTCCAACGTCGCCCCGTGCTCGGCGGCCTTTTCGATGTGCCACTGCATGCAGGATTCGCAGTCGATGGTGACCGAGATGCCGACGGCGATCAGCTCCTTGTGCTTCCGGGTGAGCGCGCCGTCGGACATGATCGGCTCATCCATCTCGCGCACGGCCTTGTAGCCCTTTGACCTGTGTGCGGTGAACCATGAGAACGCCTCTTTACGCTTGTGCTCGATCTCCCGCAGCTTGTCTATCGAGAACCTCCAAGAGCGTTGTAGCGGCGTCCATCCCTCTACAGCAGCAGGGGGCGGCCCTTGGCTCGATTACCGCGAGGTGTATACTAAATGGTATGGCTAAGGTGCTGATTGAGGGCTACAGGTGCGAGCGTTGCGGGCACGAGTGGGCGCCCAGAGAGAAGGATGTCACGCCGAAGGTGTGCCCGAAGTGCAAGAGTCCGTATTGGGACAGGCCGAAGAAGAAGTAGGAGCAACTGGCCAGCTTGCGTATTCCGGCTATACTGATTGGGTAGGTAGGGAGTAGGAAGGCGTAGGAAGGCAGGGGGTGACCATGGCGACTGCGACTGCTTCAATCAAGCGTTACATAACCGACCGCGAGTGGATCGATGCGAACTACGACTTGCTTGCTGATCGCTATGACAAGCAATACATCGCAGTTTCTGATGGGCGAGTTGTCGCCAGTGCGCCAAGCATTGCAGAACTGAAGGTGGAGTTGTCCAACGCCACCCTCTTGATGCTTGAAATGCCGACCGTTGTCTACATGACGAAGGACTCGGACTCCTTCCTCCTATAGCGTCCGGCTATGCCGCCTCGCGCTGTCCTGGTCAGGCGAGTCAGAGTCCCGCCCGCGAATTGCCCCGGATTCAGACCAGTGCCGATAGCTGACCGACTCATGGTTGCAGCCGAACTGAGGCACAAGAACGACGTATCGGGCGTTATAGACTTCCTCATCGACACCGGGGCTGACTACACAACCATCTCTGTGGATGCCGCACAATTGCTGGGGCTCTATGATCTCCAGCTGAGTGCCGGGTGTCCTCCAAGTGTCAGAGGGATTGGCGGAGTCGTGCCGTTGCGGTACTTGCCATCTTCGACTCTGGTCTTTCACGGGCCAGAGGGACAGGAACCGGCCATCTGGCAAGTCGGGAACCTGGCGGTGCTATACGTAGACGAGGCCCAACGACGCAATCCAACGTTCCGCGGAACTCCCTCGCTGTTGGGGAGAGACTTCATTCAGCATTGCCGCCTGGAGATCAACCGCGAGGACCCGATGCTCTTCTTCGGTGGCTGAGACAGCCTTTCAACCCCGCTTCCTTTCTTCTTTCCCCCTGCTGCGGTCGCGAGGTAGACACTGTTGTGGCTTCCGGGACGAAAAGAATGCTTGGTTCGGCGCGGGGCGACACGGAAGAGGGTACGCGTCCAGCCAGCCGTCGATCAGGCGGCGCGCGATGAGCCTGGCCGACGGGAGAAGGAGTTCGCCGGTCTTCGTCCCGCGGCGAACGTCATCGTGCGTCATCCAGAGCGGCGACTCGATCTTCCGCATCAACCCCCGCCGCGAACGGCCTCGGGACCCGTGAAGAACCTTCGATCCGCAGGGTACAGCGCCGGATTCCGGAACGGAACGAGCGCCAGGACGATGGCATGTTCGTACAGCACCGTCCGATCGATCACTCCGCCCGTCAACAGGCCAACTGCGCCCAGATCGCGCTTCGAGTCCGCCCGTCCGAACACCCGATCGTCGGCGAGGCCAAGCTCGACCCCCCGTCGCACGAGATCGGCCACCGCGTCGGGGAGGAAGAACGTCCCGGTACGCGCTCGGCCGGCTCGGTCGGCGGAAAGGACAACGACCCACGCAAACGCCGCGAGGTGGCCGTCACGTTCCTCCACGCCACCCTCGATCCCCACCCAGAACTCCGCGTCGGTCACGAGGGTTCGCGCGCCCCCCGCGCGCGCCTCCGCTCCCTCCAGCGTCTGCGCGTCCGAGAGGGGCTGCGGGCCTACGCCGGACGCCACGGCCCTCGCCACGACCGAGATCTCTTCGTTCGGGAACGCCCGACGGAACCCGGAGCGCGTGGCCTCGAGCTTCACCGGGTTCGTCGAAGCGACGACCGCTCTTCGGCCAGAGGGCCGGGACGTGCCGCTCACGCGTCACCGCGCCCGCGTCGCACCCAGTAGCCAAACTCGGGCTCGAAGCAGCTCCCGTCGATCTCCGACACCATCTCCTGCATCCGAGCCTGGGCGTCGGCCACGGCCTGGTTGTAGATCGAGGGGCCGATCTCCTTCAGGATGAACTGCAGGAGGAGCGACGCCTTGAGGTCGCCGATCTCCGAGTCCATCGCTTCGGCGGCGTACCGTTTGAGCGATCCAATCAATCGATCCCTGGTCTCTTTGGACAGCTCGATCGCCATCGGCCCTCCCCGGCCGGGCGGGTGTCCTAGTCCGTCCGGCTCGTGATCTCGATCAGGTGGTAGCCGAACTGGGTCTGGACGGGTCCGTGGACGACGCCCACCGCGTCGTGGAACGCAACGTGGTCAAACTCCGGCACCATCTGCCCGGGCGAGAACTCTCCCAGCTCGCCCCCCGACGTTCCGGACGGGCACTTCGAGTGCTCCGCCGCCAGTTCCGCGAAGTTCGCGCCGCCTTGGATCTGTCGGAGGAGGTCCTCCGCCTCCTCGTAGCTGTCCACGAGGATGTGCCGTGCTGCGGCCTTTGCCATTCCGTTGCCTCCGTCTTCACATGGGTTTCGGGTCTCTCGGCCACCCGGCCAATCCGGTGATGATAGCGAGTCTCACGGCCGGAGCCAGGGGGCTGGCGGCGAGGAAGGGGAGCGTCTGGTCGCTGGCCTCTCCTCCTCTACAATGACCAAGAGTCCAAGGAGGTCGTGCCGTGGAGCGTGGACGTCCGCGAAGGTGGCGCTTTGGTCTTCTCGTCGTGCTGGCTGCGGTCTCGGGAACGGCGGCGCTCTCCGTCTCTACCGGGACGGAATCGCTGCCGGAGCTTGGGGGCAGGTGGGCCGTTGTGATGATCATGGTGGGGCGAGGGGAGATCCCCTTCATGGGGCCGGGATCGGTGGAGACGACGGCCGTGCTTCTGACCACGATGGAGCAGGATGGAGAGAGCCTGACGCTCTGCGACGAGTACTGCTCGACCACGATCGAGATGGAGCCGCCGATGGCGGAGACCACGGTGCCCGACCTGTTCATGCGGTCGCTCGTCCCGACCCCTCGCTCGGCCACCCTCCGAGCGGCGAACGGCGCCACCCTTTTCTCGCAGGAGTGGCACACCGAGGTTCGTGGGGCCGAGCTTGCGGATCCCGTGAACGATCCGCTTCCGCGTGACGCCTACGACCGCCGCGTCATCGATCAGGATGGGGACGGCAAACCTGGGCTGACCGTGCCGGTCTGCATCCCCGACGTGGTCGGGGGCGACACGTACGTCGTCCATCGGCTGCGCTACCGTCTCGACGGACGCGTCATCGATCCCGACACGATCTTGGGGACGATCGAGTGGACCAGCGAACAGAACATCGTCCTCGCGACGGACGCCGTCCTGATGATGTCGGTCTCGTTGCCGGCGGATCCGGACGCTTCGCGACACCGCTTCTTGATGGTTCGCGTCGACGACTCCTGGACGTGCGAACGGCTCCGTGCCGAGCTGCCGGCCCTTCTCGTTCGCATGGGCGCGAGCGAGACATGATCCGTTCAGTGCTGCGGCTGCTCCTCGCGGCTGGAATGGCGGGCGCCGTATCGGTCGCTGTCATCGGAGAGACGACCGTGAACGACTCCCCCTTCTCGGCCTCGTTCGACCCCGCTCTCGGTCTCCCGGGAATCCGATCGCTCTACGTGACGTCCGGCGGCCGGCGCGTCGAGCTCGACGGAGCTCCGATCGAGCGCCAGGACGGCGAGTTCCTCCTGCGAGTCTATCGAACCGTCGACGGACGTCGAGCCGAAATCCGCATCGGATCAGGTCCTGAGGGATCGGTGCGGCTCGAATTCGCCGTCACGCCGAAGGGTGAGTTCGAGAAGCTCGGAGTCGAGTTCGAGATCGGCTCCGCTGAAGGCTTCTACGGTTTGATGGAGCGGGTTGTGCAGGGAGCCCAGGGGGCCTCGTGGGCTCCCTGCATGACGGAGGCGCTCAACCTCCGAGGGCAGATCGTCGACCTGTACACGCTGCCGACCGTGTCGATCTACGCGCCGTTCTTCGTGTCCTCTTCTGGCTACGGCGTGTACATCGAGAGCGATTACCCCGGGACGTACCGGTTCGGGACCGGGGCCGATCGGCGGACTGCGCCGACCCAGATGACCATCGAGCAAGAGGGTCCGGCTCTCTCGCTCCTTCTTCTCCCCGGGCCGACGCCGCTCGGCGCTGTTCAACGGTACGCGCGCCTCACGGGGCCGTCCCGAGTGCCCCCGCGATTCCTGTTCGAACCCGGTCGCTGGCGCGACGAGGTGTGGGATCTGCCGGCGTTCTACGACGGCACCCCGTACGCGGGCCCGTACAACTCGATGGTCGTCGAGGACGCCCTCATGATGGAGGCGCTCGGGATCCCGTGCTCGTGGATGGTCGTCGATCGGCCGTGGGCTGCGGGGACGTTCGGTTACGGCGACATGCTTCCCGATCCGGTGCGATTCCCCGATCTTCGCGGGATGGTCGGCTGGCTCAAGGAGCGAGGAATCGCGACGCTTCTGTGGGTGGGCCCGTGGGTGATGGACGGTCAACGCGACGTCGCGATGACGAGCGGCTACGACGTCGGGTTGACCCTTCCGTACCTCCCGAATGCCGCGCTCCTCGACTTCACGAATTCCGAGGCGGCGGCATGGTGGGCCGACGAGCTGCGCCCGCTGTTCGACCTGGGGATCGCCGGATTCAAACTGGACCGTGGCGAGGAGAAGCCCCCCGACGGGCAGCTCTTCCGCGGCGCCTACCACGACGAGACGCCGTATCGAGAGGGGCACAACGCGTTCCCACTCTGGTTCGCGCGGGCCGCCGAGGCGGCCGCGAACGCCGCGGGGGCGGAGGACTTCGTGTTGTTCTACCGAGCGGGATGGCCGGGCATGTCGCGCATCACCGCGTCGTGGGGCGGCGACACGGATCCCTCTTCGTGGGGGTTGCGCTCCGCAATCATCGCGGTCCAGCGAGCGGCCGTCCTGAACGTGCCCGTGTGGGGATCGGACACCGGTGGGTACAACGCCCGTCCTCCCCGGGAGGTCCTCGCCCGTTGGCTTGCGTTCTCGGCCTTCACCCCGATCATGGAGGTTGGTCCGACGGCGAACCTCGCTCCCTGGTCATGGCTCCCCGACGCCAGCGCCGACGTCCTGGGTCCAAGCGGGTACTCCTTTCTCACGGTCTACGATCGGGAGCTTCTGGCGGTGTGGTCCTTCTACGCACAGCTTCACTCCGCTCTTGCCGGCACCACGTACGCGCTGGCGCAACAGGCGCACGACACCGGCACTCCGATCGTACGGCCGATGGTTCTCGCCTATCCCGATCGGCCCGAGTACGTCGACACCTGGGACCAGTACCTCTATGGACCCGATCTCCTCGTCCGCCCGGTGTGGGAGGAAGGCCGAACTCAGGTCGACGTGTCCGTTCCGCCGGGAGCGTGGATCGACGCGTGGACGGGGACACGGTACATCGGACCGGCGACGGTCACGGTCGACGCGCCGCTCCACATGATTCCGATCCTCGTCCGCGAAGGCGGCGCGATCGATCTCGGCGACCTGCCGGGGCGCTGGGCCGAAGCGTTGGCACGGGTAGCCCGCCCGCCGTCCCTGGCGGCGGGCGCTGCGGGAATCCCGTAGAATGCCGTGCGGAGTGGTGAAAGGGGTACGGTGAGAGGTCGTACGGTCGGGGGGGCGGCTCTTGTCGCGTTGGCGTGCGTGTGCGCGTCGTTTCGCGTGCTGACCGCAGGGCCTCCGGACCTGTCGGGCCGGTGGGTGCTCGTCCTGGTGATGCCCGCCGCGATCGAGCTTCCGATCGTCGGACGCGTTGAGCTAACAACGATCGTCGCACTGCTCGTCGACATCGAGCAGGACGGGGCGCGACTCACGCTGCGGCGAACGTACTGCTTACAGGACGTCCGGACGGCTCCTCCGCTCGTCACGACCGTGATCCCCGACCGGTTCATCGCCTCCCTCGCCCCGAGCTCTGCCAGAGCGCGCCTGGAGGAAACGCCCGGAGGATGGCGATTCGTTCAGTTGCCATGCGTCGAGGTCCACGGAGCGCGCCTCCTCGACCCTGCATGCGAGGCGCTTCCGACGAACGCCCTCGACCCCCGCGTTGTGGATCAGGACGGGGACGGACACCCGGGTCTCACGATTCACGTCGCGATCGCCGGGATTCTCGGCGGGAACGCCTACGTGGTGAACCGCCTCTCTACGAGCCTCGAGGGGTGGATCCTCGAGGACGGGTCGATCACCGGCGCCGTCCAATGGACGAGCGAGCAGACCATGATCGGGGCGAGCGATCCTCTTCTTCTCATGTCCTACGAGTACCTCCTCGATCCGGACACGGCGAAGCACTTCTTCGTCCTGCGGCGAATCGACGCGCTCGATCCGTGCCGTGCAATTCATGACAACCTGACCAATCTCCTCGCTCTGCCGCCGGGCTAGATTTCCTCACGGCGCCGTTTGTCCCTTCCTGCCCGCGGCCGCTACTGTGGAGCGGGCTCTCGGACAGCGAACGGAGGAGATCATGCGAATCGTGTGGGGGATCCTGGGGCTGATCACTCTGGCGGCCATCGGCTTTGTGGGCGTCCAGCGGACATCCCCGCGGCCGGTCGAGAAGGTCGATGTCGACAGGTACATGGGGCTCTGGTACACGGTGGCCAGCATTCCGACGTCGTTCGAGCGCGAGTGCGCTCAGGGGACCACGGCGCACTACGAACGACTGCCGAACGGCCGCGTGCTCGTCACCAACACGTGCTACCGCACGGACGGGACGCCGATTCGTGTCGCCGGGGAGGCGTGGATTCCCGATCTCGACGAGCCTGGAAAGCTGAAGGTCAGTTTCGTGAAGCTGCTCGGGCTGTGGCTGTTCGCGGGCGACTACTGGATCCTCGACCTCGCGTCCGACTACAGCTTCGCCGTGGTGGGCCACCCGCAACTGAAGTACGGGTGGATCCTCTCCCGCACTCCCACCCTCCCGAGCGACGTTCTCGCCGGGATCTACGAGCGGCTCGAGAACGCTGGGTACTCGCGCAGCGCGTTCCGGCCGATCGATCAGACCATGCACCTCTCGAAGGCGCTCCGGTCCGGTGGGTGAGCAGCGCGGTGAGACGCGTTGCGTGGGCCCTTCTGATTGTTGGGGCGGCCTCTCTGTCTGCTGTGGCTCCGAGCGCCGTCGACCTGTCGGGGCGGTGGGCGATGATTCAGGTCTACCCGGAGATCGCGACGCTTCCGATCGTCGGCGAGACACTGAGAACGACCATCGTCGCGCAGCTCGTGGACGTGGTCCAAACGGGCTCCGCCGTCTTCATGAGCGACACGTACTGCTTTACCCTCGTGGGCAGCGGGACGGTGCTCCTCCGGACAGAGGTTCCCGAGCGGTTCATGGCCTCTCTGCGCCCGTCAGAGCGCACGGCGCACCTATCCTCCTCCTCTGCCGGCGTGCGTTTCGTTCAAGATGAGTACGTCGAGGTGCGCGGAGCGCGCCTTGCCGACCCGAGCCGCGACGCTCTTCCCACGAGCCCGGACGATCCGCGGGTCTTCGACCAAGACGCCGATGGGTTCCCGGGGATGAGCGTTGGCGTCCGCATCCTTGGATTCCTTGACGGGACCGCCTACGTCGTGCAGCGCGTTCGCTACAGCCTCAACGGCGCCGTCACCGCCGCCGACACGATTTGCGGAACGATCCGCTGGGCGACGGAGCAAACGACGCTCGGAGCCTCGACAGCGCTCCTCCGCACGGACGCGCCGGCTCGTCCGCACCCCGACCCGTCGAGGAGCGCGTTCCTGATGACGCGCGTCGATTCGTCCGCCGGCTGCGACCTCCTCCGGCAGAGGCTCTCCGAGTGGCTGGATGTGCTGGGAGTCCCTCTTCCATGACGTCGCGTTGCGGGGCCCGCGCCTCGGCGGTACCGTAGAACGTTGGTTTTCGAACGGAGGGTTACCGACATGAAGCTGCTCGAAGGAAAGCGCGGCCTCGTCTTCGGCGTGGCCAACGACCGCAGCCTGGCGTGGCACATCGCGCGAAACGCCGCCGCGCACGGGGCAAGCCTTGGCTTTCCGTATCTTCCGGGCGAGAAGATGGAGCGACGGGTCGGGAAAGCGCTCGAGGACGGCGGATTCGAGGGTCCGTGGCTTCAGCCGTGCGACGTGTCGAGCGACGCCGACCTTGACCGGCTGTTCGACACGTTCGCGGCGCAGTTTCGAACCCTCGACTTCGTCGTGCACTCCGTGGCCTACGCCGACCGGGAGTATCTCCGGCCGGGGACCTTCGTCGACACGCCGCGGACCGTGTTTGCTCAGGCGCTCGACATCTCCGCGTACTCGCTGGTCGCCATCGCCCGCCGCGCGAAACCCCTCATGGCGGGCGGCGGATCGATCCTCGCGCTTTCCTACTACGGAGCGGAGAAGGCCGCCCTGGGGTACAACGTCATGGGCGTCGCCAAGTCGGCCCTCGAGTCGTGCGTCCGCTACCTGGCTGCCGAACTCGGTCCGGTGGGCATCCGCGTGAACAGCCTCTCCGCGGGTCCCTGCCGAACGCTGTCGGCGATGGCCGTCGGGGGCATCGACAGCATCCTCAACAGAGTCGCCGCTGCGTCGCCCCTGCGCAGGAACATCGAGCCCGACGAGGTCGGCAAGGTGGCGGTCTACCTCCTCTCCGACCTCGCCTCCGGCGTCACCGGCGAGACGCACCACGTCGACGCCGGATACAACGCGATCGTCACGTAAGCGCTGCGCCAGCGCAGGCTCGCCGAAGGTGGCAGTAACCCACGCCGTTGTCGCTCCTCCCATCGATTCGTAGAATCCATTTCATCCACGCCCAACTCGCGCAGAATCGAATGGAGGCCGCGTGCGCAGCCAAGGACCATCGATGACGCCACAGCAGTTCGTCGCCAAGTGGCGGCCGTCGACGCTCAAGGAGCGCTCGGGTTCCCAAGAGCACTTCATCGACCTCTGCCGCATGCTCGGGCATGAGACTCCCGCTCAGGCCGACAGCGAAGGCACCTGGTTCACGTTCGAGAAGGGGGCCGACAAGTCGACGGGCGGCCAAGGCTGGGCCGACGTCTGGAAGAAGGGCTACTTCGCCTGGGAGTATAAGGGCAAGCACAAGGATCTGGACGCCGCCTACGCCCAGCTCCTCCGCTACTGCGACGCGCTCCTGAACCCACCGCTGCTTGTTGTCAGCGACATGGAGACGATCGTCGTCCACACGAACTTCAACAACACCGTGAAGCGCGAGATTCGACTGTCGCTCGACGACCTCGCGACCGACTCCAGCCAAGTAACGCTACGCGCCGTCTTCACCGCGCCTGACACACTGCGGAGTGAAGAGACGCCGGAAGGCGTCACGAGGAAGGCGGCGGCCGAGTTCAGCAAGCTCGCTCAATCGCTGCGCGATCGCGGTCACGAGTCGGAAGACGCGGCCCACTTCCTCATCCGCATCCTCTTCTGTCTGTTCGCCGAGGATATCAAGCTCCTGCCCGACAAGCTCCTGTCGCGCCTGGTCGCCGAAACGAGAGACGACCCGGCCACCTTCCGCCGCCAGCTCAAGATCCTGTTCGGCCACATGGCGAACGGCGGCTTCTTCGGCCTCGACAGGATCCCGCACTTCAACGGCGGCCTGTTCGACGACGACACCGTCCTCGACCTCACGACCGACGACCTGCGCGCCCTAGAGAAGGCCTCGCAGCTCGACTGGTCGAGCATCGAACCGTCGATCCTCGGCACGCTGTTCGAGCGCGGCCTCGACCCCGACAAGCGATCGCAGATCGGCGCCCACTACACGAGCTGCGACGACATCCTCCTCATCGTCGAGCCCGTCCTCATGCGCCCGTTGCGCCGTCGTTGGGACGAAGTTCGTACCGAGGTCAAGAAGGTTGAATCCGAGTGGCGGGTTGCAGAGTCGGCGGGCGGCAAGAAGACCCGTCTTCGGAATCAGCTCCAGAAGCTCTTGCACGGCTTCGCCGACGAGATCGCCGACACCAAGGTCCTCGATCCCGCTTGCGGCAGCGGCAACTTCCTCTACGTCGCGCTACGCGAACTCCTCGACCTCGAGAAAGAAGTCATCGCCCTCGGGATGAGCCTCGGTTTCCCGTACTCCATGCCGACGTCGGATCCCCGGCAGCTCTACGGCATCGAGATCAACGAGTACGCCCACGAACTCGCGCAAGCCACCGTGTGGATCGGCTACATCCAATGGCTGCACGAAAACGGCTTCGGCTGGCCCGCCGAGCCGCTGCTCAAGAAGCTCGACAACATCGAGCACAAGGATGCCATCCTCGCGTTCGACAAGCAAGGCAACCCCGCCGAACCCGAGTGGCCCCAGGCGACCGTCGTCATCGGCAATCCGCCGTTCCTCGGCGGGAAGCTGCTGCGCAGCGGGCTGGGCGACGAATACGTAGATCAGCTCTTCGCTCTTTGGGATGGCCGCGTCGCACGTGAATCCGACCTCTGCTGCTATTGGTTCGAGAAAGCCTGCGCGCTGATCCACTCTGCCCGACTGAAGCGCGCGGGACTTCTCGCGACCAACTCGATTCGGCAGCAACAGAACCGAGGAGTTCTCGCGCGGATTGTTGAGAGCGGCGGCATCTTTGTGGCTTGGGCAGATCGCCCGTGGGTACTAGACGGAGCGTCTGTCCGAGTGGCAATGCTGGGTTTTGACGACGGATCCGAGAAAGCGCGTCTGCTTGATGGATCCGCTGTCGATGCGATCCACGAGGACCTGACAAGCAGAGCAAACGTGGCTTCTGCCGCTAGACTAATCGAGAATGAAGGGCTGATTCACATGGGCGACACGAAGGTCGGCCCTTTCGAGATCGATGCCTTGACTGCGCAGCGGATGATCGCAGCAGGTGGAAACCCCAATGGGCGGTCGAACAGAGAGGTCATCTGCCCCTGGGTGAATGGCGTAGACATCACACATCGCCCCCGAGGTATGTGGATCATCGACTTCCCACTTGGCATGAGCGAGGAGCACGCGGCTGAGTACGAAGAGCCTTACGAGTACCTGGCTGAGCGTGTCAGACCCTATAGGGCGACCGCGCGAAGCGGCGATCGGACTGGCGTTCCGTGGTGGATCCATCAGCGGTCCCGGCCCGCTATGCGAGCTGCAATTGGCGGACTGAGGAGGTACATAGCCACGGTTATCGTCGCAAAGCACAGGCTCTTCGTGTGGCTCGGCACAGGTGTCTTGCCGGATCACCGGCTCTTTGCATTCGCCCGCGATGACGACTACTTCTTCGGTGTCCTCCACTCCCGAGTTCACGAGGTGTGGTCGCTAGTGGCGGGCTCGACGTTGGAAGACAGGCCATCCTACTCCTCGACGACCTGCTTCGAGACCTTCCCGTTCCCGTGGCCGCCCGGAGAAGAGCCTGTCGACGACCCCCGCGTCCAGGCCATCGCCGCCGCCGCCAAGGACCTCGTCGAGAAGCGCGACCGCTGGCTTAACCCCGAAGGCGCCAGCGAAGCCGACCTCAAGAAGCGCACCCTCACCAACCTCTACAACCAGCGCCCCACCTGGCTCGACCTCGCCCACAAGCGCCTCGATGACGCAGTCCTCGACGCCTACGCCTGGCCCCACGACCTCACCGACGACCAGATCCTCGAACGGCTCCTCGCCTTGAACCTAGAACGTGCAGCCGCTTCCAAGAAGGAGGTGTGAGAATGCAGGTACGGTCTGACCAGGACACATGTACCGACTGCGGACTTGCGTTGCCTAGTGAAGACCACCGTCCCCAAGGTGCGCCCAAGCTGCCTTGTCCCAGCTGCGGGTCAGTGAGGCAAACCAAGGGCTTCGCGGCCGCCATAGCCTCGAAGGCGAGCCTAGGAGTGGATATCGACGTGATCATCGGCTGGCAAGAGGTGGATAGACTTGTCGCCAAGGCTGAGTATGGTGCGGCCCTTCTCGTGGCAGCCATCAATGTCCAGTTCACTCGGCGCATCGCGCGGGCCACGGTCCCGACGGAGGTGCAGCATGACCAGAGATCCGCAGTATCGGAGGCTCTGGTCCGCGAGATCACCGATGTGCGGAACAAGATCGCGCACGAGCGCGGCTACTTCGCTCTACTCACCCAACTCAAGGATCCTGACTGGACCGAGGCCCACATCCGTCAGGTTTTGGAAAGCGCGAAAGAGTTCTGCCATGGCAATGCGCCGTAGTCGATCTGGGGAAGAGCTGGGGCCGAAGGGCCAAGTGGCACAGCTCAACGCGACCCAGCGGAAGCTGGAGGAAGCGAGGTTCTTCGTCACTCTGCTCAAACGGGTCGAGGACGCAGGCCCGATCACCAAGGAGAAGCTTGACGACGAAGCTACATTCCTCTTCTCTGCGCTGATTAACGCGACGTACTCCGTCTTGGAGTGCCTCGCGGAGGAGGGCAAGCAAGCGTTGAGGCGCCGTCGCGACCGGGCGGTAGCGCTGCAGAGCAGGTCGCTGGTGAACGAGATCGGCACGGTCAAGGAAGGGCGGCCGGTGCTGTACGGCGGACCGAAGAGCGGCAGGAACAACGAGCCGCCAGGGCTCCGCGCCCTGTCCGTACATCACAAGATGGTCGATACACAGCACCGTGAGCACACCGCTGGCATGCTGGGAAGCGCTCCCTTCGGACAACTACGTTTCGGGGCGGTGGAGACCGCCCGTTCGCTGTACGTGCTCGACCCTGGGACTGAATCCCCAGTGCAGATCGTTCCACTCATGGTGGAGCACCTTCGCGAGCTGGAGCAACTTGTGGCACGCTGGGAGAACGAGATCCGGTCGGATGGAGAGTGAGCGGCAAGGGAGCCCTATAGCGGCCGGAGGAGCATAGATGTTCTCTGGAGGCTGTGCGGGTACTAAGGTGGGCGGTGCTGTCCTGCTGTTGAGCCGGCCACATCCGCGATGCTCAGCCATGCGTTTGCCCCAGAACCCCAAGCTGACCGGAATGAGGGCGTGACTGTAGAATGAGCTTCCGCGCTGTGCATCCAAGACTCCGAGGTGAAGACGCTCGCACGGAAGGGAGGTCGCCATGATCATGACGGAGTACACGAGTTCCCGGGGCGGAGCCGCAATTGACGAGTTGCTGATCATCTCTGGGGAGCCGCCTGTCAGAAGTGACATTGGTGCAATCAAGACGGGCATTCGCGTGTACCGTACTCCCGATTCGGCTGACAAAGGCAGGGTCAGCAAGACGAGGGAGAGAATCGTCGGCGCGATTTGCAGGAGCGCATTCGGTTTTGGCATTGAGGACTTGGAGGCTCGATATGATCGCACGTTGGCCAAGTTCCCCGCGCTGGCGCCGGCTGTGCGGCGTATCTATGATCGCACGTCCTACAGCACGGGGATCTACGAGTCAGGATCATGCGAAGACCCACATGAGAGAGGATTCGAGCGGGTGGCCACGGAGAGGCGCAGTCCGTAGCGGGGCGGTGGCGCGTCTTGTCCTCCCTCGTTGGCGAGAGCCAGTCCATGACGAAGCACTGTGGGGCACGAACCCGGATTGGTGCGGAACGCCCGCGCGCCCCCAGTGTCAAACCGAACATGATCGCTCAGCCTGAGCACCCCGCCCTCACCAACCTCTACAACCAGCGCCCCACCTGGCTCGACCTCGCCCACAAGCGTCTGGATGAGGCAGTCCTCGACGCCTACGCCTGGCCCCACGACCTCACCGCCGACCAGATCCTCGAGCGCCTCCTTGCCCTCAACCTCGAACGAGTGGCAGCACAAGGAGGCGCAGGCAAGTGACTGTCGAGCGCAGCCAGATGACCGAAAAGGTCCTGCGGGCAACAGTGGGCACATGTGGAAGCGTAGAGAGAAGACTGCTCATCGAATGGGATGAGGTCGACAGGCTGCTGGGCAAGGCCGAGTACGCGGCCGCCCTCCTGGTCGCGGCAGTGAACGTCGAGTTCATCCTCTGGGAGCACCTCTCATCCCTCCGGCCGAGCTCAGCTCCGCTGAAGAAGACACATTACCACGAGTGGAGGGCGTGGCAGGCCGTCGAGAAGCGCGATCGGGATTCCGTGGCTCTTGGATCCCTCGTGCAGCTCGCGGAGTTCTACGTGGACACCAAGCAGCTAGCTCTTGACCCTCTTCTGAAGCCGTTTGGGTGGTCCCTGAACAGGGCGCGGAAGGGGATTGCACATGACCGCGGGTACTTCGCGAAGCTCACGCAGCTCAAGGACCCAGACTGGCCCGAGGCCCGGATCCGGCAGGT
>Ga0172365_10001020_pt1 | contig 19815 bp, 16 predicted proteins | sample LakKivSesite48cm_FD_114535 | JGI IMG/M metagenome (GOLD analysis project Ga0172365, IMG submission 114535) | Sediment microbial communities from Lake Kivu, Rwanda - Sediment site 48cm | ecosystem: Environmental > Aquatic > Freshwater > Lake > Sediment | place: Rwanda: Western Province, Lake... | reverse complement strand
CTCTGGCGCAGAATCCTCAGGTGCTCCTGACAGGTTAACAACTCTGCAGGACACAGGTCTCGCAATTTATCCAGCTCCTGAACGGTGACATTGCAAGTCTGACCTCAGGTTATATTGGCGATAATACCAACCCTGGCTCCTTCATTTATCAGCCGTTTTACGACTATGTTGACCCCACGACAGGCACTCTTGGCATTGAAGGATTCGGAGGAGGCGGTGGTGTCAGCAGGAAGATTGTAAATGGGCCGAAGGATGACCGAAGGAGGATTTGTGTTAGCGACGCTAATGGTTCAGAATATCAATTCCTTGTGGATGCCATCGGACTGCCCAATGAAAAGGTCAGCGGCCTCTTCCTCAAGAGGCAGATAACATATATCCCCGATGATATAAATCCAACCTTTGATGTGGGAACTGCATCCCTAATGCTTTACAATTTCCTCACCTCGCCTCCGGAGGATTACAAAATCGGCATAACTATACAAGGTCCCCCAAGGGCAAAACCGGGTGAGACCGTTCAGATGAATCTCATTCCTAACCGCAGGATGAGAATCTACTCCTCGGATTTCAAGATAACGGTGGATGAGGGACTCACTATCAAGGATGTGCAGTTAGCTGCGGGCATGGGAACCGCCACAATTGCGCTGGATAAAAAGTCAGCAACAATCATCCGAAGTGGCGCCTATCCCGTGGGATTCTTCTTAGAAAACACAACTCTCGCAACTCTGACTATTGAGGTAGCGGCAAAACCATCCGCAAGCCCCAAACATATATACCTCACCGACCTTGACAGCATGGGCGACTTCATGACAACGGAGAGCACAGGGATGAAATTCACATCCGTGCCTGCGAATCTCGACATTATCTTCCCTGCAAGCTGGTATATGCACGGGGATTAAGAGTTATTAACTTCCGTTCTCGAGCATCATTAGTGCCGAGAACTTGGTCAATTCACTTTTTCAAGGATTCTGCTTCTTGTTTGAATTGGAAGCCTAATGGGCGCAAAAAATCGGGAAGGATAAAGATAATCCTCTCCTGACTCATCAATAATTCTCACCTGATTGTGACGCTCAGCCTCTTTATCCGGAATATTCTCATATAGCTTCCGAAGTTCAAGGGCTGCTTCATAACCACCGTTATCAATGCAAACCAAAAATTTATGTTTCATGGTTTTTTACTCCAAAAATTTTTTGATTTTTACTTCTTTTCTTCCTTTACCATGCCCTTCATACCAATGCAGTTCTGCAATTTTTATAGTTCCATCTGTCAATCTAATTTTTGCGATTCCCTTACATTTTCTCTAAGTTGTTTTTCCATATACACGATTTAGCCTTCGCACCTCCCGTATGCCATGGCCAGAGGCAATCGTCTCTTGCCAGATAATCTCTCCCAAAATCTCAAAATACATAAGCTTATCCCATCATTACGGACAATGACCCCGCTAACCTACGGGCATGCAATAATACTCAGGTGGAAATAACGGTTCAATGATTCATACTTTTTCTTTAATAAGTGGACAAAAATGCTTTGCACCTATCAAACCATCAATTGAGAGGTCTTCATCAATATCCGTCCAATGGATTCCATAGCCTGCCAGTGATACCTCAAAATGGGTTCTTTGTTCTGGACTTGCCTTTGCCAAGCGTTCCGATTCCTTTGTAATATCAATTTCATAGACTTTGCCATCCACTTTAAGTTGCATAATAGTTCCCTTAATTGAAACACCCTGAATATCGTGTGCCTTAGTCATGTTTACGCTCCTGGAACTTCTCCTACTCAGTTAAAATGTAGTCGAAGTTCTAAAAAATAATTTTCCGAACAATGCGTTCATCAGCGGAACTCATGTTATAGCTATGTGCTTCGACAACTGCAAAATCCTCAGCATCCAGCCAATATTTTGCTTCTACATCTCCCTTGCGACAATGCACGTGAACGGGCTCGTTCCGCTCATTGGAGTAAAAGAAAAACCGCCAGCCAAAAATCATCAGTATGGTTGGCATAGTTCCCCCGATTTCACATTTCCCAACTTATTACAATGCAAAACAATACTTGTGTCGCAAATCGCTTGTCAACATCGGCTTCGTTGAACGACACATATCAATGTTCCCGATATAATGTAATAAATTTCCATTCACGGTGATTGTCACAATTAATTCAATCTCGTAATATTCCCGAACCAGCATTCCCAGTCAACAGTCATGTATAAATGTTGGTGCGTTATTTTGGGCAAAATGTAAGGCGCAAGCACGGCGTTAATGAGTGTTTCACTGTCCCCGTTCTCGCCACTTTTCTCTCGCCTTTCTCCACAGGGAAATAAGCACGGAAATTATTGTTTTTCTTCTGGGATGAAATGACGCCCGAACGTCGTGCATTTCCTTGCCTATTTGAACGTTCAGGGACAATGACTTCTTTATTGCCAGAATTTGAGACGGATAAACACTTCTGTGACCGGAGATAAGATAGCTGACGATACAGGCAACCGCCGCATAAGGTCCAATTGAAGAACCGAACATTTCCACAGCCATAATGCTCGCCGCCAGAGGGGTATTGGCGGCACCCGCAAGAAGACTAACAAGACCTATGGCTGAGAGCGTTCCAGAGTCCATGTGCAGCACGCTTGCAATGATCGCGCCGGTAGCTGACCCAATGAAGAAAATGGGCGTGATTATTCCACCACTCCCTCCATAATTGAGTGTAACAGAGGTAAAAATAATCTTTACAAAAGGAACATACCACGAAACATTCTGACCATCTAAGCGCGATTCAATATTCTCCAATCCAAGACCAAGATATTGCTTCCCGAAAATTAAGGTCAGTATTATAATCACAGCTCCACCGAAAAATCCTTTCATAGGCGCCCAAGCGTGCATTCTGCTGCTAAATTTGTGCCCTGCCCTCATTCCTTCGCTTAGAAAGACTGATACAATACCAAAGATAATTGCTGCGATAATAACCTTGATGAGGAACATTTCTTTGATGGTTGGAATGATGATGGGAAAAGGCCGAAAATAGGTAATCCCGAAAGATGATGAAATCTGATAAGCCGTTACTGCGGAAATAAAGGAAGGCAATAGAACGTCATACAAAATACTTCCGACAAAAAGGACTTCTACGCCAAATATTCCCCCCGCAATCGGCATACCGAAAACAGCGGCGAAACCTGCGCTGATGCCGCATATTACTAACTTTCTCCTATCCTTTTCTTCAAACTTGAGAAACCCGGCAAAAAGTGAGGACAAACCGGCTCCAATCTGGGCGCAGGGACCCTCCTTCCCTGCGGAACCACCGATTGCAAGGGTTACGATTGTGGCGACAAGCTTCACCGGAACGACTGCAATAGGTATTTTGCTGGCATATTTATGAATGGCTTCGATAACTTTTTCCGTTCCATGTCCTTCCGCATCTGGTGCCAGGTATATTGTAAGAACCGAACTTAAAAAGAACGCAACTGGCATAAGAAGAAAAATGTATTGATGACGTCCTGCAACATTTATCGCCCAACTGAGGAGAAGAAGAAATCCACTGGCAGCAAGCCCAACAATCACTCCAGTGCATGATGCAAGAACAATCCATTTGACAACGCTGGTTAAGAGAATAGATTCTTCAGCTATTGTTCGCCGCATTTGATTTTCACCTCTAATTATCCATAGGTAAGGCATGCAGGGCACAACGAAGGCCAATACATATGTTCGTCAGCTACTGTTGAAAATACAACAATCTTAAAAATGAATACTCAACGCAGGGAGGCGGAGAAGGCTTCAAAAAGTCGCCTCTGCTCGGCATTGAGGTTTTTCGGGATACGCACCTTCACCGTGACATGATGGTCTCCAACCCTTCCCTTCGTAAACCTGATTCCCTGCCCTTTTATCTTGAACACCGTCCCGGATTGCGTTCCTGGCGGGATTTTTAATGCAATGTTCCCCTGAAGGGTTTCCACATTAACCTTTCCACCAAGCATAGCCGTGGCAAGGTCAATATCGGCACTGCTTTGGATTATATCCCCCTCGCGCCGCAAGACCGCATCTCGCTCCACATTCACCTGTATGAAGAGGTCACCGTTGGGACCACCATTCCGACCGACTTCCCCCTCTCCTCTTAGGCGAATCTTCTGTCCATCCTTGATGCCAGCGGGAATTTTTACCGTAATTGAACGCGGAGTCCGGACATTTCCCTGTCCATTGCATACTCGACAGGGATGTGTAATCCGGGTGCCGGTTCCTATACAGTCCGGGCATGGACGCGACACGCCGAAAGCCCCCTGTGAGACAAGGATAGTTCCGGTGCCTTCGCACCTTGGACATTTAGTAGTCTTACTGCCCGGCTCTGCACCCGTTCCTGAGCAACTCTGGCAAGTTTCCGTTCTGGAAAACGTAATTGTATTTTTACCCCCCTCAGCCGCCATCCGGAATGGGATGGCAACGCTTATAACAATATCCTCACCCCGGATGGGTCTGGACATCCCCCTGCGGGATGACTTCCTTTGCGAGGTGGTAAAAAAGTCAAAAACGTCGCCCAGTCCTCCCAGCCCGCCAAATATATTCCCCAAATCTTCCATGTTGAACTTGAAACCCTGGGGACCCATGCCAAATCCCTCGGTGCCAAAACCGTGCATTGCACCATAAGGATTTTTCCGCATGAAGTCATACTGTTGGCGCTTTTCTTTATCTGAGAGAATCTGATGCGCCTCATTAATTTCCTTGAAACGCTCTTCGGCACGCTTGTTACCCTTGTTTCTATCAGGATGATATTTGATGGCAAGACGGCGAAATGCCTTATCTATTTCATCCTTGGTGGCATTTTCGCTCACGCCAAGGACTTTATATAAATCCTTAATCTCGGCAGGAGACATTATTTAACCCCTCGGGAATGAGCAAATTGACAATTGACAGTTAGATATGATGGGCAAGTTCCCGCAGGCGCGCCACGCGCTTTGCCGTTGCAGGATGGGTGCTGAACAGGTCTAATCCACCTCCACGCCTACCCACTGCCGGATTGACAATGAAGAGATGCTGTGTGGCAGGAACCACCTGAACCGGCGCACGGCGGGAATATTCCTCAAGACGCAACAGGGCATCAGCAAGTGAGTCGGGATTGCCTGTCAATCTTCCACCACCCTCGTCCGCCCTGTATTCACGCGAGCGGGAAATGGCAAGCTGAATCATCAATGCAAGAAAGGGCGCAATTATCATCACAAAGAGCATGCCAAGGGCATTATCGCCACGCCTGCTTCTACCACCTCCACCGAACAGGGCTGACCATATTGCCATGCGACCGAGAAAGGTGATAATACCCGCAATGGCGGCGCAGAATGACATGATAAGTGTATCATAATGTCTCACATGACTCAATTCATGTGCCAGAACGCCCTCAAGTTCCCTTGTGGGGAGAAGCTGGAGGATACCTTCGGTAACGCACACTGCCGCATGAGACGGATTTCGTCCCGTGGCAAAGGCATTTGGCGCCTCCATAGGGACAATATAGACCTTCGGCACGGGGAGACCTGCACGCTGACTGAGCCGTCTGACTATGTCAAAGAGTTCCGGCGCTTGTGATTCTGAGACGGGCTTCGCCCCATAAAGGGCAAGGATAATCTTGTCCGAAAACCAGTATGAGACAAAATTCATCCCCAGCCCGATGAAGAGAAACATAATGGCAAATGAATTGGTTCTATAATGAATGTCAATAATGTGACCAACAAAAACGAGCAACGCCGTCAGAACTGCCATCAATAGACCTGTCTTGAAATAATTCATAAAAATCACCCCCAAAAATTTCTTTTGTTCATTTAATTAAGGAGCAATATTTATACCAGAGGCATGTGCCAATATGCAATGGGTTTTTTTACGATGGACAGTTCTAAAATCCTGAAAACCATCCCACTAAAAAGTCGGGATGAGAAATGTGGAGAGTTCTACCTCGTTTATGGCAATCTTGGCATCTGGTGAGGCGTTCTCATCGAGATTTATCATGTCAATCGCAATGCCAAGATATGGTCCGATGCCTTGCTTGTTGTGGAAATAGGCATAATAATCTTGATAGGTTAATTGCGACGTTGCAATAGTGGCAAAAGACTGCGGTTGCTCAAACCTTTTCCAGACCGGCACCTGGAAGGAAGCGTTCACATGGTTGTTCGGGTGGTCATACATGCGGACGCGCATTGTGGGCATGGAGGTTGCCGAATTGAATTTTGTCGCCTCAGCGTCAAACGCCGCTTTCACACGCAGTTGATAAAAAACGTTGTGGTTAATTGCAACATCAGTCTGATTGTTCTGCCAGTATCCGAAGGTGTTCGTGTTGTTGGTTGATTCCATGATAAGGGCGCCTTCTGTATTGTCATAAGTATAAATCGGTGGGTCAAATGAACCAAGAGTTCTGTTGCTCCAGTTATTTTGAGAGGATTTGAAGTTATATAATTTATAGTATCCTGTGGATTCGAGATCAGCAATCGCTATTTTATCCAGTTGGAGATAATCGAGGTAGAGTGTTGCGTTAGCGGCGTCAGTCGGGTTGCCGATGTTTATCATGTCAAATGATAGAGTGCCGTTGACTCCAACCGCATCATATTGGGGACGGAAATAAAGGTCATATATCTTATCAGTCGTTGATGATGGGGATGCTTCACCGTTGTCATTGCTGTTGACCTGAATGAAATCACCCTGCATGAAGTTTGATGAATTATAACGGATACGGAATGTTGGGGTTTTACTCGGGTCAGTCTGGTCGCTCTTGACAGCACATCGCGCCCTGTAAAGAGTGTCAGCGGTTGGCGCTACGACTGCATCATCATGATACCAGAACCCGAATGTGTTTGAGCTTGTGGATTGGAGACTCAGAGTGCCACTGTTAAAATTTTCCACCGGCAAGTCAAATCCATCTATATTGCCTGTGAGTTGCCATCCAGTGGTGTATATGGCTTTGTTTAAAGTTTCAATAATATTGACCCTACTGGTGTTTTTTGCCTGAGTGCCACTTTCACCCTGGGCAGGCATGAAGGTTATTTCAGTTAGCCCATTCTTAAGCACATTAAATGTTATATCTGCAAAGTGAACTGCTGAACCGTTTAGACCTTCGGAACTATTTGCTGCTATGGTGATTGTTTTCTTATCCGCAGATATTGTCCCCGGGTCAATTACATGAGAGAATTGACCGTCTATTGAGATGAGTGGTTTGCCGGGATTAGCAGGGTCATTTGCAACCTCCAACATGGTAGGGTCAATATTAATAGTAACCTGCACAGTCAAGATTTTATCTTCTACAGTGTTTATGACAAGCCGCGTCGGAATCTGGTCACCGGGTCTATAACTTCCACGCGAAGGAATAATGCTTATTTCGCCTAGACCGAACCTAGCTAAGCAGAACCTCATTGTATCTCCGCCAATACTGCTGAATCCTCCCACGGCATAGAGAATCGAACCAGATATGGCGATAGCATTGACAACTCCGTTAGCATTAGGATTCCAATCAAGGGCTATACCCGTGGCAGCATCGAGGGCGGCAATACAGTTACGCATCTGACCGCCAATGCTGGAGAATTTGCCACCGACATAAACAGTTTGGCCGGAGGCATTGATAGCAAGCACCATAGCATTTGCATTGGGATTCCAATCTATGGCAGTGCCAGTAGAGTCGGTATCGATAGCAGCGATATAATTACGCATCTGCCCACCAATGTGTGAAAACCAGCCACCGGCATAAACGGTTGAACCGGAGATGGAGAGGGTATCAATGCCATGGTTCGCATTAGGGTTCCAGTCGGTAACATTACCCGTGAAGACGTCAAGTGCGGCAATGCAGTTGCGCGTCTGCCCACCGATTGTGGTGAAATATCCCCCGGCATACACCGTCGAGCCGGAGACAGCAAGGGCATTGATGCTGGCGTTCGCTTTAGGATTCCAGTCAGTGGCAACGCCAGTGGCAGCGTCAAGGGCGGCGATATGATTGCGCATCTGCCCGCCGATACTATTGAAACCTCCCCCTGCATAGACAGTTGAGCCGGACACAGCGAGGGCATAAACTGTTTCACTTGCTATAGGATTCCAGAAGGTTGCGGTGCCTGTGTCAGTGTCAAGGGCAGCAATATAGTTACGTGTCTGACCACCTATTTGGGTGAAAGCTCCCGCTGCATAGAGAGTCGAGCCAGATATAGCAAGAGCATAGATATATCCGTTGGCATTGGGATTCCAGGCAGTTGCAGCGCCAGTGGTAGCGTCGAGTGCCGCGATATTATTGCGTGTTAGCCCACCAATACTTACGAACCGTCCCCCGACATATATAGTTGAGCCAGAGACAGCAAGTGTACCAACCCATGGACAATAATAATATGCACAATTGGCGTTTGGATTCCAATCAGTAGCTGAACCAGTAACGGCATCAAGAGCTGCGATGTTGTTACGCTCCTTCCCACCAATGCTATTGAACGTGCCCCCTACATAAATGGTTGAGCCAGAAACAGCAATTGCACATACAGATGTTATATCAGGGTTATCTCCATAACTGGCATTTGGATTCCAGTCAGTAGCTGCGCCAGTAACGGCATCAAGAGCTGCTATGTTGTTACGCTCTTTCCCACCAATGCTATTGAACTTGCCCCCTACATAAATAGTTGAGCCAGAAACATCGATGATAAAGACCGGCGCGGTATAATCACCACGACTTGCATTGGGATTCCAATCTGTGGCAGTGCCAGTAGAGTCAGCATCGATAGCTGCGATATAATTACGCATCTGCCCACTGATGTGTAAAAACCAGCCACCGGCATAAACGGTAGAACCCGAGATAGTGAGAGTAACAATACCATCGTTAGCACAGGGGTTCCAGTCGTTAGCAGCACCTGTGGAGGCATCAAGGGCAGCGATATAATTGCGCGTCTGCCCACCGATGTGTGAAAACCAGCCACCGGCATAAACGGTAGAACCCGAGATGGCAAGGACGTCGACACTGTTGTCAGCATTGGGGTTCCAGTCGGTAGCAGCACCTGTGGTGGCATTGAGTGCGGCGATATTGTTGCGAGGCTGTCCGCCGATGCTGGTGAATTCACCCCCGACATAAATAGTCGAGCCGGAAACAACGAGGGCACCAACACCAGTGTAATTTCCACCACTTGCGTTGGGATTCCAGTTGGGGTCAACCAAACCATCTGCAAGGATATGGGCAATGTATTTCCGGGTAAAATTCCCGACCTTGTTAAATCTACCACCAATGAACCACCCACCCGAACCGTCGGGAACGCAAACGCTGACAAAGCCATTCACCTTGGGGAATTTCGCAAGAGGCATACCGGACAATAAGTCAAGAGGAACACCATATCCAGTTGACGGACCAACATAGTTGAAGTAACCACCGATATAAACCGTATCTGGAGTTGTGGCTATTGCGTTGATAATGCCGTTGGTTACCCACGTCTCTTCGCGGGGAATGGAGCTCTGGGCGAGCGCTCCATTAACATTCAATAACGCCAGTACCGCTACGGCTATAGTCACAACCAACTTAACTGTCTGCGGTTTCGTTTTCATGGCATTACTTCTCAAGATGAATCACTTGAACGCATCATGGAATGTCAGCGGGGGCTCAGACTTTGAACCTCACAGAGTCAGCGGGTTCTTGCACTTTGGACAGGGTAAGTATAATCTCCTTCTCTTCCTGGCTGGGCTGTTTCTCAAGTGCCAGACCCACAACACATTCCGGGGGCTGTTGATGGGCGTTAAAATTAAGCCAGGATATTCGGCAATGAAGAACGAATTCTTTTCCCATTTCCTTCAGGTGGATATGAACCTTGGCATAACGGTTCGTCTGAAGGATTTGCTTGTATAAATCCTGATGTATATCATAAGTGAGGATTCTGATTCCGGTAAGGCTGATGAATTCCAGAACGCCTCTGAGGTGCTTGGGTGTGAACGTTTCTTCCGGGAAGACGATTGCCATTTCCACCTTGAGTCTCGGAGAAACGCCTGCTTCGATGGATTTGTAACCGTGTTTTTTAAGAATGCCTTGCAGGTTATCATCATATCTGAGCTCAAGCTCGGAGCGAACATAATACCACAGGCAGTAACCGCCGAAAACAATCCTGTCTCCATTTTTCAGCACACGTGGTTCCTTTATACGTACATCGTTGACTAAAGTCCCATTGCGACTGTTGTCATCATAAAGTATGCACCGTGGCAACTCATCTGGGCTCTGGAAATTCTCATACAGTATATATGCGTGATTTCGGGAGACCTTCATGTCATCAATGACGATGTCACAGTATGGTGCCCGTCCGATGGTGGATTTGGGTTTTCTGACGACATACGCACTGGAATATGTTTCTTCGCTCATCTTACTGAGGACAGGATAGATCCTTCCTTTGGGCGGCGGCGGTATCCTGGCACCTTCTTCTTCGCACAGGGTTTCAACAAAGACCACATTCTTATTTTTGAATTCCTTACCCGGCTCCATATTTTTCTCCATCGCCCACTTTACTCCTTCCGGGGATTATTCTCCACAAACTACTCGGTAATAATCAATCAAAAAGAATAATGGCAAATCACTGACACGATTGCAAGAAAATTATTTATATTTCACGGGGCACGAACTTCTGGTCTATGAAGGCGAATGCCCTGTTTTTTTAACAATATTTCGAACTTGACAGAATTCTAAAGCGTTTATATAAAAAAAGGTTTTTAATTTTAGAAGTTAAAGGCTTATTTTCAAACATTCTGTAATCAGAAGGAGTTTAATAAATTGAATAGTCCGGAATCAAATGAAGGAACGGAAAGTAAAGACCTGACTGAACGTGCCTCTGAAAGACTCAAGCATCGTGTCTCAATCGCTTACTCTCTTGATGTTTCAAAAACTCCGGAGCATAAATTTTCCCTTTACACGTTCGGCACACTATTCGACATAAATGATCGGGGAATCTGCTTTGAGGGAAGTGGGAATTTTCAGTTGAATGGCATAATCTCGCTTTACCTGAAGCTTTCCAACGACAGCAGTGGCATAAAAATGCTCGGAAAGATTATCTGGACAAAATGGCTCAATGAGGCGCAGGCACTCGTGGGTGTCAAATTTATCGGCACCCTCCCACCCGACTGGGTCAAAATGGTTCAGAGTGACTGAGTCTAACTTGACAATACGCCTCCACTGACAATCTGCAATCCTCCGCATATTTTATGGCGATGCCGCCGATGGGAAAATCAACCTCGTTCAGATATTCCCATCAAAAACACGTCGTTTATAAGGGGCAAAAAATTCGTCCTTCCTGAACACCCATTTTAATTTTCTACTCATGACCCTCCCGATTCTTTAAAAGGTCAATCTCACAGTCAGAATCTTCTTATGCGGAATGGTAAGTGAAATTTCCCGTCCCGAGAACTTAACCGCACCGTTTTTCACCGGTTCCTCATTCATGTTCACCAGTATGGCACTTCTTACCTTGCGTGGCAGGGTAATTTTTCCGCTGATGCGCCTCTGTGTCGGGTTGTAAAGGCGCAGGATTATCGCATCCGAATCCTCGGCGCGCTTGAATGCGGAAAGGATAAGGTCGGCGGGGCGAATTTCAAGGAATCCGGTGGAAAGCGGCAGGCGGGCTTTGGGGGCGGGGGCATAAGTTCCGCATGGACCTGCCTGTGCCACCTCCATCGGGAGTGTGAAATGTTCCGCCTCCTCCATGACGCTTCCGCTATCCCAATCGCCCCTGTGGGGATAAATCGCATATCTCATCTCATGCGGTCCGAGCTGATGAGAGAGTGCCTGGTCAGGACGCCTTTCCCAGCGATATGACACAGTGCAGAGAGTCACCTCATAGGCACGCAGGAGTGTTATGCCAATTGCCCGCCTTTCGTCTTCAGTCACCTCATACTCATGCAGTCCCTCAGCGAGTATGGCAAGACCATGTTTACCATCCGAGACATCCACGAATCGCAAGAATGGATATTGGGGATTTGGCGCCTGACTGTATGGATGTTCCGCCCCGCGCACGATTGGACGTCTCACCACATCAAACGGGGCTTCAGCGGCAGAATCGGCGGCTTTTGAAATCCCGCTCGGGAAAAAGACACGCAGACGATGGTTCCGTGCAAGGTTCTGAAAGCGCGTGACACAATCAATGCACCGTGCGCCGGCGCGAAGGGTGAAGAAGGTTTCAATTTCGAGAGGCACTTCTTTTTCTCCCCGCACTGCATAATGAAAAGTATCGTCATGGATTATCCCCGTGGGAATGGTCATTTTATAAAGGACGCGGATAGTGGCTGAAAGTGATGTGTTTTCCACAAGCGAGATCTCCACGGGTGAACCGATGCTTGAAACAACCTTATCCATGCCTGGCTGGCGACTCTCCCACCCCGTTCCCTTCTCACCCTGGTCTTCAAAATAATGCAGACCGGTGAACAACCTCTTAGAGTCCTTATCAAAAAGGTCAAAAGTGCCGTCACAGTTGAAGTCGGCGAAGAGATGTTCATTCTCAAGTCGTGTAGCAGAGGGAGCGATGCGCTCCATCCTTGCAGGCATGATCTTAATGCGGCGAAGGACATACGTTCTGTAACCGAAGGCGGGGACATCCTCCGCAAGGACATGCAATTTGACCATCCACCCGACAAGCGCCATGGTGAGGTCGGTGTTATTGCGGACAGTTTTTTCAGATGGCTTGCGATAAACAAATGACCAGCTCACATGACGTCCGTCGGCGCTTTCAAGTTTGAAATCGGGCATACTGAGATTATGCGGCGTGTCGATATATGCCTCCACTACTTCCGTGCGCGGATTCGGTGAGGGATTAAAGACAGTAAGCACGATTTCATCAGGGGCAAGGCGTGAGGTATCAATCCGTGTCTGGAGGCTGCCGAGGGCGCTGTTTATCAAGACATTTGAAATGCTCAGAACCTGCTCAAGGCGGAAATGGCTGTCTCGCTCCAGTTGGTCAATGCCACAACCAGCAACGGTGTCATGAGGGTGGCATTTAAGGATATATTCCCATGCGAGGTCAAGATAAGGCTTCGGGTATTCCCCACCGAGTAGATATTGAATTGTGGAGAGAGGCTCGGCAAGACACTGAAGTGCGGTGCTCGCCTGCGCCTGCTTTATCTTTTGCCTTATGCGTGAGGATACAATGTTTTCCAGATTAGTGATATAGGGTGAAGGCGGACCTGCATGGCGCATCTCGCCGCGAAAAATACGAAGTCTTTTTCCCCTCAGCGCCCTTTTAAGCTCCGCAACATAAGCAGGCAGGGTGCTGAAAAAGACCTCCTCACCGGTGGCGAGGTTTTTCTGGATGCGGGATAATATCTTTGCCTCCAGCTCATCCGGCATGGTATTATCCATACCCTGCATGAGAGGAATGATGTGCGTGGTGTAATGTGGAAGTTCGAGTTCGAGAAGTTTTTTCCAGGAAGGTTTAACGAGTTGCTCATCAATTTTGAGGTGCGGGCGCTGTAGGAAGTAATGGTCATACTCGTGCGAGGCGCTTGCTCGCTTGAAAGGGATGCCTCCCTTTGTCCATTGAAAGATGCGGTCAAACATTCCGCCGCCATGCACAACAGGGCGCCAAACCTCCATGAAGAAATTATAGCGTGAGCGGGCTCCGAAGCGACTGCAGGTTGTGCGGGTGCCATCCGGGGATTCCCAGAAAAATTCTGCCGATGGTGATTCATATTCTGTAATGCCACGGTAGAACAAGATGAAATCAATGCCGAATCCAGAGTAAATCTGGGGGAGCTGTGAGATTTGTGCAAAGCCAAAGGGAGTATAACCAATCTTCATGACGTCGCCAAATCGGGCGGCAAGGCGATGCCCCACGAGGAGATTGCGGACAATGGATTCACCGCTGAGCGTCTGGCAATCCGGTGCGGTGTACCATGGACCGATGTTGAGGCGTCCCTCGCGGACGTACCGCTTCAGCGTCTCCTCCTTTTGCGGTCGGATGGCAAGGTAGTCCTGAAGAGGAATCGTCTGTGAATCGAGGAGGAAGGTATATTCAGGCACCTTCTCAAATATCTCAAGGAGGCGGTCGATGAATTGCACAAGGAGATGGCGGTGGGTCTGAAAATCGAGAGTCCATTCCCTGTCAAGATGGGAATTGGGGATAAAGTGTCCGCGCAATTTCTTTTTCATTCTAATGTCCCCCATTTCATATTTCCACTACTTCACGAAGCATTCATTGACAATTCAGATATGTCAAACTTTCGAATATAAACCAAAACGCGGAACAACAAATCACTCTTTACCCGTTTTCCCCTCTGATAATTTTTCCCGCAGGAGTTTTAATAACATAACGGCATCGGCATTTGACGGATAGCGGGAGAGTGCATGGCGTACAACGTCGAGGGCTTCACGATAACGTTCCAGTTTGCCCAGCGCGGCGGCTTTTTCCACAAGAACCAGTGGCTCGTTCGGAGTGAGATGCTCTGCATGTCCCAGGAATTCAAGCGCAAGTTCTGAGCGCGGCGGCTTGTATTTCATGTTGATTATTGCAATGCAGTAATACAGGAAGGAAAGAGCCTTGGGTGAATCAGAGGCATAACTCGCGCCCAGGAGGAGAAATTTCTCCGCCCGTTCAAGGTTGGGTTCCCTCATCTCCACACAGAGTGTGCCATAGTTGTAAAGGGTCGTGACATCCCTCGGTTCTTCCTTTATCCCCTGTTCCAGCATTTTCAGCGCCCTGTCCTCATAATCCCGCGCCAGTTCAAGATGATATGCAGACTTCTGGAAATCCCCCTTCTCACGATAGACATTTCCCCTGACTAAGTGGTCACTGCGCTCCAGGGCATACTCTGCCCCAAGGGCGCCAAATCTGTCCGCATTGCGCGGGTTCTGCCGCATCTCAGCCTCCCACAGGGTTACGCCGGAACGCCAGTCAAGATTCCTCAAAAAAGTGCGCACAAAATAAAAGGAAATAAGGAGACAAAGGAGGACGATAGCCATTTTTCTATGGTGCGCCTTATCTCTCAACCGCACATAAAGAATCCCAATGAGCAGACAATATCCCACAGAAGGGATGTAAAGTAATCTCTCCGCAATAAAGTCCCCGAAGGGGATAATATTTGAGAAGGGAAAGAGAGCGATGGGGAAAAAGAGCAGTGGATATGCCTCCATTTTTTTGCGTTCAACAAGACGAAGGGTGAAAGCGGCATAGATAAGAATCATGCCCAGTCCAACGAGCGCCCATACATCGAGGAAACTCTCTGGCTGCCGCGCCCAGATTGGTCCCCAGATGCGCACGGGGAAGTTGTAATCCGGACTCATTGCAACTGGTGCGATGAGAAGTCTGAAATATGTCAGTATCCCAACACACATGGCGGCAAGTCGCTGAAGGGTCGTCTCATCACCAAAATACCAGCCGGACTGCGGGACTCCAATTCTCCCAAGGATGTGGAGTCGGATGATTATGTAAAAAAGGAAGACAGCGGCATAAGGAAAGACACGAAGCACGGCGTTGCGCAGGAAGATGGTGCGCCTTACGGCAGGCGAGTCATCCCCTTTCCGAGTCGCCAGAAACCAGTCTGTTAATAAGATGGCGACCGGAAGCGTGATGGCGCTCTCCTTGCACAGAAGTGCGGCAAGGAAAAAGAGATAGGAAAGCGCAAGACGCGGTGTTAAAAGCATGTCACTCTCACGTCCCCTCACAAAAAAAATAATCGAGAGTAAATAGAACATTGCGCACATGGACTCTGCACGTCCCACGAGCGATGCAACATTTTCCACATGAACCGGATGAACAGAAAATATAAGCGCTGAGGCGAAGGCAATGCGTCCATCCTTGAAAAGCCCGCGCACAAGAAATAAGAGCGCCAGCACCGTGCCAATGTGAAATGCTATATTGGTGAGGTGAAAAAAGGGCATCTCCACACGGTCGTTGAAGTGCAGATCCGCAAATTCACTGGGGCGCAGACTCCGGCACCAGTCAATCATGTAAGAGACAGAAACCAACGGACGGTAGAGCGAAAGTGTGAGCTTGTGCGGCGGATATGATTGGGTAAAAAGGGAGAAAAAATTCTCCGGGTTCTGTATGGCTGGATTCCGAACGATATATTCCATATCATCATAGCTGAAGTGGTTTGGAAGGGTGTTGGCGAAGAGGAGTAGGTTCAGAAATATGAGAATATAGACCTGTTTGCGCACGTCAGGGAATGACATCATAAACTTTACATCCCTCTTCACTGAGAATGATAGCGGATGAAATTTCCCATTGCAGAATCGCCAGCTCTCAATTATGAGGATAACTTCACGTTCAACGAAACAGGATAAAAATAAATAAATGGATAAAGACAAAAAAATTCAAGAACAAATGAAGCGCCGCGCGGTTCTGCCTGCACTCATCCTCGGGGCACTGGGCGGAGTTTTGCTTCTGCGGCATAAACCTTATTTTCATATCCCCTGGTGGCTTTGCCTGTATCTTCTGGCGGGGATTGCAGTTCAGCCGGCAATTTTGAAACCTGCGGACGCCGTTGCGCGCGCAATTACAAAAGCCCTTGTCTGGACATCCTCAAGATTTTTCCTCGGCTTCGTTTATTTCTGCATTATAACTCCCATAGGACTCTGGTTCCGGCTCCGCGGGCGCGACCGTCTTCTACTGAAATTCCCCGCGGACTCTGACTCATTCTGGCACCGCCGCCCCGAAGAGGAGCAAATCCCCAAGTTTGATAAGCAGTATTGAGAAACTTTCACCTTAATATAAATCACAACAGGTGCTGATAAGGATTTGCATGGACGCGGAAAAAAAGTTTATCGACTATGTAAGTATTCACGTGAAGGCGGGTGATGGGGGAAATGGATGTGTCTCCTTCCGCCGTGAAAAATACGTCCCGCGCGGGGGACCGGATGGAGGCGATGGGGGCGACGGCGGCTCCATTTATCTTGAGACCGATGCCCATCTCGCAACCCTCCTCGACTTCAAATACCGCCCATTCCAGAGGGCGGAACATGGCAAAAATGGACGCGGGAAAAATATGTCCGGCAGAAATGGCGCAGACCTCATCATCAAGGTTCCGCTGGGCACAACTGTGAGCGACAAGAATGGGAATCAGCTCGCGGACCTGACGCAGATAGGTCAACGCTTTTGTGCGGCTAAGGGCGGTGCCGGCGGTCGCGGCAATCAGCACTATGCCTCGTCCACTATGCGCACACCACACCTCGCAACAGATGGATTGCCCGGCGAGGAGTGTATTCTCATCCTGGAACTCAAACTCATTGCGGACGTGGGGATTGTGGGACTTCCAAATGCGGGTAAATCAACCCTTCTTGCGCATCTCACTCATGCCACGCCCAAGATTGCCCCCTATCCCTTCACCACCATTCATCCCAACCTCGGCGTGTATGAGCGACCGGTATCTGGAGAGCAGATTGTGATAGCAGACATTCCAGGACTGATAGAGGGTGCGAGCAAGGGGGCGGGGTTAGGCGCCCAATTCCTGCGGCACATTGAGCGCACACGGCTCATTGTCCATCTCGTCCCCATTGAACTCGATTCTCAGGATTTTGACACCCTGCTCTATAAATATAACCTTGTCAGGGCAGAGCTCCGTTACTACAGTGAAACCCTTGTGAAAAAACCACAGATTGTTGTTCTTAACAAGATTGACCTTGCCCCGGACAGGATGGTGCGAAGTCTGGTGCGGCGGTTTAAAAAAGAGGGGATTCCCATCCTGCCCGTTTCTGCGATAAAAACCACCGGGCTAAAAACGCTTCTCACAAGAATTGTTAAAACACTTGATGAAATGGAAAAGGACTGAGAACACCTGAAAATAATAACCACAGGGAACACGGGGGAATAATTATATTAAATCTCCCTGTGCTCCCAACGGCTTGTTATTCTTACTCCTTTGCCAGGAAGGGATAGCGGTAGTTGGTTGGCGGGACAAGGCTTTCCTTGATGGCACGGGGGGATGCCCAGCGTAAAAGATTGCTTGCACTGCCCGCCTTATCATTCGTCCCCGAGGCGCGAGAACCACCAAAGGGCTGTTGCCCCACAACGGCTCCCGTCGGCTTGTCATTGATGTAAAAATCCCCCGCCGCATACCGCAGGATGCATGCCGCCTTTGAAATTGCATTTCTATCACGTGCAAATATGGAACCTGTCAGACCATAGGGTGAGGTCTCATTGCAAATCTCAAGCGTCTTCTCATATTCCTTTTCGGGATAAATGTAAATGGTCAAAACCGGTCCAAAAATTTCCTCGCAGATGAGTCTGGACTTTGGATTTTCCGTAAGCACGACCGTTGGCTGAATAAAATATCCAACGCTGTCATCATAAGTTCCACCGCAGAGGATGTTCAGTCCGGATTCACTCTTTGCATATTTTATGTAATTTGTGATGGATTGGTAGGCACCCTTGTCAATGACGGCATTCATAAAGTTTGAGAAGTCACCCACATCACCGACCTTGATGTTGGATATTTCGTCAATGAGCAGACGCTTGAGAGGAGACCAGAGCATGTCAGGGATATAGGCGCGGCTCGAGGCGGAGCATTTCTGCCCCTGATATTCAAAGGAACCACGGACGAGGGCGGCGGCAAGCGCCTCTATATCTGCCGAGGCGTGGGCAAATACGAAATCCTTTCCGCCTGTTTCTCCCACGATACGCGGATATGACCTGTATCTCAGGACGTCAGAACCGACGGTCTTCCAGATGTCGGCAAAGACGGCAGTGGATCCCGTGAAATGAACGCCAGCAAGGTCATGGTGGGCAAGCACCATAGGACCAACGACCGAACCCTGCCCCGGCACCATGTTTATAACGCCATCGGGCAGACCTGCCTCCTTCAGAATCTGCATGATGTAATATGCGGGGAGGACAGCGGATGATGCGGGCTTCCAGACAACCGTATTGCCCATAAGCGCCGGCGCGGTCGGGAGATTTCCGGCAATGGAGGTGAAATTAAACGGGGTTATGGCAAAGACAAAGCCCTCAAGCGGGCGCTGTTCCACGTAATTCATCACGTCCCGCGTGGAAATCGGCTGTTCCTCAAAAATCTGGGTCATGTAGTATGGATTGAACCGCAGAAAATCAATCAGCTCACAAGCGGAATCGATTTCCGCCTGATGACACGATTTACTCATACATAGCATGGTGGCGGCATTCAGCGTCATGCGATATTTTCCGGAGAGGAGTTCTGCCGCCCGAAGAAAAATAGCGGCGCGGGTGACATGGTCTATTGTGCCCCATTCCTTGCGGGCATTACCTGCGGCATCGATTGCCATTGCCACTTCCTTTGCACCCGCCTTGTGATATATTCCAAGAGACTGTCCAAGATTATGTGGCGGGTTCATCTCGGCAGTATCCCCGGTCTTGATTTCCTTCCCGCCGATGATGCAGGGAACTTCAACGGGTGAGCTCAGCATCTGCTTGAGACGTGCCTTGAGGTCAGTGCGTTCCTTCGTCCCCGGGGCATAAGAGAGAACAGGCTCATTCTCCGGCTTACGTATGCGGACAAATCCATTCAACATTAGATTCCTCTCCTGTTTAATATAAAATGTAATCAATATATTTGAAAAGGGCTGGTCAAGAGGATATTGAAGAGACAAGGTGAAAAAAGATTAAAAAAGCAATTGACAAAAGATTAGAGTTTCATATAGTTTATTATGTTAGATATTTATTGTTAAAGTTAAATATTAACACTTATCAAAAGGAGGTGATAAAATATTTGATTTTTTCTCTTGGAAAGGAATTTTTTTAAGGAGAAAATAAAATGAAAAACTGGTTGATGACTATCTGTTTGTTAGTTTTTGTTGTTGCAGGTGCGCAGGCACTGACCTGGAATACAACCAGCTCACTGCCGGCCCCTGTCCGTGGTGGCTGTCTGGTCTATTATAACGGGTATGTTTATTTGATTGGTGGCAGATCCACGGACG
>Ga0172365_10001018_pt1 | contig 19821 bp, 16 predicted proteins | sample LakKivSesite48cm_FD_114535 | JGI IMG/M metagenome (GOLD analysis project Ga0172365, IMG submission 114535) | Sediment microbial communities from Lake Kivu, Rwanda - Sediment site 48cm | ecosystem: Environmental > Aquatic > Freshwater > Lake > Sediment | place: Rwanda: Western Province, Lake... | reverse complement strand
GATTTTCAGATATATCTGAAAAAAATCCAATGCTTTTTTTATTCTTAATTTATTAACTTTTTTACTTGCGAAACTTCAATAAGAGATTTCATAACCAAAATTACTATTATGGTAATAGGAGCAGATTATGGCATCTTTACCGGTCTGTGCGTCAGGCTGGAAAATGATGGTATCCTGACCATTAAGTGTCAGGGAAATACCGATAATACTAATACTGAGTAGAATTTTTTTCATGACTCATTGGATGCATTATATGAATTTTTCAGAAGAAGGCCAATAATAGAATGGATTATCATTATAGTATCTCAATCATGAGTCAAAGAAATCTGTGGTTTCTGATCCGATATCTTTGTTAAAACCGTATAGGTATTTGGTTTTAATCGCAGAAATATCGGAACTGATCTTAATATCAGCCTTTTCAATAATGTCTTAATATATGGAATAACTTTATTATTCAATTGAAATTTAATGACATCCATCCTGTATAAGGCATATTTTTCCCTGATAACCCCGAATCCTTCCGTTTTCAATAAAAATTTAAATAAAGAGGGAGTATAAATATTGATATGCCCGTACGATAAATAATGTTTGTATTTTTTATCTACATTAAATGAAAAATCTATAGGGATTTCGAAAATCTGGTATTTTGAAATGCGTCCTATCTCTCTGATCAATTGTCTGGGATATTCGACATGCTCAATCACATGGGAACAAATGGCCAGATCAAACGCCTGATCTTGAAACGGGATATTATACCCATCAAACTTTACAATCTCTTTCAGATTCCGGATGCCTTTTTTTTCATTTGATCAATGGCACTTTCAGAAATTTCAAGGGCAGTTAATTCCGACCCGAAATTCCTTTCACTCAGAAACAATAAAATATTACCGTCACCGGCCCCAACCTCTACAATCTTTTTAAACTGCAAAGTTCCTGCAACCTCAATGATATTATTTGCTTTACCTTTAGCCCCTATTTTGCGCCATTCCTCAGTTTTATCGGAATACTGTTTATCATAAGCCTCTTGCAATTTCTCATTTATTGAAATCATATCGTCAGGATTAAATTTACATTTCACCGAAAGTAATGATCTGTTATGCAGATCGTATCATAAACTATTTATGTCAAATATTACTTAACAAATATAATAAAATTTCTTATTTAATATAAAAATAATTTTAAACATTTCTTAATTTTTTTAAACTATTTGATTTGCTGATTTCTCATGCCGGCTGTTTATTTTTTATTCTGAATAACCATTTTGTGCCAAAAAAAATTAGTTTTGCATATCATTCTGCGTCAGGCAGTCTGTATAATATACATAATCCCCATCCCCTAATGGATCATCTGATATACTTAGACAATGCCGCCACCTCCTTTCCCAAGCCGGCAGAAGTGTATGATTTCATGAACGACTTTTACCGCAAGAACGGCGTCAATCCGGGCCGGTCGGGTTACGATAAGACCCTCGAGACCGAGGAGCTGGTTTACGCCACCCGTAAGATGCTGACGGAGTTCTTCAGCGGCACCGATCCCAACCATCTCACCTTCAGCTATAACGCCAGCGACTCTCTCAACATGATCATAGGCGGCATGCTCGGAAAGGGCGATCATGTCATCACCTCCAACTTGGAGCATAACTCCGTGTTGCGCCCCCTCTATCATAAAAAACACGACGGCGATATCGACGTCACCTATATCCCTTTTGATGACAACGGATACATTGATCCTGACGACGTGAAGAAGGCTTTCCGCAAGAACACGAAGATGGTCATCCTCAACCATGGCTCCAATGTCATCGGTACGGTACAGCCTCTGGCGGAGGTCGGCCGCCGTTGCCGGGCCACCGGCATCTGGTTCGCCGTCGACGCCAGCCAGTCGGCAGGTACCATACCCATCGACGTACAGGCCATGAACATTGATATCGTGGCTTTCACAGGCCATAAAAGCCTGATGGGGCCTACCGGCATCGGGGGTTCTTACTGCGGTGAAAATGTACCCATCCGCAGCACGCGCTTTGGCGGTACCGGCGTGCGCTCGGCCTATCCTTTTCACCTGGAGGAATTCCCTTACCGTCTCGAGTGCGGCACGCTGAACATTCAGGGCGTGGCGGGACTGCATGCCGGACAGAAGTGGCTCCGCGAGAGAGGCATGGAAGAGGTGCACCGCCATGAAATAGCGCTATGGGACCGGTTGCGAAAAGCGTTGCAGGATACCGACGGCGTCATCACCTATTGCGCTCACAGCACCGACAACCGCAATGCCGTGCTGAGCTTTAACATTAAGGGTTGGGATGCCGGCGACGTGGGCACCATCCTCGATGTGGATTATAACATCGCCTGCCGCACGGGGCTGCATTGCGCCCCCCTGGTGCACCGTCAGCTCGGCACCGAGGAGATCCACGGCAGCGTGCGCTTCAGCATCGGCGCCTTCAACACCGTAGAAGATATCGATCAGGCCATCATGGCCGTGCGTGAAATAGCAGCCATGAAACACTGAAAATATCTCACCCGACCTCCCGTCGGATTCAAACAGATTTTCATATACTCTTCGGGCATGCCATTTTATCCTGTGGATACCCTGCCTCTTAACAATATAACATTCCAACAATATAACAATGTCATTAACAATTGAGCCATGGAACCATAACCAAACTCTAACCCAGGACTATGGCGTCAGCCATCACCTCCCCTACCGTCTTGATCTCCACCCCCAGCTTGTACTCCTGGTTGAGCTGTATGAGCTGGTCGATGCAGTTATGACAGGGTGCCACCACGATGCGGGCGCCGGTGCGCCGTATCTGGTCGGCTTTCAGCCGTCCCGCGGTGAGGCGCCGCTCGTTGTAATCACTCATGGAGAGCTGGCCGCCGCCTCCACCGCAACAGTAGTTGTCGAGACGGTTTGGGATCATCTCGATAAAAGTCTCCACGGCATGACGCAGGATGAACCGTGGCTCCTCTACGATACCGCCGAGGCGCACAAGGTTGCAGGGATCGTGCAGCGTCACCGGCACCTTGTTCAACGAAGGGTCAAGCTTCACACGGCCCTGACGGATGTACCCCGCCATCAGCTCCAGGCAGGTGACCACCTGGAAGGGATAGGGTTTCTTTATCCATTCAGGTCCTTCCCAACGGAAGGAACGGTAACCATGACCACATTCGGCCAGGACAATCTTCTCCCCTTCAAGGACCATCATCTCATTATAAAGATGGTTGGTGATATCGGCGGCAGCCTCATCATCACCGGAATAATAGGCATAGTTGGTCACGTCATAGCTCGTCGTCGACAATGTCCAATCTTCTTTGGCAGCATAGAATATCTTGGCCATGGCGCTGATTGACAGGGGGAAGAACTTAGGTTCGCGAGGATTCAGGGTGTAGACGATATGCCTGCCTTTCCTGTCGAGGGGGATAACGGCCTGCGGGTCGTTGACTTCCATCCGAAGGTCTTCCTCGAGCCACGTCAGTGTGTCGACAAGCTCGTCACGCGGTATGGCCATGTTGTTGCCGGTGCGCAGGGCCGCGTCGACCGTTGACTGCAGCTCACGGGGCACCAGACCCATATCGGCCAGCATGGCGCGGCCCGTTCTCACCAAGAAAGCGATATCGATGCCTATGGAACAATGCATCGAGCAGCGGCCACACATGGTACAAGCACCGAAGAGCAGGTCGGTCATCTCATGCATGGTGGCCTCGTCGAAGTCACGGGCACCTGTCAGACGCGGCACCAGACGCCCCGCCAGGGTGTGATAACGCCGGTAGATGCCGGCGACGAGGTCCACCTTTCGTGCCGGCAAGTATCTCTCATCGGGCCGGGTAAGGTAATAATGGCACGACTCACCGCAGAGCCCGCAGTGGACACAGCTGTTGAGGTATGTCAGCAGACGTCCTTCCAGTTTGCTGTCGAAACGACGCAACGCTTCCTGCCTTTTATCCGGCATTCCTGTCATCGTAACCTCCTTTTCTCACCGGCCACACACCACGGCGGCCATTGAAAATACCCAGATGAATACGTGATGTGAAGAAATAAACGGTGTGGCGCAGCTTGCCCACGGGGATATACAGGAATAAAAGGCTGCCATAAAGAAGCAAGATTGGCAGAAGAGAGGTCTTAAGTAGTGTGAGGGCGGTAAGAAAATGAAAGAGGGTGACCAGCACATTGCTGAGGTAATCGTCGGCATGGGACAGATGCCGCAACGGTGCTTTGATGATCCTCTTCAGCAGAACCGACAGACCTGCGGCACTTGATACCGCCAGCAGGGCTGCGAGAACATAAGCCGCCCGGCCCGGAATATGAAAGCCGGCGAACAAGAGGACAAGAAGGGTGAAGGACAGGAAAGTCCCCATGTGATAGATCAAGCCGGCGGTGTATGTCGGCAGGTGGAGATAGGCTGTTTCTTTTTTCAGCGGTGACATGGCTCCCGTGAAGGAATAAACGATGGCAGCGCCTACGCGTCCGTTGCGGCGGGCCATGTCGGGTGGCATACCTGCCGCCAGTGTCCGGATGAAATGATATAGACAGGCGGTGGTGCACACGAGAAATGCACCCAGGCATATCCAGTGGAAGAGGGTCATGGCACCTGTCGTTACACGCAGCCGTCGGGTTTGGGCAGCCCCGCAATGCGGCAGGCACCACGGGCAGGACCCAGCGGGAAGAGCTCAAATATCTCCTTCAGCCGCAGACCAGTGCTCTGGCACATGCTGCGTACCATGGGCGCCATGTCGGTCTGCTCCCAATGTTCACGGATGAAACGGATCACGGCCCAGTGCTTGTCCGTCAACAGGCCTGTGCCGTCCTGGTTTGCAAAGAGCTGGGCCACCTCGTCGTTCCATAATTCGGGCTGCTGAAGGAAACCGTCGCCGTCAACCTCAAACGTGTGGCCTTCTATTTCAATAATGGGCATATTCAGATTGTTTAATGAATGTTTATCAGTATGCAAATAAAGAAAAAAATTACGTCACCCTGAAGACGGCACTAAAAAAAAGGATCGCATCACCTGAGCTCGAACAGGGTGATCTCAGGCCGCACACCTACCCTTCCGGGGAATCCGATGTTGCCCAGGCCCCTGTTGATGTAAAGGATCTGACTGTGGTCATCAGGTGTATGAACGGTATACATACCTATCCAGTAAGAATACAGGAAGTCCAGCGGGCTCCACTCCACACCCTTGGTGTCAATGGCAAACTGAAAACCGTGGGTGTGTCCTGAGAAGGTGACGTCGATATCAGGATATTCTTTCGTGACGATGTATTGCCAATAGGTGGGATCATGCGATAACAGAAGCTTCACGGCCACGCTATCGGCGCCTTCGAGAGCCTTTTTCATATCGGCCCGCTTTGGGAAACGGCCGTAGTTGCCCCAGTTTTCCACACCTATGATGGCTATCCGGCCCTTATCACCGCCGATGACGACGTTCTCATTCCGGAGCAGACGCCATCCTAACCTACGGTACATGGTAACAAGGTCGTCAAAGTTTTTCGCTTTGGCTTCCGGTGAATCCCAGGTGATATAATCCCCATAGTCGTGGTTGCCCAGGATGGCGAAAACACCGTAAGGCGCTTTTATTTCCTTAAAGAAGGGCTCATACCTGTAAGCCTCCTCGGTGATGTTGTTGACCATATCGCCGGTGAAGAAGATCATGTCGGGATGCAGGTTCTTAATGATGCCGACGACCTTCTTCATGCTTCTGTCCGAGGGCCAGCTGCCGGTGTGGACATCGGAGAACTGGACGATCCTGAATCCTTTGAACGGTGACGGCAATGCCGGGAGCTTCAACTGATACTCACGCACCTTGTAATCCGTAGCCCAGAAAGTGATGCCGGTGACGAAGAGAAGCAGAAGAACGGCCCCCAGTGATAATCCGGTGGTCTGCAGGAACCTGAAACGTGCTTTCCGGCGGTGGAGCACAGGCTTTTCCCTTCTTATCAGGAGGATCAGCCTCGTGACGGCCCATCTGAAGAGACGTATGACATCATTGATCAGCAGGAAGACGACCGGGATAAGCTTCGAGATGTACACGATGAAAGCCACGCCGAGCAGGTACGAGGCCGTGCGGCTGATCATCTCCTGCTGTTCGACGAAAAGGGTGAGGATGAGGTATCCGGCCAGGATGATAAAAGGAGCCCAATAGAGGAGTGTAAGGAGATAACGCCAGGAGGTCCGCAGCCGTGACAGACTCCTGGACAGCGAACTCCACAGATAAAGATCGAAGACCACCAGGAAAATGAAAACAGGATAATAGGTCACCGACTTCGGGAATACCTGCATGAGGATGAAATAAAGCCCCACGAGGATAATTATCAGGAAACCATACAGTATCAACCGTCTTTTCATTTCCTATAAAATCACAGATCGATAATCGTTAATCTTAACTCGTTAAATCATATGATGTACATATTCTCCGCTTCTTTCAGCAGTTCATCGCGGAAGGCGGGATGGGCAATGCTGATGATATCGAGGGCTCTTTCACGTGTTGACTTGCCCTTAAGGTTGACCACGCCATATTCGGTGACAAAGAAGTGGGCGTCGGTGCGGGGTGTGGTGACGACGGCTCCGGTGTCCAAGCGGGGCACCACACGCGATATTTTACCTTCCTTGGCCGTTGAGTAAAAAGCCAGGATGGACTTTCCTCCTTTGGAGTTGAAAGCGCCCCTGACAAAGTCGAGCTGGCCGCCGGTGCCGCTGAAAGTAGTCTGGTCGAGAAACTCGGCGTTGGCTTGTCCCAGCAGGTCCACCTCCAGCACGGAGTTGATTGAGATGAGGTTGTCGTTTTGGCCGATGACAAAAGGATCGCACACGTAATTGGCGGGGTAGCTCTCCATCGTCGGATTGTTGTTCATGAAGGCATACATCTCTTTCGTCCCGGCCGCCGTAGTGTAGACATTCTTCTGGTAGTGGAGATTTTTTCTTCGCCCTGTGATAACCCCCTTAAGAATGAGCTCGTACATGCCTTCGGTGAACAGCTCGGTATGGACGCCGATGTCTTTATGTCCGCTGAGGTAACGTGCCACGGCGTTGGGTAGTCCGCCGACACCGAGTTGAATGGTGGCACCGTCGGGGATCAATTCGGCGATCATGGGCCCCATGATGTCGTCTTCGGGATGTGCCGGGGGCATCTTGAACTCCAGCAGGGGGACATGGTTCTCGATGACCGTATCGACCTGGGAGATGTGTATGAGCGAGTCGCCGAAGACACGTGGCATGTTCTCGTTCACCTCCATGATGAGGCGTTTGCAGGAACGTGCCGCCGCCGAGGTACAGTCATTGGAGGTGCCGAAGGTGAAATACCCGTGTTCATCCATGGGCGAGACGGTCGTCAGCGTCGTGTCGACCTTGATGAACTCGCTGATGAGGCGTGGCGCCTGGTGCAGGTAACTGGGCACATAGTAAGCCAGACCCGTGCGCACCATGGCACGGTCGGACTTGCCCACGAACATGGAATAATTCTGAAAGACATCGCTGAGCACAGGATCCAGGACGGTACTGTGGGCATGCTCCAGAGGCAGAAAGGTGTAGATATTCAACCCTCTGACGTCACCGGCGCGGCCACGGTCGGCCAGCGCCGACAGCAAAGCCGGGGGCTGCGCTATGCTCATGCCGTAAAAAATGGTCTCGTCGTCACGGATTTTCGCAACGGCCTTGTCAGCCGTGGTTAACTTTCGTTTGTACTCGGCGTGGTAATGATTCATGATATTAAAATTGTAAATGGTTAATTATTGATTTTTTATGTAATTGACTAATCCTTTGGCTTCGAAGATGCCCCTCAACTTCTCCGGCAACGGAGCAAAGGTGAAGGCCCCCGAACCGATGTGTATAATACCTTCGGCGAAATCAATATCCACTTTATCCCCTTGGTGATAAGCCTCCACGGCTTCGGGCAGGATGATGATCGGCAGGCCCTGGTTCACCGACGAGCGGTAGAATATCCTGTTGACCGACTTGCATATCACCGCTTTGACGCCGGCATAGGCCAGCCCTACGGCGGGATGCTCACGCGAGCTGCCGCAGCCGAAGTTGGTGCCGGCGACGATGACATCACCCGCGGTCACATGTTCGGCGAAACGATCGTCGAAGCCTTTGAAGAGATGCGGCATGATCTTGTCAGGCTCGGAGCTGAGGACATTGTAAGTGAGGTTGCCGGCGAACATCTGGTCGGTGTTGAGGTTATCGATATCGGCATAGTTCCAGACACCATGACTGTAACGGTCTTCTCCTTTGGGTATGTCGACGGTCTTGTCCTGTTCCCTGGCATATGGAAAACGGTCGTGTGTGGTGATGCCGCGGGGATCGGTGATGGCACCGTTCACTGCGGCGATGGCGACGGAGGCCGGCGAGGCCAGGTAGATGGATGCATTGGGATTGCCCATGCGTCCTTTGAAATTGCGGTTGGCGCTGGAGATGACAGTATAGCCGTCCGCGGGGATGCCCTGGCCTGTTCCCAGGCAGGGACCGCAGGAGGCCGCCAGCACATTGCCGCCGGCTTCGAGGAAAATCCTGACGAGACCTTCATCCATGGCCTGCAGGTAGATATCGCGTGACGCCGGGATGACGAGCAGCTGCACGCCGGGAAATACCTTATTTCCCTTCAGAACAGCCGCCGCTTCGCGCAGATCCTCGATACGGCCGTTGGTGCAGGTGCCTATCAGGGCTTCCTGAATCTTCGTCCCACTGACTTCGGCTACTGCTTTTACATTGTCGACATGATGAGGGGCCGCAACGACGGGAAAGATATCATCGAGGGCAATGGTGATCTCTTTCTGATAAACGGCATCGGCGTCAGCCCAGACACCTGTCGCATCAGCACCAAGCCATTGCTTGAGCACGTCATCACAGGGGAAGACGGCATTCTTGGCGCCCATCTCCGAGGCCAGGTTGGCCAGTGTCATACGATCTGAAACAGATAATGTCGACACCCCCTCGCCATGGAACTCCACCGACATATAGTCGGCGCCGCTGGAGCCGATCATTCCGATGATCCATAAGGCCAGGTCTTTGGCATAGACACTCCGCCCCAAATGTCCCATCAGGGTGACCTTCAGCGTCGCCGGCACACGGAACCATGTCTCACCCTGCTTCCACAAACCGGCCGTCTCGGTGCGGTCGATGCCGGCGGCGAAGGCATTGAAAGCACCCGCCGTGCATGTGTGACTGTCACTGCCCACGATGATCATACCGGGACGGGCATACAATCCCATGACCTGGTGACAGATACCCTCGCCCACATCGTGGAACTTCGTGACGCCCTGCTCATGTGCCAGATCACGGATGCGCTGGTAGTCGTTGGCAAGCTTGGAGCTGGTGGGAGGCGCATTGTGGTCGAGAATGAAGAAAAGCTGGTCAGGGTCGGCGACATGGCTGCCACCCATCTTCAAAAAGGTCTTCTCGATGCTGGACGTGTTGTCGTGCGACATGACAATGTCGGGCTTCCTGAAAACAATGGCACCGGCAGGAGCACCCAGCACCTTCTCGGCAAATGTTAATCCTGACATAACATGAAGTTTTTGACGTGTTGAAATATAATGTTTTAAATTACCGGTGGTGCAAAAATAGAATAATCCGGGTATTTTGCGGATAAAATGTAGTTAGAAATAGCCGGATTCATATTTGCACCTCTCCCCAAACTTCTTAACCACCTCATCCCCCACCCCCTTCTCCTAAATGAGAAGGGGTGTGATCCTAAGCCCCTTTCCTTTAGGAGAGAGCCTGTCCCTCTGAAAAGCGGGAGGTGGGGTGAGATGCTATCAAATAATTATTAACTTGCGCCATTGAAACTCACTAAACTCCCGTATCATGAAAAAACTGCTTCCCCTGTTGCTGTTACTGGCCTTGGCGGCCTGCCGGCAGGCTCCTGTGCAAATCACCATCCCGATCAACACGGGCTGGAAGTTCGTAACCGGCGACAACCTCGATTACGCCAAACCTGCTTACAATGACTCGTCCTGGAAAACCATCCGGGTGGATGCCATTTGGGAAGACCAGGGCTATGAGCCTTATGACGGCTATGCCTGGTACCGCACGGTGGTGGTGATCCCGTCGGAGATGAAGAAAAAGGCTTACCTGCGCGACAGCGTCGAGTTTTACATGGGCAGGATCAATAATTTTGACCAGACGTTTCTCAACGGTGAGATCATCGGCATTAACGGCCGGAGCGTCCCTGCGGGGACAGTGGCTGATACTTTTTTCATCCACGGTCCCACGGTGTTGTGGGATTACCCGCGGCGTTATGTGCTGGCGGCCGATGACCCGCGTATCCGGTGGGATCATAATAACGTCATCGCCGTCCGTGTCTATGACCAGGGCGGCCAGGGCGGCATGTACACCGGCGACCAGCAGATCAGCATGGTCGATATCAAAGAGTATTTCGTATGTGATCATGAGAAGCATCCTTTCACATTTCGCGACAGCACCGTCAGCAAGACGTTCATGATCAGGAACACCTCCCCTGCCGTCACCCTCGACGGTGACTTCACCGTCACAGCCGTCAATAAGGTGACGGGCCATGAGATCTACCGCATGGAAACGGAGATGGTCATGAAGCCGCTAACGGAGCGGGAGTACACCATTGACCTGCCCGCCATCGATCAGTCGGCGATGGTCACCTACGCCATGGCGTTTGAAGACGCCGGCGAGACGGATGTCTGTCTTGACGAGACACCCTATATCCTGACGCCGCCGGCGGCGGAAGCACCCCGTCTCAACGGCGCACGCATGACGGGCGCCAGACCGGGGCATCCTTTCCTGTTTGCCGTCGCCGCAACAGGCCTGCGCCCCATGACATTCCAGGCCCAGGGCCTGCCCAATGGGCTCACTGTCGACGGTAACACCGGAATCATCAGCGGGATGGTCAGCAAAAAAGGCGATTACCAGGTGACCCTCACTGCCGTCAATGAGCAGGGACAGGACAGCAACACCCTCCTGATAAAGATCGGTGATATGATCGCCCTGACACCCCCCATGGGCTGGAACAGCTGGAACTGCTGGGGTCTGTCCGTCGATGAGACCAAGGTGCTGGCCAGCGCCAGGGCCATGCGGGATAAGGGCCTCATTGAGCACGGCTGGCAGTATATCAATATCGACGATGGCTGGGAAATACCGGGCGATCAGGAGCCTAAGCGTGACCGTGAAGGAAACATCCTGACCAACAGCAAGTTTCCCGATATGAAACGCCTTGGCGACAGCCTTCATGCCATGGGATTGAAATTTGGCATTTACAGCTCACCGGGGCCTCTCACCTGCGGCGGTTACACCGGCAGCTATGGTCATGAGCAGCAGGACGCCCGCTCCTGGGCCTCATGGGGTATCGACTATCTCAAATACGACTGGTGCTCTTATGACCATATAGCAAAAGACACATCCCTGGAAGAGCGTCAGAAGCCCTATCGTGTCATGCGCGCCGCCTTAGACAAGGTCGACAGGGACATCGTTTACAGCCTGTGCCAGTATGGTATGAGCCACGTCTGGACCTGGGGCGCCGTAGTGGGCGGTAATCTGTGGCGTACCACCGGCGACATAACCGACACATGGGAAAGCCTTAAAGGCATCGGCTTCAGCCAGATTGCCGACGCACCCTTCGCCGGTCCCGGCCATTGGAACGACCCCGACATGCTTGTCGTGGGGTGGGTCGGATGGGGCCCCAGCGTCCACCCTACACACCTCACCCCCGACGAGCAGTACACCCACATCAGCCTGTGGTGCCTCCTGTCGGCACCGCTACTGCTGGGTTGCGACCTGCAGCATCTCGACACTTTCACACTTAGCCTGCTCACAAATGACGAGGTGCTGGCAGTGGACCAGGATCCCCTCGGACAACAGGCCGTGCCGTTGGTAATAGACGGTAACATACAGGTGTGGGGCAAAGAGATGAGCGACGGCAGTCTCGCCCTCGGTATTTTTAACCTGGGCGAGACAACGGTAACATACCCGCTCGACCTTTACAAAGTAAGTTCAACAGGCCATGTCAATGTCAGGGACCTGTGGCGCCAGAAAAACCTCGGCGAAATGTTCGACACCTTCCAAAGCAATATACCGGCGCATGGCGTAATATTGGTAAAATTTGTTAAACCGGCTGAATAGTTTGACTGATAAAATACAATATTGTTATATTGTTATATTGCTATATTGTCAGGAATTCTAATACTGGAGACATAATTTGATGCGCATGAAATATTCTTAAAGATAATTTTGAATTTTAAAAAATAAATTGTAATTTTGAATGCCATAGGGTCGCGGACTGCTTTATACGTATAAAATACGTTTGTGCTACGAGCACGTGAAAAATACCTTGCAGCCGCGGCCCATTTTTATTTCCAATCCGTATCCCTTTGATCCCGTTCAATTTATGAATCTCCGGATATTAAATTCGATATCGATAAACCGCAATCACAAAATCAGAACGATACAACACCCTGAGAAAATAACAAGATTATTACGATCCCCGTTTTCACCATCCTTTTACCCATCAGATTCAACTTATATTCCCTGACCGTCGCGGGCGGTAACATCTCCCCTTTGGAATTCCTGAAATACAAAGCATCAAAAGGGCATTGTACGACACATGCGCCACACTGGACGCATGCCTCCGCCCGCGGCATCGTGGCGGCATGGTGAACGGCATCGACCTCAAAGCAATTCTTTGGGCAGACACTCTCGCAGTAGCCTGCACCGCGGCAGCGCTCCGTGTCGAGGAAGATCTGAAGATAACGCTCCTCATGCAGCCCGCTTTTATATACCGGTGTGCTGCCCATCAAATCGATGTTCAGAAGGAGCAGGATGACAAGTGATATCAAACTTACGCCGAGGAATGACAACAAGTTGAAATGACCAAGAGAGACACTCCAGAGGGCAAGGAAAAACACGAAAATCAACCATAAGATGAGGGGCGGAAGGCTGAAATCAAACAAAACCGTGTATTTGCTGACGCATGCCGTTCTTTTCGTCCGTTCAAACCACCCGGAATAAAGCGGGAAAGTGATGAAAACCAACAACGACCAGCCCCAGATGAGAATGTTTAAAGGCAGGAGCCACTGTAATGAGAAAGGAAATACTAAAAGGGATGCTATGATGGAAAAAGGAAAGGCCCACATGAGGGCCATCTCTATCCGCTGTGCCGGCGGGAAACGGACCTCACGCATGACAACCGTTTTCCTGTGATTGGTCTCAACGAACGCCGGAATATCCGGAGCATAGACAGGACCCCATATCGCATTCCAGCCGCTCTTCTCACGGATGGTTTTTCCTTCAATGCCCGTGGCGGCGAGCTGAGGAAGAATGACATCACGGTGGTCGACCAGTGCTTCAATGCCACTTGTCTTTAACACCGCTATGACGCTATGACCGGTGAAATGCCCTCCCGTGGCTCCGCACCACACATTGTAACCCTTGCTGTTAGCGACAAGCAGCCAGGCGTCGAGTCCTTTCAAGGCGTGTTTCACCCTTACAACGGTCAGATGATAGTTGCAGGTCAGAAAGACCGGTGAGCCCCGGCCGGGCCGGCCTATTCTGACCAGACCCGTTTTGCAGGGCACAGGAACCGCCCGCAGTAACGTCTCAATGACGTTGACAACCACGTAAATAAACCATTTCATGCTGCTCCCTCCCCGCGTTTGATGGCTATGAGCTCGATAAAGTTACCCATTTTATTTTTCCTGACGGACTGGACCTGTAATCCGGCTTCCTTCACTTTTTCAGGCAGATCTCTGACGGCATGCGTTCCCGTCGAGGTCAGCAGCCAGGTTATCGCCTGCAGAGGGATCCTTATCATGAGGTTCAGCATGTACCGGAAAAAGCCTAACGGCACGATCTCATCGGTGACCAGCAGAAGACCGCCCTCTTTCAGTATTCTTCGTATGTGCCGCAGTGTAAATGCCAGTTCATCACCGGATAATTCAGAGAAGCCTAAGCCGCTCATGACGGCGTCATAGGTTTGGGATGGCATCCCGCCGAGTTCTGCCACACCCATCTCACGGAATTCAATATATTGTAAAAGATCCATATCACCGGCACGTTGCCGGGCTATCTCCAGCATCCCGGCATTGATGTCAATACCGGTGACGGTCGCTCCTTTCAATGCCGCCCGTAATGTCAACGCCCCTGTGCCGCAGCCGATGTCCAGCACCTTCCGGTCTTTTCCGATTGACGACACCAGCCTGTCGTAGACCCTGTCCACAGCGCCCAGTGACAGGATGCGGATGCCCCGGTCATAACGGCCCGGGGCCGATTCAAGGAACTTCATGAAGACATACAGGCTCATGGGAAAGCGGATGTCATGTTGTTATATTGTTGGGAGGTTGTATTCCGGTTTGAGACAGTATACCGTAAAAAATCGTAAACCGAATATCGTTCAATCGGCCATCATCAGATGGCAAGCATATAGGGCGATGCCATTATCACTCCACGATTATCTTCCTTACCCATTGATTATCGAAGGATTCAACTGTAACGATGTATATTCCCGGTTTCAAGCTTGACAGGTTACATTCGTAAAGGGTCGAATCCGGTTTAACATTTGCAATAATCGTCTTTCCGGTTACATCGTAAACCGTAATACTAACATCTTTTTGCGGTAGCTTTATATAAAAATGACCGTTGTCAGGATTTGGAAATATTTGACATGCTGGGGTGTATATAATATCATGAATTGTCACCCCTAACTGATTTTCATAACATCCCAGATCAATGGTGTCATTGACAATCCTTTGGTTCCCTGCAAGATCCCATTCCGGTAAATTATAAATACTGGTTAATGGAGTACCGGCGTCAATGCATGGTGAAATATCTTGCAGGCGAAAATCCTGAGCCACCGGATCAATGAAATCCGGATCGTACGATATATTTCCCTCTCCCCATAATAAATTAATGTTCTGACCAGTGTAAACGCAGCAGCTGTCATTCATCAGATCGCAATGATCGATTGTAACTTCAAAGGTTTCTCCGCTATAATCGCTCGCAAGATAGATCTTCAGAGGTGTCTGTACGGAATCATCCCAAACAATGGAATTTATCAGTTCGCAATTTGAATAGATACAGTAAATTGATGATCCGTTTATAGCATCATTATCATGAAAAGTATTATTGATTATAAAGGAATTGTACCATTCGGTTTCAATAGCTCCTCCCCCTCTAGACCGGTTTTCGAGAAACAAGGAACTGACAATATGGCTATGATCCCCTGAGATATGAATGGCCCCTCCATATTGTGATGATACGTTATTTATGAACTTGCAGTTTTCTATAACAGAGGAACCGTCGAACACAAAGCAACCTGCACCCATGCTACCTGTATTGCTAATAAAATCGCAATAGGTCAATTTGACATTACTTTCGTTTGCAAGGTAGATTCCACCGCCTTCCGTTGCATGATTGCCAAACAGTACACAGCTGTCAATGAGTATGTTTGAGCCTGAAACATAAATGCCTCCACCTCCAGGTGTATAACCGTTCATTATTTTCAATCCCTTTACATGGGTTCCGCTTCTTCCGAAAATCACCAATCCTCCTTTTTCGTTTTCGGCATCGATCACTGCTTGATGGGGATTTAAGGACACGAGATTAATATAACTCTTTAATCCTATAGGGAAATACTCTCCGGTGAGTGAATTACTGTAAATGCCATCATCCAAAAATAACGTTGGAGGATTACTCGCATTGACGGTGACCTTTCGAACTGCATAGTCAAGGGTCAGCAATGGTTCCTGGATAGTCAGCCCGCTGTTGTCATTGGAACCAGAAGGACTAACGTACAGATCACTCCCTGTCTGTCCTGTCACAAAACCATGTAAAATGTGAAAGTCAAAAGCATTTAAAGGAGTTACCAGGAAATCATCAGGTTGCTTCACTGTAAATGTATCCAAATAAATGGTAACATTTCTTGCAGAGCTGGGTTTTAAAATATCCTGAGCACGGTATGAATGGTTCATATAAATGTTGCATCTGTTTGTTTGAGAGAACGAAATACTTGAACCGATATACAATCCGCCCACAAAATCTCCCCAATTTTGGCGTATGGTAACACCTTCAAGCCATAATCCGGATGAGTTTGTCATGACTCCTCCTCCCACCCCACTCGTATTGTTTTCAATGATCACATTCTTACAAGTAGGTCCTGTCCCGAAGTATGATGTGATTCCTCCACCCATAATATGACTTGAGTTGCCTTTAATAACGGAGTTTTCAATGGTTGCTGAGGATCCATGGATACTTATGCCTCCTGCAATCCATGCCTGATTGTTACGGATTTCACATCCGGTCACAGCAGCCGTGCCCGATTCAATCGAAATTCCTCCTCCAACCTGATTAGCCTCATTGTCAGCAATAACACAGTTCCTGATCTGTGCATCTCCGCTATAGACCAGAATACCACCACCCCATGAAGCCTTATTATGTGTTAAGAGACAATGATCAACCACTATTTTTGTGGAATTATTTATAAAAATAGCCCCTCCCCCGGTTAAAACTGAGCCTCCAGGGGAATAACCCTTTTCAAACTTGCAGTACTTAACCACACATGTATCCTGATCATTATTCGTAATATCATAAAATTTCAAGCCATGCCAGCTTGGAATTTTATCAGGTGTTGTAAAATGTATTGAATCTTCCTCTGTACCAAGAGCCGTTAACCTTCCCCGAACAACAAATTGATAATAACCGTAGAATATAATATCCGTTCCCGGACCGATAATTAATGCAGAATCCGCGTGAACTTCTATATCGCCGGTAATGAAATACGGGGAATGGAATTCATCCCAAAAGCCACTGACATAACCGCCGGAAATGTAAACCTGAGGCAATGCCATAAAATTGATAAAAACAAAGAAAACAGTAAAATATAATTTGAATCTTTTCATGTGTCGATAATGATAGTTGATATAAAATTTATTTGTGAAACTCAAATTTTAAGAACGTAGTGAATTAAAATTTGTAAGTTGAATCCCGCCTGCGGCGGGACCGGAGGCGGAGGGTATAATATCCCGCCCCTTGGGGCGGAAATTGGGTCCAGGGCATGCCCTGGAATACATACCCGTGATATTACAAATTTACTTTGCGTAATGAATCTATAAAAATTTTGTACATAGTGCAATCACTCCAAGATTGGCTTGTGCCACCATAATTAACGATTAAAATCAATAAAATGAAATACGGGTAACATCCCTGTCACACACAAAAATAAAACATTTATATGTGTTTTGCAAGAGGTGATGTTTTTTGTTAAAGTATATCTTAAATGTTGAATAGTTCGTGGATTGCGGCTGCCAATTTCGACAGTAACACCGATGGCATTGGTCGATTGTCGCTTTGATGACGTTCGATCGGACGAGATTCGATTTGACGGTTTTCGATTTTAGAGTCTCGGAGTGCCAAAGGCAGTATCAGCTTTTAAAATTCCAAACAATATAACAATCATTTAACAATTGAACCATTGAACAATCAAACCATTTTGTAACAACCCACCAACACAATCTTTTCGGGTTGCGGCGTTATCCAGTTTTAAAACCGCACCATCTGTTTAACCATTATGACCCCGTTCACCAATAATATGCAGGTATAGATACCGGTGGGCAGGAAAGAGCCGTCCCATTCGATGTCATAATGCCCCGGCGACATCACTTTATTTACCGGCCTGGCCACTTCATTGCCCTGACAATCTAACACTTTCAGGATGACATGACCTTGCTTCTCCAGGCTGAAAGAAAGGGTGGTGAGCGAAGTGAAAGGATTGGGGCGATTCTGTTCCAGTAAGAAAGGATAACCTTCCTGGCCACCCGAAGGTTTGTCATCGACGCCCAGGATGCCTCCTTTGTTGAAAATGGCCAGTCCTGATGGTGTCCCGATCCATTTGTTCTCATACTTATCCAGGGCTACGCTGTAAATGATATCGGAAGGAATAAGGGAATTGGAGGTGTTGTAAACGGTCCATGTGGTCCCGTCATAGCTGACCAACCCCCCTTGCCAGGTCCCCAGCCAAAGGGTATAGCTTTTGTCAATGGCTATAGAGGTGACATCATTGACCGGGAGGCATGAATTGGACGAGTTAAAGACGGTCCAGTCAGTCCCGTCAAACTTTGCCAGACCTCCTCCATTCGTGCCGATCCATTTATTTCCGAGAGTATCGATTTTTACTTCCCAGATGTTATCGGCAGGTAAGCCTGAGCTGCCGGTATGGTAAACTGTCCAGGCGCCATTGTCATAACGGCTGAGCCCTGAGCCTGTGCCGATCCACACCACACTGTCACCTTCGATGTCCAGAGCGGCAACCGATGCATAATAGGTATAATAGCTTGCCGGTAAAATGGTCATGTTGGTCCCGTCATATTTAACTAAGCCGTTGTCGGTGCCTATCCATTTGTTCATCCCCTTATCCGTGACGATAGAGGTCACCCAGTCATCAGGAATAATGGAATTGGATGGCTTATAGACTTCCCAGTTGACGCCATCGAAGATGGCCAGGCCGCCTCCGTTGGTTGTAAAGACCCCATCGGTGCCGATCCAAACTTTGTCAGCTTCATCCAACATAAGACAGCTTACGATGTTCGCCGGCAACCCTGAATTGTTCATCCTGTATGTTGTCCAGTTTGAACCGTCAAATTTGGATAAGCCGTCGTTGGTGCCGATCCATTTCGTGCCGTTATCCTGAAAAGCGATCGTGAAGACAATATTATCAGCCAGGCCCGAATTGTCAACGGTAAAGGTTTTCCACTCGGGAGCCTGTGAAGAAGCACGAAATGCCATGATCGTCATTATACATAACATGATAGAGTGGTAAAAAATCCTGCTTCTTGAACAGCCGGTGTAATGATATTCCATACGACAAAATTTTTTAAGGTTCAGACAGCTAAAATAACAAAAAACAAAGGATAATCATAAAATTCTGCCAATTTAGAATCGATAACATATTTCTTCTCCCGATTGATGATGATCACAGAAATTCATTATTTTTAATGCCAAAATCCCATATGGCAATCAATTTTTTCCCAAGAGTCATTAGATTCTTTGATCTTTTTAAAAAGCAGAATGTGGTGCTTGTCGAAAGCATACATCTGTTGGAAGAACTCTTTACTAATAACTCTTCCGTCAAAGAGTTGTGTAAAAAAATAATCAATAAAGAGATCGAAGGAAACCGGATTTCCAGGGATATCTCCATCTCATTGGCCAAGACTTTCATCACACCAATCGACAGAGAGGATATCCATGATGTCAATATGGCTCAGGAGAAAACGTTGAACGCCATCCGTTCGGTTTCATCGCGTGTAGGATTATATAACTTAAATTCCATGAAGTCCGGAGCCAGAGACCTTATACGGATGCTTAAGGATATGCATGAAGAAATAGCGGTCATGATACGATCGCTTGAAAAGAAAAAGGATATTGAAATAAACATCGAAAAAGTAAAACAGTTAAAAGCGGAAGCCGATCTGTTGTTGCTTGTCTCCATCGGTGAAATCTATGAAAGTCAACCGGTGACTTCATCGGATTTCCTTGAGCTGGTCAAATGGTCGCACATTTACGACCATATTGAGGAAGTGTATGCAAGATCAGAAGTTTTAGCCAACATAGTGGAAGGGATTTCACTGAAATACGCATAATATGGCCTGGCTTCTGGTTTGTATAGTCCTTATTGCTATTGTCTTTGACTATACCAATGGTGTTCATGACAGTGGTAACGCAATAGCACCACTGGTATCGACCAAGGTGATGGATCCCAAGAAGGCTGTGATAATGGCAGCCGTCCTGAATCTTGCCGGTGCTTTTCTCGGCACCGAAGTGGCGACAACCATTGGTAAAGGGATTGTCAACACCGATCTCATCGCTGCCGATCTCAGGTTGATC
>Ga0172365_10001017_pt1 | contig 19844 bp, 14 predicted proteins | sample LakKivSesite48cm_FD_114535 | JGI IMG/M metagenome (GOLD analysis project Ga0172365, IMG submission 114535) | Sediment microbial communities from Lake Kivu, Rwanda - Sediment site 48cm | ecosystem: Environmental > Aquatic > Freshwater > Lake > Sediment | place: Rwanda: Western Province, Lake... | reverse complement strand
GGGCATAGTGGGGTTTGGAGCTATCGGACGGCGGGTGGCGAAGATTGTCAGCGCCTTCGAAGCATCCTCCATACTGGTGTACGACCCGTTTCTAGGCCCTGGTGCAATAAAAAAGGCAGGTGCCCGGCCTGTGGAGTTGGACGAGCTTATGAAAGAATCCGATATCGTAACGCTCCATGCCTCTACTACTCCCGAGGCTATGGGCCTGGTCAGCGCTCAAAGGATAGCGTTGATGAAGCCTACGGCCTATCTTATTAATGCGGCGAATGCCTTTCTCCTGGATAATGAGGCCGTAATCCGGGCCTTACAAGAGAAGCGCATCGCAGGCGCTGCTTTCGATGTCTTTGAGACCTGGCCTGTGCGCTCCGATAGCCCACTCCTGAAAATGGATAATGTCGTCCTGACGCCCCACATCGGAGGGGCTACTGCTGAGACTGTAGTACGTTACTCGACGATGATAGTTGATGATGTAGAAAGATTCCTCAAGGGGGAGCGTCCTCTCAACTTGCTCAATCCTCAGGTCTGGGGGAAAAGTGCCAAATAAATATCTTCTGGCTATAGATGCCGGCTCTTCGGGTTGCCGTGCCCTTATCATCGATATCAAGGGCAATCTGGTTTCCTCGGCCACTCAGGAGTGGTTTTACGATTTAACTCCGCCTGAGGTCGCTCCTATGGGCAAGGAGTTCAGCCCCAGGAAGTTCTGGGGCATAATCTGTCGATTAATCAGGGAGTCCATTAAAAAGGCTGATGTGGCTCCCGTTGATATAATCGCAGTAAGCTCCGCCAGCCAGAGGCAGGGCGTGGTCTTCCTCCATGAGAAAGGCCATGAGCTATATGCGGGTCCTAATACCGACATCAGGGCTATAGTTGAAGGCTTCGCTATAGATGGAGAATTTGGCGACGAGGTCTACCGCATCACCGGCCATAAGCCGTCCCTGCTTTTCGTACCCGCCAGGCTGAAGTGGTTCCAGGCGAATCGCCCCGACATTTATGAAAAAATAGCCACTGCTCTTTCCATCGGCGACTGGATTACATTCAAGCTGTCGGGAGAGCGGGTAGCCGAGGTCTCCTGCGTTGCCGATTTGGGGCTGGTTGATATTCATGAGATAAAATGGTCTGACAAAATGGGCGAAAGACTTCAGTTGCCTAGGGAGGTTTGTCCTGGGATTGTCACCGCTGGAACTCGCATTGGGAGAGTTACATCTGAGGCTGCCGGAAAGACAGGACTGTCTACAGGCACAGTGGTGGTTGCAGGTGGAGCCGATACCCAGTGCGGCTTGCTGGGAATGGGAGTTAAAGATAAAGGCGAGGTGGGAATTATAGGCGGCTGGAGCGGTGCTATTCAGATGGTGACCACCCGGCCTGTCATCGACCCTAAAGGCAGGCTCTGGTCGGGCTGCCACGCTCTGCCGAACAGATGGTATCTGGAGAGCAATGCCCAGGAGTCGGGAGGCGCACATCGCTGGCTCAAGAATTTACTCTTCGATGCTTCAGGCAAGCCGGATAAGGTATATGCTTTGATGGATAGCATGGCGCAGGAGTCGCCAGCCGGCGCCGGAGGGATGCTGGCCTTTATCGGGCCTGCGGTGATGGATATGAGCCGTATGAAGCCGAGCCTGGGCGGTTTCATTTTCTCTGTGACGCCAAGTATTACGGCTGTAGAGAAGAAGCATTTCGTCAGGGCAGCGCTGGAGGATCTGGCCTTCGCTTTTAAAGCTAATTGCGCTCAACTGGAAGAGGTCTCGGAGCAAAAAATAAGAGAAGTTAGTATGGGCGGTGGACTTGCTCAGAGCCGCTGCCTTGTGAAGATACTATCCGACATACTAGCTATGCCTGTGACATGTTTCGAGTCCCCGCAGGTCACTGCCTGGGGAGCGGCCATGTGTGCTGCGGTTGGCTCCGGCGTCTATCCTGACCTGAAAAGGGCTATGGTGGCTATGAAGCCCAAATACAGGGTAGTTGAGCCTGATGCTCAATGCGGGCAGGATTATTCCAGTTATTACGAAAAATGGTGCATCACTGCAAAATGGCTGGAAGATTTGTACGAGAAAATAGGATAAATGTGGTAAGGTTCAGCTTTAACTTGCCCTTAAACGATAGAAGAGCAGCCGCGCTTAATTAGTACCTTGAGATAGGTTCCTGAATTTCTCCCCTAATATTTTCCTCACAGCTATTTCCAGAGGCGTTAGGTTTATTCTTTCCCGAAATTCTTCTTCCGTTTCGTCCTCCCAGGGAAGGGGTATTTCTTCATCGGAGCTTATAAACCCCCCACTCGCTAGTTTGTCCAGGATTTCCCCGGAAGAATTCCCCAGTTTTATCACAAACCTTCTCTTGAGCGGGAAAAGTTCACCCGGGATGATGGTGGGAACGTTGGGCCGGTAAACATCGACCTCTGTTGCTCCTCCCCTCACTTTCTGTTGATTCACTATAAATCCATAGTGAGGTGTAGTATCAGAGAGCCAGAATTTGCAGGGAGTTAAAGCTTTAAAATCCTCATAAGTAATGACCTTCCTGTTGCCTCTTGTGATGAAGGAACCGAAGAAAGGGATTCTGCCGATGGTATTTTCTTTGATAGTCTGCCAGATGTTTTTTTCTCTTCCTTCATAATGGACCTCTATCCTTCCGATAACAGAAATGAAAAACAGAATCAGCAGAAGCCCCGTTCCCCATACCAGATACTTATCGGGCACAAATGTAGCCAACAATTTGTCCCCCAGAGAGTTCACAGCATTCAGAACCTCATAAAATATCCAGATAATTATTAGGATGGGTGCGGCGATGATGAGACCTCTCCACAGCGTCTTCTTGAACTGAACTATTTCTGAGATTTTCCGTGCAAATTTGCGCAAGATGGACATTTGTCTCCTTCTCCCAGGCAAATCTAGTACTATGTTCAGATGCCTCACCGCCCGGACAGTTCTTAGTTATGATATGACATGCAAGTTCCTTCTGGCGGAATTATACAGTTATGCCAGTCAAAAAGAAATCAAGAAAGTAGGGTAAACGGTCAAGAAAATATCAATTAAGCTGTATGCGACGCTCTATCTTTAATATTGACAAAGTCTTGAAAAGGTGTTACATTAAACAGTGTCCTCGGGTGGGCAAACCAGTTAGAGAAGGCCAGATCCGCAAGAGGAAACGAGTAGGAAACCAAAGGGACCGAAGAGCGGAAAAGGTCGAGGAAGCTGGGGAGGTCACCCGAGGTTTTTTTATCTTCAGCGCCTCAGCGACCATGTTTTTTCATTACGGAAAGTTGCTTCATGTTTTCCCTTCCCCTATAATGGCACCGATAATCAACCTGAGCTGTCTCAGGGATGATTATCGCCTGGCCGGCGAAAGGAAGTCGCGATGAGCAAACAAACTCATGGTTTCAATAAAGCCTTGAGTGATATTGCCGAGTCGTTCAACTCAAGCCTTACTGCCAGTGAGAAGCTCCGTATACTGGTGAAGGCCACGGCCCGGGCTCTGGGAGTCAGGGGTTGTTCCATTATGTTGCTGGACGCCCAGAGGAAAAGGCTCGTTCATGCAGCTTCGCATGGCCTCAGCGAACGCTATCTCAGAAAAGGCTTTCTCGAATCGGAGAAAACCCTTTCCGAAGTCTTGGACGGAAAGACAGTAGCCATCCGCGATGTAGCCACTGACCCCAGAATACAGTTTCACGAATTGGCGCAACTCGAGCACATCTCCTCTATCCTGAGCGTTGCTCTGAAGATAAAGGGAGAGGTTGTGGGGACCCTGCGTGTCTACAGCCGCACCAGCCGTGAATTCACCTCGAGGGAGGAGATGTTCCTTACCACTTCAGCCAACCTGGCCGGGGTTGTCCTGGAGTCAGGCCGCTTTGCCGAAATTGAAAAACCTCTGTTAGAGCCGGAAGTCAGCGTGCCTCATCCTGCTTCTCTGGCTTCACAACTGAAGCCAACCACTTTTGCCCATCCCAGTGAGGAGGAGTTCGCTCATCTTCTCGACTTCTACCAGATTGAGTGGCTGTATGAGCCCCGCTCATTCGAGCTGCGGTGGGACGATGGCAAGGGCAGTGAGATGTTCACCCCTGATTTTTATCTCCCCGCCCTCGACCTGTATATCGAGATGACGACTCTGAAACCGGGACTTACCAGGGTGAAGAACCGCAGAGTGCGCCGCATGAGGGAGCTATATCCCGAAGTTCACATCAAGCTTCTGGCGCGTCGGGACTATGACCGCCTGCTTGCGAAGTATGGGCATGGCCCTCTGGCAGGGACGAAGACGAAAGGTGTGGGGCGGGTCTTCTTCAGCGCTGCGCAGATACAGAGAAGGGTGCGGCAGCTTGCCAAAGAGATATCCCGTGATTACGAAGGACGGCACTTGCTGCTGGTTGGTGTGCTGCGGGGTGTATTCTGCTTTATGTCAGACCTTATGCGATACCTAACGGTCCCTGTCGACGTGGATTTCATGGCAATTTCCTACTACGGTGCTGAGAGTAAGCGGGCGGTGCATGTCACCAAAGATGTCGATCTGAGTCTGGAGGGCCGCCATGTGCTGCTGGTAGAGGATATTGTGGATACCGGGATGACGCTGAGCTTTGTCATCAACCATTTGAAGGAACACAATCCTGCGAGCGTGACGGTCTGCACATTGCTCGACAAGAGAGTGCGGCGTCTGGTCGAAGTCCCTTTGACCTACATTGGATTCGAGGTTCCCGATGAGTTCCTGGTAGGTTATGGGCTGGACTATCAGGAGGAATACCGCAATTTGCCTTTCATAGCGCTGGTGAGCGAAGGAAAGCCCGGTAGCGGAACAGACACATAAAAAGTCTCGGGTGACCTCCCCAGCTTCCTCGACCTTTTCCGCCCTCCCGGTCCCTTTGGTTTCCTACTCGTTTCCTCTTGCGGATCTGGCCTTCTCTGTCTGGTTCGCCCACCCGAGACATTGTTAAATATAGCACTTTTTCACCGCTTTGTCAAGTTCACAAGCACAGGAGCTTCCCATACTAAAGTTTATAGAGTTGCTAGTACCATTTATCCCCTTTATTGATGCCCGAAATGACTATTGTACATCTTACTTTATATGTGTTAATGTTGTAGCAACGTTATCAACTAAAGATAAGTAAAGTGAAGATAAGGTAGGCTTTATGGCGAATTATAGGATAGGTATCCTTACCGGTGGAGGGGACTGCGCCGGATTAAATCCTGCTATTAAATGGGTTGTCAAGACTGCCCTGGATGATCGGCTTCAGCGTGAGAGAGGTGTCCAGTATGAAGTGCTGGGGATTCGAGATGGATGGAAGGGGCTGATTTATGCCAATCCTGCAAACCCGGATAGCTTAAAAGAGTACACTGTGCCGCTGGATCAGGAGTTGGTGAGGACCTGGGACAGATATGGCGGCACTATGCTGGGGACCTCGCGGACAAATCCTTATGACCCTAAGAATGACCGCTCGAAGATAGTATTAAGCAATATAGATAAGCTCGATTTGCAGGTCGTGATAGCCATCGGGGGCGAGGATACCCTGGGGGTGGCTAATAAGCTGTCTCGGGAAGGGGTGAATGTCGTAGGCATTCCCAAGACAATTGATAAAGACCTTCCCGGTACGGATTACACGCTGGGATTTGAGACAGCACTCAATGTTATCACAGAGGAAGTCGACCGGCTGAGGACAACCGCCGGTTCACATAAAAGGATATTTGTAGTGGAAACGATGGGAAGGCATGCCGGATGGCTGGCTTTGGAGGGTGGAGAATCCAGCGGAGCATTTATTATCCTGATCCCTGAATACGATTTTTCTATTGATAAGGTTAATGAGCTGGTTCTGGAGGGCAAGAGGAAGGGCAACAGGTATGACATTATCATAGTAGCTGAAGGGGCGAAGCCTGCGGGGGGTACCCAGTTTGTGACCCGAAAAGGCATGGACAGCTTCGGTCATGAGATCCTGGGGGGAATCGGTGAGGCCCTGGCTAACGAAATCCAGGATGCTACCAAGCTGGAGACACGTAGCATTGTGTTGAGCCACCTGCAGCGTGGCGGCTCTCCCTGTGCTTATGATAGAAGAATGGGCAGGTATTTCGGCATCGCCGCCATTGATTTGGTGGTGAAGAAAGATTTCGGGAAGATGGTCAGCTACAGAAACGGAGAGATTACCGCAGTCCCGATTAAAGAGGTTGCCGGAAAGCTGAGATTAGTCGATGTGAAGACCCAGTATGATATTGAAAGGTACAACGGGCGTCGGACAATACTAAGGTAGAAGAAGGGGAGTAATATGCCTAAAGAATCTATTGCGCCTGATAAAATCGATGCCCTGGCCAGGGATGCTGCCCTTGCTGCTGACGCCAAAGTTAAGAACAAGGCGCAGCAGACTATTAGAGAGCTAGCTCCCGGGCAGGGTATCATTCTGTCCAGCATTCAAGGCTTGTACGAAGCGGCAGGCAAGGGACTTTACAGCGGCATAACCGTACCGGCCATAAATATCCGCGGCATTACCTATTATGTTGCGAGAGCAGTATTCAGGGCCGCTTTGAAGAATAAGGTCGGCGCCTTTATCTTCGAGATAGCACGCTCAGAGCAGGGGTATACAGGTCAGAGGCCTGGCGAGTATGCTGCCTGCGTGCTGGCCGCTGCCCTCAGAGAGGGGTTCGAAGGCCCGGTTTTCCTGCAAGGTGACCATTATCAGGTTAACCAAAAAAAATATAGTTCGGAGCCGGAAACTGAGCTGAACGCTATTAGAGAGTTAATCCGTGAGTCGGTGGCTGCCGGTTTTCTGAACATCGACATAGATGCTTCCACCATAGTGGATTTAAGTAAAAAGACCCTCGATGAGCAGCAGGAGAAGAACTGCCAGGTAACTGCTGACATGACGAAGTTCATCCGCAGCATTCAGCCCAAAGGGGTAACAATCTCTGTGGGGGGCGAGATCGGAGAGGTGGGGAAGAGAAACAGCACGGTGGAGGACCTCAGAGCATTTATGTCGGGGTATCTGAAGCGGCTGGGCCCCGGTATAAAAGGGATCTCCAAGATCAGCGTGCAGACCGGAACTACTCACGGCGGGGTGGTTCTGCCTGACGGGTCGATTGCAAACGTAGAAATAGACTTCAAGACCCTGAAAGAGCTTTCCAAGCTGGCACGTGATGAGTATGGCATGTGCGGCGCGGTGCAGCACGGTGCCTCTACCCTTCCCGATGAGGCATTCCATCATTTCCCCCAGGTTGGAGCCGGAGAAGTACATCTGGCTACGGGATTCCAGAATATAATTTATGAAAGCAAGTATTTCCCCGGGGAGCTAATGGATAAAATCAACAAACTTATCTCCGATAAATACGCAAATGAAAGAAAGCAGGGGGAAACGGAAGAGCAATTTCTATATAAGACCCGAAAGAAGGCGTTCGGCGATTTCAAGGCGGAGATGTGGAACCTCCCCGAAAGCAATCTAAGAGGGTTAAGCGATGAGCTCGAAGGTCGCTTTACTCTGCTCTTCCAGAAACTCAATGTAACGGGGACAAAAGATTTAGTCCGGAAGTATGTCAAATAATAGAAAGGTTCGAGCACAGGCAAATCGCCCGGGACGGGAGGGACACTATGTTGAAACAGGCTGCTAGGACAAGGCTGCCCAAGCGCATAGATAGGCTGGATGAGCTTGCTCATAATCTCTGGTGGAGCTGGCATTATCAGGGGCGCGAGCTGTTCAGGGCGCTGGATTACACACTTTGGCTGACCAGCGGGCGTAACCCGGTTAAGCAATTGAGAGACATCAACCCCGATAAGCTGCAGGCTGCTGCCAGCGACCCCGCCTTTTTAGCCGCATATGATTCCGTAATGGCACAATTTGACGCTGCCATGTCTAACGATAATGCCTGGTTTACTGCAAAGTATCCCGACGTGCTGCCGGGCCCTGTCTCTTACTTTTCCATGGAGTTTGCTATCCACAGCTCGATTCCGATATATGCCGGTGGTCTGGGAATCCTTGCCGGCGACATTTGCAAGGAGGCCAGCGATCTGGGTCTGCCGATGGTCGGAGTGGGATTTATGTATCCCCAGGGCTATTTCCATCAGCGTATCTCCGCTGACGGCTGGCAGGAGGAGATATACAGGCAGTTGGATTTTAGCGAAGCGCCTATGGCTCCTATTCTTTCTTCTCAATGGTGCAAATCGCTGGCAGAGGTCCAACTGGATGGCAGGCCTGTATATATTGGCGCCTGGCAAATCCAGGTGGGCCGCACGACCCTCTACTTACTGGATACTAACGTGGAGGAGAATAATCCTCAGGACCGCCAGTTGTCCGCACGACTGTACATAGCCGACCGGGAGCTCCGCATCCAGCAGGAGATAGTTTTAGGGATCGGTGGCGTGCGCATTCTTCGGGCCCTGGGTGTCAAACCGGCCCTCTGGCATGCTAACGAAGGCCATGCAGCTTTTATGATGTTAGAGCGTGTCCGTGAAGAAGTGGAGCAGGGTGCGACATTTGACAAGGCCGTCAAAAAGGTGCGGGCAACCACTGTTTTCACTACTCATACGCCGGTTCCTGCCGGACATGATGTTTTCCCCTCCCAGCTTGTGGAGAAGTACTTTCATAGTTACTGGGGTTCGCTGGGGATCGACCAGGGGAAGTTTCTGGGACTGGGTCAGGGTGATGGCGTAGGTAACGAGGCTTTCAACATGACCATACTCGCCTTATCAACGGCTGATAAGTGCAATGCAGTGAGCCAGCTACACGGTACAGCCTCGAGAAGAATGTGGAATATGCTCTGGCCGGATGTTAAGGAAGAAAAGGTTCCCATATCTTATGTTACCAACGGGGTTCACGTGCCTACCTGGGTTGCCTCGGAGATGGCGCGTCTTTACGAGAAATATCTGGGAAAAGACTGGATGGACAAACACGATGACCCCAAGCTCTGGGAGCTGGTGATGGATATACCCGACGAGGAACTCTGGGGCGTGCGTCAGGCTCTGAAGCGTAAGCTCAAGGGGGCCATGCTCGACTGGGCTCAGCAGCGGTGGACGGAAGCTGAGGTAATGCCGCAGCAGGTGCTGGCGATGGGAGCCCTGCTTCACCCCGAGGTGCTCACTATCGGTTTTGTGCGTCGTTTCGCTGAATACAAGCGTCCGGCGCTTATCTTCCGGGATGTCGAGCGTCTGAAGAGGCTGGTCACGGACCGCTGGCGTCCGATTCAGATAGTATTTGCCGGCAAGTCTCACCCCGCTGATTTTCCCTCCAAGGGCCTGCTGCAGCGGGTGTACTGCCTGGCTACAAACCGTGATTTCCATGGCCGGATAACCTTTATGGAAGACTATGATATGCACATGGCGCGCTATCTGGTGCAGGGTGTGGACGTATGGCTGAACGTGCCGCGGCGTCTCAATGAGGCATGTGGCACCAGCGGCATGAAGGCGTCGCTGAACGGGGTTCCCCATCTCAGCGTGCGGGATGGGTGGTGGTATGAAGGTTACAACGGAGAGAACGGCTGGGCGATTGGCGATGGCCCCGGTACATACAGCCCGGAAGAGGAAGACAGGGCTGATGCCGAGTCGCTGTATCGTCTTTTGGAAGAGAAGATAGTGCCGCTCTATTATGATAGAGACCGCGGTGGCGTGCCCCATGGCTGGGTTAATATTGTCAAAGAGGCTATATGCACAGTTGTGCCCAGGTTCTGTGCCCGGCGGATGATAAAGGATTATACTGAGCAATTATATATACCGGCCGCCGGATTGCATGCACGTCGGCATACTTCGCATTAAAGACTGTTTATCTCGGGTAGCGGAGAGGAGATTAGAGCGGCCGACGGGCAAAATAATTAATGAAAATTTCATATTATTCTCTTGTATCAGACGAAAAAACCTCTGATAATATCTAAAATCAGTCATCCATTAAGGACTGGAGTTGGGTCAAATTTAGGGGGGTAAGAGATGACCACAATCTATCACTTTACAGGCGCTTGGGATGATAAGAATCTTCTGGGCAACAAAGGGGCCAACCTTGTTGCTATGACCAAATTGAGGCTGCCGGTGCCTCCGGGATTTGTAGTATCCGTTGAGACCTATAAAGATTATAAACGCACTGGCAAGCTGCCTGAAGAAGAAATCAAGCAGGCATTGGAGACTCTGGAGAAGCAGACCGGGAAGAAATTGGGGAAAGGCCTGTCTGTATCGGTGCGTTCCTCGGCAGCAGCGTCAATGCCGGGGATGATGGATACGATACTTGACGTGAAGGACCGGGAGGCAATGTTTTCCGCTATAAAGAAGGTCTTCGACTCCTGGGACAATCCCAGGGCAGTCGAGTATCGCCGCCTCAACCACATTCCTGCCGATATGGGCACAGCCGCCATAATTCAATCCATGGTTTTCGGCGATTTGGATGGGAATTCCGGGACGGGCGTGATGTTCACTCGAAATCCCAGCACAGGCGAAAAAGTGCTGTTCGGTGAATATATGACTGAAGCTAAAGGCGAGGACCTGGTATCCGGTCGCAGAACACCGCAGACTATGAGTGCTCTCAAATCGCAAATGCCGGATATGTATGCTCAACTGGAAGAGGTGGCCAGCATACTGGAGAATCACTTCCGCGACATGCAGGATGTGGAATTCACTATCGAGTCGGGCAAGCTATATATCCTCCAGACCAGGTCGGGCAAGCGCGGCGGCCAGGCATCGGTTAAGATCGCAGTTGAGATGGCAAAGGAAGGGTTTATCTCGCGTCAGGAAGCCCTGCTGCGGGTGTCTGCCGAAGATGTGCGGTCCTTCCTGCACAGGCGCATTGAGCACGTGGAGCGGTACAAACCTATCACCGGCGGACTGGGCGCTGCCCCCGGGGCAACCTCGGGGCAGGTGGTATTCAATACCCTGGATGCTGTGGCGGCCATGAAGAGAAACGAGCGGGTGATACTGGTCAGGCCTGAGACAAGCCCTGATGACATACTTGGTGTCTCAGCAGCTATGGGAGTATTGACATCCCGGGGCGGCCTTACTTCTCACGCAGCCATAGTCACCAGAGCCATGGGCAAACCCTGCATCTGCGGGGCTGAAGAGATGAAAATAGACCTTCATGCTGAGAAGTTCGAGGTCAACTCGCACGTTGTCAAAAAGGGAGACATTATCACCATTGATGGCAGCGCGGGTAAAGTCTATCTCGGCGAATTACCCTTAACGGAAGCCGAAGGCAGCCCCGAGCTTGCGGAGCTGCTGACGTGGGCCGACAGCTTCAGAAGGCTGAAGGTGAAGGCTAATGCTGATAACGTGGAAGGCATAATTCTGGCGAGAAAGTTTGGCGCTGAGGGTATCGGCCTTTGCCGCACCGAGCGGCAGTTCACCGGCGAGGAACGGCTCTCCGCTATTAGGGCGTTCATACTGGCGGAGACCAAGGAACAAAGGGCTGAGGCCCTGGTTCTTCTGCACAAGCTTCAGAAAAAAGATTTCATGGCAATGTTCCGGGAGCTTAAGGGAATGCCTATCATAATCCGGCTTCTCGACCTGCCTCTGCATGAGTTCCTTCCCTCGGAAGCGGAGACGACGGACCCGCAGCTTAAGCGAAGAATACGCGAGCTGAGGGAAACAAACCCGATGCTGGGTCACCGTGGTGTCAGAGTGGCCGTTACCTATCCTGAGATTTACCAGATGCAGATTGATGCTATTGCCGACGCTTGCGCCGAGGTCAGATGCGATGTCTCTATCATGGTGCCGCAGGTAGTTACTTCCCAGGAGCTGCTCTGGGTAAAGAAGATGGTTAAAGATAGGGGCGTTAAGTTCGGGGTCATGATGGAGACCGTGCGCGCCTGCATGAGGGCGGGAAGGCTTGCTCAGGTGGCCGATTTCTTCTCCTTCGGCACTAATGACCTGACCCAGGCTGTATATTCTTTCAGCAGGGAGGATGTGGAGAAGAAGTTCCTGTCCATATACCTCGATGCCGGTATCCTTCAGGACAATCCCTTTTTAATCTTGGATGTTAAGGGCGTGGGCAGGCTGATGGAAACCGCTATAACCTGGGCCCGCAGGGAGAAGAGAGAGCTGGATATCGGTGTCTGCGGAGAGCACGGCGGAGAGCCGCGCTCCATCATGTTTTTCCACACGGCCGGCGTTGATTCTGTGAGCTGCAGCCCGTTTAGAATACCCATTGCCAAGCTGGCAGCGGCTCAGGGCGCTATCCTCGATAGTCAGATTGCGGCGGCCAGACTCAAGCTGCGCCCCCTGGGCTAGGGCAAAAGCCTGCTCTCATTGAGGAGTTAGGAACTTATCGCCATTGAAGTGAATCATATGATCTGGCATATCGACCAGCCAGACTTCTGTTTCCCAAGCAATTTCTTTTAGGTGGTTGCTGAACTCGGTAAAGTCGGGAAAAGCGCTGACGAAGATGAGAGGACTCTTGCAATCTCTAAACATCACTTCAAGCTCTCGTACGCGCTTTGGCGTCATAGGCCCGTGAGAGGTTACCACTTCGATAAGGAATAGCCAATTTCTCTTGGTATCGTGCAGAATAACGTCTGGAAGCTTGTCGTGCTCCGTAACGATAACATTAAGCTCAGCAAGGCCCCCAGTATCCAGTTGTAATCCCTTCTTAGCTGTGTCCCCTAAATATAATAATCGTGCTCCGGGTATAAAACGTGGAGCAAACTTCTCTATAACTGCCGCCTGGATTTCATTATGCTTGCCAGGAGACAATTTCAGAATGGTGCCGTCCGGTAGGCGTACTGGGACCATAAGTCTGAAGCGTTTCTTTTGATAAAGCATCAGAAGACTACCTTGTTCGTTTATGAACTGTTGGGCAGACTTTTTCCATTTGTTTGTGCCATATGTTTGGATAGCTGCAAGGGCAGCTCTAGTAAGAGCATAATGGGCGCGAGGGCTGTTTGTAGGCAAAGTTGGCTTAAAGGGGTTGTAGTCCGCAATGCGAGCTTGGACGAACTGATGCAGAACTTGACGCCTGAAGGTTTCCCGAGTGTTTGGTGCGTAGCTTCTACCATATTCCGTTGCTATAAATGTCATAATACCCTTCGTGATGGTTAAACCTTCTCGGCGGGTTTTTCTCCATGGATCTTTAGGCCTGAGACCACATAGGGCTAATAACGTTAAGGCTGATATATCGTTCTGCTGTGCAGGAGGGAGACCTAAGGTTTTTAGGATCTCCTGAGCATCTTCAATCTTGCCCAAGCTTCACTTCCTCCGCCATAGCTACAGGAGTGCTTATATTCAGCATCTCTTCAATCAATGTGTCTATTATTACATCGGGGGTTGAAATAGACAAGACATGATGACCTATATCCACAATCAATTCTAAAGGTGGTAGTGGCATAGCTCTTAACTCGGTCGCGCTTACCTGTGTATTGCCGTTGAAAGTGCGAAAATAAATGTCTAGGAGCCTGCTATTAAGTAATACAGCCAATCCATAAGCTTCGGCTTCGGTCAATGAACCTCTGGGCCGATGAATGTAATTGAGATGATTCTCTAAACCGATCATAGGCGAGCTAAGCGAGTCAGCAAGAAGCGGCGCAGCTGTCAGTCTCCTAAGTTGTTCCTTGGCACTAAAGCGGCGCAGGATAACATAATTATTGTTTCCTACAAGCAGGGGCATTGTCTCAGGAGAGATACTAATATATTGTGGTTTGCCAGAGGCTTTTATTGGCCAAATCACCTTCATGTGTTGAACATTTTGCATCCAGAGTAGAGGCGCATGTGTTCTAGGGACTTGTCCACTTCTTGAGAGAAATGCCGTGTTTCGGAAAGGGACGACCGGCCCTGTGGAGATCTCTAAACCATACTTGTGAAGGCTCCCTAGCCAAGAGTGCACAAGCTTGGTTGTGATATCATCTGTATCTTTTGTTGGAATTCGTAATACTTTATATTTGCTAGACCAATCTAGGACTTCATTCAATGGAACCTCGCGACGCTTGGCATGTGCCAAATCATGGATCCCAGAACTAAACGATATCTTAACAGATTCACATAGCGTTCGCTTTAACCATCCGTCTTCACGCCGTGCGCACAGGATAACATTCTCTTGAAGTACCTCGTCTCTTCTGAAGGTATCGCGACGTGAACCGAAGAGGTGGATTACTTCTGGGCGCACAATAGAGAAAAAGCGCTCTCGGAAAAGACGGAAGTAGGGGCCCGCTGCGTAGCTGCGGGGACTTATAACTATGAATTCTCCTCTGGGCTTGAGCAATGTAGCTGAGACTGCCATAAACAGAGCGTATAAGTTAGGTTGACCATGCACAACTAATGCAGCGGCTTGAGAGCGTGGGTCTGACTTGGGTATCTTGAGATATGGCGGATTGGAAATTATGATGTCAAAAGGCATGAAATCTTGCTTGAGGGTGAATAAACGTGGGGCATGATCCAAAGCTGTGGCGTGCTCCATCACAAAGTCAGTAGCATGTATAGTGAATTGCATCTGGATGCCATGAATTGCTAACCATTGTTTTGTGTATGTAAGGCTAGTTTCCAGATGCTTAGCCAGGATGGTATCCAACTCATAGGCAACCAACTCTAATGTTTCTGGAGGAGTCGGGCTTTTCGCCAACACCTCGCACAGAGCGCAAGCAAGGGTTCCTGAACCTGCGCCGGGGTCAAGAACACGCAGGTGTTTGGATTTGGGCGGTTCATATAGTTTAGCCATGAATATTGCCACGTTAACAGGCGTCAGGTATTGACCTAAACGCTGTTTATGTTCAGGGCAAACGGAAGACATGTATTGTCGTCCCATGTGGTCAGCATAGACCGCAGGGCTCTCACTGAGTTCGGAAGTTACTAGCTGGAAAGGGACGGTAACCATAAAAATGCTAAAACATTAGCGATTTCTATTTTAGCCTAAGTTTCTTGTCTATGCTACCTGTCGTCAGACCCTGGAACAGCGCGGAAAACGCTTTACCCAGTGATTCAAGATGGATGTCGCTGCTTAAGTCGCTGTGAAGCGGCGTAATCGAGATTTTCTTCTTCCCCAGCGCGGAGATGTCTGTTCCCTCTACCTCTTTCCAATCTGGTTTGCCGCGCACAATCCAGTAGTATTTTCTCTTGCCGTCGTGCCCCGCTTTGATATTGTCCATATAGCTTCGTTCGCCGAGCCGGGTTATCTCGATTCCGGCGATTTTATCGAGCGGCAGGTTGGGCAGGTTAATATTGAGCAAAAACTTCTGCGGCATTTCGCCGGAAGCGACCTTTTGAGCGATGAGAGCGCCGAATTTGGCGGCGACATCGAAGCGTACCCTCTTGATAGAGGCGACAGATATAGAAACCGAGGGCAGGCCGTAGAAGTACCCCTGCAGCGCCGCGCTCACCGTTCCCGATATCAGCACATCGTTGCCCAGGTTTGAACCCTCGTTGATGCCGGAGAACACCATGTCTACGCTGTCTTTTAACAGCGTTTTCAGGGCTAAGATAACGGTGTCTGCAGGGGTGCCCTCGACGGCATAAGCCTCGACCCTGGTAGCCTCTGGCGGCACGGGGCTTACTCTCACCGGGTGGTGCAGGGTGACTGCCGTACCTATCCCGCTCTGGTCGCGGTCAGGGGCGACCACGACTACCTCGGCTATTCTCCTGAGTTCTCGAACCAGCGCCCAGAGCCCCCGGGCGGCGATGCCGTCGTCGTTAGTGACCAGGATTCTCAAAATTCATTCTCCTCAAATCTCATTTAGTTTAGCATAAAGCTAACATGGGGACAATTTCCCAGCCTGCGAGAGCGTCCGAAAACAATAGAGGTCGTTTAGAAACACAATTACCATTCCGTGCTTGACACGGAATCTAGGAAAACCCATCTTCAAAATTACGGTGAAGGTATCTGGATACCGACTTTCGTCGGTATGGTAGACTCATTGCTAAACGATTTCACAATAATTAGTTTGCCCAGCCAGAAAGCTTGGCTTATAATTGATAGCTTGAAATCAGGAGAGTGATTAGTTGGATAACATCCCGGAACAGCCGGTCCTTTATATTGTAATTGGCCTGCTCATCATAACCTTAATGGTCCTGCTACTCCCGTTCCGAGTTAAGAAAGTCGGGGAGCATCTGGAGCCGTTTTTCCTGGTTATGGGCATAATTGCCGTGAGCGTCTCCGGGCTCTGGAGTTGGGGACTGGTGAAAGAGGCCCTGAAAGCCCCGGTGATAATACGGTCATTCCCCATAGGTATTTTCCAGGTGGTGCTCGTATTTGGCCTCCTCATACACTACTTCAACAAGCCTTTCCACAACGGCATAGTAAGTCTGGCCGATAAACTCGGCCCCAAAATCTTCCTCTTCCTTTTCATAACCCTGCTGGGTCTCCTCTCCAGCGTTATTTCGGTGATTGTTACGGCTGTCATCCTGGCTGAGGTAGTGGCGGTGCTCCCCTTCTCACGGCGTCACAAAATAAAGACCATTATCGTTACCTGTTTCGCTGCGGGACTGGGCGCTGTCTTGACGCCGGTGGGCGAGCCGTTATCCACCATCCTGGTGAATAAACTGACGGGCCCGCCGTACAATGCCGGATTCCTGTTTCCCGTAGACATCTTCGGAATGTATGTAATCCCCGGCGTCATCGCCCTGGCTATTTTCGGCGTGATATATATCGGCCGCGATATCTCCCTTGAGACTGAGAGAGTAGATTCCACGTATAGCGAGACCTCCAGAGGTGTAATAATGAGGGCGGTTAAGGTCTTTATTTTCGTTGCCGCACTCATATTGCTGGGCGAAGGCATGAAGCCGCTGATAGTGTGGTATTTAGATAAGATTTCACCCTGGGTGCTTTACTGGATTAACACGATTTCCGCTTTTCTCGATAATGCCACTCTGACTGCCGTGGAGATAGGACCGGAGATGACACGATTTCAGATTCTCAGCGCTATCCTGGGGCTGCTCATTGCCGGAGGGATGCTGATACCGGGTAATATACCGAACATAGTGGCGGCGGAGAGGCTGAAGATAAGCATGGGAGAATGGGCCAGGATAGGGGTTCCCCTGGGGGCAGTTATCATGATTATCTATTTTATTGCCTTGATATTTACCCATACCCATGTTTGAGCTATTTAAGCGTAAATAAAAAGAGAGGATGGGGGTGTCTCCCCCATCCTCTCAAAACATAAATAGCCGGCTTGTAACCGGCTATTAGGCCCCCAGCACTATGTTGTCAATGAGCCGGGGCTTTCCGATTTTTACTGCTAGAGAGACCACCGCCGGGCGGTCTATTCTGGTAAGCTCCTCCAGGGTCTCGGTGTCTGCGATGCTGACATAGTCTATTCTGGCTGCACGCGGTTCCTTCTGTATAAGCGAAGTCATCTCTTTGCGGATGCGGTCGGCGTTCGTTTCCCCTTTATTCCGGAGCTTCTGTGCCAGTGTCAACGCTTTGTACAGCACCAGCGCTGATTTCCTCTCCTCCGGGTTGAGATAGACGTTGCGGCTGCTCATCGCCAGCCCATCGGGCTCCCTCACCGTGGGCACAGCGATAACTTCCAGGTTCATATTGAGGTCGGCGACCATCTTCTTTATCACTACCAGTTGCTGGGCGTCCTTCTGGCCGAAATAGGCCCTGGTGGGCTCGACGATGTTGAACAGCTTGGCGACCACTGTAGCCACACCGCGAAAGTGGCCCGGGCGGACAGCGCCCTCCAGCCGTTCGGTGACCTTTTCCACATCTACCCAGGTGCTGCATCTGGAGGGATACATCTCCTCGGCCCCGGGCATGAACACGATGCCGACCCCTTCTTTTTTAAGCATGGCGAGGTCTCGCTTTATATCGCGGGGATATGAGGCGTAATCCTCCTTGGGGCCGAACTGGGTCGGGTTGACGAAGATGCTCACGACCACATTACGGTTTTCAGCACGCGCTACGCGTACCAGCTCCAGGTGCCCGTCATGGAGGTAGCCCATAGTGGGGACGAAGCCTACCGTGCCCCTGAGCCTGCGCCGCGCCTCTTTCATCTCGGCGATGGTATTTATAACTTTCATCGGCGATTTAATGTTTCCGTGAGGGCTTCTTCAGCCCGGCGAGAACGCTCTCGTCCATGGCGTAGCTCTGTTTTGCGGTGGGGAAAGTCCCTGCCTGGACTTCAGCGATATAATCGGCAGTCGCCTTCTTGATGATTTCGAACAGTTTGGCGTATTGCTTAGCGTGTTTGGGCACGAAATCGGTGTACAGGCCCAATATGTCGCTTATCACCTGCACCTGCCCGTCGCAGTATTTCCCTGCGCCGATGCCGATAGTGGGCACGCTGATTGTCTCGGTGATGAGCTTGGACAACGGCTCGGGCACGCACTCCAGTACAATAGCGAAAGCGCCGGCCTCATCGAGTGCGATGGCATCGTTGAGCACGCGGACTGCTGCCTCCGGCGTTTTACCCACGGCCTTGAACCCGCCGAGCTGGTTTATCGATTGAGGGGTGAGCCCGATGTGTCCCATTACGGGTATGCCGTAGGAGACGATTTTTTTCACCGTCTCCGCCATAACCTCGCCGCCTTCGAGCTTGACTGCCTGCGTGCCGCCCTCCTGCATGAAGCGGGCGGCATTGCGCAGGGCATCCTCAACGGATACCTGGTATGTCATGAAGGGCATGTCGCCGACAACAAGCGCCCTGGTTGCGCCTCTGACCACCGCCTTGGTGTGATGAATCATCTCGTCCATAGTCACGGGGATGGTCGAGCTGTATCCCAGTACCACCATTCCCAGACTATCTCCGACAAGTATCAGAGGTATGCCTGCCTCATCGATGAGCTTGGCTGTGGAGTAATCATAGGCGGTGAGCATGGCGATTTTCTCGCCTTTTTGCCTCATCTCCTTGATCTGGGTAATGCTGACTCTCACCGGCTGCTTCCTCCGCGCATCTGCCGCAGGCAGATATGGTTGAATGGCTTAGTTGCCGCTGAAAGCTGAACAGACCTCTTTGTGCTTTTTATCGATGGCGTTCTGGGAGTTGACATAGACCAGCTTGGGGACAATGCTGCGCGCTTCAGCATCGCTAACAGTGCAGTAGGAGATAATGATGACCAGGTCACCTTTGGTAACTATCCTGGCAGCAGCTCCGTTAATGCAGATAACCCCGGAGCCCCGCTCTCCCTCTATGGCATAGGTCACCAGACGGGCTCCGTTATCTACATCCAGTACGTGGACCTGCTCATAGGGCAGGATATCCGCAGCCTCCATGAGGTTTTTGTCTATAGTTATGCTGCCTTCATACGCCAGGTTAGCCTCGGTTACACGAGCGCGGTGGATTTTTCCTTTGAGCATGGTTCGCATGGTATGTCCCTCCTGCACTGGTTAGTTAGAAGTTGACGCATCTCTTCAGCTCTGTTGCTGTCTATCTTGCCTTTGCCTAAAGCTATGGGGATAGTTTGCAGTCCCAGCTCCCGGTAGGCGGAAAGGAGCGCCGGGGCTGATTTCTCCAGGGCCTCCAGGTGCTTCTTTATGGTTCCCAGGTCTCCGCGGGCGATGGGTCCGGTGAGGCAGTTGGGCAGACCGATGTTTTCGATATTGTTGAGAGTGCCGCGCAGCAATGGCAGTAAAGCGCGGGTTGCTTCCGGCGTAGACACGTCGAAGGTCTGCCACAGGTCGGTCGCCATCTGCATCAGGGTTACCAGGTAGTTGCAGGCGACAACTGCTGCTGCATGGTAGAGCACTTTGTCGCCTGCACTAAGTTTTACCCAGTTTCCATTGAGGTCCTGGGCCATATCTTTTAGCGTCTGTAAAAGCTCTCCATCTGCTTCCAGAGCGAATGTAGAGCCGGGAATGTTCTTTATAGCGTGGGCAACATTGGCGAAGGTTTGCAGGGGGTGGAAGGCGCCTACCTGAGCGCCGTCCCTTCTTGCCGGCTCAAGCACATCCAGCGAGTGGGCGCCGCTGCAGTGGACTACGCATTGTCCGGGGTGCCATTTGAGCTCTGAGGCAACATGTCCGATGACATCGTCGGGGGTGGTGATGAAGACAAGCT
>Ga0172365_10001016_pt1 | contig 19848 bp, 16 predicted proteins | sample LakKivSesite48cm_FD_114535 | JGI IMG/M metagenome (GOLD analysis project Ga0172365, IMG submission 114535) | Sediment microbial communities from Lake Kivu, Rwanda - Sediment site 48cm | ecosystem: Environmental > Aquatic > Freshwater > Lake > Sediment | place: Rwanda: Western Province, Lake... | reverse complement strand
TAACCTGCTGCCTTTCGGCCGCTCAAAAATGACATTACCCGTTAACCATCTTGAGCTTCACCAGTATGAACCCGACTGTACCTGCTGGGATCCTTCACTGATCTGGCCCCAGATAAAGCAGATGTCTTTTGAAAGGGCTGTCGTGATGGGTACAGGGATCATCTTTGTGCTTTTCCTTCTCAACGGCACAATCGGCCCCGAAGAATGGAACTGGGAGCGTATCATGTTCCTGCTTGTCACATTGATAGAAGTATTTGTGACTGCTACCGTTCCCGATCATTTTCTGACGAAACACCTCTGGGGGCATGTCATCAGGAAGCATTTCCTGAAAGTGTTTCTCTGGACCTTCGGCGCCCTGCTGGTGATACATACAGGACTGGAATTCTTTTCCATTGATAAATGGATAGGCAACAACCAGTTATTTATCCTGCTTCTTGCGCTGGTGGTGGGAATTATTCCGGAAAGCGGACCACATATAATTTTTATTACATTATATGCACAGGGGATTATTCCTTTCGGGACCCTGCTGGCCAATTCCATCGTGCAGGACGGCCACGGGGCTCTGCCGTTGTTAGCCGAATCCAGGAAAGCATTCATAAAGATGAAACTGATCAACCTGACAGTTGGGCTGGTGGCAGGACTGGCATTTCTTATGTTTACATGATCATCTATAGCTGTCGTGCTTATGCTTTAACCGGAAATGTTAGGCTTGAACCTGAATTATATTTATCTTAGCTATTGCAGTACCACATATTTGAATTTGATTAAACCATTTATTTAATGTACACCTCACACAGGACAATTATTGAACAGGCCTGGGAGAACCGCGACCTGCTGAACAGGGAGGATGTCAGGAAAAGTATCCAGGAAACGATAGAGAACCTGGATAAGGGGACCCTCAGGGTGGCGGAAAAGGACGAATCCGGCTGGATAGTTAACCAGTGGATAAAAGAAGCCATCATCCTGTATTTCCTGATCAGGAACACGGAAATCATCGAGCTGAAGCCTTTCGAGTTTCACGACAAGATCCCTCTCAAAACCGGTTTCAGGGAGCTGGGGGTGCGGGTGGTACCCCATGCCCTGGCAAGGTATGGCTCATACCTGGCCCGTGGAGTCATCCTGATGCCCAGCTATGTGAACATAGGTGCTTATGTCGGTGAAGGAACGATGGTCGATACCTGGGCGACAGTCGGATCCTGTGCACAGATAGGAAGAAACGTTCATCTCAGCGGCGGCGTGGGTATCGGCGGAGTGCTGGAGCCCATACAGGCATCGCCGGTGATCGTTGAGGATAACTGTTTCATAGGATCCCGTTGCATCATCGTGGAAGGGGCAAGGATTGAGCAGGAAGCAGTGCTGGGAGCTAACGTTGTGATCACCGGCTCGACAAAGATCCTTGATGTTACAGGTGCGAAGACTGTCGAATACCGGGGGATTGTGCCCGCCCGGTCGGTCGTTATCCCCGGTACTTATACAAAGGATTTCCCGGCCGGCAAGTACCAGGTACCCTGTGCGCTGATCATCGGCAAAAGGAAAGAATCCACCAACCTTAAAACTTCCCTGAACGAGGCTTTGAGGAATTATGAGGTGAACGTGTAAGATGAATATATGACAGGATCAAAAGGTCATTATCGTACATTAATATTACTCCTTTCCACTGCACTTATGTCAGCCTGTAATACCAGGCATGGCAATATAGTCTTAACATTTGATGACGATAATATTGCAGACTGGTACGGAGCCAGGGATCTGTTTAATGAATATGACATTAAAGCGACCTTCTTTATTACCCGTCCCCACAAACTTGATTCAATACAGATAAGTCAGTTACACGATTTACAGGCTGATGGTCATGAGATCGGGTGTCATACATTGAACCACAAAAATGCAGTTACATACTGCGACACTTCCTCAATACAAAAATATATTGAACATGAGGTTTTACCGGCAAAACAATTATTGGCCCGGTATGGATTTGAAACCAGTTATTTCGCCTATCCCAATGGTCGAAGTACTCCCTCTATTGATACTGCCTTGTTGGAATATTTTCAGATCCTGAGAAAAGCAACCTATAATATTGAAGACACTACTATTGATTGCATTGACAGAATATATTCAAATGGAAGTTCAAGAGTTGTTGATGCTATGGGCATTGATGTCGTCTATAAAATCACTATTGAAAATCTTGAGACAGGAATTAAACGTATTGCCAGATCGGGGGAATCTTTAATCCTTTATGCTCATGAGATAAATGAAAGCGGAGGGAACTATACTATTTCAAAAGAATATCTTGAAGAATTATTCAGGCTTTGCAGGAAATATAAGATAAAATCAATTACCTGTTTTGAATTAGTCTGCGCCTCCCACTAACCCCTTGTTGGTTAAGGATCAATCCTGTCCGCCTACTGGCGGATGAACCCCAAACCAGCAATGGCCACCTGCCGATTCCTTTCAAAGAATTGTGATCTGACTAAAAATTACCTTAGCTGGTTTGGGGTTGAACCCAAAACCAGCAAAGGCCACCACCTGCTGATCCCTTTCAAAATATGGTGATCTGACCGCAAATTCACCGCTTAGGGTGAGTCACATCCCCTTGCAGCTTCTTATTCTGCTTACTACTTAGGTCATAAGGATACTCATATTCGTTATTCTCACCACCCCATTCTCTGTGCTCAGTTCCCATCGGATGGCTCCAATGCCATCCGATGGGTTGCAAACAACTTCTTGCCAGCGCAACTCTCCCCTGGGGGTTGTGAAACACCCACAGTAAGGTATAGCCACGAAACAGTAAGGTTATGACACACCCCCAGCAGAAAGATGATTCCATCTTATTCGAAAAGGATTGTTGATGAAATTTTGATTAAAAACACATCAAAAACTTTAAAAAAATTTGATTTCTAAAAGGCTGATATTCAAATTTTTGCAAAGGTAGTAATCAAATGTTGAAAAAAAGTACCAAAAATGCCGGCTACCTTTTTCGATTTTCCGAATTAAACAGCAGGAATACAGAGAAAATCTGTAATAGATCCGTTATTCCTGATACAGAAAAAATTGTTCTGGACTATAAGTCTGCTTAAAATTCAATGATATCTGTTTCATAGCAAGACTTATTATGGAAATAACAAGCGACTTCATAAGACTATTAACCGGACAGGAAATCAAAGTCCTGAGACTAATAGCTAATGGTCTCACAAATAAGGAAATCTCCAGGATTCTTAATATATCGCATTTAACAGTAAAGACTCACCGGCAAAGGATCCTTCAAAAACTTCACGCACACAATTTTTGCGAAGCCGTAAACAAAGCCTTAAAATTTGGTTTGATATAATATACTCCTTTTGGAGTATTGACAATTGAAGTTTATTGTCCTAACTTATTTTAATTTTTTATTAATATAAATATATAAATATGAGATAAGCAGAAGAAACTTAATTATAGTGTTCAAAACATACCAGGTATGTTGTGCACAGGGAGTTTAAAAATCTTTCTATAAGCAAAATAAAAACCTCACCTTTTAAATAAATCATTATGGGGAATGATTTAAGGTGAGGTAGTAAAATCAAGTTTTACCATACTAAGTAACTGAAAATGAAAAAATATATTGCATTATTACTAAGCATTATTTTAATAACTATCCTAAGTTGTGAAAAAGAAATCACTGATAACGATATGAATTTAAATCCTGATCCGTTATTAACTTCAGGAGATATTCAAGTTGTTAACGGAATATTAGTTTTCAAGAATGATTTCGTTTTAAATGAGACTCTTAATAAAATTGCCGCGATGTCGATTGATGAATATAATGAATGGATAGGCCATTATGGATTCTTGTCCCTTCAGTCAATTTATCATGAGATTATAAATGAAGAGGATAAACTTGATAATCAGTTCGAAACAACTCTTGTATTATCGACTGCTCCTCAAGAAGTTCAGCATTCATACCTATACATGAAATATCTGAGTATGGGTTTAATTCGCGAAATAATTGATAAACAGGATAATTCAAAGTATTATGAATTGAATATATCATTCCCCTGGTTGTCTTCGATCCTAAATATTGATGGAATTTTCATGGTTGGAAAATCTATTTATCAATGTGCACCGGATCTTATTAAAATTTGGGAAAATGGGAATGTAAACTCTCTTGAATTATTGAAAAAGGTGACCCAGGAAACTAATGATATCAAATTTGTTATAAAAGAAAAAACACAATCAGAAAAGAGCACTTTTAGTCCAAATCCAGTAACAAGTGGATGGGTCTATAAAGAAGGTATCCGCAGAATACGGATAGATGTATATTTTGAAACTTGGCAATATCTGGGTGATGGTACAGTTTGGAAATATGAGCATTATTACAATGTAAAAAGTCAGAAAAAGAATTTTTGGGGTAATTGGAAGTATAACTGGACTGATATGTCAATAAAAGGGAGTTGGGATGGTGATTTTGATTATTCTGATCCTTCTAATCCTCTGTGGATCAGACAGTATTATTTCTCAGCAGTATACCCTTCAAATTACCCTTTATATTATCATATTTATGCTTCTGATTTATATTCAAGTCATGATATTTTTGATGGGTCTGTTGAACCATATCCAACTACATGGTCATTATCTTATTATATTGGAGGACAATATGTAAAAATATGGGATGTTTCATTATATAATTTAAATTGGGAAGCGATTGGACATGTCGATGCTGTCGCAACAATTCCATAATACAGATTATGTTTAAATTCTTAAATAACATGAGACCGGAAGTCGTTATCTTCCGGTTTCTTTTACTTATATATATTATCTGTCATATCTCCTGTGCGAAAGAAATACCTTTTATACAAGATGAAATCAGTGATAAATTTGTTCTGAATTGCTTGTTCAGTCCCGAAAATGGATTGACTATCTATCTTGATAGGACAAATCCTATTTTATCAGTCCCATCAATTAATTCATTTAATACAGAAACAAGACTTTATGAGAATGGTATTTGCATAGATAGTATTATAAGTGAAGATAGTACAATAGCAACAAATATCAATGTACAACCAAACAAGAAATATAAAATCGAAATTGCTTTTAAGGACGAAAAAATAACGCTTTCTGCCGAAGATTCTGTACCAGGAAAAGTCTTGATTTCTGATGCTTTTTATGAATACCCTGTATATGAGGATGAGTACGGTACGCGGTTTGGGCGCTTAAATTTTCATTTCCGGGATGAAATTGGTTTTACTAATTATTATGAAATATCATTTAAAAATGCGGAAAGGTACATTAATACATTTAATGTTAATAGTCCGGTAGTTTCAGTGAATACTGAAAAAGACCCGATATATTTTCCTGTTCTGTTATTTACTGATGATAAATTTAATGACTCTGAAATCTATTTTGAAGTTTTTATAGAAAGTCAGGCAAATCCAACCGTTGTTCTCCGGAATGTCAGCTTTAATTATTATATGTATAAATCATTACTGTATCCACACATGTTCAATCAAAACATTGACAGGGAAAACGTTTATCAACTGTTCAAAGGGGATCCATTTGATTTATACTGTAACATTGACAATGGTTTAGGAGTATTTGCCGCTTTTTCTGAGAGTCGTTTTCAATCCCGGTCACTGAATCATTAAATAACCTGAGATGAAAAAACTACTTTTGGTTTTTTCCATAGGAGCATACATAATCTCAATGATTGACCAAAGGACCGTTTTCAGTCAAAGCTATAGAATTTGCGGTATTGTTAAAGATAGCATTTCACATGAAGTTTTAATTGGTGCCACTGTATTCTTAAATTCTTCAAATGGTTGCATTACAGATGAAAATGGTTATTTCTGTTTACAATATAACTCTGCAACGGATAAATATTTAAAAATCAGATTTGTTGGTTTTAAAGAAAAAACTCTTCTCCTTTCCCAAAGATATGATACACTACTTTCTGTATTCCTGATGCCAGGTATAGACCTGAATGAAATCATGATAACAGGCCAATTTAAATCTGTGAGAGACCTGGGAACTGATCAAATGTCTGTCAGTTATATCCAAACAGTTCCAAATTTAACTGGAGATCCGGATATTATGAAAACATTTCAGCTTCTGCCAGGTATTAAAATGGGAGATGAAGGATCATCTGGTATGTATGTCAGAGGAGGTACTCCTGATCAAAACCTTTACCTGCTTGATGATATACCTCTGTACTATATTAATCATTTAGGAGGTTTCGTTTCTGTTTTTGATGTTTCTTCTATTAATGATGTCAGGTTATATAAATCGGATATCCCTGCACGATATGGAGGACGATTATCCTCTGTAATAGATATCAGGCTAAAAGATGGAAACCAATCCATTCACAATCATGAAATATCAGTTGGAACGCTGGTATCAAGACTTTTCTCTGAGGGAAAATTATTTAATGAAAAAACAAGTTATATTTTTTCAATTCGAAGAAGTAATTTGGATTTATTCATGAGACCTTTAACCTATCTAAGGTCTGGAGGTAGACAAATATATGCTTATGTTTTTTATGATCTTACGGGGAAAGTTGTATTTCATTTAAATAATAAAAATAAAATCTCTATACTTTTTTATAGAGGAAATGATAGAATATCCTTAAAGGAACGATACCATTCTGGAATTAATAATCTGTCAGATTATCAATCATATGATAAAATAATCTGGGGTAATCAGACAGGATCAGTTAAGTGGAATTATTTTTTTAAGAATAAGCTGCTTATGGAGTCACAATTGTACCTTTCAGACTTTAGGTATATGCTTACGGATGAAATTAAGGTTAACTCAGAAGAGTCCCGATCAGAATTTTTTGGCGAATTATCTTCTGGTATCAGAGATATTTCATTGCATAATGGACTCAAATATATTTGTAAGCATTACAATTTACAAACAGGATTAAGTATTGCTTCCCTTGAATTTTCACCTGTTTCGAAAATTTTCAGACAGAAATCATCAAATTCATCAGATAATATAAGCTTTTCTGAAAATATCTTTCAACCTGAGTTTACCGGGTACATTGATAATGAAATAATTCTGGATAAAATCAGTTTGGCTGCTGGCTTTCATGCAATGGTCTGGCCCGGAATTTCAGGCTTTAAAATTGATCCAAGATTGGCATTAGGGATTCGCCTGTCGGATAATTCCAGACTGAAATATTCTTATAGTCTGACTCACCAATTTTTACATTTACTCACAACCAATGGAGCTGGTATCCCATCTGACATTTGGGTACCAAGCACTTCAGTAATAGAACCTGAAAGATCAAAGCATTTCTCAGTTGGAATTTTTCAAGAAATCAAATATTTCGAATTTTCAATTGAAGCTTATTATAAAAAAATGAATGGATTAATAATGTACAAACCGGGATCAAATTTAATAAGTGTTAATGATTGGCAGGAATCGGTCACTACAGAAGGTTCAGGTTTTTCAAAAGGGGTCGAGTTGCTGATTAAAAAAACACAGGGTAAAACTACAGGTTGGATCGGATATTCGTTGAGCAAAAATGAAAGGCAGTTCAGGGGTATTAATAATGATGAAAAATTTCCATTCAAATATGATCAGCGACATGAAATTAACTTGTCTTTAAGTCGCAATTTTAAGAACGGACTTGAGCTTTCAACATCGTGGATCTTTTCATCCGGTAATGCTTTAACTATTGCCACGAAGACCTACCCTGCCATTGATGTTGATTATTTTTCCGAAAATGAAAAAAGGAGTGAGCCATTTTTTCATGAAGCCAACTATTACAACGGAATCAATAATTATAGAACTAAATCATATCATAGACTGGATATTGGTTTAAGATATAAAAAGGAGAGAAAACAATATACTCAGATTTATTATATAGGCTTTTATAATCTCTATAACAGGAAAAATCCTTATTACTATTTTTTTACTACAAACAACAATCAGAAAAAATTTTATCAATTTACTCTTTTCCCAATTTTGCCATCTTTAAGCTATACTTTGAAGTTTTAAAAGGAAATATATTTTTGGAGGATTAGATCTTCATTGGTTCGCTATAAACTTATAAAATAAAGAACACTTTTATCCGGTTAAGAATATCAAAATTCAGGCTTTGCAGGAAATATAAGATAAAATCAATTACCTGTTCTGAATTAGTCTGCGCCTCCGACTAACCCTTTGCTGGGGCTATGTCACATGCCCCATTGCTGGTTTGGGGTTGAACCCCAAACCAGCTAAGGGAACCTGCCGATTCTTTTCAAAATATTGTAATCCAACCTAAAATTCATCGCCGGGGTTGTGTCACATCCCCTTGCAGCTTCTTATTCTGTTTACTACTCAGGTCATAAGGATACATATTCTCGTTATTCTCACCACTCCATTCTCTGTGCTCAGTTCCCATCGGATGGCTCCAAAGCCATCCGATGGGTTGCAGAAAAAGAATTGTTGATGAATTTTTGATTAAAAACTAATCAACAGCATGAAAAAATTTTAATTTTTTAAACACTGATAATCAGCATGTTGAAAAATAAATAATCAAATGTTGAAAAAAAGTGCCAAAAATGCCGGCTACCTTTTTCGATTTTCCGAACTAAACATTGGAAAATAGGAATAAAACTTATTGTAAAGCGGATATTTCAAATACAATAAGAATGATTAAGATCTTAAGATTGCGCCTTAACGACTTCAATTATATCTGTTAAAATGGAACGATATAAGGAAATAACAAAGGACACTTTCGAGCCATTAACCGGGCAGGAAATCAAGATCCTGAAATTAATACCTGAAGGACACACAAATAAAGATATTTCCGGTATTCTTAATATTTCTCAACTAACTGTAAAGACTCACCGGCAAAGGATCCTTCAAAAACTTCACGCACACAATTTTTGCGAAGTCATAGGTAAAGCTTCAAAATACGGTTTGATATAATATACTCCTTTGGGAGTATTGACAAAAAATGAAAAGTGGCATATCTTTATAATATTCATAACTTTTTGATCTGATAATTCTTTAAAACAGAACTTTATAAAACTTGTCATAAATGGAAGCACTAATTTACAATAAGTCTATTCTGTTATTATTTGGATTTATGATTTGTTTTTCTTGCGATAATTCTGAAGTAGAGAATCTTGGACCCGGAATTTCTATTTATAAGACAAAGGGAGATTATTTTAACCTTACCGATATTGGAATGAAAGGCGACAATATTTACTGGATATCAAGTTATCGGATAGATTTTGGAAAACCTACATGTAAACTATTGGTTGTTGATAATGATACGATTTATAGGTATCGCCAGAGATTGCAGGATGGATTTGTATTGGATGCCGAGGCGGACGAGCGTTATGATGTTTTTCTTTCATTGAGCTACAAGGAATATTTAAAAAAAGAACAAACTCTAAACACAAATAGTTTACCGGATGATACACTCAAAAAGTATATTCTTGATAAAGATCCCTATACTATATTTTATAGGAACAAAACAGAAGTTAAAAGATTCAATATTTCAGACTCGTTGGAGATAATGGAAATTATAAGTACTGGTCAGATAGATGAATATTTTGAAAGAAAAAAATAAAAAGTCATGAAAAACTGGCTCCTCTATTCTTTTGGATTACCAACTTAAATCATATACTTAATTACAGGTATTTTATTGCTGACTTTCTAATACCCCGATTTACAGTCACTAAATATCCTATTGTCTGGTTAGTTCAAAATTATAGTTTAACTTTATCTGGTAAATTACATAACCGAATACAGAATCTTCCCGGATCATTTAAGACTAACCTATGCGCATCGGATTCGACGCCAAAAGAGCGTTTTTCAATTTCAGCGGGCTGGGTAACTACAGCAGGAGCATCATCAGCCTCCTCAGCGAACATTACCCCGATAACAGCTACTACCTGTACATTCCGAAAAGACTGAGCCAGGAAGCCATGCAGCTAAACCCGAACCAGTACCCCTGCTTCCCCGGCAGCAGCTTCAGCCGGATCCTCCATCCCCTATGGCGGTCCTGGCTGGTATCTTCACAACTGGACAAGGACAGGCTGGACATCTACCATGGCCTGAGCAGTGAACTTCCCAGGGGACTTGACCACCAGGGACTAAAAAAAATTGTAACCATCCATGACCTGATCTTCATGCGTGAACCGCACCTGTACCCCTTCATCGACAGAAGGATCTACATCGCCAAGACCAGGTATTGCTGTGAGAAGGCAGACCGGATCATCGCCATCAGCAACCAGACAAAAATCGATCTTGTTGAATACCTGCATGTGCCTGAAGAAAAGATTGATGTGGTGTACCAGACCTGCAACCCCATATTCACCAGGAAGCTGGAAAAGAAAGAAATCAAGAAAGTCCTGGCAAGATATAATCTTCCATCTGAGTTTATCCTGTACGTGGGTACTATTGAAGAAAGGAAAAACCTTCTCTCCCTGGTACATGCCATGGAGACCGGGTCGATAGATATTCCCCTGGTGGCCGTGGGACGGCATACACCATATGCAGCTAAAGTGAAACATTATATTGCCAGTAAAAACATCAGTAATATCATTTTTATTGAGAACCTGTCCACCATTGAACTGCCGGCATTGTACCAGAAGGCACAGCTGTTCGTTTACCCTTCCACCTTTGAAGGATTCGGTCTGCCTATCCTCGAAGCCCTGTATTCACGCACGCCGGTGATCACCGGTTACGGGGAGGTATTCAGGGAAGCGGGAGGCAATCATACCATCTGTATCCATCCCTCCAGGATTGATGAACTGTCTGCAGCCATTCACCATGTACTCTCCGATTCCCAGTTAAGAGAAAAGATGATTAAAAAAGGATATAAGCACGTGCTCAGCTTCACCCCGGATGCTGTAGCCAAGAATATCATGAAGGTATATAAGAAAGCATTGAAAGGATAAAAACCAACATCGCATTTATATGCATGATGATAACCGGCTATCCCTCAACGAACAGGTAAACCTGAAAACCAGATAATTATGGAATTCGAACTCCTGTCGGCATACCTGACCCTTAAAACCGGTGGTACCATTCTCTATCCTACCGACACCATCTGGGGCATAGGATGTGATGCCACTGACGAGCAGGCAATAGAAAAGATCTACCATATAAAGAGCCGCACAGATAAAAAGAACATGCTGGTGCTGGTTGATGATAAAGACAGGTTAGCCGGATATGTTACCAGTGTTCCGGAAATTGCCTGGCAGCTGATGGAAGAAGCTGACCGTCCGCTGACACTGATCTATCCTGATGCGAGGAACCTTCCTGCGAACCTGCTCGGTGAGGACGGCAGCATCGGCATCAGGATCACCGTTGATCCTTTTTGCCAGAACCTGATCGCGAGGCTCGGCCATCCCATTGTCTCCACCTCGGCTAATAAAAGCTCCGGCCCCACACCTGCTGTTTTCCAAGATATTCCAGGAGAGATCATCGGGGCCGTTGATTATGTGGTACGCTGGCGGCAGGAAGAAAATGTCCCCCTTCAACCCAGCCGTATTATCCGGTTGCAACAGGACGGGACATGTACGGTTATCAGGGAATGAGGCACTACCCATGATGCGCTCTTCATCCGGAATTCTCTCCAATGAAAAATTCCTTTTAAAACCTTCCATAATTAAAAGATTTCTATATCTTTGCAGCTCTAAAAATCAAACAGTAGTTAAACAAGCTGAGCGGATAAAGGGATCAGAAGGACAGGTATTATTTGCAATCCGGTCCACATATCCTGAAACCGCCGCGCAAAAGGACAAACAAAAAAGATTATGCCAGCTAGACTAAGATTAGCAAGAAGAGGGAGGAGAGGGTTTGCATACTACCATATTGTAGTGGCAGACAGACGGGCGCCACGTGATGGCAAGTTCATTGAAAAGGTCGGCATTTATAATCCCAACACCAATCCTGCGACCATTGAACTGGAATTTGACAAAGTGCTCGATTGGCTTCACAAAGGTGCCCAGCCTACCGAAACAGTAAGAGCCATACTTTCTTATAAAGGTGTGCTCTACAAAAAACACCTGCTTCAGGGTGTTAAAAAAGGTGCTTTCGACGAAGAAGAAGCCGAGAGAAGGTTCCAGGCATGGCTTAAGGAGAAAGAAGCAAAGATACAGGCAAAGAGAGACAGGATCTCCGATGAGAAGAAGGAGGACCTGACGAAACGCCTTAAAGCAGAGACAAAAGTTCGGGAGACAAAGGCTGAGGAGCTTGCCAAAAAAGCAGCTGCCCTGGCTGAGAAGATCAGGAAAGCCGGCAAAGGTGAAGAAGCTGCAGCAGAAGAGGTACCGGAATCTGAAGCCATGGTTACAGAGACAGCCGTAAGTGCAGAAGAAACGTCCCCGCAGGTACAGGACCCGGGAACACAGCTGGAAGAGGAGCCTGCAGCTGCCACTGCAGATGAAGAACAAGCTGAAAAACCTGGCACCAAAGCTGACGAGCCCAAAGATGCTTCTGATGCGGAAGAGACAACCACCACAGAAACTGCCGGTAATTAAAAGGCATCCCTGGTAGCAAAGTTGTCCATCTGTCAGGAATAACTAGAAATAAACCTGCGTGCCATGAGCAAGGAAAAATACCTGTTCCTTGGCTCGATAAAAAAAACTTACGGGGTAACCGGTGCGCTTATCATACAAACAACCGGCCGTGATTTTCGTTTTAAAAAAACCTGGGAAGCAGTATTCATTAAAATAGACGGGATACTGGTTCCCTTTTTTATTGAATCCCGGGAACAGGCTGATTCATCAACCTTCATAATAAAGATCGACCAGTTCAATGATAAAGACACTGCCTCAAGATATATCCACCTGGAAACCTACATCCTGCAAAAAGATCTGCTGAGCTGTCAGGAGGCGTTTGATGGTGCATTCGTCGAAGGTTTTACCATCAGGGATATTAAAACCGGCGAGACTGGTATTATTAAACAATACTTGTTTATTAAAAACAACCCCTTGTTCCTTGTTTCGGTCAGGCAAAAAGAATTTTATATTCCCGCCAATCCTGCAATCATCACCAGGATGGATAATAAAAACAAGATTGTTTTTATCACGCTCCCAGAAGGGCTTGCAGATAGCCAGAAATCGTGAGTCGTGAGTAGAAAGAACGGTTATGTGTTTGCGTGTGGCGTGTTGGCGTGTTACGGGTTGAAGAGATAAAGCGAATAAGGGAATAAGTGGATGAGTGGGGTAAAACCTTGGCCCGAGATGCAACGCTGAGAATTTTTTTGCGTCTTTAAATTAAAATCCAAAAAATTCACCTTATGAAGAATACATTATTGTCCTTATTAGTCCTGGCATTCCTGCTTGCCTCATCAGATTCCTATTCCCAGAAGAAAGAAGAAAGGAATGTTCCGGAGTTCAAAGAGATTTCGCTTGGTATTTCCGGCGATCTGTATTTCACCCAGGGCAGCCCCCAGAAGGTGGTCGTCGAAGCTGATGAGTCGGTACTTAATAAACTTCTGACCGAAGTCAGGGATGGTGTACTGAAAATCAAATTTGAGAACTGGGGTATGTCTCTCAATAAACCGGTAACCATCTGGGTGACGGCACCGGAAGTGAATGGCCTGTATATCTCAGGGTCAGGGAAAATAATTGCTGAAGGAAAGGTCAGCACACCTGATATCAGTTTGAAGATCAGCGGCTCAGGCAAGCTTACCCTTAATGATCTGACTGCCTCTACCTCTGAGGTTGCTATATCGGGATCAGGAGATATGTATCTTACAGGTTCCGGAGATAAGATGGAGATAGCTATCAGCGGATCGGGCAACATTTTTGGTGATAAGTTTTCCGTTACGGGCTGTGAAATAGCCATCAGCGGATCCGGCGGCTGCAGGATTGATGCTACAGGCAAGCTGGAAGCACAGGTCTCCGGCAGCGGTGACATATGTTATTATTCTTCCCCACAAATCGATGCCAACGTATCAGGCTCTGGGAAGGTCAGGAAATGTGAGCGTTAAAAACTTCTTAACCTAATATTACCAATGAGATTATTCATAAGTCTGTACGCCGCGTCCGCGGCATACAGACTTATGAATGACTTAAACCCAAAACATCAGGAAGTCTATCTGACACTTTTGAAACAGCCCCTTTCATCTATTTTTCCATAATTTATTAACACATCCTCTTTCAGCCTGCCATTTTCTTAATTTTGAAGAAGGGGAAAAAAGGTCATGGCAGGCTTCACACATTTACATGTACATACACAATATTCCATTCTTGACGGGGCATCGAGCATACCTTTGCTGATCGAAAAAGCCAGGAATGACGGGATGACTGCCGTGGCTATCACCGATCACGGAAATCTGTTCGGCAGCAAAGAGTTCCATAACGAGGCAAAGATACAGGGTATCAAACCGATCCTTGGTTGCGAGGTGTATGTGGCAAAAAACAGCAGGTTCGATCATTCCGTCAAAGATGACCGGTCGGGTTATCATCTGATCCTCCTGGCGAAAAATGAAACCGGATACAGGAATCTTATCAAACTTGTCTCACTGGCCTGGCTTGAAGGACATTACTACAAACCCAGGATTGACAAAGAGCTCCTTACGAAATACCATGAAGGACTGATCGTGACCACTGCATGCCTGGGAGGAGAGATACCCTCTCTTATACTCAACGGGCCCGGGGAACAGCTTGATGAAGCGATCAAATATTACCACACCCTCTTCAGGGATGATTTTTATTTGGAGCTCCAGAGGCATCCCACCGGTGATCCTGTGATGGACAGCGACACCCTTGCCAAGCAGAAGATCGTCAACGCCAGAATGCTTGATCTCTCAAAAAAATACAGGATTAAAGTCATTGCCACCAATGATGTCCATTTTATTGAGGCTGAGGATGCAGATGCACATGACAGGCTGATATGCCTCAACACAGGCAAGGACCTGGATGACCTTACCCGCCTGCGTTATACCAAACAGGAGTGGTTCAAGACCAGGGCAGAAATGAGTGAACTATTCTCCGATGTTTCTGAAGCTCTTGAAAATACTTCAGAGATCGTTGACAAGGTAGAGGTTTTTGAGCTCAACCATGATCCCATCATGCCTGATTTTCCCATCCCTGAAGGCTTCGCCGATGCAGATGATTACCTGAGATACCTGACCTACCAGGGCGCCAAAGAACGTTACCCGGAGCATACTGATGATCTTAAAACGCGCATAGATCATGAGCTGAGTGTCATCAGGGAGATGGGATTCCCGGGATATTTCCTGATCGTCCAGGACTTCCTCAGGGCTGCCAGGGAAATGGGTGTATCCGTCGGTCCCGGCAGGGGCAGCGCCGCAGGATCAGTCGTGGCTTACTGTACAAGGATAACCGATATCGATCCGATAAAATATAACCTCCTGTTTGAACGGTTCCTGAATACCGACAGGATCTCCCTTCCCGATATTGATATAGACTTTGATGAGGATGGCCGTGACCAGGTCCTTGATTATGTTGTCAGGAAATATGGCAGCTCCAGGGTGGCCCATATCATCACCTTCGGCACCATGGCTGCAAAAATGGCTATCAGGGATGTGGCAAGGATAGAAAAACTGCCTCTCGCCGAAGCAGACAGGATAGCAAAAATGATCCCGGAAAGGCCGGGCATCTCACTCCGTAAAGCTTATCTCGAAGTACCGGAGCTGGAAGAGCTGAAAAGAACAGGCAATGAACAGGTAAAGAACACCCTCAAGTTCGCAGAGATCCTTGAGGGCTCGGTCAGGCATACCGGCCTGCACGCCTGCGGGATCATCATCGGAAGAGATGATCTTATCGAGCACATCCCTTTATGCCGGTCAAAAGATACCGAACTGCTGGTCACTCAGCTTGACGGCGATCACGTGGAATCGGTGGGTATGCTGAAAATGGACTTCCTCGGGCTTAAAACCCTGTCAATCATTAAGGATACGGTCGAGCTGGTCAATGAAACAAGGGGCATAATGATTGATATCAATAATATCCCCCTTGACGACACTAAGACTTACCAGCTTTACAGTCAGGGTGCCACAACGGGCCTGTTCCAGTTTGAATCCCCGGGAATGAAAAGGTTCCTTCGTGCCCTCAAGCCAAACCGTTTTGAGGATCTGATAGCTATGAATGCGTTGTTCCGGCCAGGGCCGATGGTACATATTGAAAGGTACATCAACAGGAAGCACGGGAGGGAAAAGATCAACTATGAACTGCCTGTGATGGAGGAATACCTTAAAGACACCTATGGCATCACTGTTTACCAGGAGCAGGTCATGCTGCTGTCACAGGCAATGGCTGGTTTTTCAGGTGCACAGGCCGACTCACTCCGCAAAGCCATGGGTAAGAAAAAACGAAAGATGATGGATGAGCTGAAGGAAAAATTCCTTGTCGGCTGTCATGATAACGACATCAGACCATCAGTCGCACAAAAGGTCTGGGCCGACTGGGAAGCCTTCGCACAATATGCTTTCAACAAGTCCCATTCGACCTGTTATGCTTATGTGTCCTACCAGACAGCTTACCTTAAAGCCAACTATCCGGCTGAGTTTATGGCTTCTGTCCTGAGCAGGAATGTCAGCGATATAAAAAAAATCACCCAATTCATGAACGAGTGCCGGAGGATGGGACTGACGGTACTAGGCCCTGACATTAATGAGAGCAGGATAAAATTCGCGGTAAATACAAAAGGTGAGATACGGTTCGGGTTAGGCGCTATCAAGGGTCTCGGTGAATCGGCTGCTTCCGGCATCCTGCAGGAAAGACTGGCAAACGGTCCTTATAAAGATATTTTTAATCTCGTAGAAAGGGTGGACCTGCAGGCAGTGAATAAAAAAAGCCTTGAAGCACTTGCTGCTTCCGGTGCTTTTGACACTTTCACCGAGCTTAAGCGCGGACAATATTTCGCTGACGATGGTAAAGGAAATATTTTTATCGAACATCTTATCCGTTACGGGCATAGGATACAGGATGAGCAAAATGCTTCACAGCAGTCATTATTCAGCGAATCCGAAAACCTGGCGGTTGCAAAGCCGGATCTGCCGGGCGGTGAAGATTGGCCCACACAATACCGGCTGGATAAGGAGAAGGAACTGATAGGCATTTATCTTACCGCACACCCCCTGGATACCTTTAAATTCGAGATAGACCATTTTTGCACCGTCGAGCTGTCTGAGCTGGGAGACCTGACAAAATATAAGGGCAGGGAGATCGTCCTCTATGGATTGGTCAGGTCACATAAACAGGGTTATACAAAAAACAACAAACCATACGGAACAGTATTTATTGAAGATTATACTGATACCTACAGGCTGGTATTGTTTAATATGGATTATATTAATTTCCAGAAATATTTTGTCCCGGGTTATGCCCTGCTTATAAGGGCAAGCATACTGCCACGGGGATTCGGAACCAACCCGGATGAACTTGAGGTGAAGATCTCACATATCAACATGCTGGCAAATGTCAGGGAAGAGATGATCAACAGCATTACCCTGACTATACCACTGTCATCCATCACCAAAGAAATGGTAAATAACCTGGGCAAGCTGGTAAATTCTGACACGGGGAAAACCCTCCTGAGGGTTGTCATTGATGACCCGGATGAGAACATTCGGCTGGATATGTTCTCAAGGAATCAAAAGATCATGGTAACCGATAGTTTTATTAACTACCTGTTAAAACATCCGGAAATTGAATATAAATTGAATTAGTTTTTTAATTTCACACCTGAGAAAATAATTACTTAACCATGGCAATCGAAGTCACCGATCAGACATTTGATGAGACTGTTCTTCAATCTGACAAAATTGTTATTGTGGATTTTTGGGCCGAATGGTGCGGACCATGCAGGATGGTAGGACCTATCGTGGAAGATATAGCCCGTGATTACAAGGATAAAGCAGTCGTTACAAAACTGAATGTGGATAACAATCCCCGGATAACCGCAAAATTCGGCATCAGGAATATACCCACGATATTGTTCTTCAAGAATGGTGCTGTGGCGGATAAGCAGGTCGGCGCCGTGCCAAAAAATAATCTCGTGTCGAAGCTGGAAGCTCTGTTATAGTTCGTTCTGTCCTACCTACACCATCATGACCCTATATTCCCCGTAAATATGATACAGCAGGTATCTGTTTTTTGTGCATCCAGTCAGAAAGTAAATCCTGTTTACCTTAAGGCTGCTCACCGCCTGGGAAAGATACTCGCTCATAATCATATCGCTGTCTATTATGGAGGCGGTGCTGTCGGACTGATGGGCAGGCTGGCTGATGCCATCCTGGAGGAACAGGGTCTGATCTATGGTGTTATTCCTGAATTTATGGTTGATGCAGGATGGGCCCATCCTGTTGTTAACCAGATCATTGTCAGTGATATGCATCAACGGAAAAAGAGGCTGCTGGAACATACTGACGCTATCATCACCCTCCCCGGGGGAGTGGGCACCCTTGAGGAGCTGCTGGAGATGATAACCCTTAAACAGCTGGGACAGATTACCATACCAATCATTATAGTCAATATCAACGGCTTTTATGATCATCTTCTGTCGTTCCTGGAGAAAATGATCGTGGAAAAATTCATGCGCGATATTCACCGCAATCTGTGGTCAGTCACTGATGATCCCGATCAAGTCCTGGAAACTATTCGCACAGCTCCCGGCTGGGATGGGTCTGCAATCAAATACGCCCCTGCATGAGCGTGCCTATTTCTTCCTGACAAAGAAAAAAGAGCCTTTTTCATCCGATAACCCTTCAATTATTCCCAGGACAGGCTGAAGGTGGTCTGATTGTTTGAGCTTGTTACCGACATAGGGTACTATCCTTTCCACCGGCATGCAATTGTCGGTATTACCCACCAGCACACCGGTAACGCTCGTATTGAAGAAGGAGTTATCAGTGACTGACGGCTCACCGGTGGTTGTCAGTATCTGTGCAGATCTGTTCGCAGTTAATCCTGCATCTTCACAACCCGCTGTCAATGAATCGCGCTCTGCCGGTCTGTAAAATGATAACCCCGGATTACTACCGCCGCAGATGATCAGCAGGTGTCTGACCTGGCTGACATATGAATATAATGATGCTTTCAGCGCATTCAGGTTATAATAGCTGTACTCGTTGGCAGGCACTGCATCCGAAGGCAGCCAGTATCCTGTATTATTCAGGCTTATGCCCTGCCCTGCAAACCATATTACCAGTGAAACAACCTCATTGCTCCTCACCAGGTCTCTCAGCTCTATGGAAAAGAATTTCTCCAGCTCAGCCTTTGTAAGGTTTTTTTCATGTATGACGCTATGAATCTGGTACCTTGCAAGCGTCGTTTTCAGCTGGGCAACTTCTTTTCTCGGACCTTTTACATCGGAATAATTAAGGTTGGACGAATTCTCGATAATGACCACCCATGTACTGCCCATGGGATTATCTGCTGACAGACTGGCTGTTTCCCTTTTCAGCCGGTAATGCTCAGTGGCAGTATTACCATAAGCATCAGTGGCGGTGACAATAATCTCATCCAACCCCGCAATATTAATGCCTGCTGTGAAAGTCGGATCAATTTCACCAGGCATATAGTCGGCCGGCACATTGTTGATCGAAATACTCCTGATAAGGCTTTGATCTTCAACATATCCTTCCATTTCCAGAAGTATGTTGTTGTCATAAAGAGATATCTGTTTATCCTCGGTGGCATATGGTGCGATCATAAAGATGACCGGAGGAGTGGTTTCCGTGAATATAAGAGGATAATCCTGCCGTGTGATATTACTGAAAATATCCGAAGCCTGTAAGGTCAACGAACCCTCACCTGCCAGGCTTACCCTGGCCTCGAAAACTTCTTTACCGGTGGTATCATTGAACATCCACTCCTGGTCATTGACTTTAAGAAATGCAATGCCGCTCTCATCAAGGATCTCTCCACTGATGGTAATACTGTCTGTCCC
>Ga0172365_10001015_pt1 | contig 19860 bp, 33 predicted proteins | sample LakKivSesite48cm_FD_114535 | JGI IMG/M metagenome (GOLD analysis project Ga0172365, IMG submission 114535) | Sediment microbial communities from Lake Kivu, Rwanda - Sediment site 48cm | ecosystem: Environmental > Aquatic > Freshwater > Lake > Sediment | place: Rwanda: Western Province, Lake... | reverse complement strand
TCTATTAATTTTGGAAAGTTTTTCGTAGTAACGTGTTCTGAGAGATTTAAATATATTTAAATACATTTAAGTAGGAATTGATTTTATGCCATATAGAAAGAGGCCAACAAGGGGTAGCAAGGCATTTTACCCGAAGAAAAGGGCTAGACGTATCTATCCCAGAATAAAATCTTGGCCACTTGTTAAAGAAATTAAACCTTTAAGCTTTGCCGGCTATAAAGCAGGGATGACTCATGTAATGTTGATAGACTCTAATCCTAATTCTAGAACAAAAGGTCAGCAAATATCAAAACCAGCAACAGTCCTTGATTGTCCTCCTATTTCTATCTTAGGTTTTCGATGCTATACAGGAAACAAATCTTCTTTTGACGTTTTCTCTGAAAAAATGAATAAGAATGTTTCAAGAAAATTAAAACTCCCCAAAGAACCTAAAAAAGTAGAAGACCAATTAAACAAACTACCTAAAAACATATCAAAAATAAATTTAATTTGTCACACCAATTCTAATTTCAAGAAAAAGCCAGAGATTTTTGAGTCTGCTATAGGAGGAAACTTGGAAGAGCAGTTAAAATATGCAAAAGAAATTCTTGGTAAAGACATAAAAATTTTTGACATCTTTAAAGAAGGGGACTTTGTGGATGTTATAGCTGTAACAAAAGGAAAAGGATTCCAAGGACCTATGAAAAGATTTGGAGTGAAGGGGCATGGTAGAAGATCACAGCAGATGGAAAGGCATGTTGGCTCTCTTGGTCAAAACGTTCCAGGGAAAGTTAGGTGGAACGTTCCACAAGCAGGTCAACTAGGATTTCAAACTAGAACAGAATTCAATAAAAGAATTCTTAAAATACTGGATGGATTCAAAATAAAAGGTGGCATAGTAAATTATGGTGATATTTCAGGAGATTGTGTTTTAATAGAGGGAAGCGTACCTGGCCCTAAGAAGAGGTTGATAAGATTAAGACCCTCTATTAGAGCTAAGAGATCAGTTCCTGTTGATGTAAAATATATTTCAATGGAGAGCAAGCAAGGTGCATGAAATGAAAGCTAATATTTTTGATGTTCAAGGCAATGTTAAAGGTGAAGTAGACTTGCCAAAAGTTTTCTCTACACCCTTAAGGGAAGACTTGATAAGAAGAGCAGTTTTAGCAATGCAGAGTCATAATAGACAGCCTTATGGAGCCGACCCTTTGGCAGGTAAAAGGACTTCAGCGCATTATCATGCTGTTAGGCATTCGAGATATTCTATGATGAATAGAGAAATGGCTAGGATGCAAAGAATTCATCAAGGTCCAGCAGGTCTACAGCTTGCTGCAAGATTTGTTCCGCAAGCTAAGAAGGGTAGGGAAGCTCATCCTCCAAAACCAGGAAGAATTTTCTGGCAAAAGATAAATAAGAAGGAAAAAATACTAGCTATAAAATCTGCAATATCTGCTACTGCCTTAAAGAATGTAGTGGTTAAAAGAAATCACTTGATTAACAACATGGCTTTACCAATCGTAGTTGAAGATTCTTTACAGGAAGTTAAAAAATCAAAACAATTGAAACAATTCCTAGATAAGATTGGATTAAAAGGAGAATTGAAAAGAGTAAGCGAGAAAAAAATTAGAGCCGGAAAAGGAAAAATGAGGGGAAGACCTTACAGGAAGAAGAAAGGTCCTTTGATTGTTATATCAGAAAATAAGGGCATATTCAAAGCAGCAAAAAACATAGCAGGAGTAGACTGCTGTTTGGTTAATAATTTAAACGCAGAATTACTTGCGCCAGGAACTTATCCTGGGAGGCTTACAATTTTTACTGAAAGCTCAATAAAAAAGCTTGGTGAGATATATGGCAGATAAAAAAATTGAAAAAGAACCATTAGTTGATCCTTGGACTATTATACTTTATCCACTTTTAACAGAAAAGGCAATTGGAAAGATAGAAAAGGAAAATAAAATTATTTTTGTTGTAAGAAGAACTGCAAACAAAAACCAAATAAAATGGGCTTTTGAAAGAGCTTTTAATGTTAAAGTCTCAAACGTTAACACTTTAATCGATAGGAAAGGAAGAAAAAAAGCATGGATAAAACTTTCAAAGGAGTATTCAGCGAGTGATGTCGCTACCAAAATGGGAATGTTGTGATGTTATGGGTAAGAGAATAATTTCAAGGGCTAGGGGGCACGGAGGTCCACGTTATCGTAGCCCAGGTCATAGATTTGTCAGTGCATTAAGCTATGGCTTTGATAAAGCGATAGTTGCTGACATTGTTCATGACCCTGCTAGAAATGAACCTTTGGCTAAACTAAAAACTAACAACAAAGAAAGATACATAATTGCTGCCGAGGGCATGAAGGTTGGAGATATGATTGACAAACAAGGAGAAGCAAAAACAGGAAACGTACTACCCTTAAGCAAAATCCCAAAAGGACTATTCGTATTTGCAATGGAAAATTATCCAGGTTCAGGTCCTAAATTATGCTGCTCAGCTGGCTCAAGAGCAATGATAATATCTAATGATGAAAACAAGGTTATTGTCCAGATGCCTTCAAAAGAATTTAAGAATTTTAATCCATCTTGCTTGGCAACTATAGGAATTTCAGCAGGTGGTGGAAGATCAGACAAACCATTTGTCAAGGCGGGACAAGTATTTTATCTTAAAAGAGCTAAGAACAAACTCTGGCCAAGATCATCTGCTGTTAAGATGAATCCTGTAGATCATCCGTTTGGAGGTCACACAAAACCAGGAACACCAAAGACCATATCCAGGTTAATGCCTCCTGGAGCAAAGGTTGGATCAATATCAGCAAGGAGATCCGGAAGGAAAAAGAAGTGATAATATGGCTAAAGTATATCTTTTCAGAGGCAAGGCAATAGAGGAATTGCAAAAAATGAGTTTAGAGGATTTCTCAAAACTCTTAACATCAAGGCAGAGAAGGGCTTTGTTAAGAGGCTTTAGCATAGAGGAAAAGAAATTCTTAGAGAGGTTAAGAAAATCCAACAAACCTCTTAAGACTCATTTAAGAGAGGTAGTAATAGTTCCGGAGATGGTATTCAAGAAAGTTCTAGTTCATAACGGTAACACATGGGTTGCGGTTGATATAAAACCAGAAATGCTGGGTCACAGGTTAGGGGAGTTTGCCCTTACAAGAAAGAAGGTAATACACTCAGCACCAGGAGTTGGAGCTACAAAGGCATCCAAGTTCATGCCATTGAAGTGATGATATGAAATATGCTATTAAAAAATCAAAAGAAACAACCTGTGCTTCAGGAACCTTCTCTATATCCCAATTAAATGCAGTAAAAGTTTGTAGGGCTATAAACAGGAAAAAGTTTGGCGATGCAAAGAAAATATTAGAAAATATGTTAAACGGAAAAATAAGCTTGAAGGGGAAATATTTTACAAAAACCACAGAAGAAATTTTAAAACTTTTGGACCAACTAGAGAAGAATGCTAAGAACAAGAACATAGACACAAACAATTTGTTTCTTTTCATCTCTGCACACAAGGGTCCTACCTTGCACAGGGCAAGAAGAAGGTGGAGAAAATTTGGTTCAAGACTTAAGATTTGTCATGTTCAGGCGGTATTAAGTGATAAAAATGGCTTTGGAAAAAAAGTTCGTTAAAGAAGGAATAAGAAACATGGATGTAGAAGAATTTTTATCTAAAGAATTTGCTAGAGCTGGTTATAGTCATTGCGAAATTCAAAGGACTCCATTAAGTATAAGGATAACAGTCTTTGCTCACAAGCCAGGACTGATAATAGGTAGAGGCGGTAGAAACATAGAGAACATGACTCAAGTCTTGAAGGATAAATTCGGTTTTGAGAACCCTCAGCTTGATGTTCAAGAAGTTTCTGATCCTGATTTAGATCCTTTCATAGTTTCAAAATGGATAGCTAATGCAATTGAAAGAGGTTTGAATTATAAGAGAGTTGTAAACACCGCAATCGAAAAGACCATGTCAGCGGGTGCTGCAGGTGTTGCAATAAGGGTAAGCGGTAAAATAGGTTCTGATATATCTAGAGTAGAAAAATTCTCTTCTGGATATCTTAAGTACTCTGGTGAAATTACAGAGAGCGTAGTAAGGACAGCATATGCTCAAGCTAACGTGAAGCTAGGCATAATAGGAATACAGGTTAGGATACTGCCTGAAAGACCAGAAGAATTAGAAATTATGAGTAAAGTTGAAAAAGTTGGTGAGAATATTGGCGATAATAAAGAAGAGGCAATTAAAGCAAATGAGTCGTCCTGATCTTATAAATCGTTTAAACGAGTTGAGGCTTGAATTGGCCAAAGAGAAAGGTCAGATTGCTATTGGAGGCACTCCTAGCAATCCTGGAAGAATCAGAGAAATCAAAAAGACCATAGCAAAAATTTCAACTGAAATAAAATTAAGAGGAGAAAAGTAGGAGGTGAGATTAAACTGGAAACATGTAAAACTTGTGGATTACCTATCGAGCTTTGTGTTTGCAAGACGATTGCAAAAGAAGAAGCTAAGATAAAAATCTATGAAGTTAAAAGGTCGTTTGGAAAGTCAGTTACTCTTATAGAAGGCATAGATGAAAAAGCAAATCCAAAGGAACTGGCAAAGAAGCTTAAAACAAAGCTTTCATGCGGAGGAACTTACAAAAACGGTAGGATAGAGCTAAGAGGAGAACATAAAGACAAGCTGAAAGCAATTTTGATTCAAATGGGATTTCCTGGAGATAAGATAGAAGTTGAGTGATATGATAACACCAAAAAACTTAATAAAACATGAACTTATCGGCTTGGAAGTAGAGATTGCTGAAAGCACAAATAAATTTCAAGTTGGTTTAAAAGGCTTGGTCGTAGACGAAACGAAAAATACTCTGATAATAGAAACCGAAAAAGGTATGAAAAAAATTCAGAAAAAGGGTTCAACATTCATATTTAAAATTTCAGATGAAAAAAAAGTTAAGGTCAATGGAAATAAGATTTCAGTAAGACCTGAAGAGAGATTAAAGCTGAAGGTGAAAAAATGGTAAAACAAAAAGCAAGGAACATTGGTATCGAAGCAACACCGCCTAAAGAGGTTTGCGCTGATGAAAAATGTCCGTGGCATGGTCAACTTTCCTTACGCGGACGAGTATTCGAAGGGGAAGTTGTTAGCAGTATGGCTGAGAAAAGTGTTGTTGTTAGATGGGACTATACACGTTACATACCAAAATACGAAAGATTCGAGAGAAGGCATACCAAAGTTTCTGCTTACAATCCAAAATGCATAAACGCAAAGAAAGGAGACTTTGTGAAAATTTCCGAGACAAGGCCTCTGTCAAAAACAAAAAGCTTTTGTATAATCGAGATAATAAAAAAAGGTGAAGCTAAATGAAACCAATTTCAGCCAAAGTAACAAAAGCTTTGCAAGCAGGGAGTTTCATCAATTGCGCAGATAACTCAGGAGCAACTAGGATACAGATAATTGCAATAAAAGGTTACAAAGGAGTTAAAAGTAGGTCTCCTAGGTGTGGCATAGGAGATTGGATATTTGCTGCTGTAAAGGAAGGAGACTCAAAAATTGTGCACGAGGTTGTTCAGGCCATCATAATTAGACAGAAAAAAGAATACAAAAGGCCGAATGGAATGAGAGTTAAATTTGAAGATAATGCTGCTGTTTTAATCAACGAGAAAGGCGAACCTAGAGGAAGTAAAATAAAGGGGGCTGTTGCAAGAGAAGTTATAGAAAGATTTTCCACTATAGGTAAGATAGCAACTTTTGTTGTGTGATTTTATGAAATCAAAAAGACCAAGCAAACAAAGAAAAGCCTTTTATCAGGCTCCGTTACATAGGAAGCACAAGTTTTTATCATCCCATTTATCGAAAGAATTGTCGAGTCAATGGAAAAGAAGGTCTTTATCTCTAAGAAAGGGGGACGAGGTAAAGGTTATGAGAGGTAAGTTTCAAGGAACTACAGGAAAGATATCAAAAATTGACTTGAAAAATTTAAAAGTTTACATTGAAAATGTTAAAAGAAAAAAAATTTCAGGTGAGGAGGTTCAAGTTCCTATTCATCCATCAAAGTTGATGATAACAAATCCAATTATGGAAGATCCTCAAAGGAAAAAGATAATAGAAAGAGGTAAAAAATGACCAGATTAAAAAGACTTAATGCGCCCAAATGGTGGCCAATAGAAAGGAAGGTAAAGAAATTCATATTCGCACCTAGAGGTGCGTATAAGAAAGAACTTTCTTTGCCGTTGTTAGTTTTTGTTAGGGACATCTTGAAAATAACAGAGAATAGAAAAGAAGCTTTTAATGCAATTAAAAAAGGAGAGGTTCTAGTCGACGGGAGAAAAAGAAAAGATCCTAATTATGGCTTAGGTCTGTTTAATGTTATAGAAATACCTTCACTGAACAAAACGTGGAGAGCTGTTCCTAAGAACGGATTAAGTTTTATTGAAGTACCCGAAAAGGAATCAAAATTAAAAATATGTAAAATTGTGAACAAGAAATCTTTGAAAGGTAATAAGGTACAAATAAACTTGAATGACGGCAGGAACATACTGACAAATGAGAATTATTCTACTTATGATTCATTGTTAATACAAGTTCCTGAACAAAAAATAATAGACCATATCAAGTTTGCTGAAAATTCAGTTTGTATGATTTTCAAGGGAAAGAATGCAGGAATGGTAGGTAAAATAAAAACTATAGAAAAAAATAGAATTTTGATGGGAGATGATAAGACGGTAGAAGTTCCTAAAGATTTCATTATAGTCGTAGGTAGGGATCAACCGCTAATAAAAATAGAGTGATTGTATGAATCCGATGAAAAATATTCGAATAGAAAAAATAACACTTAATATAGGTTGTGGTGATTCAGGAGATAAACTTGAAAAAGCCAAAAAACTCTTGGAATTCTTAACTGAAAGAAAGGTGGTAATGACCACAACTCATGACAGAACATCGTTTGGTATGGCCAAAGGCAGGCCTATCGGATGCAAGATTACTCTAAGAGGAAAGAGCGCTGAAGAATTTTTAAAGAAGGCTTTAAATGTCGTTGATTTTAAGCTGTCAAAAAACATTTTTGACAAACATGGTAGCTTTTCATTCGGAATAAAGGAGCATATAGATATTCCTGGAGTAAAGTATGACCCCGAGATAGGAATACTCGGAATGGATGTTTGCGTTACGTTGGAAAGACCAGGCTTTAGAATCAAGAGAAAGAAGCTTCCAGAAAAAATAGGTAAAAAACATTTAATCCAACCAGAAGAAGCCATGGAATGGGTTGCTAAAAACTATAAGGTAGAGTTGTTATGAAACAAAAAAAGAAAGAGAGAAAATTTGGACCAGGCTCTAGAGCGTGCAGGCGCTGCGGCAGGCATGGAGGTTTGATTAGAAAATATAATCTCTATTATTGCAGGCAATGCTTCCGCGAGGTGGCCAAGAAAGTGGGATTTAAAAAATATCAGTGATGATATGAAGCATGATATAATATCAGATGTTTTATCTTCAATAAAGAACGGAGATAAGTACGGTAAGAAATATGTTGTTACACCCTCCTCTAGACTTGTAAAGAACGTCCTGCTCATATTGCAAAATCATAATTACATAGGGGATTTCGAATTCGTAGACGATAAAAAAGGAGGCAAGTTTAAAATACAACTCTTGGGAAAGGTTAATAACTGTAACTCTGTCAGACCAAGATATTATGTTAGAATGGATGAGTATGAAAAATATGAAAAGAGATTATTGCCAGCAGTAGGTTTCGGATTCCTTATAGTCTCAACAACAAAAGGAGTCATGATACATACTGATGCTAAAGAAAAAAAGCTAGGAGGAGTTTTACTAGGTTACGTTTATTGAGTGATTTTATGGAGAGAATAATTGAGATTCCAAATGATGTTCAAGTAGAGGTTGAAAACTTTAAGGTCACAGTAAAGGGACCTAAAGGAAATTTAGAAAAGGATTTTTTTAGCACTCTGTTCAAAAGGGATATAATGTTTCAAAAAAATGAAAACAAAATATCTATATCAACGAAATCTAAAAAAAGAAAAGTAAAGGCAATGATAGGGACTATGGATTCGATTATAAGGAACATGATTGATGGAGTGAAAGAAGTTTATTCGGCTAAGTTGAAGATAGTCTACATGCACTTTCCTTTCACCGTTAAGGTAAGTGGGAAGGAGGTAATTATAAGCAACTTCCTTGGTGCAAAATCATCCAGAAAAGCTAGAATAATAGGAGACTGCAAAGTGGAAGTACAAGGAGACGAGGTAATCGTAACAGGTATAAGTAAGGAGGACGTCGGACAGACTGCTGCACAATTAGAGCGCGCCACTTGGATAAAGCAAAGAGATAGAAGAGTTTTCCAAGATGGCTTGTTTGTAACAAAGAAACCGTGATTTTATGGATAATTTGAAATTAAGATTAAAAATCAAAAGAAAGAAACCAGTTTTCATAAGGAAAAGAGGAAAAATCTACAGAAGACTTGGGTTGAAGTGGAGAGCACCAAAAGGCATTCATTCAAAATTAAGAATGCATAAGAAGGAAGCAGGAAATCTTCCTCAACGTGGTTACGGTTCTCCAAGAGCTGTCAAAGGTTTACATCCATCTGGTTTCGAGGAATTACTTGTTTATAATTTAAAAGACCTTGAAAGAATAATTCCAGAAAAACAAGTTGGTAGAATATCAGCCACTGTAGGGAAGAAGAAGAGATTAGAGATAATGAAAAAGGCTGAAGAATTAAAAATAAAGATTTTGAATCCATTTAAGGTTGAGGCTAAAAAGTGATAGTATGTATTTGATTGGAAAGGGCTTATGCCCAACATGCGGCATTAAAGGTAAGTTATGGAAAAGGAACCCGAATATATTTAGATGCCCAACTTGCAATTCATTTTTCAATGAGTTTGGAATTATCATAGAATCAAGCAAAGAAAAGGGAGATGAATCTACATGAACTTGCAGAAGAAGATAGCATCAAAAATTTTAAAATGCGGAGAGAATAGAGTTTGGATAGACCCGGCTAACACTAAGGTTAAGACAGCCGTTACAAGAAATGATGTTAGAAGATTCATCAAAGAAGGTATTATAAAGAAACTCCCTGAAAAGAAAAGAGCTAAACTTAAAGAAAAAAGTCAACAAAGAAGAGGAAGCATAAAGGGTTCGTTTGGAGCCAGAGAGTCGAAAAAGACCAAGTGGCTCAAGGTTGTAAGACCCCAAAGAAAACTTTTGAAGGAGCTGAAATCAAAAAATAAGTTAAGTCCTCACTCCTATAGGGTTGTCTACAAACTAGTCAAGGGTAATTTTTTTAGAAGTAAATCTCACTTGATGACTTACTTAAAGGATAAAAAATTAGTGGTAGAGGATAAAAAATGAAAAGGATAATTAAATTTAAAAGAAGAACGGAAAGAAAGACCAACTACAGGAAAAGATTGGCTTTGTTAAAATCTGGAAAGGTAAGGTTGGTTATAAGAAAAAGCCTAAGCAACATTTCTGTTCAGCTCATAAACTTTGATCCTAAAGGCGACCAAACAGTAGCTTCAGCCGTTTCGACGGAACTGAAAAAATTTGGTTGGACTAAAACAGGAAATGTTCCTGCTGCATACTTAACAGGTTTGTTGGCCGGTAAAAAAGCAAAAGAAAAAAATGTGACAGAAGCTGTGTTGGATTTAGGTTTGCAAACCTCAACAAAGGGTTCAAGGATTTATGCTGCATTAAAAGGAGTGCTGGATGCTGGAGTAAACGTTCCGCATTCAAAAGATATTCTACCTTCAGAAGATAGAATAATTGGAAAACATATCTCAGAAGAGATTGCAAAACAGTTTGATGAAATAAAAAAGAAAATAGGTATTTAAATGGCTAGAGAAGAGAAAAAACAAGAAGAAGCAGAGGAAGAAGAGGTAAAGGCTGAGGAAGAGCTTGTGCCTGAAGAGCTAGTTACTGAAGAAGCTCCTGTTGAAAAGAAAGTTATAGCTCCAGAAAATTGGAAACCCAAGACAGAGCTAGGCAAGAAGGTTTTAGCTGGAGAAATAACAGAAATATCAAAAGTTTTTTCTGAGGGAATGAAAATCTCAGAGCCTCCCATAATTGATGTTCTGATACCGAACTTAGAAAAAGAGGTAATTTTAATTGGTGGTTCAACAGGGAAAGGCGGTGGAATAAGAAGAACTCCATTCAAAAGAAGTTCAAGAATGCACAAAAGTGGTAGAAGATACAAGATATCCGTGATGAGTGTTATTGGAAATAGGAACGGTTATGTGGGAGTTGGTTTGGCTTCTGGTCCTGCTGGAAAACATCAAGAAGTTATTGAAAAATCTTTAAATAAAGCAAAGCTTAGCGTGATACCAATCAGAAGAGGGTGTGGATCTTGGGAATGTTCATGTGGAACAAATCATTCCATACCGTTTTCAGTAGTGGGTAAAAGCGGTTCAGTTAGATTAACCCTGTTACCTGCACCTAAAGGCGTTGGATTAGCTGTTTCTGATGAGGTTAAGAAAATGCTAAGATTGGCAGGCATAAGTGATGTTTGGAGCAAAACAAAAGGAGATACTCAGATGAGGGCAAATTTAATCAAAGCTACTTTTGATGCTTTAAAGAAACTTAATGCTTACAAGATTAAAACAGATTTTGAAAAACAAAGTGGTATGACCACTGGTAAGGTTGAGTAAAATGTATGCAGCAATTAGAATAAGAGGTTCAGTAGAATTAAAAGATATTAAAACTACTCTAGACATGCTTAGACTTCGCAGGAAAATGCATTGCGTATTGATAAAGGAAAATGACTGTATGAAGGGAATGCTTCAGAAGGTTAAGGATTATGTGACGTGGGGAGAAATTGATGATGATGTTTTATTGAATTTGATTACAAAAAGAGGAAGGAAATCTGCCAACAAAAGACTTGATGGAAAAGAGGCTGAGGAAATTTTAAAGAAAGCAAAGGAAATTCAAAAAATTCCAGAGGAGATAGACCCTGTCTTCAGGTTAAGTCCTCCGTCTAAAGGATTCAAGAAGTCTATAAAGCAGCACTATCCTAACGGAGAGCTAGGCTATAGAGGAAAAGAGATTAATGAGTTGTTGAAAAGGATGATTTAATGACAGTAAGGTTTAGAAAAAAATCAAGCAGGATGAGAGGAAGCAAGACCCATGGATGGGGAATGAAGAAAAAGCACAGAGGAGCAGGTTCACGCGGAGGGAGAGGAAAGGCAGGAATGTTCAAACATAAAAAATCTTGGAGAATTAGATACGAGCCGGACTATCTTCGCAAGACAAAAGGATTCAAAATTTCAAGCGAAGCAAAAAAGGAGATTAAGGCTATAACACTGAAGGATTTAGACATCCTTGCAAAAAAACTTAACAAGACTGAAGTTGATGTTTCTGAATTAGGTTATGACAAGGTTCTTTCTACAGGTAAACTAACTCAGCCTTTAAACGTAAAAGCTAATAAAATAGTTGAAAAAGCAAAAGAAAAAATTGAAAAAGCAGGTGGAAAGGCGATAGAAAATGTTTGAATGGGAAAAGATATCAAAATACATCCCAGCGGTTTCTGAACCCGTACAAAAATTAACCTTTAAAGAAAAAGCCAAGTGGACTTTCTTAATACTTGTATTATTTTTCGTTTTAGGATCCCTCACAGTCTGGGGAATTGATTCTACAGCAGTAGCTCAGTTTGAATTCTTAGAAATAGTTTTCGGATCTAGGTTTGGTTCGCTAATAACGTTAGGTATCGGACCTATAGTAACAGCTTCCATTATTTTACAGCTTTTTGTTGGAAGTAAAATAATAAATTGGGACACAAATACAGAAGAAGGAAAGAAAAAATTCCATTCAGCAGAGAAAATTCTAATGATTGCTTTCTGTTTCATTGAAGCAATCGCTTACGTCTTAGCTAAAGCTGTGCCACCCGCAACCCCAGATTTGTCTTTAACAGTTGCTGTTATCCTTCAGCTTGCAATAGGTGGAATAATCATCATGTTCATGGATGAGGTCTGTTCAAAATGGGGATTCGGATCTGGAGTCTCTTTGTTCATAGCAGCAGGAGTTGCAAAGACAATAATGGTTAGAGTTTTAAATCCATTAACTCAGGCTGGTGCTCTTCCAACGGTTGGGGAACCTCCAGCAGGTATAATACCCCTTTTCATAGCATCTTTGATGGAAGGTATGCCATCTATCTTAACTCTCCTACCTTTGGTGGCAACATTAATAGTTTTCATTCTTACGGTCTATATCCAAGATGTTAGGGTTGAGCTGCCAATGTCATTCTCGTTACCATTCGGAAAGTTCGGCTCGAGAAGATGGCCGTTAAAATTCTTGTACACCTCTAATATTCCAGTCATTTTAACAGCAGCAGTTATAGCAAACCTTCAAGTGATAGGCAGACTGCTCTTCCAGAGTGGCATAACCCTTTTAGGAGCATATGACACTCAAGGCCGGCCAACCTCAGGTCTGATGCTCTTAATTTCAAGTCCTTCAGGGAATATAGGTGTGATAGTCATTTCAATAATGGCAGGTATTTTTGCACTGATTTTTATATTGATTAATCTAAGAACATGGAAAAAACACATAATCAAGTTTAGTTTATTCGGCGCAATCCTTGGGGCAGTAGTTGGGTATCTCCTGATTCCGATATATAATTTCCAAGCCGTAACAGCTGCAGACGTTTTGCATTCGATAGTTTATGTGCTTGTATTTGTTTTAGGCTCTACCATATTTTCTATTTTCTGGGTTAACACCGCTGGAATGGATGCGAAATCAATAGCAGAGCAATTCAAGTCTCAATCCATAATCATTCCAGGATTCAGACATGACCCAAGAATAATCGAAAAGGTTTTAGACAAGTATATTCCTGTGCTAACAGTTTTGGGCGGTGCCTTTGTCGGGTTCCTAGCAGCCTTTGCGGACATGACCTCTGCAATAGGTTCTGGAACAGGAATATTGTTGACTGTCATGATAGTTTATCAATTTTATGAGCAGATAACTTCACAACACTATGAAGACATACCAGAAAGAATAAGAAAATTCCTAGGTGTTTAAATGAAAATTGTTATAATAGGATCTCACGGTTCAGGAAAAGGGACTTATGCCTCAAGGCTGAGCAAGATATTCAACATAACTCACGTATCGATAGGAGATATTTTCCGTGAGAACATAGCCAACGGAACTGAACTGGGTAAAAAAGTAGCGAAGTTTGTAAATTCTGGAGATTTGGTTCCTGATGAAATAACCATAGAGATTACAAAAGAAAGATTGAATAGACCTGATTGTAAGAACGGTTTCATACTTGACGATTATCCAAGAACCCTTAAACAAGCGCAGGCTTTAGAAAAAATAACAAACATAGATTTTGCAGTAAACCTTGTCGTTCCTGAATGGCTTATTGTTAAGAGACTTGCTAACAGAAGGACATGCAAAAATTGCGGGGAGATTTACAATATAATTAATGTTAAACCAAAAAAGGAAGGGATTTGCGACAAGTGTGGTGGGGAGCTTATCCAAAGAAAAGACGATGAGGAAGAGGCAATCAAGAAAGGACTTGAGAAATATGAGATAGAGACAAAGCCGTTAATAGATTATTATAAAAAGAAAGGAGTACTAAGACAAGTATCATGCGATAGACTTGAAAGTCCGCCAGAGGAGAACATTGAAAAAATACTAAAAGTTTTAGGTGTAAAAAATGTTTAATCTAATTCCATTAGAAGAATTTATATTCTCAGCAGTCATAACTTTCATAATAACCATTATCTACAAATTCCTAGCAAATCAAAACGAGATTAGACAGCTTAAGGCTAATCTGAAAGAGAAGCAAGCACAGATAAAGGAACTTCAGAAAACCAATCCTCAAGAAGCGAATAAAATGTTGAACGAGGTAATGACTTTGTCAAGCAAGCAGATGAGAATTAACATGAAGCCAATGCTTTTAACCCTAGTGGTTGTGGGTATAACCTTACCTTGGCTAGGTCAAGCCTTTCCAGGAGTTGTTGTTAAACTTCCTTTTACATTGCCTTATTTTGAAAATGACTTTGGTTGGCTGGCTTGGTACATAATCGTCTCAATTCCTTTGGGAGCTTACTTTAGAAAATTGCTAAGGGTAGAACTATGATAAGGTCAAAATCGTTAAAAATGTTAAAGGTAAAGACTCCAGGAAATAGAAGAGCAATCCACTACAAAAAACGCTCAAAGAAATCTTTATTAAAATTACACCCGAAAATTAAAAGAGAAGCACTCAAAGAGAAGGTGAGAAAATGATAATAGAAAAAATTTATTTTCCCAAGTGGATGGCATGGTTCATTATTGTAATACTAGTGCCTATTCTGATTGTCTTAGAATATGAGGCATTCTATGGAGGTAATACAAATCCATTAATGGGAGCACTGTTCGGATTTATTTTCGTATTCATCATAGTGATGATGATTTTAGTCAGTTATAGAAGGATTCCTTATTTGATAATAGAGAAACAGACAAAATCTGAGAAGGGTAATAAATGATCGAACCGGGCAGAATAGTATTAAAGATTGCAGGAAGGGAAGCTGGAAAGTATGCTGTAATAGTTGAAAGAGTAAATGACAGTTTTGTTCTTATAACCGGACCTAAATCAGTGACGGGTGTTAAAAGAAGAAAATGCAACATAGACCATCTAGAACCTACAGAGCATAAGCTTGAGATAGATTCAAAGGCTGATGATGCTCATATAGAAAATTCTTGGAAAGATTCTGGACTGATTGAGAAGCTAAAGATAGAGATTCCTAAGAAGAGAATCAAAGTAAAGGAAGAACCTAAAAAGGTAGCCGCTGGAAAACAAAAGCAATGATTAGCATCATAAAAATTGTTATGAAAAGCCAAATTATCAGATAAGACAAAGGATTCATCTTCTTCTCACCTTTTTAAATGTTCTATAGTAAAAGAGGAATATAAAAGCGCCTATGAACATGGTAATCCAATTCTGCTCGAATAAAAAGATGGATAAGATAGTTGCATAGAATTCTGCGTTAAGGTTAAATAAAACCTTATTTATTCCCAGAACCAAATAAACAACCATCATTCCGAAAGGATAGATGAAATTTTTTATGATTCTATTCTCTAAAATAAGGGTTAGGAAAAGGCCTAATGCAAAAATTGTAAAAATATCCTGCCAGTTAGTGAACTCTGTCACAAACGACCACAAGATGTTCTGAAAATCTCCATCGTACAAACTCCAAACCAGATTATCTATCACAAGGAAAATGTAAATAATGACTATGCTCATCAAATACAATAAAAAGAATTTTTTAGCCATTTCAATCTAACCTATGATTGTTTTCTCTAGTATATTATTTTAAGTATGTACGAATCAAAATAATTCTATTTATGGGTTGGATAGTAAAAAAGAATGAAGCGTCTCTAACGACCTTCGGCTCATATCCAGGGGCAAGGACTTTAGAGGAGCATATAAAAAATGGAATAATAGTTGTTAACAAGCCTTCAGGTCCTACTTCTCATCAAGTCGATCGCTGGATAAAGGAGATTCTTAATGTTAGCAAGGTTAGTCACGGTGGTACTCTAGACCCAAGGGCTTCTGGTGTTTTGGTGATAGCTATCGAGAATTCAACCAAACTTATGCCGATAATACTCTCATCGAAAAAAGAATACGTTGGAATTATCCATTTGCACAGGGATGTTGAAAGAGAAAGGATTATAGAACTATTCAAAACCTTGATAGGTAAGGTTAAGCAATTGCCACCTGTCAAATCTGCTGTTGCTAGAAGGGTTAGAGAAAGAGAAATTTATTACCTAGAACTTTTAGAAGTCGAAGGAAGAGATGTTTTATTCAAAATAGGCACAGAGGCTGGATTCTATGTTAGGAGATTTGCAGATGATATTGGTAAAAAATTAGGTATAGGGGCTCATCTACAAGAATTGAGAAGGACAAGGAGTGGTAGTTTTTCTGAGGAGTCTGCTATAGCCCTTCAGACTTTATTTAGTTCTCTAGGTAATGAAGAAAAAATGAGAGAGATTATTTTACCAATGGAAGCCATAGCAGAGTCTGTTGGGAAAGTGGTGATATCTGATAACGCTGTAGAAAATATTTGCAGTGGCGCTCCTCTGGCAATAGGAGGGATAGTGAGACTAGAAGATAGCATAACCAAGGGAGAATGGGTTGCTATGCTATCGTTAAAGGGTGAGTTAGTGGCTATAGGCAAAGCACTTCTAAATTCTAAGGAAATAGAAGAGAGGAATAAAGGATTGGCAGTAAAGACAGACAAAGTTCTGATGAAAAAAGGAACTTATCCTAAGTTTTAAATGCTTATAAATTAATAATTCTATTCATTTTAAAAGCCTGATAGTAATGAATGGTAAATACTTTTTCACATCAGAATCAGTAGCCGAAGGACATCCGGATAAGGTTGCAGACCAGATATCAGATGCTATTCTTGACGAGATATTAAATCTGGATCCAAAGGCTAGGGTGGATTGCGAAACATTGATAATGCAAGGCACAGTCATTGTCACAGGTCAGATAACCACTACTTGTTATGTAAACATACCAAACATAGTCAGAAGAACTTTAAGAGAAATTGGATTTGATAATGCTAAGGATGGGTTGGATTGCGAGACCTGTGGTGTTCTAACGTCGATAGAGGAACAGTCTCCTGATATTTCTTTGGGAGTGACTGAGACAAGTAGTCATGAGCAGGGTGCAGGAGACCAAGGCATGATGTTCGGATATGCTTGCAACGAGACAAAGGAACTTATGCCCTTACCAATAACGCTTGCGCATAAACTTGTGATGAAACTTGCTGAGGTTAGGAAGGAAAAAATATTGCCCTATCTAAGGCCAGATGGTAAATCACAAGTCACCATAGAGTATCATGATAATAAACCAATAAGAGTAGAGGCAGTTGTTATTGCAGCTCAACATAAAAACGATGTGAGCATAGAAAAACTGAGGAAAGATATAATAGAAGAAGTGATAAAGAAAGTAATTCCGTCTAACCTACTTGACAAAAACACAAAATATTTCGTCAATGGAACTGGTAGATTCGTTATCGGCGGAACGCTGGCTGATTCTGGTTTGACTGGAAGAAAAATAATTGTTGATACTTACGGAGGAATAAGCAGCCATGGTGGAGGATGCTTCTCTGGAAAGGATCCTTCTAAAGTTGATAGGTCAGGTTCTTACATGGCAAGGTATATTGCAAAGAACATCGTGGCTGCAGGACTGGCTGACAAGTGTGGCGTTCAGATTGCATATGCAATTGGCATAGCTAACCCCTTATCCGTAATGGTAGACACTTATGGGACTGGAAAAATATCTGATGAAAAAATCACAGAACTGGTTAAGAAGAATTTTGACATGAGACCAAAAGCAATTATAGATAACTTAAAACTGCTTCGACCGATTTACAGGAAGACTGCTGTCTACGGACACTTTGGTAGAGAAGATCCTGATTTCACATGGGAGAAAACCGACAAGGCAGATTTACTTAGGAGGAGCCTTTAAATCTTCCTGCCTATAGATGTAAAGAACTTCTTCTTTTTTCGGGGCTTTCTTAGACCTTTGAGTTATGATAAGTATAATGGCTGCAAGGACTATCACAAATACAGTAACAATAATAATCGGGAAAAAGTCAAAACCTGGTGGTCCTGTTGATAGGTTGAATTCTATCGAGTCTGACCAAAGGTTGTTCGTATCGTTTACATAAAATTTCCAAAATATGGTGGCACCCGGTGTCACAGACACATTCTTGAAAGCATAGCTCCATCCATCTGTGCCTGAAAGAGGAATCCAAGAATCATTCACCCATTCGCCTGTTATGTTAGAGGAGAAAATATATCCAGACAAGCCGTTTTCATCAGTCCATTTCAATGCAAACTCATGTATGTTTCCATTAGAGGTTGTGTTAGCAGTCTCAGGTGAATAGACCGGTGGGAAAAGCTCTTGTTGAGGAATGGCAACTGTTATGGTTACAGATTTTGTTACAGTCCTAGTTTCGTTTGGAGTCTTAGCAGTTGCTTTCAAGATAAAACTATAATCTCCCTCCATAACATCAGAAGGAATGTTAAAGTTCACTATTATCGGCAAAGAGAAATTGTCAGGTACACTAGTTGCATATTCTTCAATGTTATACCAACCAGAATCTATTCCGGTCAACGATAAGGAGAGATTGTTTAGGGTATAGCCGAGATTATTTTCCAAAAAGAACTCTGACTCAAAAGTTTGATTGGGGCTTGCTTGCAACGAAGAGGGTCCTTTCAAATTCAAGATTCCAGTAAAATTCTGGGTTAAGTTTACAGTTAGGACTGCGAATAAAGTCTGATTGGTAAAGTTCTGAGTCTCGGTGCTGTTGCATGTGTATTCGTATCTACCAACATCTAAAGTGTTATTATCCTTCCTGCTGTAAAGAGTGTCGTTTCCTATCAAGGTTGAATTCCTGTAAAGCTTAAAGTTTGTGACCAAAACCTCGATAGTGGTGGTATAGCATTTTACAGTAGTCTCGGTTCCATTAATGACGCTTCTTGAAGGTGACACTTCCAGCAGCAAAGGATTAGTCTTCCATATGTAATAGTTAAAGTAGTCTGTGCTGGTTACTTGATTAATACTATCATTAGCAAACCATCTGTAGGTAAAGGTCTCGGCTGGCAGACTAAAAAGGGTTATGCTAAAGTTGTTAGAGTTGTTCTGGACAGCTGGATAAGTAGTAGAAGAATAGATTTTGGTCGTGCCACTATAATTAGACTCGAACCAAACCTTGCTTAGATTGACGTCCGTCCATATTATGGAAAAGGTATAGTTTCTGTTTATGTTATAGGATGCTGAAGTCGGTGGATCTTCCCTTCTGTTAGAGTATTGCGGTGGTGTATTCTCAAAATAATATGTGACAGTAGAAGCTGAGTAATTCTCGTCACCGTTCCAATAAGCAGTTAGGTAGAATGAACCAGTGGAGGTTAGGTTTGTGAAATTGTTTATGATTGAGGAACCGCTTTGTTCAGCAAAGTCAGGATAGTTTGAATCCAGATAAATCGTCCTAGACAAATTAAGAAAGGCTGTGAAATTCGCAGTATCATTTATCTTATAGCTTCTGTTGCCCTCAGTTTTATTCAAGAATAAACGGATGACAAAGGAGCTGTTCTTGTTTATCACGTAAGTGAATTGGTCGGTTGAATACCAGTTAGACGCATCATCAACCGCATACCATTTGTACAAATAAGTTCCAGTAGGCAAATTAGTAAAGTTCACATAATAGACGTTCGAGACATTAGAGGGTGTGATGTTTGTTAACGTCGTTGACAGAGTAGAAAAGTTAGACTCGAAAAGAACGTTCGTTACGGTTCCACTCCACGTTACCTGAAGACCATATTTCTGGTTAGGATTGTATTGAATACTGGATGAAGGATTGACAGAAGCGTCTGACCATGATAGCGCAAAAGCGTTGGTAGCTAATAAAAGGAATATGAAAAATGAAAACCTAATTTTCATATATATTAATACGAAGGCTAGATAAAAAAAACTGACTAGCTTAAACTTAATAAGTAGAGAATGCAAATAGTAAGAGGTGAAAAAATGGCTAAGAAAAAAGCATTCGGTGGTTATCAGATAAGGCCAGACGAGCACTTGGCAAAGATAATCGGGAAGAAACCTGTTTCTCCGGCTGAAATGACAAAGAAACTCTGGCAATATGTGAAGGCTAAGAGATTAGCGAGGAAATAATTCTTCAAATTAATTTCTTAGAAAGATTTTTTTATTTTTATTTACAAACTTTTTTTTAAATATTTAAAAACAACCGTTTATTATTCTATTTAGGCCGTTGTGGCAGAATCTGGATAATGCGCTAGCCTTGAGACAGATGACTAAATGGCTTGACTCTGAATGCGGCTTATGAAGAGTGATAGGCGAAAGGATGCCAGTAAGCTAGTGTCCGTTAAGGACTTGCAGGTTCAAATCCTGC
>Ga0172365_10001014_pt1 | contig 19861 bp, 17 predicted proteins | sample LakKivSesite48cm_FD_114535 | JGI IMG/M metagenome (GOLD analysis project Ga0172365, IMG submission 114535) | Sediment microbial communities from Lake Kivu, Rwanda - Sediment site 48cm | ecosystem: Environmental > Aquatic > Freshwater > Lake > Sediment | place: Rwanda: Western Province, Lake... | reverse complement strand
TGCCGAACTTAACGCCTGTGGAGATTCCGCCCCTACAACCGAGCAATCGATTGCAAACGGAATCGTGAAAGCAGGAACTATAACGACAAAACCTTCAACAAGCTCTGTCGTTGGAAGCCCCATTCTTAAAACGAAGTTTTAGGTTTGGGAGGATGTCACCTCTTTAACCACTCTATTTCATCTTCCTCTAATTGAAGTTGTGAGCTTATTGCTTCTGCCATCTTCTTGTTAGCCCTGAAGATGTGCTTTAGGTAAGGAACGATTGATGTTGCTTTCCTTGTGGAGCAATGATTCTTTGCAGCGAATTTCTTAGAAATTTCCTTTCTCAGCTGATAGCGCCTGTTTGCCATCCATATTTTCAATAGGCGTTTTGACTGCTTGTAGGAAACTGCCTTTTCCAGCTTCTTGTCTTTTGAAACTGCAATGCCTGCTGTTATCAGCAGGTTTATTGTCCTGAGAAAACCCCAGTGTTGCCAGGTGTGTATTCTTCCCCTGAAGACATCTGCCTTTGAGAGCATTTCATAGGCTCTTGCGAGGTCCTCTGGATTTGTGTATTCCTTTGGAAGGTTTTCGTCAATCCAAAGGATTTGCGCGTCTATATCCTCATCAACAGAATCAAATGCATCTGCAGCAATCTGGGGGTCCAGACTCCTAAATATTCTTATGAGCGCCTTGGGCATCTGCTCGACAATTCTTCTGTTTCCCAGTGTGTCAAGAAAGTCCTTTGCATCTTCAACTCCCAAGGAAGAGCCGTCTTTTTTGCATCCCTGCTGCGCAAAGGTCTCAAGGTCTGTCACAGCTGCCCTCACATCGCCTCCAGAGCTTCTTGCTATCCTCCTCAAAACCTCTTCGTCAACCTTCAGCTTCTCTTGTTCAGAAATCTCCTTCAGTAGCTTTAGTATTTCTTCTGCAAGCACCTTCTCAAATTTCACTAGTATGGACTTTTTTTTTATTCCATTGAATTTTGAATTCCAGGTTATTGTCTTTGGGTCTTCATGAAATCCGACAGTCATCACTATTGGAAATGAGGTTTCTGATATTATCTTTGCCAGCGCTGATATTCCTCCACGGTCTTCCTTGCCTGCCAGTCCGTCAATTTCATCAACCAGAAGAATTTTCTGCCGTGCAAAAAGGGAAGCCTGCTTTGCGGCATTTCCAAGTATTGCCTGAATCTGCTCGCTGTTTCTGAAGTCAGAGGCGTTTATTTCCAAAACCTCCCAGGAGTTCTCATTTGCAATTGCATAAATAGAACAGGTTTTTCCTGTTCCTGAAGCACCGTAGAGTATGATTGCTTTTTTCTCACGATTCCTGAAATCGTTCAGAAACTCCTTTATTATGCTGATTTGAGAATTCTGCCCCACAATTTCATGAGAGGTTTTCGGCTGGTACTTCTTGGTCCAGGGAATATTTGAAGTGCTTTTTGCTAAATCTGGTTCTAAAGATTTCGATTCTAAAGATTTTTTTTCTAACTTTTCATGTTTCCTTTTTTCATGCCCCTTCCGGGCTTTTTTCCTTTCAGCGCTATCCTCAGACAAAAATCACACCCTTTTGATTGCTTTTTGATTTTTATTTTTTCTCATTATTATTTTTTTATTGCTTTATGTTTTTAGTAATATTTTATATTTCCATTTATATGCCTGATAATCTCATTTGCTAATAACCTAATTTTATGTTTTTATTCTAATCCCCTAACTCTGTAGCATAACTATGCAGCAAAAAGTTTTTAAATCAATGGCAAACTCAATTTGATTCTCAATGCTTTTTGATTTGTTTTTGGTTTTTATGCTGTTTTGAATATAGTTATATATTTAAATATGTTTCCCATGCTTTTCCAGTGGGAAAGCATTATGTGTTAAAATGCGTGCTTAATATGCCTGAAATGTTGCTTAATATGCTTAAAATGTGCACTTAAAAAGGTGTGAATTATATGGAAGATATGGAAGAAAAAACAGAAAACACTGAACAGGAAAACCCAGAAATCAAAAAAGAGGAGCAGAAAGAAGCATCAAAAAAGATTGATATCCCAAAATCCTATGATGCAAAGGCTTCTGAGAAGAAGTGGCAGGAATACTGGGAGAACGAAGGCATTTACAGGTTCAATGCAAGGAGCAGGGCAAAAATATTCTCAATAGATACTCCTCCGCCAACTGTTTCAGGAGCGATGCATATGGGGCACGCCTTCGGCTACACTCAAATGGATTTCATAGCAAGATTCCACATCATGCTTGGTGAAAATGTTTTCTATCCCTTTGGGTTTGACGATAATGGATTAGCCACAGAGCGCTTTGTTGAGAAGAAGATTGGCAAGCGCTCTATCGAGATGCCAAGGTCAGAATTCGTAAGAATCTGCCTGAATGAGACGCAAGACATAGAAAAAGAACTAAAGAATTCCTGGCAGTCGCTGGGCATGGCTGTTGACTGGAACCTGAATTACAGGACAATAGATGACTGGTGCAGGAAGACAAGCCAGCGCTCTTTCATTGACATCTACAATATGAAAAGGGCATACAGAAAGAGGTCTCCTTCGCTCTGGTGCCCAGAGTGCAGAACTGCAATTGCCCAGGTAGAACTTATTGACAAGGAAATTGAGTCGCAATTCAATGAAATCCTGTTTGAGCTTACAAATGGAGAAAACGGGGAAAAAATCCACATTGCTACCACAAGGCCTGAGCTGCTCCCTGCATGCGTTGCAGTATTTGTTAATCCTGAAGACAAAAGATATTCTCAGTTGATTGGAAAAAAGGCGAAGGTGCCCTTATTCAATTATGAAGTTCCGATAATCGCTGACCCAAGGGCAGACCCTGAAAAGGGCACTGGAATTGTGATGTGCTGCACATTCGGCGATCAGACAGATATGGAATGGTGGAAGGCATACTCTCTTCCCTTGAGGATTGCAATAAATCCTGACGGAACAATGAATGAGATTGCTGATAGCTACAAGGGCTTGGGAATAAGGGAAGCCAGAAAGAAGATAATTGAGGACTTGCAAAATAATAATCTTTTAGTCTCAAAAAATCCAATAAAGCACATTGTGAATGTTCATGAAAGATGCGGCACTGAAATAGAATTCCTGGTTTCAGACCAGTGGTTCATAAAATACCTTGACATGAAAGACACTTTTATTGAAGCAGGCAAAAAAATAAAGTGGTATCCCGAGCATATGCGCTCGAGGTTTGACAACTGGATAAAGGGATTGCAGTGGGACTGGTGCATCTCAAGGCAGCGCTACTATGGAATTCCTTTCCCGGTATGGTATTGCAAAAAGTGCGGCGAGATAATTGTTGCCGATGACAAGCAGTTGCCTGTTGACCCTCTTGAGCAAAAGCCAAAGAAACCCTGCCCAAACTGTGGCGGAGAGGATTTTGAGCCGGAAAAGGATGTTCTGGACACATGGGCTACAAGCTCATTAACCCCTGAGATTGCGCTTAAGTGGAAAGAGAATGAAAAGTTCTTCAAGAAGATGTATCCAATGAGCCTTAGGCCGCAGGGGCATGATATCATAAGCTTCTGGGCATTCAACACTGTTGTCAAGGGAATGCTGCATACCAATGAGATTCCTTGGACAAACATCATGATTAACGGCTGGGCTCTTGACCAGCATGGAAAGAAGATGAGCAAGAGCAAGGGCAATGTGATTGACCCATTAGAGATGATAAAGAAATATTCAGCAGACTGCCTGCGCTTCTGGGCTTCAAGCTCAAAATTAGGAGAGGATGTGTGGTTCAGTGAGAAAGAGTTCATAGCAGGCCAGCGCTTTGTCACAAAGTTATGGAATGCCTCAAGATTTGCAATAGCAAACATTCAGGACTATACGCCAAATAAGATTAAGAAAGAAAATCTTGATATGATAGACAGGTGGCTATTGTCAAAGCTTTCCAGAATAGCGAAGGACTGCACAGAAGCAATGTTGGATTATGATTTTGTCAGAGTAAGATTGGATGTCGAGAACTTCTTCTGGCACGAGTTCTGCGACGAATATCTTGAGATGGTGAAAGACAGGCTCTATAATTTCGGCAACTACAAGGAGGAAAGCATAGAATCTGCAAAATACACCCTCTACACTTCTCTATTGACACTGCTTAAGCTGTTCGCGCCTGTCATGCCGCACATAACAGAGGAGATATATCAGCTCCACTTTGCAAAGATTGAGGAAGAGAAGAGCATCCACAGGTCAGACTGGCCAGAATTTGATAATAAGCTTGTAGATGCCAATGTTGAGGAACTTGGCGGGATAGCAGTTGAACTTGTTTCTGTAATCAGGAAATACAAGTCCTCAAAGCAGATGACTCTGAAGCAGGAGCTCAGGGCTTTAGTGATTGAATGCGATGAGAAGATGCAGAAGAAGATAGAGAAGATTTCTGGAGTTGTAATGGCAACTGCAAAGCTCAAGGAAATCTCATTCGGAAAAGCAGACGTCCTTAATGAGAAATTAGGCATAAGACTGAAGATTGAAGAATGAAGTATCAAAAATCAAAGAATGCGATATCAAAAATTAAAATTTAAGAATAAGACTAAATACTGAAGAATAAGATAGTGAAGAATAAGATAGTGAAGAATAAGATATTCTAAATTTAGATATTCTACGTTTATTCTAACTTAAGAGAAATAATATATTCTAAATCTATTGTATTATTGTAAATTAAAAGATATTAAGAGTCAAAGGGGAAAGAATAAAAAATGCAAACTAAATATCTATAGATTAATTACATGCCTCTGAATTAATTAAATGTCTCCTCCCTGTGCTTTTCTGCGCATTTCTTCCTGAGCGCAGGTATATTCTTTCTTAGAAATTGTTTCTTTTGTAAAAGCACTTACGTCCTTGCTCTTTTCTGGAAGAGGTACTTGAAGATTTTCTGGAAGATTTTTTGGGAGACGTTCTGGAATATACGGCGTTTCAATGCTTTCCACTCTGTAAAATTCTGCATTCCAGCATAATTCAGGATGAACTGATAAAGAAGGGTTTTTGACAAGTTCAGCATGCCTTATCATTTCACTGTAATCCAGATTCTTACACTTCTTTTCGTCCAGCATGAGATATGAATACTGGTTGTTTTTCTCTTCACGTGCGATGTCTGCTTCAGAAAGCTTTGTAAGCACAAGCTTGGCAATGCTGCTTCTTTTTTTTATTTCATTATTCATGCTATTGTATAATTCATGTGCGTCCTCATATGTTTCCTTAGGTCCGTCGATAATGCCATATTTGTTGTCAATTAAATCACCTATACCGGCGTATTCTAATATGGCATATTTTGTGATTTTATTTTCAGCATTTTCAATTTTGCTTTCTATATCTTCCGTCATTTCAATACCCCTATCAATATTCCCATGGTTTTTAAGTCAATCTCAATTTTCTTATCGTTAAAATTAGTCCCTAACAAAATCAACTAATGACTGCAGGAACCTGTATTATTTGAAATTACTCCGTAGTAGTGTTTTTATATATAAATGTTTCTGTTATTGCGCGGGGCTTTAAACTCTGCGCAATTTCTTTGTAAAAAGCCCAAATCTCCGAAAGATTTAAATATTGTTACAGGAAAGTAGTAACTATGACGATGGATTATTTGAAAGGGAGCAACTACAACAACCTTTACCCTGAGGAAATGCATGAAAAAATGCAAAAGGAAAAAAGGGTGAAAAGAGCCAAAAAGGTTCTGCTGGCAGGGCTCGCGTCAGTTATAGCTCTTTCAGCAGCAATCGCTTTCAAAAAGCCGTATTACGGGACAAATGCGAGTAAAAAAACAAGTCCTGCTTACAATACTGAAGCGTGCGCTTATCCAAGTTCAGGCGCATCTGCAGATTTGCAAAGCATTTTAACTAAGAATAATCTAGAAAGGGCTGAGAAGATGTTAGAAAGGGCTGAGAAGATGTCTGTTCCCACTCCGTCAGACAGCATATCCGTTATAGGAGTTGGCGACATCATGCTTGGAACGAATTACCCCTCTTCTTCATATTTGCCTGGAAAGAATATTTTGGGAAATGTAGAAGATATCCTGGAAGATGCGGATATGACGTTCGGCAATCTGGAAGGCACTATTCTTAATAGTGGAGGAACGCCTAAAACAGGCGAAAATTGCTTTGCTTTCAGAATGCCGGATAACACTGTCGCTTATTTAAAAGAGGCAGGGTTTGATGTGTTAAGCCTTGCGAATAATCACAGCAGGGATTTCGGAACTGTTGGCGCAACGAACACTATGAATTTATTAGACAAGGCAGGGATTCATTACGCAGGCCTGTCTGAATGCCAATACACAATTTTTGAGAAAGATGGTGTAAAGTATGGCTTCTGCGCCTTTGCCCCTGATTATAGTGGAACGATGCACTTCGCCGATGCCGTAAAAACTATCAAGTATCTTGATTCAAGATGCGATATGGTGATAGTTTCTTTTCATGTAGGAGCGGAAGGAAATGCTTGCCAGCACATAACAAAAAAAACAGAATATTTTCTTGGCGAAAACAGGGGAGACCCCTATCATCTTGCAAGAGAAGCCATAGATGCCGGCGCTGATGTTGTTTTTGGCGAAGGTCCGCATGTGACAAGAGCAGTTGATATATATAAGAACAGATTCATTGCTTATAGCATGGGCAACTTTGCTACTTACGGAATGTTTGATTTAAGCAATGCCTGTGGCGTATCGCCTATAATCAAGATAACGGTTGATAAAACAGGCAAATTATTATCAGGGAAAATATATTCCGTGAAGTTGGAAGGAAAAGGCGTGCCTGTTTTAGACAAAAACAATACTGCCTTGAAAAACATAATTCAACTTACAAAGGCAGATGTTCCGGAAACGCAGTTAATGATTGAAAGTGATGGAACTATTAAAGTCAATAAATAAGGACTATTCTATATTCTATAATATGATGGAAGCGTAAAAGGAGTAACAAAACTCGCTGCTCGGAGCTACATAAAAACAAAAAAAATTCTTTTGGAATTTTTTGTTCAAGAAACGCCCAAGCGTTTCTTTGAATCCATAAGGATTCGCAAAAAAATCCTCAAGGATTTTTTGCGCACAAGACCCTGTCCTTGCGTTTTGTGTGCGGGGTGTTATTGCTTTATTGCTGTTATTGCTTATCGCATTGGTATTGCAAATAAAACAATAATAAAAATAATAATTAAAGACGATATAACTGAGTGCTTAAGCTAAACAACTAAAAAATATAACTGAAAAAAAGAATATATTGAAAGTATTGAAAAGATAGTTGACTATGCTTTAATTCTGCATCTATTCCATGCTCTTAATCTGCCCTTCTCCACTTCACGCCATCTTTTGTGTCGTCCAGCAGTATTCCCTTGCTCTTTAGAATGTTCCTTATCTCATCTGCCTTTGCGAAGTTCCTGCTTTTTCTGGCTTCTTCCCTTTCATTTATTAGCTTCATAATTTCTTCAGGCAATTCCTTTTCTTCTTTTATTTCTCCAATAACTCCAAGCACAGAATCAAACTGCATCATAAGCTCAAATCCCTTTTTGGCAGAATTTTTGTCTAATGAATCTTCTGCTATTCTCTTGTTCATCTCTGTAATGAAATTGAAGACTGCTGCCAAAGCATCTGAAACATTGAGGTCGTCTTCAAGCGCCTTATCAAAGCCCTTCTTCGCATTCTTTATCAGCAATGCTGTTTCTTTTTTCTTTTCCTTATCCAATTTTCCTGTTTTCTTTTTTGACTCTGCAATCTCTTTCAATCTGGCTGCAAAATTCACAAGCTTGTCAACATTGTTCTGCGCTGCTTCCAAGGCATTGAATGTGAAGTTCAGCTGCTGCCTGTAATGGGTTGACATCAAAAGATATCTTATTGCCATTGGCTTGTATCCCTTTGCCAGGACATCTCTCAAAGTATAAAAGTTTCCAAGAGATTTTGACATCTTCTTGCCTTCCACAATCAGATGCTCACAGTGCAGCCAATAGTTAACAAATCTCTTTCCAGTTGCCTCTTCTGATTGCGCAATCTCGTTCTGGTGGTGCGGGAATATCAGGTCAACCCCGCCTGTGTGCATGTCAAATGTCTCTCCAAGATACTTCATTGACATTGCAGAGCATTCGATATGCCAGCCAGGCCTTCCCTTTCCATATTCTGTTTTCCAGAAAGTATCACCGTCTTCAGGATTCCATGCCTTCCAGAGTGCAAAGTCCTGGGCTTCCTCCTTGCTATACTCATCCTGGCTTACTCTCGCTCCTGCCTTTAGGTCTTTTACCTTTATCTGCGCAAATTTCCCGTAATCCTTGAACTTGGATATCTTGTAATAAACGGAATTGTCATCTGACTTGTAGACATAGCCGTTCTCGTCAAGTTTTTTAATCAGGGCAATCATATCAGGAATGTGCTCTGTGGCTTTCGGCATTATATCCGGCCTTTGTATGTTAAGCGCAGAAATGTCTTCCAAGAAATATATTGTGTATTTCTCAGTGAACTCCTTTAATGAAAGCCCCTCTTTTTTAGAATCCCTTATTGTCTTGTCATCAACATCTGTTATATTCATGACATGCAATACCTTGAAGCCCTCGTATTTCAGGAATCTTCTCAGCAAATCAACAAAAATGAAACTCCGCAAATTTCCAATGTGCGCAAAATTATAGACAGTGGGGCCGCAGCTGTACATCTTGACAGTGCCTGGCTCTATGGGCCTGAAAGTCTGCTTCTTCCTCGTGAGAGTGTTGTAAAATTTTATCATCTTAACCGCGTAATCAGTTGTTTATTTTGCTTTCTCAATTTCTCTCAAATAATCCAGTGCTTAAATATCTTTCTCCCCTGTCTGGCAGCACTGTGATTACTTTTTTATACTTTTTGCCCAGAATCTTTGCTGCAAAGATATTTGCCCCTGAACTTATTCCAACCAGAACTCCATATTCCCGCGCTAATTTTCTAACTTCCCTAATTGCATCATCGCTTTTCACTTTTATTACACCATCAATCAGCCCGATGTTCTCTTCAACAACCTTTGGAACAAAGCCCTCCCCGATTCCCTGTATCTTATGCAGTCCAGGTTTTCCTCCTGATAAAACAGCGGATTCTTCTGGCTCAACGCCAATTATCCTTATTTTTGGATTGAATTCCTTCAATGCTTTCGCAACTCCTATCAGAGTGCCTCCTGTGCCAATGCCTGCAACAAAAGCATCAATCTCGCCAGAAGTCTGCTCAATAATCTCTCTGCCCAATCCTATCCTGTGCGCTTCTATATTGTCAGGGTTTTCAAACTGCCTTGGAAGCCATGCATCTGGGTTTTTCCTTGTCAATTGATTGTATTTTTTGAATGCACCTTCCATGTTGTCTTTGACAGGCGTGAGAACTATTTCTGCACCAAAAGCTTTCATAAGATTTTCTCTTTCCACGCTCATTGATTTCGGCATTACCGCTATGAACTTATATCCCTTTATTGCAGAAATCATTGCAAAGGAAATGCCTGTGTTGCCAGTTGTGGCCTCTATTATCTTGCTTCCAGGCCTTAATTCGCCTCTTTCCTCTGCTTTCCTAATCATGTAGGCAGCCATCCTGTCCTTGATGCTGCCAGAAGGATTCGTGGTTTCAAGCTTTGCATACACCTTTCCTATCCTTATCAAAGGCGTGTTCCCTATCTGCTTTAGAATTTCAGAGCCAGCTTTGCTTCTGATTGATTTTTTGTTTATGATTGGCTCTTTGTTTATGATTGATTCTTTACTCCTGATTAACTCATAATCTCTTAAGGCGCCTTTTAAGGAGACTTGCAACTTGCCCAAGGCACCGGTAACCACCCTTTAGATTGCTGGTTTTTGCCTGATTTTGAATTGCATACATTTTGTTTACCTCCTGAACTCATTTTTGATTTTTGAACTTACATTTTTTTATGTTTTTTATGAAGCCATGATAAAATCACAGCAAATCAGAAAAATTAAACATCGCAAATTAAGCATCACAATAAAATGATAGCTATAAGTGAATGAAATAGAATCAGCAGCAACAACATCCAACTAAGGACTTACCTTTCATAAACCACTGATAAGTAGTACTAGTATTTATATTTTGCGTAAAAACCAGATAACTTTATAACTAAACCCATATAATCCAGGCCCTGGTGAGGCAAAATGGCATCAACTCCAAAAGAGCCGCAAAAGGCAAAATTTGATTTGGCAATTGACAAGGATGTGTATGACACTTTTATAAGAAAATGCTCTCAGATGGGCTATGCCCCAAAGACAATTGTTGAGCGGCTTGTCAAGAATTTCAATGATACAGGCAGGTTTTAATAAAGAAGCATTTTTTCTATTCTTTAAAGTATACTTTCTAAATATTATTTTGAACTATATTAATATTTAAATATAAGTTTAGTTAATACGCTTTCTGTTCATTTAAGATAAACAGAACATACTCACGATGAAAACAACATGAAACCAGCAACTGAAAAAACAGACGCGGAAAAACCTCAAGAAAGGCAGGAACAAAAAAAACCTGAAATTGAACCGTTGAAAATTGAACAATTAAAAATTGAGCTTGAAAAAAAGGAGCAGAAAATAAAAGAGCTCACAGAAACAGCCAAGAAGGTGCAGGCAGATTTTGAGAATTACAAAAAGGCAGTTGAAAAGAGGAACAGTGAATTTGTTGCTTGTGCGTCAAGAAACTTCATAAAGAAGCTCTTGCCTGTGCTGGACAGCTTTGAGCTTGCAATAAAGAATCATGCTGACAAGGAGAAAGTTGTCAAGGGCATTGAACTCTTGTATGCACAATTTCGCTCCATAGTTGAGGAAGAAGGGCTTGAAGAGATTCCAGCACTAAACTGCATGTTTGACCCTTACAAGCATGAAGCCCTGGTTATTGAGAAAACAGAAGATGAAAAAGAAGATGGAAAAATCGTTGAAGAATTTCAGAAGGGTTATGCTATAAACGGTGTTGTAATAAGAACAAGCAAGGTTAAGATAAAGAAGTTTGAGAAGCTGCAAGAGCACACTAAATCAGAAGATAAACACCAGACAGAAAATAAAAATCAGAAGATAGAAGGCAAAAGCGGAAAATAAAAAGAGTGGAAAATGATAATGCTGCAAAACAATAAAAGAGGTTGAGAATAATCGCTCCGGCAGATACAATCATAATTTCAAGCAAAACACCTAAAGAAGTTATTTTGAAATGGGGAATAGAATGCGCAAAGTGCGGCCACTGCTGCAGGTTTGGTTCAGGATACCTGCTTGATGAGGACATAAGAGAGATTTCAAAGCGTCTAGGCATTTCAGAAGATGACTTCAAGAGAAACTACGCAGAGGAAAAAAAGAGGTTCAACACCACGGTATTTCAGCTGAAGACTATAAAGCCGAATGCAAGGAAAAACTATGGGCAGTGCATATTTTTTGATGAGGGCAGACAATGTCTCATTCATGAAGCGAAGCCGCTTTATTGCAGAATCACAAACTGCAAACCACACTGCCCTGACGTGATTCAGTGGTTTGACCTCAACTACACAGTCAGGAGGGATGATCCTGAATCAATAAGGCAGTGGAACAGCTTTTTGCGCTTTAAAGAGCCGATTCCAGGAGGCAGAATAGAGGATTTGGTTCCTGATTCAGAATTAAGGGTTAAGATACTTGGCTATGAAATATTCGGAGAGGAAGATTTGGCAAAATTCAGGGAGGAGAGAGCGAACAAGAAATAGAAAATAATTATTCACAGCAAAGAAAAAAATAATCCAAAGCCGGAAAATAAAAATCATTTTCACCTTCATTTTCAGGTGTAAAAAAAGAGATTGAAAAGGAATAAGAAAAATAATTCATAGCTTAGGAAAAAATAAGTCGCAGCCGGAAATCACAAATCATTTCCCACCGTCATTTCACGTATAAAATAACCCTTTAGAAAAGGGTTAATCGAAAAGGAAAAGAGAACCTTTTAGGAAAAGGTTAACGAAAAAGGAAGAGAGAAACTTTTAGGAAAAGTTTAATCAAAAAGGAAATAAGAATTGAAAGAAAAGAAAAAAAGAGAAAAACAATAATGATTCATAGCCAAGAAAATTAATAAAGAAAAATTTGTAAAAAAAATAAAGAGAATAAAAATAATTCATAGCTAACATAAAAGAAAAAAACGTTAATAATTCGTGGCTAAAAAAGGAAAATAAGCATCTGAAAAATTAAGAAATAGATGAATAGCGTAGAGGATGTGCGAACATGGAAATTCCAATAAACAGCAATTCAAGCGGGATGAGGCAGAAGATGTTCCTGGACTCAGAGACAATACTGAAGTTTTTCCTTGGAACAGATGACAAGATTGACACCCTGATAAAATGCAAGGGCACCGAGATTGAGATGTTGACATATGATTACAATCTGTATGAGGCATTAGGCTCTCTAAAGCCCTATGACGAGTTCAAGATGAACAGGTTGATAAAATTTTTGGAAGTTGTTGACATAATATCATACAGGAAAAACCGCAATGCCGACAAGCCGATACTAAGAGATGAGAGAGTTGAGGCATTGAGGGCGATAGCGCTAAACAAGGATAAAATTCAAAACAGCGCTAAAGATGATAATAAAGATAGTAATTAAGTTTGTGAAATAATCAATTACAAATTAATGAAACCATTAATATGTTCAAACAATTCAAGAATTCAGAATAATGATAAAGTCAGGAGACGATTAATATAGGGTATAAGAATAAAATCAAGATTTAAAATAAAATCAAGATTTAAAATAAAATCAAGATATGAATTGAGATAAACATTCAGAATAAGGAAGCAAATCAAGGAGGTAAATTAAAATGACTAAAATTATAGGAATAGATTTGGGAACTTCCAACAGCTGTGCTGCTGTTCTGGAAGCTGGAAAGCCAGTGATAATTCCAAGCGCAGAAGGAGTCACCTACGCAGGAAAGACAGTTCCGAGCGTGGTTGCATTCACAAAAGACGGTGAAATGCTTGTGGGAGAGCCGGCAAGAAGGCAGGCAGTGTCAAATCCTGAGCGCACACTGACTGCATTCAAGAGAAAAATGGGAACAACCCATAGGTACAAGATTAACGGCAAGGAATACACTCCCCAGCAGATATCAGCATTTCTGCTTCAGAAAATAAAGAAGGATGCAGATGCATTCCTTGGAACAGAAGCCAAGAAAGCAGTCATAACAGTTCCTGCATATTTTGACGACAACCAGAGGCAGGCAACAAAGGATGCCGGAACAATAGCAGGGCTAGATGTTGTAAGAATAATAAATGAGCCGACAGCAGCATGCGTTGCTTATGGCTTGGACAAGTCAAAAAAAGAGCAGACAGTGATGGTGTTTGATTTTGGAGGAGGCACTCTTGACGTCACAATAATGGAATACGGGCAGGGCGTTTTTGAGGTAAAGTCAACTTCTGGAGACACACAGCTTGGAGGCACAGACATGGACGAGGCGCTTGTGAATTTCGTAGTGAAGGAATTCAAAAGACAAGAGGGCATAGACCTAAGCAAGGACAAGATGGCTATGCAGCGCCTTAGAGAGGCAGTTGAGAAAGCCAAGATAGAGCTCTCAAACGTGCTTGAAACAGAGATAAACCTTCCCTTCATTTCTGCAACCAACGAAGGGCCGAAGCATTTGCTGATGAAGATAAACAGGGCAAAGCTCGAAGAGCTTGTAAATCCAATTGTGGAAAGGTGCAGGAAGCCTGTAGAGCAGGCAATGTCAGACGCGAAAGTAACAAAAAATGATATTAACAAGGTAATCCTTGTAGGAGGACCTACAAGAATGCCTATTGTGCAGAAGTTTGTGGAAAGCCTTGTAGGCAAGAAGATTGAAAGAGGCGTAGACCCAATGGAGTGCGTGGCAATGGGTGCAGCAATCCAAGGAGGAATATTGGCAGGAGAAGTCAAGGACATACTTTTGCTGGATGTGACTCCATTAAGCCTGGGAATAGAGACCCTTGGAGGAATATTCACAAGGCTCATAGAAAGAAACACTACAATTCCCACAAAAAAGACGCAGATATTCACAACTGCTTCTGACAGCCAACCAGCAGTCTCAATCAGAATATTCCAGGGCGAGCGCCCAATGTCAGCAGACAATAAGCTGCTGGGACAGTTTGACCTTGTGGGAATACCGCCCGCTCCAAGAGGGATTCCGCAGATAGAAGTGACATTTGACATTGATGCGAATGGCATATTGAATGTGTCTGCAAAAGACCTTGGAACAGGAAGGCAGCAGGCTATCACAATAACAGCTTCTACTAAACTCAGCGAGGCAGATATAGAAAAGATGAGAAAAGAGGCAGAAGCCCATGCAGAAGAAGACAGACAGAGAAAAGAGGATGCAGAGATAATAAATCAGGCAGACTCTGTGGTTTATAGCACTGAAAAGCTGCTGGATGAGATGAAGGGAAAGGTAGATGACAAGAAGCTTGACGAGATAAGAGAAAAAATCAAGGAATTGAAAGAGCTGAACGATAGCCAGAAAAAGGATGTCAGCAAGATAAAGCAGAAGCTTGACGAAGTGAACAAGATAATACAGGAAGCATCTGTAGAGCTTTACAAAAAAGCCCAGAGTGCTTACTCGCAGCAGAATGCAGGGCAATACGCTGGCGCTAATGCTGAAGCAGAAAATGAAAAGGAAAGTGAAGAGCAGGAAAGTGGAGAGCGGGAAAGCAAGAGAGGAAAAGGCAAAGTTTATGACGCTGACTACAAAGTAGACGAAGAAGACAAGGAGAAAAAGAAAAAGAAGAAGTAAGAAAAAGAGGACAAAGTAAGAAAAAGAAGAAATAAATGCAGTCAGGCATAATCAGGCGACCAAGCCATAATTTTTGTTATCAAAAATTGCGAGAATACAAAAAAATCGAAGATTTTTTGTACATAAAATGCTTTGCATTTTATTGTACCTTTCGCCTTTAGGCAAAGGATGAATCGTTTTGCTTCCGCAATTTTTGGAAAATACAAAAAAATCGAAGATTTTTTGTACATAAAATGCTTTGCATTTTATTGTACTTTGGGCTTTAGCCAAAAGATATTTATTTTTTTTAAATATTTTTTTAAATTTTAATCAATGTCAATCGATGTTTTTATTTTTAAATTAAAAACAATAGTGAATAGCGAATAAAAATATCAAAATGATCGCATGAAAATAATTGTAGCAAGGGATTATAGAGAATTAAGCAATGTTGCTTCTGATTTTATTGCAGCAGAAATTTCAAAGAGGCCAAATCTTGTTCTAGGGCTTGCAACAGGCCATACCCCTTTAGAATTGTATCATCAGCTAGTCAAAAGATATAAGAAGGGAGGCATCGATTTCTCAAAAGTTTTTGTTTTTAATCTTGATGAGTATTATGGCGCAGAACCTTCTGAAAAACAGAGTTTCAGCTATTACCTGCACAAGAACCTTCTTGACAGAGTGAATATAAATAAGGAAAATATACAAATCATAGATGGAAAGCCAGATTCTATCAGAAAGGAATGCAGGCGCTATGATGATTTATTGTCAAGGCATAAGATTGACCTTCAGATTTTGGGCATAGGCATTAATGCACATATAGGCTTTGATGAGCCAGGCACGAGCTTTAATTCAAAAACCCATTTGATAAGACTCAGCAAAAGCACTATAAAGAAAAATTTTAAAAACAAGAATAAAAAATTCACGCAGGCAATCACAATTGGAATAAGCAACATAATTGCTGCTAAAAAAATCCTGATGCTTGCAAGCGGCAGGGAAAAGCTGAATGCAGTAAGAGAAATGCTCTGCAGCAAAATATCTGAGAAAGTTCCTGCCACAATCCTGAGAAAGCATCCTGATGTCACATTAATAATCACAAAGGACATTGCAGACAAGCTGCGTGATGATATAAAAACTATTTGATGAAAATAAAACTACTTAATGAGAACCACTTAATGACGCGAGTAAAATTTTTAAATAAAAAGTTTTAGATAAAAAAGTTTGAAACAAGGATGTGAGATAAGGCCGGTAAGGAAAATGAGAATCCCTTCAACGCACGAATGCATGGAAATGCTGAAAGAAGCAAAACTTCAGGACAATATGATGGCTCATTCCATAATAGTCAACAGAATCAGCATGCTGCTTGCAAAGAAACTCATAGAAAAAGGGGAGAAAATAAATCTTGAGCTTGTGAATGCAGCTTCGCTGCTGCATGACCTGGACAAGCAGGCGACCCTTTATGACGGGCAGAATCACGGCTATCACTCTTACAGAATCCTCATGGAGAAAGGATATCCTGAAATAGCAACGATTGTAAAAAAGCACGTGCTGACGGCTGTGCTGAAAAACGGGGATGCAAAGGAAGGGCTTGAAAATTGGGAGGAAAAGATAGTTTTTTATGCAGACAAAAGGGCAAATAATGATGAGATTGTAAGCATTGAAGAGAGATATGAGTACATGCTCAAAAGATATGGAACAAACCGCCCTGCAGCATATAATACCATACTCAGCACAAAAGAGCCGGTGCTAAAGCTTGAAAGAGAGATTTTTTCAAAATTAGACATCAAACCAGAAGATGTGAAAAATTTGGTTTATGCAAATGAATCAAAGCATTCATTTAAAACATTCGTTAAATAAAAGAGTCACAGCATTAAATGAATAAAAACATTTAATAACAAACCTGTTGATGATAAAAAATATTTGTCTAATGAAAAACAATGAAAACAATAAAAAATAAAAGAAGAGCAAACAACACTCGGGAGAGCAATAAACAAATCCAATAAAAACTCATTTGATAAAAAAATTATCTATTTGATAAAACAATTTAATAAAACATTTGATATGCATAAAGCTGTCAATGTTAAAGCTGTCAATGCTTTTCAAGGGAATCAAAAATGCCAAAGGACTATTACAATATTTTGGGAGTTTCGCAGAATGCTAAAGCAGAAGAGATAAAAAGGGCTTACAAGGAACTCGCAAAAAAATATCATCCTGACCTTCACAAAGGAGACAAGGAAAAGGAAGAGAAATTCAAGGAGATAAATGAGGCTTACAGAGTTCTTTCTGATGACAGGGCAAGAGCAAATTATGACAGGTTCGGCTCTGCAGAATCCACAGGAGGATTCCAAGCAGGAGACTTTGGCTTTGACTTCCGCGGATTTGACTTTCCTGATTTTGAGGACATCTTGGGCGATTTCTTTGGAAGCAGCTTTGGAGGCGGATTTGGCAGAGAAGGCAGCAGAGCCAGAGCAAGGGTTCAGAGAGGAGCTGACCTTTTGCACGAGATTGCAATCACTCTTGAAGAGGCAGCCTCAGGCACTGCAAAATCCTTCATACTCGAAAAGACAGAGCAGTGCACTTCTTGCAATGGGACAGGCGCTGAATCAGGCAATATGAAAACATGCGATGCCTGCAACGGCTCAGGTTCTATAAAAAGCTCAAGAAGAACCCCATTCGGAATATTCAGCACAAGCACAACATGCAGAAAATGCAACGGCACAGGCAGGATAGCTGAAAGAATATGCAAAGCATGCGATGGAAGGGGCTTTATACGAATGAGAAAAAAGATTGATGTTGAAATCCCAGCAGGAATAGAATCCGGCTCTAAGCTTAGAATTGCCGGAGAAGGGGAAGCAGGGCTTAGGGGAGGGAGAAGCGGTGACCTCTACATTACAGTCAATATCAAGCCCCATGAAATCTTTGAGAGAAGAGGGGCTGACCTTTACTGCGAGGTTTCAATTCCTTTTTCAACAGCAGTGCTTGGCGGGGAAATAGAGGCTCCGACATTGGAAAGAACAGCCATGATAAAGATTCCTCCTAGCACTCAGACAGAAACAAGCTTCAGATTGAGGGGAAAGGGAATGCCCAGGATGCATGGCTACGGCTCTGGAGATGAATATGTCAAAGTCAAAATAAAAGTGCCTAAAAAGCTGAGCAGGAAGCAGAGAGAGCTGATAGAAGAATTAAGAGAGCATGAGCGAGAAGAAGAATAAAAATAATGAAATATATGAGAATGAATCATAAAATATAAATAAGAATAATAAAATATAATGAGAATAATACAACATATATAATATTAAAAAATATATAATAATAAAATATATTAATGTAATAAAAATTAATTTTTTTAATAATAATTGTAATAAAAAATAATAAATCTTTTTCTAAAATAATTTTTCTTTCAGAATGTCTTTCCTTTCATCTTTCCATAGCTTTTTATCAGATGGAGCTTATCTCTCACAGAATTTGCCATCTTCTCAAATTCCGGAACTGAGAATTCTATAATCCCTGATGAGCCGTCATTAGCAAAGCCGATTGCTATACTTTCCTTTTTCGGATCAATCAGGTCCTCGTTTATCATGACTTCCATTATCTCTGTCTTGTTCTCCATCCTGTAGAAATTCTTCTTGTCAAGTGATTTTATCTTTATTTGCATTTTAATGCACCTTTTTCATTTTTTTTACTTCTCTTTATTATAAGATAATTATTTGAATTTTTTTGCCTTTAATTAAATCCTTATTTTGAGTTTATCAAGTTTGATTTGTTATCAAATGTGCATTTTTTTGTTTTTTCATTGACTAAAATTTATTAATATTTTTCCTCATTAAAATTTTTTCATCAAAATTTTCATTTACGCCATGCACCTCTTGCACGGCTCATAGCCAGCATCACTTGCTTCTTCTACTGAGCTAAAAAATACCTTTTTGCTGCCTTTTATGCCCTTGGCAAGCTTGCAATTTATCTTGTGAAATATCTTGCCTGTCTTGCTGGCGACAAAATCCTTTTTTCCCTGTTTCTTTTGCTCTTCCTTAGGTTTTTCAAAAATCTTCCCAAAACTGATTTCCTCTGCCAGCTCTTCAAATTTCCTTTTTTCCTCTGGTTTTTCCGGACTGATTCCAGCCTCAGGGATTTCTCTAAAAGTTTCCTTTGGCTTTGGAATTTCAGCTACTTTGGCCTCTACTGGCTTCTTTTTTCTCTTGTTTTTTTTTACGTCGCTTCCGACCATCAAAAGAGCGAATATCAGCAAGATAAAGATGACGTATTTCAGCGTCTTTGGAAGCCACACTTTGCCATTCGCAAATATTGTTATTGTGAGAATAGAGTTTACCACAAACATCCCAAACAAAAACAAGGTTGAAAAATCCCATTTTTTCTGCCGTACAAGAATATAAAAGAGTGCGATGTTTGCTGCAAAAAATACTGCGAGAGAAGCTGCCTTTATCTCAACCACTCTGAAATCAGTTATGCCTAACGGCAGGAAAATTGCATAGCCTTTCATCACTATTCCAAGCATAACCAGCTGAAGTATAATCAAGACAATGCCAATTCTATCTTTCATTCTTCCACCCCTTAATATTTTTAAAACTTTAACTAACTCGGTTGGACTCTAATAACACTCCGTAAAGTCCTCTCCCAAACGCAAATAAAAATACTGGAAGCACATAATTTATTCTTCTATATAAGCTTTCTTATTCTAAAGTAACTACATTCTGGTATTCTTTAATAATACAAACAAAACATTTAAATAGGAACGTCCATGATTAGTTTCCTGCAAATTTTTATTTTTTCATGTTCGAAATCGGGGGTGGAATTATTAGGGACTTAAAGCTAGACTTCATTACAGTAGAGAACAGGCTGAATGACAGCATATTCCTGCACAAGCAGATAGAACAGAAAGACGGCAGGCTCTACTTCAGGATAAAAAAGCGGATTTTGAAGAATCCCTTCCTGAAAAACCCGTTTGAGGGAATATGATTTTTATCTTGTTAATTTTTTTTTATTTCACAGCATAGTATTTTATGATGCCTTATGATAATCTGTTCTGTTTTTTGATTAGCCTATTTTATTATTTTTTCACTATTAATTTGTTAATTGTATTAAAACATTTTATTCCACTAATCTTTCGATTGGTGGTTTAAAGTGGAATATGTGGAATAAAATGTGTTCAAGAGCGAGCCGACCGAGCCGAAGGGCGAGCGGCGAGCTGTTGACATATTTTAATGTTGCATTTTCACTTTTTGATT
>Ga0172365_10001013_pt1 | contig 19863 bp, 15 predicted proteins | sample LakKivSesite48cm_FD_114535 | JGI IMG/M metagenome (GOLD analysis project Ga0172365, IMG submission 114535) | Sediment microbial communities from Lake Kivu, Rwanda - Sediment site 48cm | ecosystem: Environmental > Aquatic > Freshwater > Lake > Sediment | place: Rwanda: Western Province, Lake... | reverse complement strand
CGTTTTGTCAAGCCAGAACCATCGTGAGAAGGAATAGGAGGCACGAACATGGATATGTACGGGGGCAATGTCGCCCTTGACCCCCATTTGAAGAATGGGGGATTGCGGGCGACCTTTTTCAAGCGTCTGGGCTACCTGGCCGAGCAGCTGTCACTGCCCATAGCAGGTTTCCCAGAAAGATGGCTCGTTTCACTGTCGGCGGGTTACGCCCGGCTGGATCCCGGCCGACCGGCTGGGGGGCTGTTCAACCGCCAGTGGCGGTTGAGATCAACGCGCCTGAGGCGGAACTGACTGGCTGGAGGGAGGCATGATCCTGAGAGAGGAAAAATCAACAGCTAGAAAACACAAGTTTCTGCGCCCTCAGAGCGTGTTTGAATATTCACGGCTGTGCCTGCCAACTTGAGTGATCCAGGCAAAGCGGTCACCATTGTTTCTGCCCAGTCTTGTCTCCGTGTTATAATGTGTCTGCGCAGATTGTGAGCAGCAAAGGAGACAAGCAATATGGCAAGTCAGGTGTATTCCAGTGATCTATCCGATCGGGCCTGGGAAATCGTCAAAGACCTGTTCCTGGTCAACCACGGTCCAGGCCGCCCGCTCGAATTGGATCTCCGCCAGATCGTCAATGCCATTCTGTACATGGTGCGCACAGGTTGTCAGTGGCGAGCATTGCCCAAGGAATATCCGAATTGGAGCAGCGTCTACTACCACTTTCGCAAATGGTGCAAAGATGGCACTTGGCAGCAGATCAACACGGCTCTGCGCAAGATGGAGCGCCAGCGGCTTGGTCGAAACGAAGACCCCAGCGCGGGTATCATCGATACCCAGAGTGCCAAAACCACGGAAGCGGGCGGTGAACGGGGCTACGATGCTGCCAAGAAGCTCAATGGCCGCAAACGGCACATCGTGGTTGATACCCTGGGTAATCTGTTGATAGCTATTGTCCATGCAGCGAGTATTCAAGACTTCCACGGGGCGAAACTGGTGTTGCCCCAGCTGGTTGAAATCGTCTCAACACTGCGGCTGATTTGGGCCAATGGCATCTACAAGAACCGTGGCCTCGTCGAATGGGTTCACGAAACGCTGAACCTCATCCTTGAAATCGTGGAACGTGAGCCGGATCAGGTCGGGTTTCAGGTCTTACCTCGCCGTTGGGTGGTCCTGCGCACCTTTGGCTGGCTGGGACGCTATCGCCGTCTCAGCAAAGACTACGAGTGCCTGACGGAGTGCAGTGAAGGGATGATCTATGTTGCCTCCATTAGCACGATGGCGAAGCGAATGGCCAGAGCGGCTTGCTAAAATCAGTGACAATATTCAAACAGGCTCTCAGGCACAAGCCTCGGGGCGTTTTTTCTTTTGCAGGCCAAAACGGTGCTCGTCCCAGCTCTTGAAATAGAACCGGTGACCGCTTGTCACCGTCAGCCGACGGCTCCCTACGGCTCCGCTCCGATGGCCTGTCCTGAGCCCCGTCGAAGGTCTCCGACTCCGCTCCCTACCGGGCCCGCTGTCCTCTGCCCCCTGCTCTCTTGCTTCTCTGCACCCCTGCTCTCCTGCTTAGAGAGGGCCCCGCCTCGCCCTCCCCACTCCACCTCCCCTCTGTCTCGATCCCATGACCGCTCTTGCCACAATCTGGCCGTTGTCAACTGGATACCCCAGAAACGGCGGCAGTTGATCCAGGGGCGTAGTCTTCGATCCAAAGCACCCAGGGCAGGTGATCCTTGACGGCGTTATATAGGCGGCGATCTCCTGTCACCAACTTGCTCCCTGTTTCCTCGGCCAGTGCCAGGTAAGCCCCATCGTAGGCTGAGCGGTCATACGTGCGGGCCAGTTCCAAAGCCCGCTGCCAGGAAACTACTGCTGTCGGAATGCCCACCCCCTGAAAGACGCTGAGGATTTCCTGCCCTTTCCCCAGGGTAATGCGATCGCGCCTCACCGCCTGGAGGATGGCGTTGGTCACCTCATAGGGGAGCAAGGTAGGAGCAAGGAACTCGATCTCCTCCTGGACATAGGCCCGGATAATCGCCTGAGCTTCTGCATGCCCTTCCTCATCGGGGAAGAACCCCTTCAGCACTACGCTGGCGTCTATGACCACGACCGCTCCTCCAGTTCCCTTCGGGAGGCCTCATACAGCTCGGTAGCGGTCACGCTGACCCCCTCCAGCTCGCGGGAGAGACGCACCATGTTCGAATAGGCTCTCAGACGCTGTAGGTGCTCGTACTCAGCAAAGGGCAGGATCACCGCATCGGGCTCGCCCCGCCGGGTTACGATCACCAGTTCCTTCCGTGCGCGCTTGAGCAGAGCAGAGAAACCGCTCTTGGCTTCGGCAATAGAAACCCTCATAGCCATGTTGCGAGCTCCTTTCTGACTATTTTATCTGCCCATATTCTATAGTCACAAGCTCAATTTGTCAAGTGGTAGGCAATCCCCATAGATCAGGCCTTTGTCTCTCCAGCGGCCTGCCCTCTCCCTACAGAATGCAGCCTCCCCCTGCCGATCTGCCGATCATCCAGCGGCGGGGCGGGGGACACAAGGTGCATGGGAGCGGAGGAGATGAGGAGCAGAGGTGAGGGCTATCAAGCAGCCGTCTTCCCCTCTGCACCCTCGCTCCCCTGCCCCTCTGCTCGGAATTCCGCCCCCGCCGCCTCGCCGGGGGTGCCCTGAGCATATGAAGTTCGTTTGCTAACTCCATGGAAGGGAGGGATCAGCCATGCGCTACGAAGGGGAGTGCGCCGTCCCTGGCTGCGGCCGGCCGGGCCGCGACTACCACGGCGACGGCGAGATCATCTGTCGGGAGCACTATCAGCAGGGCCTGGCCACCATGCGCAGGTGCCACCATCAGGCAAGTGAGGGAAGGCGCCATGCAGACCAAAATCGTTTACGACAGCCAGGAGAGGTGCTATCAGCTCATCGCCGGCAACGGCGTCAAACCGGGCAGTTACCGCAAGCGCCGCGAGGCGGTGGAGGCCCAACTGGCCCTGGAAGCGCCAGAGGCCCTGGCGCTGGCCCGGCGGGCCGCCGAACGCTACCCCGTGCTGGTGGGACGGGCCCTGCAAGCGACCCAACTTGTGGCCGCCGGAAAGGTTCACCTGGATACCGCCTATCATCAGGTGGCCAGCCAGGCTTGTACTGAGCGTAGTCGAAGTAACGGGGCAGGGGAGTACCGGGTGGAGCGGGTGGATGGCACCTGGCGATGCTCCTGCCCTGACTGGGCGAGGGGTTTAGCTGGCGAGCCTTTCGGGGCGCCTTGGGTGGTGACGTGCCATCACGCCACCTTGAATTCAGCGCCGTAGCCTGTCCTGTAAGGGCCTGTCCTGGCCAGGATTCGTCAGGCTCACCACGCGGCACCTTTCTCCCTCCGGGTCCGGCCTCGGGCTCGGGTTCCAGCCTGGGGAGAGAGCCCCGGGGTCGGCCTCCGGCCCAGAGGGCCATCCGGCCTGGAGGGGGACCTCGAGGGGTTTGACCTGTGATCCTGTGATCAGGCATGTTGCTACGGATCATCACAGTCACAGTAATGCGCCTCAGCCCCCCTGCTGCCAAGTCTGCACTCCTTCCTCCTGTCCCCTGGCATCGCACCGCCCTCAGCCAAGCTAAACGCTCCTCCGAAGTCCTCCACCCGCCCATTCCTCAGCCTGTCCCCTTGCCCTTCCAGGGCAGGCAGGACAGACAGAACCATCCTATTGCCCTCGCCAACGGAAACGAGCGCACACACACCGTTCGTGCGGCAAAATGGCCGGCCCCTCGCCAGCACCTTACAGCCACCCATCCCGAACTGGAGATCTTGCCGAATCAAGGCCGCAGATCTCCGAGATCGCTGAGTGGTTGGAGAGCCGTGGCCTTCCGCGAGCCTTCCAAGATAGACCGCCCAGCGATGAGAGGGCCAGAGCGGGGAAGAGGATGGAGACACGAACAGGAGAATAGGGACCTGGGTCCAGGGGAGGAAGAAGAGCATGCAGAAGGGGGAGAGAGGCCCGGGGCAATGCAGGGAGTGAAGGAGGAGAAGAGGGGAGGAGGAGAAAAGAGAAGGGAAGGGGGAGCGAAGGGACAAAACAGATCGGGTGGGAAAGGGGAAGAGGGGAGGAGAAGGAGGAGGAGGGGGATAGGATTATCACTACACGAAGAAAGGGCTACAATCAAGAAGTAGCACATCGTGGTTGAGTAGGTCACTTGACCTATAGGTCAAATGACCCAATCACACCACGGAGTAGCACAAAATGGTCAGCCCTTCCAGCTTGATTAGCTTCGCCAGAAATCCCTCTACATCGCGCTCCCTAACAGGACATGCCTTGACCTCCCCAATCCAATAAGCACCATTTACCTCAGCCACCAGTCGGATAAACAATGCGCGCACGCATTTCCGTGCGCATTTACAGCAGAAAACCTCCCTTGACTTTTGCGAGGAAAGGAGTATGATTTGGGTAACTCTCGTCACCTAGTTTGCTATTGCGACAATCCATACCAAAATAGAAGGTGGATGCCTTGTTGCCACCCTATCTCGCCAACAACTTGAAGAAACTACAAGAGGCCTTTGGGGACGAACCCTTCACCGCCCAAGAGGCCAGGGAAATCCTCCCTGTATCCAAATCCCTCTTGTTCAAGATCCTGCACGAGCTGGTCAAAGGGGGTCATCTCACCCGCCTGGGCAGGGGAATCTATGCCCTCGACGGCTCCAAACCCAGGCTGGCAGTTTCCCTGTCGGAGACCGGCCAGAAGATGCACCAGGCGTTGTACTCCGAAGGGATCAACTTCGCCATCACCGGCCTGGATGTGCTCCTCACCTTCACTCACCATCTGCTGGTCCGCTTCCCCCACCTGGTCTACGTCCAGCGGGGTTCGGCCGAGTGGGCCAAGGAGACCCTGAGGCAAGAAGGTTTCGCTTGCCTCGTGGACCCTACCGAAAAGGAGATCCGTATCGGCCTGGAGTTGGCCGAAGGGTCCGAATTGGTCATACTCCGAGAGACCTCGGACTTCTACGCAACCTCTCGCGGCGTGGCCTCTGTGGAAAGAGCCCTGGTTGACCTGTTCTTTGAGAGCACCAGGAAAGGCTACACCATCCCTGTAAGCGAGGTAGGCCGCATCCTGTTCGACACTCTGAGGAGTACCCGTATCAATTACACCCGTCTCCTACGCTGGGCCACGCGCCGGGGGATTGATGCCGAGATGCGGGATGCCTTAGCGGGGTTTTCCCCCTATCTCCCCATCCCCGAGAGCATCCTGCAGGGCGATCAGGAGGAGAGCGAGCACACGGTGGCTATGAAAGAGACAGTGGGGGTACGATGAGCGGCATCTTGCCTGCGGTGAGCCCAGCCGAACCGCACTTCGAAGAAGCTTTGATCCACGATGTCGCCTGCTTCAGCCTAGAGCGCTTGCGGGCCCGGGCAGAGGAGATGGCCTTTACCCAGGCAACCGAGGTGGAGGCCTTCGCCTGGGTTTTGGAAATCTACGGCCAACTGCAGGCTGAGGCCGAGGAGGGCTTTCTCCTGAAAGGTGGGACTGCAGCCCAGATGTATGTTCCCCTTGAGAGGCAGCGAGCCAGCGTGGACATTGATCTCCTGGCCCATGTCGAGCCTGAGGCAGTGAGAGACGTGCTGGATAAGGTGTCCAGGAAATTGGCCAGCGACCTCCCCTATTTCGCCTTCGAGGAGTACACCCCAACCCAACCCGACGTCGCCCTTCCCTTGCAGATGTTCTTGGTGACGGTGCCCAGCTCCCTGGTACGGAGCGCGCTGACGGAAACAGGCCAGATCGCGGGTCGCCCCGTCAAAGTGGATGTCTTCTACCTGAAAGAGCCGGTGGAGCATACACGGCTAGAAGGAGTTCGAACCTTCGCCCTGGATCTGGCCTTCTCCCCCCGCTGCCTGGCCATCGGTCCGCTCATTGGCGACAAGCTGCTGACCCTGGCCACCAAGAGCATTGGTATCCCCCAGGCCAGGGCCAGCGACCTCCCCAAACAGGTATACGACCTGGACAACCTGACCCACCTGGCCCTGAGCGAAGCAGACATCGAGCAGCTCGTCGCCACAGTGCGAACCCTGGTGGACGTGGAAAGCTCCTTCAGGGGCATCCAGGTCACCGTCTTCCAGGTGTTGGACCACATTCAAGAGGCCCTGAAAGCCTTTTCGACCCTTGACCTGGGGCAGGGAGATCCTGACCTGAGGCGGTACGTGCTCAACCTCCAAAGCCAATATCTGAGAGAGCCCATGCGTTCCCCCTTCTACGGATGGGCAGCGAAGGCCTTACGCTTGCGTTTCTTTCTGCAATGTCTTCGCCAGAAGATTGGCGGGAGTGCCCTGGATGTCTGCGAAACCATCCGTCGGGCCGACGAGCTGCAAAAGCGGATGCGATTCAAGGGCCTGGAGGGAGAGGAGAGGCGACGGAAGAGAAGAAAAGTTCAAGAGGTCCTGCTTTCTGCCCTGACAGAAGCGGGGAAGGGCGATTGGAAGCAACTCAAACCCAGACCGCCTGAGCGGGTCTACTGGGAGCTCATCGATCTGGGCACTCTCGAATCCCTCGAGGCTATGATCACAGGGTGAATTGATAAGCCCAGTTGGCTTCATGAGAGCCTTTCGAAGCCGTTGCTCCCTGGCCAGGACAGGCTGTGGGCCTGAATAAGACGCCCCCGATGGCCTATGGTCACGACCCTTCGGGCTTGAGCCCGCCAGAGCCTGCCCCTTTTCGCCTACCCCTTCAGCTCCGCTCAGGGCTGGGCTCAGGACAAGCTTTGAGCTCAGCGAAGGGGCAAAGCCTGAGCGAGCCATCTTTTGGATTTACCGACAAGAGGGATGGAACCGGTGGATGAAATAGGTCCAAAAGCAGCTCCACATGACAACTCACACCTGACCGAACAGGCGCTAAACCGTCGCATTTCGTTGCCCGCCTACTTCGCCGCCCCTGTCCTCGTGGAGGAAGCCACGGCTGAGGGAGATCTATGTTTTCTCCGCGTCCGTACCCAAGCGGGGCGTCTCGAGGAAGTCATGGTCGAGGCCCAGGAGCTTGAAGCTGCCCTGGCTGTAGCATCAGAGAGCCCGGCTGCCATAGTCCCACCAGACGACTTCTTCCTTCTCATCGAATCCACTCGCATCCGCCTGGCCTACGCCTTCGACCCCCACTTCGCCGTCAGCCTCAGCGGCATTGAACCGTTGCCCCATCAGTTAGAGGCTGTCTACGAGCACATGCTGCCCCAGGTCCGGCTTCGTTATCTCTTGGCCGACGATCCCGGCGCGGGCAAGACCATCATGGCCGGGCTCCTCATGAAGGAGCTCAAGATGCGCGGAGCCATCGAGCAGGTGCTGGTGCTTTGCCCAGCTCCGCTGACTATCCAATGGCAGGATGAGATGCGCTCCAAGTTCGACGAGGTCTTTGAGATCATCCGCTCAGAGTTGGCCAAGGACCAACTGGCCGGCAACGTCTGGGATCGCTTTCCCCAGTGCATCGCCTCCATAGATTTTGCCAAGCAGAAGGATGTCTGGCCCGGAATACTGAGAGCCAACTGGGACCTGGTGGTCATTGATGAAGCCCACAAATGCTCAGCCCGCACCTACGGGCGGGAGGTGAAGAAGACGCAGCGCTATCAGTTGGGCGAGCGCTTGAGCGCCGAGACTGAGCGTCTCCTGCTGCTAACGGCCACCCCCCATCAGGGCAACCCCGATCAGTTCGCCCATTTCCTCCGCCTGCTGGACACCGATCAGTTTGTGGACCCCCACAATGTGGAGACCTACTGTGAGTTGAACAAGGATCTACTCCGGCTCGAGGGCAATCCCTGGTTCCTCCGGCGCATGAAGGAAGAGCTGCGCGATTTCGAGGGCCAGAAGATCTTCACCGAGCGCCATCCGGTGACGGTGCCTTTTGAGTTATCCGATGCGGAGATCTATCTGTACAATGAGGTGACCCGGTACATCAACGCCTTCCTGCCCCGTCAGCAGCGTGGGCGGCGTAAGATGAGTGTCGCTCTGGCACGGACGGTGCTGCAGCGTCGCCTGGCCAGCAGCCTGCGTGCCATCCGGCACTCGCTGGAACGACGCCACGGGCACTTCAGCAAGCTGCTGGAGGAGCTGAAGGGACTCACCCCGGCCGAGCAGAGGCAACGGCTGCAGGAGCTTCAGTTGCTAGTCATGGACGAGGAGCAGGAGCTTGACGATCAGGAAGAGGAGGCGCAGGATGAGGCAGCCACGCAGGTCACCGCTGCGGAGCGCATTGACGACCTGCGGCGTGAGGTTCGGGAGCTGGAGCAGCTCATCAAGCTGGCCAAGGCGACCGAGACCCTGGAGGAGGAAACCAAGCTCGCTGCCCTCAGGGACTGCCTCGACCGGGCCGAGTTCGCCGAGCTGCGCGATGGCCGGGGGAAGCTGCTCATCTTTACCGAGCACCGAGACACAATGAACTACCTGCGGGAGAACCTGGAAGCCTGGGGCCATACCTGTTGCGAGATCCACGGCGGCATGAATGCTCAGCAGCGTAAGGAGGCTCAGGACACCTTCCGCAGGGATGTCCAGGTCTGCGTGGCCACCGAAGCGGCGGGCGAAGGGATCAACCTCCAGTTCTGCCATCTGATGATCAACTACGACATGCCCTGGAACCCGGTCCGCCTGGAGCAGCGCATGGGGCGCATCCACCGCATCGGACAGGAGTATGACGTGTACATCTTCAACTTTGTAGCCGTCAACACGGTGGAGGGGCGGATCCTCCAACGGCTGCTGCTTAAGCTGGATGAGATGCGCCAGGCGCTGGGCGGTCGGGTTTTCGACGTCATCGGTCTGGTGCTCAGACTCAACGACGTCAATCTGGAGGAGATACTGCGCGAGGCGGCCTACAACCCCCGGCGTCTGGAGGAATACGAAGACCAGATCCAGCGCATCAGCCCGGAGCGCCTCAAGGAGCTGGAAGAGGCCACAGGTCTCGCCATGGCCACCAGCCATGTGGATTTTGGCCGCATCCAACGGCAGGACTACCGCTCCGAAGAGCGCCGCCTGATGCCGGAATACGTGGAGGCGTTCTTCCTCAAGGCGGCAGAGGCCGTCGGGTTGCAGGTTCAGCCCAGGGCCGACGCTCTCTGGCGTGTCGACTACGTGCCGGAGCGCTTTCGCGCTACGAGCCTCCCGGCCGTGAAGCACTTTGGCCCGCCCCAAAGCGGCTATCGGAAGCTGACCTTCTATAAGGAGCATCTTCAGCAGACTCAGCATCTCGACGCCGAGCTCCTGTCACCGGGCCATCCCTTGTTCGCCGCCGTGGCCGACCTGTTAGAACAAAAGTTGGCCCATACCCGTCAGGCCGTAGCTGCTTTCCTGGATCCTGCAGCACCGTCTTCCTACCGGTTGCACTTCTTCGAGGTGCAGGTGTTGGGTGAGAGATCGAGGTCGGCCGGCGAGCCGGCCCGCAGCCAACTCCAACATGCTACTCTGGCCGTTGTGTTGGAGGAAGCCGATGGCACGTTGGAGATCGCGCCATCGGACATCCTGCACGATCTCACCCCCACCTCCTTCCAACACTCCCCCTACCAGGAGGAGGGCAGGGTGGGGGTGGCTGGCCCTGATGTTGAAGAATTGCAGCGGCTGGAGCGATGGGTTCGGGCCAACGTACAGCACCCCTTGGTCCAGGGACACCGTGCCGAACGGGAGCGCGAGATACGGATTCGCCGGGAGTACCTGGAGAAGTCCTTCGCGGCCTCGATCCGCGCCCAACAGGACCGTTGGGCCGCCCTGGCTGCCCGTGTCGCAGCAGGTGAGGAGGCGGCCAAGCTGGCCCGGGACGAAGCCCTCAAGCGGGTGGAGGATTTGGAGGCTCGTCGCAAGGACAAGTTGGAGGAGCTGGCCCACCTCCGGGTGCTGCGGCCTGGGCCAGTGACCTATCTAGGCACGGCTCTGGTCATGCCCACGGGAGACGCTCGGATGGCAACCCTCATGCGCCGCGACGACGAGGTAGAGCGCATCGCCATGCAAGTAGCCATGCGGCATGAGCAAGAGCGAGGATGGGAACCGGAGGACATCAGCCGGCGGCGGGATGGCAGCGGCTTCGACATCCGCAGCCTGGGTCCGGCCGATGAATACGGGCGATGCCCGGTACGCCGCATCGAGGTGAAGGGCCGGGCCAGCCACAACGAGCCGGTGGTCCTCACCCCCAACGAGTGGCTCCAGGCGCGCCGCCACGGCGATACCTACTGGCTCTACGTGGTCTGGGGCTGCAAGACAGAGGACCTGCGGTTGCTCCCCATTCAGAACCCGGCGCGTAAGCTGTCCCACCAGGCCCAGCCGCTGACGGTGGTAAAGGGGTATCTGCTGCCGGCGGAGGCGATCACAACCAGCGCCCACGGAGACTGATGCGATGATGGACCCGACCAGCCTGCGACAGATCATCGAGGAAGGCGAGACCTTGACCGTCGAATTCAAAGGCGAGGAGCGGGGACCGCTGTCGGACAACGAGCTGATCGAGACGGTCGTCTGCCTGGCCAACGGCCAGGGCGGCATGCTTCTGATCGGGGTGGAGGATGATGGGCGGGTGACGGGCTTGCACCCCAGACACCGAACACATCCCAGCGCACTGGCGGCGTTCGTGGCCAGCCGCACGGTGCCGCCGCTAGCGGTAGAGGCCGCGTTTGTGGACCTGCCCGAGGGCCCAGTGGCGGTGCTGGTGGTACCTACGTCTCGCCAGCCGGTCTCCACCAGCGACGGCCGGCTGCTCATCCGCTATCTGGACACGCAAGGCCGGCCCGGCTGCCGTCCGCTCTATGCCTACGAGTTGACCGGCTGGCTGGCCGAGCGTGGCCAGGCCGATCCCACCGCCCTGATGATTCCTGATGCCACCTGGGATGACCTGGACCCGCTGGAGTTCGCCCGCCTGCGCCGGATGGTGGAGGAAAACCCGGGCGATACAGCGTTGCTCAGGCTCTCGGACCGGGAGATCGCCGGCGCCCTGGGGTTAGCTCGCCCGGAGGGGGACCGCCTGCGGCCGACCCTGGCCGGATTGCTACTGGTGGGCAAAGAATCCGCCTTACAGGAGTACGTGCCCGCTCACGAGGTTGCCTTCCAGGTCTTGCATGGTACCGATGTAGCCGTAAACGAGTTTCGTCGCTGGCCGCTGCTGCGCGTCCACGAGTGGCTGATGCAAGCCATCGGGGTTCGCAACGAGGAGCAGGAACTGATGGTGGGCGGTGTGCGCATCGGCGTGCCGCACTACGACCCGGCCGGGGTGCGCGAGGCCATCAACAACGCCCTCATCCACCGGGACTACTCCCGCCTGGGGGCGGTCCACGTGCAACTACGCGACGACCACGTGCGGGTGAGCAACCCGGGCGGCTTCGTGGAAGGGGTCGGGCCGAACAATCTGCTGGTCACCGAACCGCGACCGCGCAACCCGCGCTTGGCCGACGCCTTCAAGCGAGCGGGGCTGGTCGAGCGCACCGGCCGGGGCGTGGAGAGCATCTACCGGGGGCAGTTGCGCAACGGCCGGCAGCCACCGGATTACACGTTAAGCACTGCCGCCAGCGTGAGCGTCATCTTGCCCTCTGGCCTGGCCGATCTGGACTTCGTGTTGCTGACCGTGCAGGCGGGCCGGCGGCTGGGGCGGGCATTGGAAGTGGAGGAACTGCTGGCCCTGTGGCAGGCTTGGCGAGAGGGCGCGGCGAGCGCACAGGCCCTGGCGCCTGCACTGCAACGCAGCGCGGCCCACACCGCCGATGTGCTGGCAGGACTGACGCAGGCCGGGTTGCTGCACATGGCCGAAGACCTCTACCGCCTGGCGCCGGCCTTGCTGCGAGAGGCCGGTCTCGCACCGGCGCCGGCCTCTCCCGAGGAAAGCATCCTGGCTCACGTACAGGCGCACGGGCGGATCACTCGGCGGGAGGCGGCAGCATTCTGTGGTCTGACAGAAAAGCAGGCCGAGTATCGCCTTAAGCAACTGGTAGAGGCTGGGCGGCTGCAGCTCGTCGGCAAGGGGCGCAATGCCCATTACATCTTGTCCAGGTAAGTCGAACTCCCGAAAATGCGCACTAGAACTCCGAATTCGGAGTTCTATCAGGAGTTTGGAAAGGCAGGAGGTGAAGGGGTGCCTGCTGCCGGCGGAAGCGATGGGGGCCACGGCTGAGCCAAATTAGCCCGGAGTAAGATCCAATGGCACGCGCATCAGAGAAACTGATCCAAAGCCTCTGGCCACTCCCAGGCGGGAATGACCGTTACCTGTATACACTGGATCAGATCCTCAAATGGATTTCCAGCACCCCTGAGTCAACACGCGAGAGGTTCAGCGAGTGGCTCATGTCGCAATACAATGTCAGCAAGAGTACTGTTGGTGGCTATCTTCAGGTAATACTCCGGCTTGGCGCGCTGAGTAGTCAGAGCGATGGGAGGCTGGTGCTTACTTCATTTGGCGCACAGGTCTTGGAAGCTGAGGGAGAGGCCAAAGCAAGGCTTGTAATCGAGCGCTTCATGCGCGGCTACCTGGCCTTTCCGGAAGTGCTTGCGGCCTATGCCCAGGCAGAAGGGGCCCTGCACTTGAACGAAATGGTAGAGGCTTTACAGTCCCAGTTTCCTCAGTGGACCTCACCTGCTCAGTTTGAGTATCGAGCGCTCTGGCTCCTCTCATTGGGCTGCCTGCAGCAGGTGAAGGGGCGCTATTACGAGATCACAAAGTTGGGAAAGGCTATTGCAGAGCAGTTTCCTCCCTCAGCAGAAATAGAAGTCGTCCCCCCACCTGGTGTGGAGAAACCAGCCCCGCCCAAGCCGGTTTCGATGGCCGATGAGGTCTCCCTATTGATTACCGAGTTGGAAAAAGCGGCCACCGACAGCCAAACGCCCCAGCGCTTGGAACGGGCAGTAGCCGAAGCTCTTGGGTTCCTTGGTTTTTCAGTGGATCAGATGGGGGAGGCCGGCGAAACGGATGTCCTCGTCCGGGCAATCATCGGCCCAGAAAGTTACAGCGTTGTAGTAGATGCCAAGACGCGGCGTGACGGCAAACTACAAGACTTGGAGGTCTATACCCTCCAAGAACATCAACAGAATAGCGAAGCCGACTACGCTGTGGTGGTGGCCGGCAGCTTTGCGGGGGGCAAGATCGTCCGCCATGCGAAGGAAAACGGTGTTGTTCTCCTGAGTGTACCGATATTGGGTGCTTGGCTGACGCTCCACGCTCACACGCCTTTGAACCTCAACGAATACCGTGTCATGTTCACCACACCCGGCTTGCTTGAAGATCTACCCACTGCTATGAAGTCGGCCGCAGAGAAGCGGGAGCGCTGGGGACACCTGCTAGTCGATCTGGTGGAGCTGATTCGAGAAACTTATGACCATGGCCTCGATCAACTGCTGCCATCTGACCAGCTCTTCACTATGCTGGTGACGCGCTTGCGCGGCGTGCGGTATTCGCGTGATGAAGTCCGACGGGCTGTTACATTGTTAACCCATCCGGCCATTGGTGCGGCATTGGGGGAAGACGAGAAGGGAATCTCCCTTGCCATGAACCGCCGTACATTGGCCCTTGTATTGCGTGCTCTAGCGGACCAAATCGAGACCGTCGAAGCGGAGACACAGGAGTGACTATGACCACCGACCGTCGTGTCATCGAAGACTACTTGCCCATTCGTGAAATCAGTGCCGAGGCGTCGCGCGAGAAGTCCATCCGCCACGGCCACGTCTCCACCCTCCACCTGTGGTGGGCACGCCGACCCCTGGTCGCCTGTCGCACGGCCGTCTTCGGCGCGTTAGTCCCAGCCCCACAGACACCTGAGGAGCGGAAGGCTCTGGCCCAGGAGATGGTGGAGCTCTGCAAGTGGAAGGTCTCCGACGAGGCCATCGCCCGGGCCCGCCAGCGTATTTTGGAGGCCAACGGCGGCGTGACGCCCAAAGTGCTGGACATGTTCGCTGGCGGTGGCAGTATTCCTCTGGAGGCGCTGCGCCTGGGCTGCGAGGCCTATGCACTGGAATTGAACCCTGTAGCTCATCTGATCGAGCTCTGCACCCTGGTCTACCCTCAGAGGTATGGCCCCGAATTGGCAAAGGACGTGGAGAAGTGGGGCAAGTGGGTGCTGAAGCGGGTCAAAGCGGAGATCAGTGACCTCTATCCTCCCCTCCTCGACCCGGCGGTGTCTGGGCTGGAGCCCACTAGTGAACAACTGGATCTGCCCGGCACCGAGCCGGATGTGCGTCAGTTGCGTCTGAAGGGGAAGATGCTGTCCCCGGTGGCCTACCTCTGGACCCGCACCGTGCGCTGTCCCAACCCGGCCTGTGGTGCCATGGTGCCCCTCTACCGCCAGACCTGGCTGTGCAAGAAGAAGGGCCGCTATATTGCTCTGAAGGCCACCCCTGACCGGACTGTAGGGGTGACCCGTTCCGGTCGCCCGCAGGTGCGCTTCTCCGTGGTCCACTCGGCTGCAGCGGCAGAGAAACAGGCCATTCTCGAATTCGGCTTCGATCCCAAGACAGGCAGTAGAAGGGGTAACACAACCTGTCCCTTCTGCGGCAGCACCGTCAAGAGCGACTACGTCAAGGCTGAGGGGCGGGCCGGCGGTATCGGAGCGCAGCCCATGGCCGTGGTCTGTACGCGGAAGGGGGAGCGAGGCAAGGTCTACCTGGCTGCTAATGAGATCCCGGCCGTGTTGTGGCCCAATGACAGTGGCATCCGCGCTCGCATCAAGCGTCTGTGCGTCGAAACAGGCCTCACCGTACCTCAGGAGCCGATCTTCGCTGGCGACTCGCGGGCCTTCTTTACGCATCTCTACGGACTGGTTCGCTTTGGTGACCTCTTCACCCCGCGCCAAGTGCTGGCCCTGCTCACCTTCACGAAGCATGTCCACGCTGCCCACCAGGCAATGCTGGCCCAGGACATAGAATCGAAGCGGGCGAAGGCGATCACGACGTACTTAGCGATGGCTGTTACAACGCTATCTCACTACGGAAGCTCACTCTCGACATGGTTGTACGAGCACATGATTTCTGCTTTCATTCAGGGACAAGCGCTTCCTATGCGCTGGGATTTTGCGGAAGCTTGCCCATTTGGCTACCTTGTTGGTACCTGGGATCAGGCAATTCGGAAGCAAGTTGAAGCATTGCAAGGTCGCGCTCTTCGCGGTACGCGTCCTGCTTCGGTTCTGAGAGGATCGGCGACACGTCTTCACTACGACACCAGCTTCTTTGAAGCTGTCATCACCGACCCGCCTTACTACGACAATATACCCTATGCGAACCTCTCCGACTTTTTCTACGTTTGGCTGAAACGCAGTGTAGGAAATCTGTACCCAGAACACTTCGCCAGTGAGGTAACACCCAAGAAGCAGGAAGCTGTTGCTGACGCAAGCCGCCACGGCGGCGACCAAACCGCTGCCCGCACTGCCTACGAGGCAATGATGCTGGAATCCTTCCAGCAGGCCCGGCGAGTGCTCAAGCCTGGCGGCCCACTGGTCGTCATTTACGCTCACAAGACCACGGCGGGATGGTCTGCGTTGATAGATGCTCTTAGGAACGCAGAGTTTGAAGTCGTAGAGGCGTGGCCCCTGCATATGGAACGTGCAGCTAGGCTGAGGGCACATGAATCGGCCGCGCTGGCTTCCAATATCTCTATCATTGCCCGGCGACGGGAGCGACAGGCTGTGGGGGACTATGTACGCGACGTGCGGCCGCAACTGGCGGAGATCGTCCGCGAACGGGTGGAGACGCTAATAGCCGAGGGCATCGGCGGGGCGGACTTGGTCATTGCCACCGTCGGAGCCGGGCTGCGAGCCTACACTCAGTACGCCCGCGTGGAGCTGGCCTCTGGCAAGGAGCTGAAGGCCGCCGCCTACTTGGACGAGGTGCAGCGCGAGGTGGCTGAGGTGGTGCTGGAGAAGGTCATGGGCGTGGACCGACGCGGTGTCGGCGGTGTGGACCCTCGCACCCGCTACTACGTCCTGGGCCGCTACCAGTATGGCACCGCCCAGGTCGCCTTCGACGAGGCCAATGTCCTGGCCCGGGGCGTCGGCGTGGAGCTGGACGCCCCCGGCGGTCTCACGTGGGGCCGCAGCCCGCTGGTGGAGAAGAAAAAGGATAAAGTGCGACTGCGGGACTACCGCGAGCGCGGCGGCGACGAAGCGCTGGGCCTGCCCTGCAACGGCGCCCGGGCGTCACTGGTGGACGTGCTGCACCGACTGCTGTGGCTGGCCGAGCACGCACCACTGGAAGTACCCCAGTTCCTGATCCAGGCCCAGCCAGACGCCGCCCAACTGCGCCTGGTAGCCCAGGCCCTGGCCGGCCGTGCCCTGGCCGATGAGCCCACCCCCGGCGCCATGCGGGATGCCCGCACATCCGAGCAGGGCGCCATCGACCGCCTGCTGGCCGCCTGGAAGCGGGTGGTGGAGGAGAATCTGTTTGTGAGGTGAACGATGATTGAAGCCTACCAACTTAAACCCTGGACTCAGGTTGCCACCCCCCACGACGACATCCTGCGTGGCGAGCTGGAGATGAGCACCTACGCCGCCGATCTGTGGGCCGTGCATCGCCGTGACCCCCAATGCCCCCGCGTCTACCGCGAGCCCCACCCTTTCTTCGAGGCCACCTACCCCACGGCAGCCCTGCGCTCGCTCCTCAAAGACGTGCTGGGGGTATTGGCCGGCGGCCGGGGCGACCGGGTGCTGCAATTGCGCACCCCCTTCGGCGGCGGCAAGACCCACGCTCTCATTGCCCTCTATCACCTGGCCAACAGCCGCCAGGCCCTCTCTGGCATGGAGGATCTGGCTGCATTGCCGGACCCTGGGCCGACGCGGGTCGCGGTGCTGCACGGCATTGCGCTGGACCCCCACGTGGGCCGCAAGATCGAGGGCGGTCCGCACCTGCGCACCCTGTGGGGCGAGCTGGCCTGGCAACTGGGTGGCACCGAGGCCCATGACCTGGTGAAGGCCCAGGACCAGGCTCGCACCGCGCCGGGCGGTGACGTCGTGCGCCAACTCCTGGGCGATCAACCGACCCTCATCCTGTTGGACGAGGTGCTGGTCTACGTGGAAAAGGCCAAGACCATCCCTATCCACGACTCCACCTTCGGCCGGCAGGCCATGATGTTCCTTCATACGCTGACGGAGGTGATCCGGGGGCTGCCCCACGCAGCGATGGTCTACTCCCTGCAGGCCAGCGTCCACGAGGCGGTGGGAGACGAAGCGCTGCTCATTGACCTGGATCACCTGGTCAGCCGCATTGACGCCAAGCGAGAGCCGGTCAGCGGCGACGAGGTGATGCGCGTCGTCCAGCGCCGCCTGTTCCAGGATCTGGGCGACCCCGAGACGCAGCGGACGGTGGCCCGCGCCTATGCCCAACTCTACCAGCGGCTGCGCGAGGGGATCGGCGAGACCGAGAGCCAGCGCCGGGAGGCGGCCCAGGAGGCCGAGGCCCTGGAAGAGCGCATCCTGATCAGCTATCCCTTCCATCCCGACTTGCTGGACCTGATGTACCATCGCTGGGGCAGCCTGCCCAGCTACCAGCGCACCCGAGGCGCCCTGCAGTTCCTGGCCTGCGTGGTGCACGCCCTGTGGCAGAATCCTCAGAGAGCACAGCCCCTCATCGGCCCCGGCGATGTTCCCCTCACCGACGAAGCGGTGCGCGGGGCCTTCTTCTCCCAGGTGGGCGAACGCGAGCACTGGACCGCAGTGCTGGAGGCCGATCTCATCGGCACCAAGGCCCGCGTGAGAGAGGTGGACCGCCGGGTGGGACAGGAGAGCCCTGCCTTGGCGCACCTGCGGGTGGGCACCCGCCTGGGCACAGCCGCCTTCCTTTTCTCCTTCGGTGCCCGCAGCGGTGAGGACCGGGGTGTCATGGAGCAGGAGTTGATCGCTTCCTGTCTGGCACCGGGTCTGGACCGCATGGTGCTGGCGGCTACGCTGGGAGACCTGCGAGAACAACTGCTGTATCTGTGGTACACCGCGCGCCGCTACCGCTTCGAGACCAGGCCCAACTTGAACAAACTCATCGCCGATGCGGCCCGCCAGTGGAAGCCTGAGGAAGTGCTCGACCGGGTGCGGGACGAGGTGAAGAAGCGCCTGGACGCAGGGCGTGGAGCAGTGCTCTGGCCCCCGGATTCGGCAGCCATTCCAGACCGGGAAGCGGAGTTCAAAGTAGTCTACCTGGACCTGGATTGGGCCGAAAAGCTCGAAGCAGAGGTGGACAAGGGCCTGCGGGACTGGATCGAAAACAGAGACACCATCAAGCGCGAGTATAAGAACGCCCTGGCCTTCGCCATCCCTGCCCGTCAGCCGGCCGACCAGGCACGGGTCGCAGCCCGACAGGTGATGGCCATCGAGTCGCTATTAGGCCAGAAGAAGAAGTTCCAGTTCTCGGATGAACAGGTGGAGGCCCTTGAGGAGCGCAAGGGAACAGCAACTAGCGAACTGGACGCGGCTCTGCGGCAATTGTACGAAGCGGTTCGCTTCCCAGTGCCCGCGCGCGAGGGACAGGAAGCCTACCGGCTGGAAACCATTGACCTGCGGGCGCAGCTTTTCACCAGCAAAGAGATCCATAACCGCCTGCTGGAGGCCCTGCGCAATTGGGTGTTCGACCACGTGACCCCGGCCAAGCTGGTGTCTTTAACCCGCCTGGGCCAGTCGCCGGAGGAAGGCGCGCCGACGGTAGAATATCTGCCCTGCGAGCAGATGGTGACCTGGTTCTTCTCCTACCTGGACTTTCCCAAGCTGTTCAACATTCAACCGCTACAGAAATGCATTGCCAGAGGCATCACAGACAAGGCATTTGGCTATGTAGCTGGAGCCAGCATAGATGAAGAGGACCACCTCTTGGTCAGTGATCCCAGGTACGTTTGCTTTGGAGACAGCCTTAACCCTGACGAGATTGACTTGGAAGCTGGGACGTATCTGCTCTCACCTGACTTCGCCAGCCGTCTAGTGAGCCCACCGGCTGTGGACAAGGGCACTGTGGCCGGGCGGGTATGGCTGGATACGGACAAGGATGGGGTGCGGGGAGCTGAAGAGAGGGGATTGGGTGGCCTGATGGTCGTCTTCGAGCAGGATGGCATCGAGGTAGGGCGGGCTGTGACAGGCACAGATGGCAGCTACCTCTCTCCCCCGCTTCCACCCGGTGAGATAAAGGCAGTGGTTGAAACCGGCCCCGGCTACACGCCGACGACAGCCGACGCCGTGGAGGTATCAGTTGCTGCCCAAGCCCAGGCGAGGGCCGACTTCGGTCTGTGGGCGGAGAAACCACCCCCCGGGCATTACCGGCTGCGAGTGAAGGCCGACAAGACGCAGACCTTCATCGTCTTCCGGGTGTTGCAGAACCTGTCCGACAGGGCGGAGCGTATGTCGGTCACCTTTGACATCGAGGCTGAGGCAAAGGAGGCTTTTGACCAGGTCTGGCTGCGCAACGCCGTCGAGGAACCCCTGGACGAGGCAGATGTCGTCAGGGAAAGCTGACAAGGGGACCAACCCAAGATGGGACCTGCCTGGGTTTTCCCAACTAACCAGGGAATAGAGTAAGATGCCACAAGACTTCATTTCGGTCAAAGACGCCAGCGAGAGGTTCGGCTATTCGGGTTCACATATCCGCCAGTTATTGCTGGCCAACAAGATGGAGGGACAGAAGTTCGCCAATGCGTGGATGGTGGATACAACCTCACTGGCACAGTATGAAGCCAGGATGGAGCGGCTGGGGAAAAGGAAGCACGGGCTATGGGCCAACACTTCCACGGTAGAGAGAGCCGCATCTGAGGGGGCCGCCGATGATAGCACGGGCGTGCGCCAGCCGCGTCCCTGACGGGCGCAGGAGTTGAGCATGTCTGGTCTGACTCTTGAACGCTTGGTGTGAATTACGGTCAGTCCCAACCCAGCAAATCGGCGAAGGCCAGATCGGGGCGTCCTAACTGGCGGTTGAGCCAGATGCAGAAGTTGTGCAAGGAGACCTTGGCTGCCAGACG
>Ga0172365_10001012_pt1 | contig 19867 bp, 24 predicted proteins | sample LakKivSesite48cm_FD_114535 | JGI IMG/M metagenome (GOLD analysis project Ga0172365, IMG submission 114535) | Sediment microbial communities from Lake Kivu, Rwanda - Sediment site 48cm | ecosystem: Environmental > Aquatic > Freshwater > Lake > Sediment | place: Rwanda: Western Province, Lake... | reverse complement strand
TGTCAATTATCCCTACCTAAATCATAGATTTTAGGAAGGGGCTTGTAACTAACATCAGGTAAGATATGCAACGAACAAATACCTTCATTTGTTGTTACGATTGGCTCATTGACAAGAGCCTGCTCAAAAAGGATTTTTCCAATTTGAGATATGTTGAAACTTGCTTATTGTTCACTGCATAAGAGGGGTTATCATGTTTAAGTTCATATATATTTTTCAGAAGGATATCCAATGGAACAAAGAGGCAATTCATCTCACTCCCTGCCCAAAAAAGGGGCGAGGAAGGAGTCTTCTTGCCCAACAAGATAAAATATGAAATCAGTGAGAGAAAGAAATCTTGAAACAGAAGAGAGAAAATTAGAGAAAAAAATCTCAGAAGAGATTGTTAAGGAGATAGATAGAAGAAAAATAATAGAACAGGATAGCTTGAATGCTGTAAAAAAGGAGATTGCAAAGACATACAAATTTAAGGGGTTCTTAACAAACATAATGATACTAAGCAATCTCAGCAGCGAAGAAGCTGAAAAATTCAAGAAAATCCTGCTGACAAAGCCTGCAAGAAGCCAGTCGGGCGTTTCTGTAATAGCAATAATGACTAAGCCGATAAAATGCCCTCATGGCAAATGCATCTATTGCCCTGGCGGCTTAAACTCTTTCTTTGGAAGCGTTCCGCAGAGCTATACTGGAAGAGAGCCTGCAACAATGAGAGCAATAAGGGCAAATTATGATTCTTACATGCAAGTCATGAATAGATTAGAGCAATACATTATCACTGGCCATGTACCACAAAAGGTTGAACTGATAATAATGGGAGGCACATTTCCAAGCTTTGCTGACAAATATCAGAAAGAATTCATCAGTTATGCCTTAAAGGCCATGAATGATTTCTCAAAAATGTTTTTTAGAGGAAAAAATAAGGGGAAAAATTTTGACTTTGAATATTTCAAGGAATTTTTTGAGCTTCCGGGGAATGTCAAAGACAGGAAGAGAACAGAAATCATTCAGAAGAAACTTCATGAAAAAAAAGGAAAATGGGATTTAGAGAAGGAACAAAAGAGGAATGAAACAGCAGATATAAGATGCGTTGCAATGTGCATTGAGACAAGGCCTGACTACTGCAGAGAGGAGCACATCAGTAAGATGCTGAAGCTTGGTGCAACAAGAGTTGAGCTTGGAGTGCAAACAATCTATAATGATATTCATAGAAAGATTGAGAGAGGACACTTTGTGAAGGACGTTATTGAGGCAACAAGGCTGTTGAAGGATTCCTTTCTAAAAGTTGGTTATCACATAATGCCCGGGCTTCCTGGCTCAGATTTTGAAAAAGACATCAATATTTTCAGAGAGCTATTCTTAAATCCTGATTTTAAACCAGACAATCTTAAGATATACCCTTGTATGGTCATCAAAGGAACAAAGCTTTACAAAATGTGGAAAAGTGGAAATTATAAGCCATTAGATGCAAAAAGTGCTGCTGAAATCATAATTCAAGGAAAGCAGTTTGTTCCAGAATACTGCAGGATTATGCGCATACAGAGGGATATTCCAACAAAATTCACAGAAGCAGGAGTTGAGATGACAAATCTAAGGCAGTACGTTGACAATCTGATGAAAGAAAGAAGACTGAAATGCAGATGCATAAGATGCAGAGAACCTAAAGACAAAGAGATTGACTATGAAAGCATTAAAATAGTGAAGAGAAAATATGAAGCCAGCAATGGAACTGAAGTTTTCATATCTGCAGAAGATGTGAAAAATGACATTCTGCTCGGCTTTTGCAGACTGAGAATTCCCTATAATCCTTTTAGAAAGGAGATTCTGCCATGCAGCGCTGGAATCAGGGAGCTGCACGTCTATGGGAGAGCACTTCCAATAGACAAAAAAAATGAGAATTATGGCTCTGCGCAGCACCGCGGATTTGGAAAAAAGCTGCTTTCAGAAGCTGAAAGGATTGCACAGGAAGAATTTGGATGCAAGAATATTTATGTGATTTCTGGAATAGGAGTCAGGGAATATTATAAGAGATTGGGCTATGAGAGAAAAGGAGTTTATATGTTCAAAAGGATTTGATGAAAGATGAAGATTATAATAAATTTTTTAATTGCATTTACGCCCAAAAAAGCGATAAAAATATAAACTCGCTCTGCAAAAAAAATGTTGTGGTGGTGAACAAATGGGAAAAATAAGAAGGATTGTTCTGGATGTGCTGAAGCCTCATGAGCCTACAATCCTGGACATGGCTTCAAAGATAAGCGATATCGAAGGAGTGGACGGTGCTGATATTGCTGTATACAGCATTGAAAAGAGAGTGGAAAGTATTAAGATAACAATTGAGGGTTCTGATATAAGATATCCTCTAGTCAAAAAGATAATAGAAGACTGTGGAGCCAATGTGCAGAGCATGGACAAGGTTAGTTGCGGCTCAAAGGTTGTTGAAGAAGTAGAAACTCCCCAGGATGTAAACTGAGCATATTGGTAATTCTTGGAAAAAATTCCAAATACTAAAATGGAACCGCTGCAAAGAAAGGGACTGGTTTCAAGATTCAAAAAGGAAATCAAGAAGCTGAGGGACTACAATCGAATTGCTCATATTGATAAGATTGCAAGAAGATATTTTCTGATGAACACTTTTGACGGGTTGATGACTGTTTTTGGCATAGTTCTAGGTAGCATTTTTTCAGGAAGCGGAAGCCCTAAATTCATCATTGCAGTGGGCTTTGGGGCTGCTATTGCAATGGCTGTTTCCGGAGTGTGGGGGGCTTACACTGCTGAGCATACAGAAAGGATGAAAGAATTAAGGGAGATTGAGAGGGCAACCCTCAGCAAACTTGGCAACACAAGCATTGGAAGGGCCTTCAGGATGGCAAGCATAGTGGTTGCAATAATAGACGGAATTTCACCATTTCTTGCAACAGTCATTGTATTGATGCCTTTTTTCTTTTCAGGGCTCTCAATGAAAATGATGCACATAATTTCAATAGCAACTGCATTTGCAATACTTGCCCTCTTGGGAGTATTCACGGCAAAGATTTCAAAAGAAAGACTTTTCTTGGCAATAGCAAAGATGCTGCTTGCAGGCATAGTATGTGCTATACTGACTGCGTTGGTGATATGAGTATAAGAATAGGTTAGATTTCTAAAAAAGAAATATGAAATGTGGGAAACAGATTTTCTTTATAATAGATTTTATAATCATTCTTTGGAATAAAAATTAAAACAGCTAAAATTCACAAATCATATTCAAAAATCCAAAAGATTTTAAAAAGCAGGAAATACTCCCTTTTTTGGAAGGCTGGGCCGGGGAATTAGTCCTTCCCTGTAACTGTAAACGGACTTCATGACAGGGCTGAAGTTGGGGATGAGGTTTATGCCTTATTCATCAGCCTTGGTCTCTACTGTGAGATTCTGTCCTGTAGGGCTGTGGTTGTGGGAAATGTGTCAGGTCCGGAAGGAAGCAGCACTAACCGCAGCTTTCAGTGCTTACGGGGAAGCAGAGTTGAGGAAGGACCGAGATAAACTGATGTATAAAGCATATATCGATTCTTCAATGCCTTCCACTTTTCATCTGGTACAATGGTTCAATAAATTTTAAGGGATATTCTGAAGACATTACCTCTACAGTTTCATAAGGCTTTATAATGTATTCTCTGCTGACAGAATCCAGAACCACAATCATGTTTTTGACATCCTTTAGCGGACAAAGTTTTATTGAATGTATAAAGCCCTTAATCATCTTCGGGCTATGAATTCTTCCAAAGTATGGCTCTCTAACAAGGAATTGAATTTTTTTAGAATCAAACTTTAGCTGAGCGCCTCCTGCTGACTTTAGCCATGCATGAGAGCCAGCTGCTGTTGCAATTATTACCCCAGAAGACTTTTGGTATTCACACTTGCCATTTATGCAAATCCTGTAATGACAGGCATGATATGCCTTCTCTGCTCCAAAAAACACATCATTTAGAGCTAATTCAGGAATTTTTCTTTTTCCAACAAAGACATTCAATCTATTCAAGGAAATTATTTTGAATCTTCTTTCAATAATTTCTTTAATAATTCTTTTAAAGTTTTTAGGAATTGCTCTTGTGAAAAAGCCCTCTTTCTCTCTTGTATTTGTGTTTATGCCGAGCATTGGCAGATTTTTATTGTATTGCGCTGCTGTTAGAAAAGTGCCGTCTCCGCCAATGCTTAAGATAATATCAGAACTCTTAAATGCATTTGCCTTTAATTTTCTTATTTTTTCTCTTGTGAAAAATTTTGAAATTATATTCTGCTCCTCTAATGCCTTTTTTATCTTGAGCAGAATATCCTCGGGGGCTGTTTCAATATAAACAACTGCTGCTGAGTTTATTTTCATATCCAGATTTTTTATATTCAGAGACATATTCAAAGGATTTGCATATGACTTTATTAATTTTGTTTCTTGATGAGCTCCAAATCAAAAGTATTTTATATGAGGTGCTTTTAAAAAATACTGAAATGAAAGTTATAGCTGATTTCCACATTCATGGAAGATATTCCAGAGCCACTTCAAAGCAGCTGGACATACAAAATCTTGAAAAATATGGCAGAATAAAAGGGCTGAATCTTATTGGCACAGGGGATTTCACACATCCATTGTGGCTAAAAGAATTAAAGGAAAATCTTTCTGAAGACGGCTCAGGCATATTAAAGACAAAGAGCGGCTTTAATTTTATCTTGCAGACAGAAATCTCACTGATGTACAGCCAAGGAGGAAAAGGGAGAAAAATACATTTAATTTTGCTTGCAAAAAATTTTGATATTGTTGAACAGATAAACAGTGTTCTGTCAAAAAGGGGAAGGCTTGATTATGATGGCAGGCCCATTTTCGGGATTAATAGCATTGAGTTTGCTGAGATGATGAAAAGAGTTGATAAAGATATTGAGATAATACCTGCGCATGCCTGGACTCCCTGGTTTGGAATTTTCGGCTCAATGTCTGGCTTTGATTCTGTGGAAGAATGCTTTGCAGAGCAGTCAAAGCATATTAAAATGATTGAAACAGGATTGAGCAGCGACCCGCAGATGAACTGGCGCCTGTCTTCGCTTGACAAATACTCTCTGGTGTCAAATTCAGATTGCCACAGCTTCTGGCCTTGGAGGCTTGGGAGGGAGTGCAATATTGCTGAATTGAAAGAGCTGACCTATGATAATTTCATCAATGCAATTGTTAGCAGAAACGGCTTCTTGGAAACTATTGAAGTAGACCCTGCATATGGAAAATACCACTTTGACGGGCACAGGAATTGTGGAGTGAGTATGAGTCCAAAGGAAGCTAGTGTAAAAAAAAACATATGCCCTGTTTGCAGAAGAGGCTTGACAATAGGCGTGCTTCACAGAGTTGAGGAGCTTGCTGACAGGCCTGATGGGTTTGTGCCAAAAGGCGCAGTTACTTTCAGAAGGATAATTCCGCTTTCAGAAATACTGGCTGCAGTTCATAATTCAGCAGTTGCGTCAAAAGGCGTGTGGCAGGATTATTTTTCATTAATAAAAGTTTTTGGCTCTGAAATGAATGTGCTTTTAGAGGCGCCTCTTGAAGATATGAAGAAAGCAATCAGAGAAAAGACAGCGGAACTTATAATAAAAAACAGAGAAGGGAAATTAGATGTAAGACCTGGCTTTGATGGCGAATATGGCAAGCTTCTGCTCAATAAAGAAGAAATTGAGGTGGGAATTGAAGACGGGAAAAGAGATAAAGAAAATAAAGTTGCAAAAAAAGGAAAAAATTCTGGAAAAATAAAACAAAAGGGGCTTGAAGATTTCATGTAGTTTCAATAAAAATGGAAAAAACCATTTTTTAATTGGCATAAACCGAATTTCTTTCATGAAAATAATAAGGAATCCTGATTTTATGTAAGGGATGCGAATTTCTCCTATAAAAACTTATAAAAAATAATTCGCTAATAATGCTCATGAAAGAATTTTTGAGATTAGAAAGGGAAAAAACAGAGATTCATGCTCAGAGAATATTTTTGGTGACGCCTGAAGAATGGGCTTGTCTGAAGGAGAATATTTACATAATAGAAAGACTGAAGTAGGGATAAGTGAAGAATGTTTTCTTATTGTAAGCCGTAATGAATTTGCAACATCAAGAATGTAATACCAAAACAATCTGAATTCCTTGATGCAAAAATCTTAAATTCTTCTATGTAAATATGTTTCATAAAGTAATTAGGGCAGGAAGAGGTTAGTCAGATTAATAAGATTAAGTGAATTAATAAGAGTGAAATAATAAAAATGGACTAATAATATTCATAATCTGATGATATCCTTTCTTCCTCGCCGCAGTATTCTGAAACCACGTTAACAAATGCTTCTGCCCTGTCATAGTACTCCTTAATCCTGTCAATGTCTACGCTTATCATTGTGTGGGAATCTATCTGGACAAGCATTGCAACATGCCTTCTGTATTCCTCAATCTTTTTATATTCAAGGCGTATCATCTTCCTGAGCAGAAGGTAAAAATCCATGTACTGCTCCATTTCCTTGTTATTAGGAAATAGCTGCTTAATGAGACTGCATTTTATTCCTGCACTTTTTGAATAGGAATCTATCTTTTTCTCCTCCTTTGCCTTTTCAAGAAGAGCCTTTATGGCTGAATCAAAAGCATTTATCAGCCTTTCAATGACAGACCTTATCACGTCAACAGTTCGGGTGTATTTCAGGCTAACATAGATTAAATGGTCAGCTCTTTTCAGTTCTTCCTTTGCCTCAAACAAATATTCCTTCATTTTCACTCAATATAGCACATACATCTTGTATAAAAATTTTTGTTTTTGAGATATATTCTTTTAGTCTTTGAATATTTATAGTTTCTGTATGATACTTGTCATCGCATATTACAAACTTATCCCCTCTTGAAAACTCAACAGGGCTCGTCTTGTGCTTGATTATTATTTCTTTAACCTCTTGAATAAGAGCAGCATATGCTGGATTCAGCTTGTATCTGTGCATGCTCTGCTCCTTGAAAATCTGCATCTTTGAATCAAAGTCCTCTTTAAATGGCGGCACTCTTTTGAATAACCGGTCATAATAAAGCACTGCATTCATGCCGTTGGATAGAGCCAGAAAAAGGTTGTCGAGGATTGATGGAATCAATCTGTTATCTTTCAGAAGCGGAAATGTCACAAAGGCAAGATGGTCTGCTGTTTTGATATAACTTTTTGCCTTTTCCTTGAATTCCTGGAACTGTTCCATTTAATATTAATAAGTCGTCCAAGTTTTTAAAATTTTGTCAAAAAACAGCATTTAATATTTTAATGAGAGAAATGTGAAATGAGGGGGCGAGGATTCGAACCCCGGTAGGCACTAAGCCAGTAGATGGCTCATTTGAGCATATCATTGATCTCTTATAGAGACCTCATCACTCAATAACTTGAGTTTGGATATTTGGCGCCTTTAGCTGCCAAATACTACCCCGTCAAGCCTTAGCTTTCGGGCTAATTTGGCCACTCCGGCACCCCCTCGTACAAGGGATAACACGTTGGATTATTTAAAAAGTTTTCTGAAAAAACAGAAAAAGCATTTGTCCTGCTGTTATGCATTTATTATGTGGCATTTCCATTTACTATTTTTTTAGCAAATTCCTTGAAGGCAGTTGCTGACGCTGATTCTGGATGGGAAAAAACTATTGGGTAGTTTATTTCAATGGATTCTTTCACAAGCGGATCATCAGGAACTTCCAATACAACAGGCTTTCCAAGCAGTGATTCTATGTTTTTGGTATCGAGCCCGAGATTTGATTTGCTTTTTAGATTTACTGCAATCCAGATGTTATTATTGACTTTTTGAATCCAGTTGGCAAGCTTGATTGAGTCAAAAACAGATATCTTTTCAGGCGTTGTTACCAAGAGTGTGAGGTCTGAGATGTTGGCAAGAGCTATGCTCTTTGCTGAAAAGCCTGAAATTCCTTCAATGATGATTATTTCTGTCTTTCCGCTTAATTTATTGAGTGCAGAAGAAAGTCTGCTATCAAAATCCTTTTCTGATATTGAAAGTTCTTCTGAAACAGAGGCTGGCACTATCTTCAAGCCAGAGGAATGCAGATAGACAGAATCTAGAATATCGCACTCTGATTTCAGGATTTTTTGGATGTTGTTTTCTGACATTGCAAGATTCAATTTTAATGAAAGATGTGCAGATTCAACATCTGCGTCAATAAGAATAACATCCCTGCCCAGCAAATGCAATGCGCTAGCAATATTTTCTGCTATCACTGTTTTTCCAACTCCGCCCTTTCCTGAAAGCACGCATATTGTTTTTGTCATTCCAGATTTCACTTTTTTAGATGTTTTTAACCTTTTCGTTGCTTGAAAGAATATGTTTGAAAAGATTTTTCCACAGTAAACTTTATAAATGCGTCTGGAATTCCTGCTCTTATGAAGGCCATCATTAAGATTGACGGGTTTGAGAGCGCCTTTAGCAGTGTTTTTAGCGTAATAGCCGGCTTCTGCAGGAAAATTCAGTAAATCAGATTGAATGTAATTCCTGATTTGCTGATGGATGACTTCAATTCTCAGTGGAACTTAGACAAATATTTAAATGCGACGAGTATTGATTAATTGACGAATGGAAAAAATTATTAAAGGAACAACTTAAGGAAAAGATGAAACTCAAACTCAAATTCAAGCAAACTGAAATAGGAATTATTCCTGAGGAATGGGAAGAAACAATATTTAGTGAAGCCGTAAAAGTAAATCCAAAAAGAGAGTTGAAAAAAGGACAAATTGCAAAAAGCGAAGTTGGTTTTGGTTCCTGTTGAGGCCGTAATTAATCGATAACTTTAAATATCAATTGATACTTTATATTATCAAATGATAAGGAAAAATATCAATTATGAATCTAAGAGAATACTCAATCATAAAGAAAGGATTAAAGAATTCTTTTTTATTAATCCTAATGCCAAGTTGCGAGTGAGGGAGATTGAGAGAACTCTGGGAATTCCTTTGCCTTCTGTCATAAGGTATTGCAAAGAATTAGTTAAGGAAGAAATCCTGAAAATTGTTGAGACAGGTAATGTTATTTTTTATACTGCTAGTAAAAGTGAAAAATATGTTCTTGAAAAAAAGCTTTATAATATAAAGAGATTATATGAGTGTGGTTTGGTTAATTATTTAAAAGAAAAATTAAGCAACCCGACAATAGTTGTTTTTGGTTCTTATTCAAAAGGAGAGGATATGGAAAATAGCGACATAGATTTGTATATTGAAACGCCTTCAAAAAAAGAAGTTAGTTTTGAAAATTTTGAAAAGATTCTTAACAGAAAAATACAGGTATTCAGGCATAAAAGTATAAAAAAAGTAAAAAATATTCACCTATCAAATAATATCCTAAACGGGATAGTTTTAAACAATTATATTGAGGTATTCAAATGAGAGAATCTGACTGGAATGATTGTTTGTTTAATCGGTCTGTGAAAAATGTATCTTCTGATAAGGAAAGAGCAAAATCCTTGATGGAAACCGCAGAAGAAAGAATAAGCTTAATTAAGGAAGTAAATGAAAAAAATTGCAATTTTGTTTTTGAAGATTACTATACTTCGGTTTTGGAACTTTTACAGGCAAAATTATTTTTAGAGGGTTATAATGTTTTGAATCATGTTTGTTTTGGTTTTTATTTAAGGGACGTATTAAAGAGAGAGGACTTGTTCAATATTTTTGACGATTTAAGGTATAAAAGAAATTCTTTAATTTATTATGGAAGCAGAATGGATTGTGAAACGGCAAAACAAGCAATAGAGAAATGTAAAAAATTAGTTAAGGAAATAAAAAAGTTAATAAAAACGTGAAAAAAGCAATCTCGGAATCAAATGTTGAGGAATTTGTGCTTTCTGTACTGGACATAGATTTTGTATGATTAAATCATTTCGGGCAAGAGCGGGATATTATTCAGAAAATCGTTGCTTCTTTTTTTGTAAAAAAACAATCAGGTTAGCTCCTTTTCACACCCCCTTTTTTTACCAAATCTTTATAAAAGCATCCGGAATTCCTGCTCTTATGAAGGCCATCATTAAGATTGACGGGTTTAAGGGTGCAGGGGCCCTCTTTGACAGCGTCAGCTTTGCAGGCAGATAGAGTTCTTTTCTTCTTAATCTTTCATAATTTTGATTTATATTTGTTATAATTGCTATAAATCTCCAAAGGTGATTTTTATGGAATATATCAAGGATTTTCAATGGAAAAAAGGAATGAGGGTGAATGAATTAGTGGATGGAATTGGAAAGGTTGGATTTCAGAGCATAGCCCTTGAAAAGGCGTCAGAGATAATAATAAAGATGAAGAAAGAGGGTGCCAAAATCTTTTTGACCTTTACCTCAAATATGGTGACCTCTGGCTTGAGGGGATTTTTTGCGCAGCTGATCAGACTTGGAATGGTTGACATAGTTGTTACAACAGTAGGCGGCTTGGAAGAGGACGTAATGAAAGCAAATAAGGAAAAATTCGCAATAGGAAGCTTTACTCCAGATGACATAGAACTGCACGAAAAAGGAATCAACAGGGTTGGAAATATTTTCATAAGGAATGAGAGCTACTCAAACTTTGAGGACTGGATTACAAAAGCACTTTCATCAATCTACCAGAAAAAGAAGAGGCTTACTACAGCAGAATTCTTTAATGAGATTGGGCTTATGCTCAAGGACGAAAATTCAATATTGCATCAGGCAGCCAGGCATAATGTCCCGATATTCTGCCCTGCAATAACTGATGGAGCATTAGGATTTCATCTCTTCATGTTTCAGGAAAAGCACAATGATTTTGTTGTAGATGCTATAAGGGACTTCAAGGAGATTGTTGTGAGCACCAGCCACGATGACAAAAAGGGAATAATCTGTCTTGGCGGAGGGGTTTCAAAGCACTATGCAATTTTGTCCACAATAATAAGCGGCGGAATGGACTATGCTGTTTATCTTACGACAGCGAACTACACCAGCGGCAGCATGAGCGGCGCCACAACAGAAGAGGCAAAGAGCTGGGGAAAGATAAAGGACAGCGCAGATGCAGTGACTGTGATTGGAGATGTCACAATAACATTTCCATTGGTGATGATAAAGGCATTAGAAGAACTTTCAAAGGAGCACAAAATAAATCTGACAAATGAAAAGGTAAAGAAATGATAATCATCCATAGTCGAATATTGCAAACATCTCTTACGTTTGTGTTTAAGTATAAAAATAATTAAAAGGAAAAAATAATGGTTCGTAGCTGAGAGAAAATATTTTTCAAAAATGAATAAAAAAATCATTTTGCACTTTGATTTCAAGTGTAATAAAAGAAGTGAAAAGAAAAAATACGATTATTAATGGCTAAAAAAGGAATAAAAGAGAAACGTGAAAAATAGTTTAAAAAAAGTTCAGAAGCATAAAAAAGAAAAGTAAAAATAAATATCTTTGGGCTAAAGCCCAAAGTACAATAAAATGCGAAGCATTTTATGTACAAAAAAATAAAGAGAATAAAAATAATTTATAGCTTAAGAAAAAAAACATTAATTATAAAAAAACGTTTGTTAATAAAAATAAGATTAAAAAAGAAATCAGTGAGAAAAAATGAAAAAAGAAGCCATGTTCCTTCTGAGCAAATCAGCGCTGAAAAGACAGTTTGACAGCATCAAAAAAGAAGCTGATTTCATATCCTACAGCTTTAAGACAAATCCTGTTGTTGGAAAATTGCTTGAAGAAACTACAAAATGCTATATCAACATATCATCTGAAACCCATCTGAAGAAAATAAAAGACAAATCAAGGGTGTGGTTCTTTGTCCAAGCATGGAATTCAAATGAAATAAGAAAACTTCTGAACATGGGAATAGACAAGTTTGTGATTGACAACAAAACTGATTTAGATGTTTTGAAAAAATTTTTGGAAAGGCGAAATGAAAAACATCATAAGAAAATCTGGCTCCTCTTGAGGATGAAGCTGAAGGAGCACACAATCCACACAGGAAAGCATTTTGTGTTCGGAATGAGCGCAGACCAGGTGAATTATGAAATAACGAGGCTGAGGAACAACAGAAATATTGAAAGATTAGGCGTGCATGTCCATAGAAAAACCCAGAACATAAGCGAGTGGTCCTTGAAGCAGGAACTGAGAGATTCATTGAAGAAAGAGACTCTTGAAGCAGTATCTTTCATCAATATCGGAGGCGGCTTTCCTGTTGATTACAAGAATTCAAGAGCAGACATCAGAAATATATTCAGAGAAATAAGAGATTTAGGAAAATGGCTGAAAGATTACAGAATAAAAATAATGGTTGAACCAGGAAGGTTTTTAGCGGCGCCTGCAATAAAACTTAGGGCATATGCCAAAAGCGTTGCTGATAACAACATAATAATCAATTGCTCTGTCTATAATGCAGCCCCAGACACGTTCATAGCAAACACGAGGCTTATGATAGAAGGAGAAACTGATGATAAGAATGGAAAAGCGTACACAATCAAGGGCTGCACTCCTGATTCAGTTGACATCTTCAGATACAAAGTTTACTTGAAAAAGAAGCCAAAAGTTGGTGATGAAATAACATTTTTGAATGCAGGCGCCTATAATTTTTTCGCAGACTTTGATGGCTTGAAAAAGCTTAAGACAAAGATAATAAATTAATTTATTAAAAAACAGACATGAAAAAAATGAATAATAATTGATATAACTGATTTTGATAATAAAGATAGTAGAAATCATAATAATTTTACAATCTTTTATAAAAAAATGAAGCTAAAAAAAGAAGGTATAAAAAAAATTAATTTAACTAATTAAACCAGATTAAATAAAATTCGAACAAAAGGGACTTACAATATGAATTTCATGAATCTTCCAAAGGAATTTTGCACAGAAAAATCAAGATTCTGCGTTATGCCAATAGAGTATGAAGGAAAAGTAAGCTGGAAGAAGGGTGCTTCAAAGGGCGGAATTGAGATAATAAATGCCTCAAGGCAGCTGGAATATTATGATGAGCAGTTCAATACCGAGCCTTTCTTGCAGGGAATACAAACGTTTCCAAAATTGAGCATTGCAAACATGAATGAAGAAAGAGCAGTTGGACTTATAGAAAAGAAAATATCAAAAATAGAGCTACAAAATAAATTTCCAATTTTTTTAGGAGGAGACCATTCTGTCACAATAGGCATTGTGAGAGCAATGGAAAAATTGAATGATGATTTTTTAGTCATAATCCTGGATGCGCATTCTGATTTGAGAGAATCTTGGAACAATTCAAGATTCAACCATGCATGCACAGCAAAAAGAATCAATGAAAAGCATGATTTACTGATAATAGGATTGAGAGCTCAAGACATTGATGAGCATGAATTCATGAAAAAAAGCAAAAATGTCAGGGCAATAAGGGCATATGAATACTCAAAGGATAAATTGATTAAAGAACTGACGCATTTAAAGAAAAATGTATATGTTTCAGTTGACGCTGATGTTTTTGACCCTGCATTCATAAGAAATACAGGAACTCCTGAGCCAGGCGGCTTTTTCTGGAATGATATGATTGAAATCTTAGAGGAGATATTCAAAAGAAAAAATGTGATTGCTGCTGACATTGTGGAGTTTGCTCCAATGGGGAAAAGGGAGAATTTCAGTGCAGAAGCCTTTGCATTGGCAAAGCTGTGCTATAAGATAATTGCATTGAAGACTATGTCAAAAAATCGCTAAAAATAGAAAAATTTATGTAGATAAGCGTATAAAATAGCATTGTGGGGTGTTAATGCTATGCAGCTAATATTTCTTGGAACAGCAGGAGATTCCTATGTCACAGGATACCAGCTAAGGGCTTCTGGGGGCATAATCTTCAAGAGCGAGAAAAGGCAGTTCCATATTGACCCGGGACCTGGGGCGCTTGTCAGGGCAAGCGAGAACAAGATAGACATAAGGGACAATGATGTCCTGCTTGTAAGCCACAATCACACAAACCATGCAAATGATGTGAATGCAGTGATAGAAGCAATCAGCCTCTCAGGATTTGACAAGAGAGGCATACTCATAGGTTCAGATGTTGTGATAAACGGCGATGAGAACAATCAGCCCATATTGACAAAATTCCATAAGGAATGCCTGCTGAAATACATGGTTTTGAAGGCAGGGCAGCGTGCAGGAATTGACGATATTGAGATAGTGGCTACCTCTACAAAGCACACTGTTGAAAACATCGGCTTTAAAATACTGCATCCATCAATAACAATATCCTATGTTTCTGACACCTCATACTTTGCCGGAATTGCAGAAGAGCACAGCGATGCTGACATTCTGATATTGAATGTGGTAATGCCAGGAAGCTCAAAGTGCGAGGGCAATCTGAATTCAGAGGATGCAGTGAAAATCGTGGAAAAGATAAGCCCTAAATTGACTATAATAACGCACTTTGGAAAGTCTATGCTTAAGGAAGACCCGATTAATGAGGCAAGGGAAATACAGAAGAAGACGGGCTGCCAGGTGATTGCAGCAAAGGATGGCATGACAATAGATCCCATGGCGTATTCGGCAATCTCAAAGCAAAAAAGAATAAGTTCTTACAAGTAAAATGTTATTTTAATTTGCCTTAACGAAACATTTATAATTTATTCTTAACTATATTCTCTTATGGACTGGACACAATTTGATAGAGGAGTATTTTTGGTTAATGTTTTAGGCATAGTGTATAATCCTAAAACTCGACAAATTTTAATTGGTAAAAGAGAGAAAGATCCCTACATCAAAGAACTCTCTTGGACATTTCCTGGTGGCAGACCTGCTTATAATGAAGAACTAGAATTTTATCTCAAAAACAAAATAAAAATTAAGACCGGATTAGATGTTAATGTTAAAAAAATAGTTTTCGCTAAAACTTATCCAGAAAAAAGAGAGTTCCTTTCAATTTATTATTTCTGTGAGGTTGTTGGTGGAAAAGAAAAAGCAGGAGAAAAATTTGTTGAAATAAAATGGGTAAAACCAACAGATGTGCAAAAATACTTTACTACTTCTTTACACCCAAATTTATTAGAATATCTGAAAACATTAGAATAACAGCGGGCTACTGCGGACTTTCTCGCTATCGCTCTGCAAAATTTTGTATAGTCATATGTTAAAAAAGGAGAATGACAATGACTTTAACAATTCTAAGTTCTAATTACTAATTAATTTTTTGTTCAACATATTTTTTCACATAGAGAATATCAAATAATGAATATAATTTAATTGAAACAGGGATTAAACAGAACTTATTTGTTATCATTGACCTTTTCAAGCTCTGTCTTCAGCATTGCAATTTCCTCTTCAGGATTAGGATTTACATCCACATTTTGCGCGATGAGCTCTATCCTGTCAAATCCCTGCTTCTTAACAGCCCTGCCAAAAACCTTTATCTGAGAGCCGAGAAGCTCTGACTTTACACTCTCAAATTTTTCTGGAAAATTCTTGAATTCCAGCATCTCATCATCTGTCTTTTGAAGCAGCTGCAATGCCTGCTCCCTGAAGCAGACAACCCTTATATTTTCTGTGCCATCATCTAAAAATATATTGATAACATATGCATATCTCGGATTTACAATGCCGTGAATATCGCAGGAAAGCCCTTCTTTTATCTGCTTCAGGCGCTTGCCGCATTCAGGGCATATTTCATAAAACCTTGGCTCAAACACCTGCACAATTGCTCCGAACACTTCTGAAGTGTCACCGTCCTGCAATTCGTTGATGTATTTTCTCTTCTTTATCTGCTTGGTTTCAGAAATCTCTGGAAGCGATTCATCAGGAGGATTGACTATTAATCTTGAACGCTGATTCAGATGAATTTCTATGCCATCCCTGCGCTCTCTTACATAGCCGGAAACTATTTTTACTATATTACCAATGCTCACTCTAGCAATATTGTCTGCCTGCTCATTCCAGAGCACAATTCTTACTTGTCCTGTCTGGTCTGCAATTATCATTGAAGCTACTTTTCCGCTTCTGCCGTCTTTGCTGAACTCTGTAATCGGAAAAAGTCTGATTACTCTGCCGACTGTCTCAACATCTCTCATTCCAGGAAGAATGTTCTTTATCTGAAGCCTGCCTGATATGCTCTCAAAAAGCTTTATTCCAAGCTCATTTGCAACAATATGGGCAGCACCCTCCTTGCTTACGAGCCCAGAGAGCTGCTTTATTTTCTGTTCAATTCTGCTTCTTATTTCCTCTTCAGAAAGTCCGCTCTTTTCTTTAATCTTCGCTACAATTTCATCTAAAGGCATCTTTATCATTTTCAAAGGAAGGAATTGGGGATGTTATAAAAAGTTTTCTAAAGTGCAAAATAGCGTTTAAACTTGTCATTAGTAAATTCTATTAATGTTCTGTTAATAAACACAGAATGATTTTTGCATGCACTCCCAAGTTACTACCGCTCTTCATGGCATTTTTGTGAAATGCTCAGCGGGTGTTCACGCGGTCACAGTGCATTATGCAATCAAGAAGGAGAAAAATAAGACTGTTTATAAATATAGTCTTTTTATAAATATTTTGTGAATAGTTTGGATCACATAACTTTGTTTTCAATATTTTATTTCTTTTTCTCTTGAAATAACCACCACACCATCAATAAAACCAAAATTAATCCTGCTATTCCTTGCGCCAATAAATATCGAATAACTGGAATAAAAATCTGTAAGAAAAGATAAAAAGCAGAGATCGTTCCAACTATTTTCATAATAAATTCAAAGTTTAGTTTCATCTTTTATCCTCCTCTTTTTTTCTTATTCTCTTTTTTACTCAGAGCCTGCCTATCTTGCTTTCTATGTCTGAAAGCTCATGTTCAAGGTCTTCTAATGCTTTTGTTTTTTCAGCCACTTTTTCTGCTGCCTTTTGCTTAGATTCTCTTGCCTTTTTTGCCTTTGGGAGTTCAGTAGGCTTTTTAGAAATCTGTTGAGGAAGAATAACTTCGGGCTTTTCACCTTCCTTTGACCTGATTATTGCTTTCGTAAGCATGGACGTTAGTTTCACAATCTCATCAAATGTGCGCATGAGCTCTTCCAGATTCTGCTGTTTTTCCTCTCTCAATGAAATTATGTCATTATGCATCTGCAGCAGCTTCACTGTCTGCTTTGAGGTTTCAAGTATCTGGCTTCTAAGCTCTGCCGGATTTGAGATTGGCACAAAATATTCTCCCTGTGCTTCCTTTGTCTTAGCCATAAAAAATCACATAATTAAAATTTTTAGTTGAAATTCTCAATTAAAATTCTCTTGGCTCCAGCAGCATCTTGTCTATCTCTGAAATTTTCCTTTCAATCTCATCCAAGATACCGCGCCATTCCTCAAGCTGGGCTTCTTCCCTTGCCTTTATGTCTTCTATGGCTGCAAGAAGAGCCTTTGCATCCCTGAGTTTTTTGCTTATGAGTTCAGCCACATCAATTACTTCCTGATATTCTTCTATTTTTACAAACACAGGCAACTTTTTTTCTATTTCTGAAAATTTTTCCAAAGAGCATCACCCTATAGTTTTCCAAAAAGCACTTCATCCATATAAACCAACTTTCTTTCAATATCCTCCAGGCGCAAGCGCCACTCGTCCAGTTCAGAATCCTCCGCTGTCTTTAAGGAGTTGAGGTTCGCCATTGAATTATTGGCTACAGCAACAAACTCTCTTATGCTGCTAATCTCTTTCAGCACTGACCTGTACTTATTAAAATTCACAAAGATTGGCTTGCTGGTGTTCATCTCTCTGTTCATCTCTCTTTTGAACGGTTCCTCAATAATTCTTGAAGGCAGCTCTATTTCTGGCACCGGCATCTCTGGCACAGGTTCTGCCACAGGCATTTCTTTTTTTTCTATGAAATCCTGAGTAAATGACTGCTTTGGACTGCTTCTTGTGCTTAAAAATGGATTTATTGGCGGGGTGGGTATTTCTGACTGAGAAAAATCTGGCATAAACTGCGGTGGAAATTGTGGGGGCTGTATCAGATTTTCGCCAAGAGGCTCCTTAAATGCTTGTGTAATCCCTTCATTCCTAATCTGAGAGGGAGTTCTCTTGGGGGCTTGCTTCTGCCCACTATTTTTTTTCTGAAAAAGTGAAAATGCTATTATTCACACCCCAAAGGTAAAACAAGAATGTTAGGTTAAAAAGTTTTGGTAGCACGCTAAAATAATAACAAAAATATCTTTTGCGAATAAGAAGATAATGATAGAAAATGAATAAATATGGTAAAGAACTAACTTAATTGCAAGGTTGATAATCACTAAATTAAGCAGAAATAAATAGCGGAAAGTAAATGAATAGCAGAAAATTTTGTAATAAATTTTGTAAAAATGCATAATTTTATTTAAAATTATAATTATAAAAATAAAATTTAAAATAATCTTAAAAATAAAAAAACATTCCTTATAAAAAAATCAGTATTAAAAAAATATTATTAACCAGAAAAGGAAAAATATCTGGATTTCATCCAAACATTTTCAGATAATCCGAGCCCTCTGATTCTTCCTTCTTTCTCACTTTTTTTATTGCCTTGAGAAAATCTTCCTGAGTTATGAACGTCCTGTTATTCCTTATTGCAAAGTAGCCTGCCTCTGTGCATGTAGCCTTTATCTCTGCTCCTGAAAATCCCTCCATCTTTTTTACAACAACATCTACATTCACGTTTTTGAGATTCATGCTTTTCGAGTGTATCAGAAATATGTCTTTTTTGGCTTCAAAATTCGGCAGCGGAAGTTCTATTTTTCTATCCAATCTTCCGGGCCTTGTTATTGCCGGGTCCAAAAGGTCCTCCCTGTTTGTGCATCCAATTATTTTAACATTTTCCAGAGGAGTAAAGCCATCTATTTCAGCAAGCAGCTGCATGAATGTGCGCTGAACTTCTCTCTCTCCAGAAGTTCCAATGTCTATGCGCACAGATGCCAGGGCATCGATTTCATCTATGAATATTATTGACGGCGCTTTTTCTCTTGCAAGCTGGAATATCTCTTTTACGAGCTTTGCGCCTTCCCCAATGAATTTCTGCACCAGTTCCGAAGCCACTATTTCTATGAATGTTGAATTGGTAGAAGAGGCAACTGCCTTTGCCAACAGCGTTTTTCCAGTGCCAGGCGGTCCGTAAAGCAGGATTGCCTTTGGCGGGGTTATTCCCACTTTCTTGAAAAGCTCTGGATTCTTTAATGGGAGTTCAATGACTTCTTTTATCTCGTTAATCTGCTCTTTTAAGCCTCCAACATCTCCCCATTTCACATTCGGCTTTTCTATTATTAAAAAATTCTCAACATTGAATTCCTTGCTCGATGGAATCCTGCCAACTATCGTAAGGTTTCTCTGCTCAACAAGCACAGTATCGCCTTGTTTTATTTCCGGGCTTGACGGGGAAATCGCCACATAGAAGATATTTCCGTTAGGCAACTTTATCACAGCATTATTGTCAAAAACATTTTTTACTTCAGCCACAACAAAGGGAATTTTCCTAAAAGCGTCAATCTCGTACTGCATGTGTTCAATACTCTGCTTCAGTGCAATATTCTCTTCCTTAAGCTTGCTCATGTCCTTAAGATAGGTAAACATTACCTGGTCCTTTTGCTCTTCCTTGTGCTTGGTTTTCATTTTGCTTTGCTATGGTTTTTACTGATTGGATTTAAAGTTTTCTTTTTTTATTGGTAAAAGTGCAATATAATATTGTAAAATAAGAAAAAATAAAATGTTATTTAAAAATAATCAAAAAAAACATAAATTCAATTATAAAAAAATAAAATGCAATGAAAAAAATAATAAAAAAACATTTTATCAAACCCAAAAAATATTTTTCATCCTTCATTTTCAAGTATAAGGAAAAAAGAAATTGAAAAGAAAAAGAGAAAAAATAATTCATAGCTAAGAATAATCATTTTATCAAAGTTAAGACATACAAATCATTTTTCACTTTCATTTTCAAG
>Ga0172365_10001008_pt1 | contig 19927 bp, 20 predicted proteins | sample LakKivSesite48cm_FD_114535 | JGI IMG/M metagenome (GOLD analysis project Ga0172365, IMG submission 114535) | Sediment microbial communities from Lake Kivu, Rwanda - Sediment site 48cm | ecosystem: Environmental > Aquatic > Freshwater > Lake > Sediment | place: Rwanda: Western Province, Lake... | reverse complement strand
TGGCGTCTGCCCCGTCGCCCACCACTTCGCCGCCACAAAGGCTCTGGACGCCGCATACGGGGTCGAGCCGACCGAGACGGCGAAGAAGCTGAGGGAGCTAATGTACGTCGGCTACTACATCTACGACCACACCCTCCACTTCTACTTCCTCGGCGCCCCCGACTTCGTCGTCGGGCCCGACGCCCCACCTGCGGAGAGGAACATATTCGGAGTCCTGAAGAGGGTCGGCCTCGACGTGGGCAAGGAGGTTATCAAGCACAGGGCCTACGGGCAGAAGATCACCGAGATCCTCGGCGGCAAGGCGACCCACCCGACCTGCGGTCTTCCTGGTGGAATCTCTAAGGGGCTCAACGAGGAGGAGCGCAAGCAGATAGAGGAGATGGCTCGGAGCTCGGTCGAGTTCGCCAAGTTCACCCTCGGTGTCTTCAACGATGTCGTCCTAGGCAACAAGAAGTACGTCGACCTCATCCTCAGCGACCCTTACCAGCTCGACACTTACAACATGGGCACCGTGGACGCGAAGAACCATGTCAACTTCTACGACGGAGACATCCGCGTCACAGACCAGAATGGCGAGGAGTTCGACAGGTTCCAAGCGAAGGACTATCTCGACCACATCGCCGAGCATGTCGAGCCCTGGACCTACTCTAAGTTCACCTACCTGAAGAAGGTGGGGTGGAGCGGCCTGAAGGACGGGCCGGGGAGCGGCGTATACCGGGTCGGTCCCCTGGGCAGGCTCAACGCCGCCGAGGGGATGGCCACCCCCCTAGCTGATGCGGAGTACAGGCGGATGTTCGATACGCTCGGGGGGAGGCCGGTCGGCTCGACGCTGGCCTTCCACTGGGCTAGGCTCGTCGAGCTTCTTTACGCGGCGGAGAGGGCGCTTGAGCTGAGCAGGGACCCCGACATCACGAAGACCGATCTGAGGAACCCTGTCAAAGAGCCCGGTGAGGGCGTAGGCATAATAGAGGCGGCCCGCGGCGTCCTCGTGCACCACTACAAGCTGAACAGGGAGGGGCTCGTCGACAAGGCGAACCTGATAGTGGCGACGACGAACAACTACGCCGACATCTGCATGAGCGTCCGGGACGCGGCTAAGGGGCTGATCAGGAAGGGCGAGGTGAGCGACGGCCTGCTCAACATGGTCGAGATGGCCTTCCGCGCCTACGACCCCTGCTTCGGCTGCAGCACACACAGCCTGCCCGGCACCGCGCCGCTCACGGTTGAGATATACGATAGCCTCCGGAAACTCTACAGGAAGATAGAGAGGTAGACCACCTCTTTGAGGACCCTCGTCATCGGCGTCGGGAACCTGCTGCGCTGCGATGACGGGGTCGGAATCCACGTCGTCGAGAGGCTCAGCGAGGTTGCGCCGAATATAGATACGCTTGACGTCGCACTGGGCAGTATAGAGATTCTAGAAGCGATGAGGGGCCGCGACCGAGTCCTCATCGTGGACGCCATACAGATGGGCGGCGAGCCGGGAACTATTTACAGGGTTAATTTGAGCAGGGGAGAGGAGCCGCCCAGGGTGACACACAGCCACGGCGTGGACCTGCTGACCACCCTCAGGCTCGGCGAATCCCTCTATCCCGGTGAGATGCCGAAGGAGATTGTGCTGCTCGCCGTCGAGGCCGGGGATGTCACGACACTGAGCGAGAGCTGCACCCCTGAGGTCCAGGCGTCGGTTGAGAGGGTCGTCGAGATGATCTTGGAACTGGAGAAAAAGGGTAAATAAAGGGGATTCACGGCTTTACTGGGGCTCAGGCGGGGGCGGGGCGATATAGCCCTGCTTCATTAGGAGTTTGACGATGCCCTGGGTCCGCTTGATTATGCTGTTGGCGCCGTCGTACAGCTCTTTCTTGGTCGCCTTCTTCCGGGCGAGGCCCTGCTCCATCGCCTTGACGGCCGTCTCCACTGCCTGCAGCGGGTAGATCTCCCACTCGTCCATCGAGGGTATGATGTAGTTTTGGGTCAGCCCCTTGTCCTCCGCGTACTTGGCTAGCGCCTTCGCCGAGGCTATGCACATCTCGTCCGAGATGGTCTTTGCGCGTACGTCGAGTGCGCCCCTAAAGATCGCTGGGAAGACGAGGCTGTTGTTCACCTGGTTGGGGAAGTCGCTTCGGCCCGTCGCCATCACCTTGACGCCGGCCTCCTTGGCCTCCCACGGCCATATCTCCGGGATCGGGTTGGCGCACGCGAAGATGACCGAGTTGCTCGCCATGCCCTTAACGTCGTCGACGGTTATTGTGCCTGGGCCGGGCTTGGAGGCGGCTATCAGGATGTCGCTGCCCTTGGCCGCCTCTTTTATGCCGCCCTCGACGCCGTCCGGGTTGGTCCTCTTGGCGATGTCCCACTTGTATGTGCCCTCTAGGTCCTTCCTGCCTGTGTGCAGGGTGCCCTGGCTGTCCGTCATGATTATGTTCTTGGGGTTGACGCCCGCCGCCTCGAGGACGTAGAACGTCCTCGTGTTCGCCGCGCCGACGCCGACGATTGTGAACTTCGCCTTGTTCAGCGTCTTGCCCACGAACTTCAGGGCGTTTATCGTGCCCGCGAGGATTACGGCCGCGGTGCCCTGCTGGTCGTCGTGCCAGACGGGTATGGGCATCTCCTTCCTGAGCCTGTCCAGGATGTAGAAGCACTTGGGGCTCGAGAAGTCCTCCATGTTTATTCCGCCGAAGCTGGGCTCTATCCACTTCACCGCCTGTATTATCTCCTCGGGGTCCTTGGTGGCTAGGCAGATGGGGAAGGCATCCACTCCGCCTAGATATTTGAATATGAGCGCCTTGCCCTCCATCACAGGTAGGCCCGCATGTGCGCCTATGTCGCCTAGGCCGAGGACGCGGGTTCCGTCGCTGACGACGGCGACATAGTTCCACTTGCTCGTCTCCTCGTAGGCTAGGCCGTTCTGCTTCTCTATGTCCTTGCAGACCTGGGCGACGCCTGGGGTGTACCATATGGAGAAGTCCTGGAGTGTGCGGATGGCGCACTTCGGCATCACCTCGACCTTGCCCTGGTAGAAGGCGTGGTAGGGCGGGGCGATCTTGTTCCACTTCTGGGCTTCCTTAAGAAGCTCTTCCTTAGTGACTGGCATGGGGAATAAGACCGGTGGGGTAGGGATAACGTTTACGAGTGGGGGGTCGATGAGAAAGAATATGTAGCTTAGGATAGACTTGGAATGCCTGTCCTTAAATATTAGGGTTATATCGCAAAATCATTTTCCGGTGATATACCGAGATTGTTAGTTAAACAAACTTTAAATATAATCGAGGGTTAATGATTTTTCGTTGTTATCGCTGTCGTTCGGACTCGGACGACAGGCATTTGTAGGATCCTAGATTTAATTTTATCTGAAGTTTTATATTAACTGGGGTTGAAGTTGATAGTACGAGGTGAATCTAAATTATATGGTGGACAAGGCGGCCGTGTTTATAGACGGGGGGTATTTTGCCAAGGTTAGAGAAAAATTGGGCATGTATGATGTAGATTTTTGCAAGTTTTCAGATCTACTCTGTGGTAGCTTAGAGCGATTGTTTACCTTTTATTATGATTGCCCTCCATTTCAAGGCAGTCCTCCTACTGCTGAAGAGAGAATTAGAAAGGTGAATTTCGATAGGTTTGTATATTCTTTGAAATCCTATCCTAGGTTTCAGGTTAGGTTAGGTAAACTGAGTCGTTTCAATTCTGTATGTGAAATATGTGGTCATAATGTTACGACCTATAAGCAGAAGAGGGTAGATAATCTGCTGACTGTGGATTTGACGAGGGCGATCTGGAAAGATAATATTCACAAGGCGATTCTTGTCACCGGAGACAGTGATTTTGTCCCGGCCGTTGATGAGGCGAATCGTGCCCAGATCTTGACTCACGTGTATTACCTCGGGTCAAAAAATACGACAATACATGACGAATTGTATATGGCCTGTTCAGAGAGGACGGAGATTACAAGAGAACTTCTACAAAAAGCGTTGAGAACGTAGTTAAGATCACGTCTTCTTATATCGAAGATGTAAAACAAGCGAATAACATCAGGGTAAGCAGAGTTTATTAATCGTCCTGCGGGTCTCAATCTATCATCCTAATCCTTGAAGTCTCTACAAAGTGCCGGATGTTATGCTTGACGCCTCACGACGTTCACTTATTTTTTCTCGGATCGTTACATCATGATAGAGTTATTTTGTTCGTTGTCTGTGATGGACTTTATGAGTATTGCACTTAAATAACGCAAGCATAGTCCCATATAGCGTCGCTGGAAGTGGTGGTCTTTTTATGTCTATTTCAATTATAGGGGCTTGAAGGCGTATTAGACGGGTACCCCCCCTCTATTTATTCCGAGCCTGTTTCGGTCTCCTTTCCTCGGCGGGAGCCCTGAAACGGCTTAACAGGCTTATTTTCCTGTATTATTTTATACTCTTTTGTATTTTTATGTCTAAAAATGTACCGAATTAGATGCACTAATGATAGGTGATCCAGTTATTTCGAAAGCTGGGGGTAAAATTTTATCCTCTCCCGAAAACGGACGACATGCGGCTTCGCCACAATGAATGTCCCTGACGTTACAATCTAAATTGGGAACAGGGCGGGGGGGGACTGAGGGCACTCATGCCTCGCTTGGACTCGGCACTCGTGCGATGTATAGGGCGGTTTCTGGGCAGTGAAAGGATGATTGGGCTGAAAAAGAGGCTATCTTAAAAATTCAGAGAGGTGTAGACTTGTACCCTGCGAGAAATGAGGTATTGGTATGTCAATTGTAAACAGTGCTGCCCATGGCGTAAACCACGCGCGTGCTCCTTTGTTACACACGGAAATATAAGAGGGAAGTATATTGAATATGCAGTTATGGCAGAGCCTATCTTGAAGTGGGCAGGTGGTAAAAGAAGCCTAATCCCTAGCATATTCGCACTCTTACCACATGACTACCGGCATAGAACTTATCATGAGCCTTTTTTTGGTGGCGGTGCCCTATTCTTCTCTATAAAGCCCGCGAGAGGCTCGATTAACGACATTAACCCAAAACTCATCAATTTCTATATAGTAGTAAGAGATTATCCAGAGGAACTAATTGAACAAGCACTAAAATACCCTTACGAGAAGGATGCGTTCTACCGGATTCGAGAGCACTACAACAATGCCACCCTAAACAAGGTAGAAGATGCTGCAATTACACTATATCTCAACAAGACAGCGTTCAATGGCCTATACCGCGTTAACTCAAAGGGCAAGTTTAATGTCCCATTTGGAAGGTACAGTACCCCTACAATAGTGGATAAGGAGCGAATCAGAGCCGCAAGTAAGTTGCTCAAGAACATCGAAATCTTGCAGAAAGATTTCTCATATGTCGTTGACTATGCAGAGAAGGGAGACCTTGTCTATTTTGATCCCCCCTATCTTCCTGTCAGCGATACGGCGTATTTTACATCATACTCATCAGATGGGTTTAGTTGGGAAGACCAGATACGACTCAGAGATGTCTGCGTGAAACTCCATGAAAAAGAGACCTTTTTCGTTCTCAGCAATTCGTATGTAGAGAAACTAATTAATAACTACCGGGGTATTGAAGATTTTAGAATCTTCGTCGTTAAAGCAAACAGAGCAATTAACTCGAAGGCGTCCAAGAGAGGACCTGTCAATGAGGCGCTGATTACCAACATACCTGAGAATTTGTCTGTAAAAGAAAAGAGATTAACGAGTTTTATCGAATACTAGAAAATAGGTGTGCATAATCACCGAGCAAGGTCTATTTTTCACCTGAAAAGCCGTAGGCGACATTCTATGGTGTATGAAAATGAATATGTCAATCAATCTGAAGTTAGTTAATTTATTTACCCATGTTATATGGTGCGAATAGAATTTTCGCTCTTTAGTCTGATATTGGTCGGCGCACTTCAAAATTAATTTACCCTCGTCTTTCAACCATTCTGGGAAATGTGTATTGGCAAAATCCATGAACCAAACAAGGTCGTCATAAGTTTGAAGGTAATCTCCATAATCCTGTCGTCTCGGGTCATTTGAGCCTGTATAACCAAAGAAATAGGGCGGGTCATAGATTATACAATCCAACTCATGATTATATTTTAGTTCCTTTATGTCGGATACAATCTCTTGTCCATAATCGACCTTATCGGAGAAAATCACTTTTCCATATTCATCGATTTGGGGCCTCTCCTTTAGGCTCGGTTTTAAATAATTCTCCCAGAGGTGCTTTTTCCCACAAGTGGGGTCTAATATGACCTTCTCCTTAGAAGGCGGAATATGGAATTGAAGAATTGTCTGGAAAAACTCACTTAGGCTTTTGTTGCCGTTATGAGATATTGGATATTTAGCCAAGATGGGTCACCCTATCCAAAAAATTGTGATAAAGCATCTTTCAATAATCCGACATTTAAGAATCGTATATTAAGGACATAATCTAAATCGTTGAAGGCTTTCCGGAGCTGGTTCTCAGCTTTCCGCCATACATCTCCATCGGTAATCCAAATAAATTCCCACTTCATTGATTGAAGCTCATTTTTTCTGTTTATGTACGAGTCAACGATTTCCTCTGGTTTGGAGCCTGTCCCAGAGAAATAGTTTGCTTCAATATTAACAAATTTGTTTCCTTTAAACAAGATAAAGTCAGCTGTCCTATTCGACAGCCCAGGAGGAAAATGCCCCCCATATCTATTAGTAGCCTCAAAAGTAATTTGAGTTAATATTTGACAACCTATCTCCGATGCCATTTTCTTCAGAATTGGGGTTACAAGCTCTTCCATTGCTTTTCCGCTTCGATTCTTTCTTGCGTTTGAGTCTAAGCCAACTTCAACGCCGAAAATGTAATCGTAGAAATTCTTAATGTGTTTAAAGATGATGAAGACGCCCGATTTTTTAGCAAATTCTATGTAGTCTTCCACTTCTTTTTGAGTTAGTTTAGGATATTTTGTCTTTTTGAAGTCTAATTGCTTTGTTATTATCTCTTTGCTATAAAAATCGATGATAACTGGAAATTCCCTTTCTCTAATAGCGTGAAGAATTGGGATTGTTTTTATCACTTCAGGGTAATTTGTTATTAAGTTTCGGAAGTCCTTCTCAATATTATTCGAGTCAATAAGACTGTTCCATAACGCTAACTCTATTTTTATGTCATCTAGATGTTGTTTTACTTTTTCCCAATCGACGTAAAAGTCCGGAGTCCTATTCGTGGTAATAAGTGTCTTTTGGAATGCGACTATTAAATCGTTAACGTTGTTCACCGGATAATATTTCTTGTATAATTCAAGATTAACCAAATCGGAGCCCCTATTGATAAATCACGGATTATATTGATAGATTTATCGCGTTAAATATTGAAGCATCTTCGATGTGTGCGTTCATCAGTCTCGCGCGCCCCACGAAGAAAATCTCCGACACGGCCGGCCACAGAACCCGGGGCGGCGACGACTGCACCCCCCTCCCCCTCACGCGCACGCACGGATAAAGACTAGAAATTTTTTTCCCGTTATGAACAGCAGCGGAACATAAGAGGGGTTAGGAGAGTTCATCGCGGAGCTTCTCCCTGGCGTCCCCGCTCAGCGGCCCCTCGCCGTCGACGATGTCGTGGAACGTCCTGAATACCTTCTCCAGCTTCCTCCAGTCCGGGACGTAGACCCTGCTGAACCACATCCTGCTGCTGTCGACGCCGTGGTCCTCGAGCGCCCACCTGTACTCGTCCGCCCTCTCCTCCGCTATCACGTGCGCCCTACCGTAAGGCCCCTCGTGCGCCGGCGCCTCAAGCAGCATGACCCCGTCGGCGCCGTATGCGAAGGCGTAGAGGAGGTGTTCGAGCTTCAGCCTCGCCAGCGAGGGCAAGGGTATTATCCGTATGCTGCTGGGGTACGGGAGTCTCGCCAGACCGGCGAGGTCGACGGCCGTGTAGGCGACCTCCTTCTCCACGAAGGCGAGGACCTTCAGCTCGGCTCCGCTCCTCTCCAGCGCCCCACGGATCTGGGCCCTCATCTGAGCCTCCGTCAGCCCCTGCTGGTCCAGGGTGCCGGTCGGGCAGGAGGGGATGCATGCGCCGCAGCCAGAGCACATGATCTCGTTGACGACGGGCTTCCCGCCCACGATGGTTATGGCGGACTCCGGGCAGACCTTGGCGCACTCTCCGCAGCCGTCGCACCTCTCAGGCACGGCGAGGAACGCCTTGTTAGGCTCGATGACCCGCGCCGCGCTGAGGAAGTTGACCACCTTCATGGCGGCCCCCTCCGCCTCGGCGGTCGTCGTCTGGATATCCTTGGGACCTATGACGGTGCCCGCGGCGTAGATGCCGTCACGTTTCGTCGCCATCGGGTCCAGCTTCGGGTGGCGCTCAAGGACGAACTTGTCCTCGTCTACCGGCACCCTCAGCATCTCGGCGAGCTTCAGCGTCTCATCCGTGGTGATCATCGGCGGAGCCAGGACGACGAGGTCGACGGGGTTCTCCATCATCCTGTTCAGCATCATCTCCTCCCCCCGGACGAGGACCTGGTCGCCCGATGGGACGATCTCCGTCACCTTGCCCTTGACGAACATCGTGCCCTTCTCCTGCGTCGTCCTGTAGAACTCCTCGTACCTCCTCCCCGAGGCCCTGATGTCGATGTAGTGGATCCAGACGTCTACGCCCCTGTCCCTGAGGAGCTGCGCCTGCTTCAAGGCGTAGATGCAGCAGACCTTGCTGCAGTGGGGGCGACCGACCTCCGTGTCCCTGCTCCCCGCGCATAGGACGTAGGCGACGCTCTTCACCTGCCTCCCCGTCTTCGGCACTATGAGCTGGCTCTGGGTCGGTCCGTTGACGTCGAGGATGCGCTCCATCTCGAGGCCCGTGACGACGTTAGGGTACTTGCCATAACCGTACTGGGGTAGGCTGCTGAGGTCGTAGAGCTCGTACCCCGTCGCCATCACTATGGCGCCGACCTTCAGGTCGACGATCTTACCTTGATCGTCGAGGTCTATGGCCTGCCGCGGGCAGACCTTGGCACACTGGCCGCAGTGGATGCAGTGCTTGAGGTCGATGGTGTAGACGCTGGGGACGCTTTGGGGGAAGGGTATGTACGCCGCCTTCCTGTTCCCGAGCCTCTCGTCGTGCTCGGCGGGCACCTCGGTCGGGCAGACCCTGCTGCAGGCGCCGCAGCCTATGCACTTCTCGACGTCGACGCCGCGGGGCTTGAGCTTCACCTTGACATCGAAGTCGCCCGGGACGCCCGTCACCTCCTCGACCTCAGCGTAGCTGATCAGGTTGATGTTCCTGCTCTGGCTCACCTGAGCCATCTTCGGCGTCAGTATGCACTGGCTGCAGTCCAGGGTCGGGAAGACCTTCGGGAACTGGATCATGTGGCCGCCTATGCTCGGCCTCTTCTCGACGAGGTGAACCTTCAGCCCGAACTCGGAGAGCCTGAGCGAGGTCGTTATCCCCGCGACGCCCCCGCCGACGACCAGGGCCTCCGGAACAACCTTCATGGTCTTCGACTCCAGCGGCGCCGCCTCCTTAGCCCTCTCGACGGCGCCCCTGACGAGGTCAATCGCCTTCAGCGTGGCGCCCTCGTGGTCGTCCTTGTGGACCCAGCTGTCCTGCTCCCTGATGTTTACCATCTCGAGGAAGGCGGGGTTGACTCCCTTCTCCTCGAGGTTGCCGAGGAAGGTCTCCCTGTGCATCTTCGGCGTGCAGCAGGCGAGCACGACCCTGTCCAGCCTCTGCCTCTCCACCGCCTGCTTAATCGCGTCGATGGAGGGCTTGCTGCAGAGGTACCTCTCCTTCCTGACGTAGGCGACGTCCGGTTTGACCGAGTCGACGACCCTCTGGACGTCCACTATGTCCCCTATGTTGCCTCCGCACTCACATACCCAGACGCCGATTCTCGGGGTTTCTCCCATCTCGGTTCCCCTTAAAGGATCTTCAGCTGATGCTCTAGGGTCTTCTTGCCCCTGTACTCTGGCAGGAGCATCGGGGCCTTCCGGTCAGTCTTCACGCCCGTATCCGCGAGCCACTTCTCGTACCTCTTGATGTGCCCTAGCGTCAGCTTCCCTACCGTGACCTTCCTCGCCCTCTCTGCGGCGTACCTGCCCGCCCTCCTCCCGAAGACGTAGAGGTCGAGCTGGGAGTTCCCCATCAGGCGATTTTTCCCGTGTATCCCTCCGCAGACCTCGCCTGCCGCGAACAGCCCGGGGACGCTGGTCTCGCACTGCGGGTTGATCTCGACGCCACCGTTCTGGTAGTGGAGCGTCGGGAAGACGAGCATCGGCTCCTTCCTGATGTCGACGTTGTACTTGCCCCACATCCTCATCATCGCCGAGAACTCCCTCTCCGTGGAGCCCTTCCCTTGGATGATGTCTATCAGCGGCGTGTCGAGCCAGACGCCCCGCATCCCCGTCTCGGTAACGATGCCGTTGTTCCTGTCGTAGCACTCCCGTATGAACGCAGAAGACTCGACGTCGCGGGTCTCCAGCGAGTTGACGAACAGCTCCCCGAGCCTGTTCAGCGGCTGCGAGCCCCGTCCCCTGAGCGCCTCTGTGCAGAGCTGGCCCACGATCTGCTCGGGGAACGCAGCGCCTGTGGGGTGGAACTGGGTCGAGTCCAGGTCCCTCAGGTAGGCGCCGACGTGGTAGGCGAGCGCTACACCGTCGGCCGTGGAGCCGTAGTGGTTCGTCGTCGCGAAGCCCTGGATATGCAGCCTCCCGAAGCCTCCCGTGGCCAGGATGGTGGATTTAGCCCTGGCGACCAAGTACTCGTCAGAGTCCATGTCTAGGAGAACAGCACCGGCGACCTGACCCGTGTCGTCCGTCAGCAGCTCCACGACGCTCGTGAACTCCCTGTAGGGGATCCCGCGGCTCAGGAACTCGTCCAGCAGCACCCTTGTGATCTCGAGGCCCGTGTAGTCCTTGCAGCTGTGCATCCGCCTCCGCGACGTGCCCCCGCCCGACTCGACCTTCATCATCCCGTCTGGGTTCTTGTCGTACATGACGCCGAGGGACTCGTGCCACTTGATCACGTCGGGCCCCTCCCTCACGAGGGCCTCGACGAGGTCGGTCTTGTTCGCGTACTGCCCGCCTCCCATGATGTCGAGGAAGTGGCGTGTCGGACTATCGTTAGGCCTGTCGGCTGCCTGGATCCCGCCCTGGCTCATCTTGGAGTTGGCGTCGCCGAGGCGAAGCTTCTGAACCATGAGGATCTTATCGAGCTCGATCCCGTTCTCCATGGCCAGCAGGGCTGCGGTGAGGCCGGCGCCCCCCGCCCCGATGACGAGTACGTCGAGGTCGTAGTCGACGTGCTTGAGGTCTATGTCGCCGGGCTTGATGATCGGGTGGGCCTCGAGGATGTCAGCGACCTCGTGGGGCATGACCTGCCCCTGGCTTGGACCGAACCTCAGGGCCCTCTTAGTACCCTCCTTGAAGTCAGGGTGCCAGTCCTTCAGTATCTTCTGCTTATCATCCGCACTCATCAGCGGGAACTTCTTACCTATGCGTTCGGGCCTGGTCTTCTCGACGAGCCTGAGCGACTCCTGCATATATTCTGGGTATCCTGACATTTCTTATGCCTCCATGTCCCTGGCGTCGTAGAGCTTCTTCAGCCCGGCCTTGTCCAGGGCCCTGAGATTCTTGATCTCCTCGTCGAACTTCCCCTCCTCGACCTCCTGAACACGCACTAGTACATGCTCAGTCGGCCCGACGACGTACCTGCTGTACAGCCTGCGGCCGAGCTGTCCCACGTTGTATGGTACGATCTCGGCGGGGCACCTGACGGCGCAGAGGCCGCAGCTTAGGCAGTCGAAGGAGAGCTTGGCCACCGTCGTGATGTCGCCCCTGAGCGCTGCCTGGACGAAGTCCATGACCTGGAGGTCCTGGGGGCAGGCCTTCGTGCATGTGTTGCACGCGAGGCACCTGGCGATCTCGGGGTAGTACACTAGGAAGGTGGCAGCGTCAGCCTTCAGCTCATCCAGCTTGTAAGTCTTCTTCTCGGCGGGGCTGAATGGTATCTGGGCGATGTACATGCCGTCCTCGACCATCTTCTGGCATGCGAGGGCTCCGAGGAGCTTGTAGCTGCCCTTCCTCCGGTATATGGTGGCGCATGAGCCGCAGAAGCCCCCGCGGCAGCCGGCTCCCCTCCTGAACTGGTGGCCAGCGTACTCCATCGCCTTCATGATAGTGAGGTCCGCCGGGACCCTGTGCTTCTTCCCCATCACGTAGATGGTGACCATCTTCTTGTCTTTCTCCATCATCATCCTCTCCTAGATGAGCCCCCTCTCCTTTAGTAGGGGCCTCGGGTCGGGGGTGTTCGCCCCGAAGGCCGTCGACTCGTCGCCCAGCCCGAAAGCTAGAGCCATCAGCTGGGTGAAGTAGACGACGGGTAACGCACCAAAACTCGGATAGTGCTTCCTTATCTCGGCCTGCCTCGGGCCGAGGTTGTACTCGCAGAGCGGACAGGCCGTGGCGACGATATCGGCTCCGGCCCGCTTCGCCTGGTCAAGTATCCTGTAGGATAGGTCGGCGACCGCCTCCTTCATCTGGACCGTGTGGTAGCTCCCGCAGCACTTCAGCTTGTAAGGGAAGTCCACGACCTCGGCTCCAAGAGCCTTCAGCAGGTCCTCCATTATGGTCGGGTTGTCGGCGTCGTCGAGCCCAGTGCCCCTGGGCCTCAGGAGGAGGCAGCCGTAATACGGCGCGACCTTCAGTCCCTTCAGCGGCTTTGTAACACGTCCGGAGACCTTGTCCCACCCCTGCTCCCTCAGCAGTTCAAGGAGGTGGAGGACCTCGACGCTTCCACCGTAGGGTGCCGCCTCGTTCTCCATGTTTTCCTGGACTTTCTTCCTCTTGTCAGCGTCGTCCTTGAAGACTTGGTTCGATCTCTTCAGAGTGTTGTAGCACATGGCGCAGAGGGTGACGACCTTCTTGTCATCTACCTTTCCCTCCGCTTTCATCTCCTCGACCCTGAGCAGGTTCCTCAGGGGCGCGATGTGGTGCATCACGTCGTCCTTCGCGAGGGCGTGGACGGTGCCGCAGCAGTTCCATCTGCCGGGCTCGACCAAGTCTATGCCGAGTTCCTTAGCCGACGCCAGGGTCGAGGCTTCGAAGTTCTTCGCCGTCGTCTTTAACGTACACCCAGGATAATAGGCTACCTTCATGGTCGTCACGCCGTGAGCTTCCTCTGGTTGCTGACGATGGCTATCTGGGGGAGCTCCCTCAGCTCCTCCGCCGTTAGATCCTCTAGGTTAACCCTGTTGTACTTCTTCCGCAACACCATCGTCCTCAGGGCCTCCATCACGTTGGCTATGTCTATCCCCCGGGGGCACCGGACCTCGCAGTTGAAGCAGGTGGTGCACACCCAGATGGTCTTGGAGTCGAGGGCCTCCTCAAGCCCAAGCTGGGTCATCCTGATCACCTTGCTGGGCAGGTAGTCCATCTCCTGCGTCATCGGGCAGCCCGAACTGCATGCGCCGCACTGGAAGCAGAGATCGATCTTCTCGCCGCTCAGCTCCTTCACCTTATCCCGGAAAGCCCGGTTCTCAGGCTTGAAGCTGAGCATGAGCCCCGACCCATTCGAAGACATCCCTTTATGTTCAACCTCGCTCGCTTTATATTTTATCCAACCGACCCCGCACCTTTTTATCCGGTTGCGGGATAGTCTCTAGAAGGGATGCTGTTTGGAGTACCACTTGAAGACTCCTGTGCCCGAGGCGGAAGTCAGGAAGCTGAGGGTAGGCGACGTGATCTACGTCACGGGCACCGTCATAACGGCGAGGGACGAGGCCCACCTCAAGTCTCTCGAGCTCCACGAGGCTGGGAAGAGGCCGCCAGTCGACTTCAAAGGGGTCGCCGTCTTCCACTGCGGCCCCATCATGAGGAAGGCCGGGAAGGGCTGGGAGACCGTCGCCGCGGGCCCAACCACCAGCGACAGGATGGAGATATTCCAGGACAAGTTCATAGAGGCTTTTAGGCCCGCCGTCATCATTGGGAAGGGCGGCATGGGGGACCGCACCTCGAAGGCTTGTCAACAGTACGGCTGCGTCTACGGCGCCTTCACGGGCGGGGCCGCGCTCCTCGCTGTCAAGGGTATAAAGGGTGTGAGGGACGTCTTCTGGCTCGAGGAGCTCGGGATGCCCGAGTGCCTCTGGGTCTACGACGTCGATGACTTCGGCCCCATGATAATCACCATCGACGCCCACGGCGGGAACCTCACCGCCGACGTGAAGAAGCTGGTAACGGCTCGAAGGGACAGGATAATGGCGGAGATGAAGTAGGATGACGATAGAGAAGGTTGTTGAGGACACCGCCGTCGAGCTCCTCAGGATCGCGGCGACCGAGTACCCTAAGGAGTACGTGAAGGAGCTCGAGAAGCTGATGAAGGAGACGAAGGGCGAGGTAGGCAGGTCACAGATGGTTAGCATCCTCGAGGACGTCGCCTTGGCTAGGAAGGAGTCTTGGCCCATGTGCCAGGACACTGGTCTCGTCGCCTTCATGGTGAAGCTCGGGGACGAGTTCCCGCTCAGGTCCAGCCTCAAGGAGGTCCTCGTTAACGCGACCCGCCGCGCGACGAAGGAGATACCGCTTAGGCCCAACGCCGTCGACATGCTGAAGGGGAACACGAACGACAACGTCTGCGACCCACATGTGCCTATACTCTACTTCGAGCTGGTGCCGGGGAAGGACCTTGAGCTCACGGCGATGCCGAAGGGCGGGGGGAGCAGCAACGTCGCCGCCCACAGGATGCTGAAGCCTGGGCTCGGCATGAAGGGGGTCAAGAGCTTCGTCATAGAGGCCTTAGCCGCCGCAGGCTCGCTGGGATGCCCGCCCTACTTCGTCGGCGTAGGCATCGGCACCAGCGAGGACTACTGCATGGTGCTCGCGAAGAAGGCACTGCTGAAGCCGTTCAGGGTGAGGAACCATGACCCGAAGATCGCGGCGATAGAGGAGGAGCTCTTCACGAAGGTCAACGAGCTTGGCATCGGCGCCATGGGCCTCGGCGAGGGGCCGACGGCCCTCGACCTCCACATCGAGATGGCGGCAAGGCACCCCGCGTCGCTGCCCGTAGGCGTCGTCATCAGCTGCTGGGCGCTCCGCCACGCGAAGGCGACCATATCGGCCGACGGGAAGGTCAAGATAGACAAGAGCGCCTAAACTCCCTCGTTATCCCTATTTTGAATAACTTTTATCGAGCCAGAGGCTAGAGTAGGCTAGCCTAGGGAGCGTGGGCGTTTGAAGGTCCTCTTCGTCGAGCCGAAGGATTTCTGGCTCATCCTCGGCCAGTACCCCTTATCCCCCTTTGGTATCATCGCCCTCGCCGGTTACCCCGAGGCAAACTACGCAGAGATCGATGTCCTCGACTGCCAGGCGGAGGGGCTCGACTGGGACAGCCTCGAGAGGAAGTCCGGCGAGGAATATATGAGTTACAAGAAATCGACGCCCATGCTCCTGCCGAGGCCTGGCGCTGCCCTCAGGTGGATTGTTGGCCTACTCGCCGGAGGAGGGGAGGCGTCTTGAGGCCATCCGATGCGCTTTGGTCCCTCGGCATATCGTTAGCCGGGCTGCTCCTCCTCGTCCCCCTCACCCTCGGCTACACAGGGGGCCGCATCCCATCGCAGCCCCAGCTGACTGGGGGCATCTTCATCCTGATCTGCTCCATAGGCGCGATCGTAGGGATGTATCCCTCTAAGGTCCTAGCCCTCCTAGGCAGAGGGCGGGTGAAAGCTGGCAGAATAGGCGACCATGCATCGGCCGGGAACAGGGGTCACCACCCTCCGTGCGGAAGGTTCTCGGCTCATACCCTCTCCGTGGCGGGTAGGACCTTCTGCGCGGGCTGCACCGGCCTCGTGCTGGGTGCGGTCGTATCGATCGTTGGGAGCATAGCTTATTTCTTCCTTGGGATGAGCCCGGGCGATCCTCACACAGCTTTCTGGCTAGGCTTCACCCTCGTCCTCCTCGGCCTCATTCAGCACAGGATCGACCTCGACGACCCCGTCATCCACGCCTCCCTGAACGTCGTATTCGTGTTCGGCGCTTTCCTCTTGGTGGTTGGAGTCGACCGGATTAATGGCGGCCTCCTGGCGCAGTCTTACCTCTTGGCGATAACGGTCTACTGGATCATAGCCAGGATCGTCCTGTCTGAGGCGGACCACGTGTCTATCTGTGGACGCTGCGGACAGGAGGGCTGTCCTTACTCCTTCGCCGCCTGATACTATGCCTCGTTTTAGGTCGGTGGAGCAACATTTCTATAAGGGTTGCAGCGATCTTCAACCAGTGAATCGAGATGGTCTACTGCACTAAGTGTGGCGCTGAGAACGCCAACGACGCTGAGAACTGCAAGAGCTGCGGTGCCCCACTACATCCTCCGCCGTACCGCGAGTACAGGTACAGGAGACGTAGCGAGGAAGACGTCTGCTTCGGAGGCCGAGGCGGCGCGACTTGGGGGATAATCATAGGCCTCTTCATCCTAATCATAGGAGTTTCCTCCCTCCTAGGCGATGCTTATGCGTGGCTCGCCTGGGACAAGCTATGGCCCCTCTTCATCATCCTCGTGGCGCTGATGATCATCGTTAACTCCGTCATGAGGCGATGGTGACGCAGCCTACACTCTACCTATTTTTCTGAACCCTGGTACTCGTGTTTGAGTCAATAGGCTGAAAGATCAGGTCGGGGCCTCAAGAGAGCGATCGCAAAATCTTGTGGATGCCATCCATTTTAGCGGCTAGGTCAGGGACGAAGGCCCTGTAGAAGTCCACTTGGCTTGCCAGGTCGCCCGCCATCTTGTTTGCTTCGCTGAACTTCCCGTTTGCGACGAGGCTCCTCAGCCTGTCGAGGGCGTCGATGGCATCCACCGCCATCTGGCCGTAGGACCTGTAGCCATCGAGCAGGCTTTTTAATTCGTCTATGAGCTTAATGACCTCGTTGGCGCTCATTGCGATCGAGGTAAAGTCATTCCTTTCTGATAATAGGCTTTCCTCGATAAGAGATGTGGGAGAGGGAGGCGATGTGCTATTCTTTGAGCTCGACGACCATCCAGGCCTCTACGGCTATCCAGCCGGGGTGGTGGGCAGGCAGTGCAGCCCTCGCCGGTTTACCCTCAGGGTCGCCGAAGAGCTGGACTAGGAGGTCAGTGAAGCCGTTGAGCACCTTCGGCTGATCCATGAAGCCCTTGGCGCTGTTGATGAAGCCTATGACCTGCAGGACCTGCTTTATCCTGTCCAGGCTTCCGAGCTGCTTCTTGAGCTGGGCGAGGCAATTGAGGCAAACCTCCTGGGCGGCCTTGTAGCCCTCCTCTATCGTTAGGTCTTTACCGACCATGCCCCTCTTCGTAGTTTCAAAGGGGCCTTGGCCACAGCTGAACGCTATATTGCCCGCCCACTTGGCCCCCACATAAACGCCCTTGGGCGCCGGCGGGGGCGGTAGCTTCAATCCGAGCTTCTCGAGCTTCTCTTCTACTAACATGGCTTTCATGGAGGCGTGTTGGGCTTTAACCGTTGCTGGTTTCGTCGCTCAAAGGTAGGGGCAGTAGCTCCTCTCGTTCTGGCGAATCGCCCAAATCGCCTTCTCGGTCAGTGAGACGCCTCTGTCATCGACGGCGACGAGGTCCTTTCCTTTGAGGTATGTGAGGTTCGCCTCCAGCCGGTGGATGTCGACGCCGATGGCTTCGCTCAGGTCGTGTATGCTGATCGGATCGGGCGGCTCCATCCTCTTCGTCCCCGGGTAGAGCGCCTGGAGGACGATGCGGCGGACCTCGTCGTCTTGGATACTCATGTCAGAGGCTCCGCTTCCGCCGGTTAAATGGTTTCGCCGCTGACACCGCATCTTTATAACACCTCCGTCGACCTTTCTGTCATGGCTCCAAGCTTATTTAAGAAGGGCCTAGGCTTCGTCGGGAAGCAGCAGAACGCCTTCAAGGTGAACATGGCGAAGAACGTTGTCCAGAACTTCTCCCTCGGATTGACCCAGCAGTACCAGTCCATCTACATCACGGCGTTAGGGGCCACGGCGATGGAGCTGGGGTACGTCGCGAGCGCAGGCGGCCTGGCCTTCGCCCTAGTCACGCTGCCGGTGGGCTGGCTCGCGGACAAGTACGGCGTAAGGAAGATGCTTCTCGCCGCACTGCTCCTGATGGCCTGCGGTTACGCCGTCTTCGGCGCCGCGGCGAGCTGGCAGGTCACGGCGGTGGCGCTGATGTTGACCACAGTCGCCTTCGAGACGACGATGAATGTCTGCCCCATGATATGTGGGAGCAGCCTCGCGAGCGCCGAGAGGGTTACTGGTATGCAGCTCTGCGACACAGTCGCCTCGCTGCCGAGGCTTTTCGCGCCCGTCGTCGCAGCCTATCTGATTACTGGGTTCGGGGGGCTCACAGCCGAGGGGATAAGGCCCCTCTACTGGTTCGAGGTCGCGGGACTCGTTGTGGCGTTCCTGATCATACTGAGGTTCTTCAGGGACCCTCGGCGGGCCGATGGCGCAGAGCGGGTCGGCCTCGGCGTCGGCTTGAGGCGGGTATTCGGTGAGGGGGTGAAGGTGAGGCGCTGGCTCGTCTACGTGATGCTGACGATGTTCCCGAACTACATGGCGATTTACGTGCCGCTCTACGCGAGGCAGGTGAAGGGGGCTGGCCAGTTCACCTTGGGGCTGATGGACACGGGCTACTGGCTCGTCATAGTGCTCCTAGCGATACCCGTCGGCCTCGTCGCGGACAGGTTCGGCAGGAAGAGGCTGATAGGGTTGATGACGCCGCTCTACAGCGCCGGGCTCCTCCTCCTGGTCGTGGCCCCGAACGAGGCGACCCTCGTAGCTGCCGGCCTCCTGACGGGCTTCTTCATGCTCTCCGGCGTCACGGGGGGCTCCATAAGCGTTGAGCTCGTCCCCAAGGAGCTCCTCGGCAGCTGGTTCGGCGTCATAGGCCTCTTCAGGAGCCTCATCAGCGTCGCCTCGCCTCTCCTGGGCGGGCTCCTCTGGAACAGCCTCGGCCCCTCGTCTGTGCTCATCTTCCTCGCGGCGACGCAGGTGGTGAAGCTGGGGATATTGGCGACGATGCCGAACTCCGTTGCGAGGGACTGAGGGACATGTGGCCCCTGTGGGGCATATCTACGCCCGCTTTGCCGCCGTTTCTGGCGCTTGCATTCTGAAGTTTTTTAAGGTGAGCGCATCCATAACTCTTGAACGACCATGAACGACGAGAGCATCGTATACATCGGCAGCAAGCCTCCGATGACCTACGTGATGGCGGTCTTGACCGCCTTTAACAAGATGGGCGCGGATAGGGTGTCGCTGAAGGCGAGAGGGCAGGCGATCTCCAGCGCCGTGGACGTGGCCGAGATTTGCAGGAACAGGTTCCTTTCAGACCTTGAGAGGCCGGTCATAGAGATATCCACGGAGGAGCTCGAGAGCGAGCAGGGAGGGAAGCGCAACGTCTCGACCATGACGATAGTCCTATCAAAGGCCGGGAAGCCGGCCGCCGCAGAGGCGAAGCCCAGGGCCAAGAAGGCTAAGGCCGAGGAGAAGAAAGAGGAAGCCTAGGGAAGGACACCTTCTCCTGAGAGTCCCCTAACCACTTTCACCAAGGTTGTTTCTCTTAATTCGGCGCCGCTAGGGGCCCTTATGCATTCTTCGCCCGGCGGCTCGCCACGGGAGGCTGATTACGCCTATCAGGGTGTCGGCGAGCTCCGGGAGGGGCCACCTGCTCACGATCAGTATCAGGGCGGCCACGCCGATGACTCCGTATGCGAAGCTTATCGGGTAGTGGTAGGTTTCGACGGTCGGGTTCGTGACGAACCATGAGAAGGGCGGGGCGTCGTAGGCGGCGAGGTAGACGGTGAGGGCTATCCTGCTGACGTTCATGGCGTACAGGAGGATGGCGGAGAGGGCTATCCCCTCTACTTTCCTGGCCCAGCTGGCGGAGAGCGGTATGATCAGTGCAGCCATGACGCTGAAGACGTTCATCGCCGTGCATTCTCTGATGATTGTGACG
>Ga0172365_10001006_pt1 | contig 19936 bp, 17 predicted proteins | sample LakKivSesite48cm_FD_114535 | JGI IMG/M metagenome (GOLD analysis project Ga0172365, IMG submission 114535) | Sediment microbial communities from Lake Kivu, Rwanda - Sediment site 48cm | ecosystem: Environmental > Aquatic > Freshwater > Lake > Sediment | place: Rwanda: Western Province, Lake... | reverse complement strand
TTTTCCACCGGGAATATTCTCCTTTTCGAGAAGGCAAATCTTATGCCCGTTGCTGCTTATAATACTTCCTGCCTTCAGTCCGGCGGGGCCTGCTCCGATAATTATGCAATCGAAGTTCAAGGTGTTCATATGCTAATAGACTTTTAACAGCTCAGGTATCCGCGGTTTTTCCAGCCGACGGCCTGAATATCCCACATATTTGTTCTCCGGGTGGTAGGCTATACCTATTTTATCAAGTAAGGGTTCTACCGCTGTCTGGTGCATTTGTAAGCCTATATCCCATGGATCAAAACCGAGGCAGAGTGCAGCAAGCTCCTCGAAAGAAAGTACAGGTATACCGTTGCCATTTTCCCCATAGGTTTCACCTTTCATATCACTGATAACATATTGCCAGCGGTCCATAAAATAATTACAGCCGGGGCAATTGGTAATGATCAGGTCAGGCCTGTATGGCTCCATTGCTTTGAACTTCTTATAGGTGCAGGACAGGGAATACCCACGGCTGGATTTTAAAAAGTACTGCCTGAAACCAAAACCACAACAGAGTCTTCTTTCGGGATAATCAATTGTTTTTCCTCCGAGGGAATTCACCAGACCCGACAGCACACAGGGATATTCAGCACCACCAATGCCTTTTTCAGGGAACATTTTTGCATAATGGCAGCCGATATGATCAATGACACGCAAAGGCTCACCTGTATCTTTGTTTACAAGCCGGAACGAAGCTTTGGCAGCAATAATGTCTTTGAACTTATATATGAGATCGCTTGCATGAACAAGATTTTCGGGCACTTTGAATTCTTTACCGGTGGCTTTATAAAGATATTCGCGTACCTGCGCTTCAATTTCAGGATGTTCTTCCCAAATATCAAGGATCTCATTATACAGGCCGAAAGAAGTAACACATGAGACAAGCATGTTCCGGTAACCTGCCCGGGTCATATGGGCAAACTGCCTGGCAATGACCGTCATAGTCGTCTCAAGCCGGACAAGGTCAGTATGGTAACCAATGCCCGTGCACGTGGTATGTTCCGCATCATGGTACAGATCTTTACCAAGATACTCTCTGACTATTTTAATAAAAACATCTTCGGCTCCGGGGAAAAAATTCTGCCTGATACAGCTTCTCACATAATAGTAGTGATCTTCTGCTATTTCTTTCTGGTACTCTCTCCAGACGATTGGTATAGTATCCTTTTTTGTCATACTGTCGCTATTATAAAAAACCGGTTAAGCAGCACCTGAATCATTATCTTTATTTAAATATACCTGCTGAAAGTATTCACTCCAGACCGACTTATCGATGTCAATATTATGTTTATCAGCACGTTCCATAGCATCCTTTTCAATCTGTTCAAACCTTTCCGAGGTACCGGTAATTTTGAATATTTTCCTCAACTCGTTGAGCGTTTCCTCTGATATTTTTCGCAGGGCCCCATTTCCTTCGCGATTGTATGAATTTCCGAACCTGTTGTAAATTTCGGTGCTGTTTTTCCTGATCCAGTCCCAGATAGGACCTTGTTCCGGGAAAAGAGTTGTATCCAAACCGTCCGCATGAACACAATAGCCTTTCAAGAGGATTGTCTCTCCGATAAGCTTTTTCAGTGCATACATCTGCCTGCCCCTTGAGGAATGCATATAATATCCTGTATCGATAGACAGGCTCCTGAGTGCCTGGATGAGCATTCCGGGGGTGTTGTCACGCGGGCAACGTGTTTTACAGGACATACACTGTCCGCAGTACCATATTGTCTCACCTTTCAGCAGTTCCTCAAGCACTTCTTCATCTTCAAATTGCAGGGAATCAGCGATTTCACGGGGATCATAATCATAGAAGGAAGCTGCAGGGCAGATGGCTGTACAGGTACCGCAATTAATGCAGGATTTCAGTCCGTGGATGTACCTGACATCTTCTTTCAGGCGTTTAAAGAGATTCTTCACGCAAAATATTTTCAGCTAAAATAGGGCACAATATAATCCTGTAAAAGAGGTAATATACCCAATTTGAAGGCGGGAAATGCTATACGTAGTTATTATAAATCCAAATGGGTATTAATACCCATTCCCGGGAAGCACTTAGAGTTTAACAAGCTTATTTTCAACCGAATACATAACAAGGCTTGCGGTATTATGCGTCTGGGTTTTTTCAAGAATATTCGAACGGTGTTTTTCAACTGTCCTTTTACTGATGTTCAGCTCGGAAGCAATTTCCGTGTTTGCGAATCCCCTGCAGATGAGTTCAAGAACTTCTTTCTCTCTTTGTGACAGGTGAATCGGGAAGGCAGTTTCTTTTTTTACCTCCTGGATGTTTTTAACGACGTTGTACAGAATCTCGGGGCTGAAATACGTGCCTCCGTTATAGACAGTTTTTATTGCTTTAATAACTTCTTCAATATCAGAGTTTTTCAGGATAAATCCTTTTGCGCCTGCCTCGATCATTTTAAGGTGGTAATGTTCTTCCCCGAACATAGTCAGGCTTATCACCTTCAGGTCAGGGAATCGCTTGCAAGCTATTTCGGTCGCTTTAAATCCGTCCATTACGGGCATTTCAATATCCATCAGGACCACGTCAGGCTGCTGATTTTCAATCGATTCACAAAACTGTTCGCCATTCTCCGCCTCTCCGGTGATCATTATCCCATTTTCATTTTCCATCAACAGGGACAGTCCATGCCTGAAAAGTTTATGATCGTCGACCAGGAATACCTTTATTTTTTTCATTTTTTAATATCTTTTAGCTTACTGACTATTTCAGCTTCCATTCCTTTGCCCGGCTCACTCTGGAGGGAAAAAGTACCCCGTATGGAGTTGACCCTCGATTGAATGTTATAAAAACCGGTACCTTCTGTTTCCATCTTTTCCATTATTCCCGTATCAAATCCTTTTCCGTCATCCTTGTAGTTGACTACCATTAATTCGGACGACTTGAAAATATTAACTTCAATTACACTGGCATCTGCATACCGCATCGTGTTATTGATCAATTCGCAGATGCACCTGTACAATATCAGCTCTGCCTCAGGAAGAAGTCTTTCACCTTTAAGGTTTGATTTAAAGTTAATCTTTATTTTTCCTGTAAAGTTTATCTTATTGATAAACGAGTTGAGCATGGTTTCAAGACCAAAATTACTGAGAATATGCGGACTGATATTATCCGTAATCTCTTTCAGGCTGTCAATAGCCTCGTCAATCAGTTCAGACGTATTCCTGATGATTTTATCATTCCTCAGGTGATCTTCTCCACGCTGAAGTGCAGAGAGCGACATCTTCACTGTTGACAGGATTGGTCCCAGTCCATCATGCAGATCCTTGGCAAAGCGCCTGCGTTCCTTTTCTTCGGTCTGAATTATAGCGCTCAGGATCCTTGCGTCAGATATTTTCCGTATTTTTTCTGCTTCTGCAAGTGACTGGAATATTTTTCTTATCAGGATGATTCCGACAGTTATCATCACAGAGGTGGTAATACCCACCCATTTGCTGAACATGTTTAAGTCACGTGTATAAGAGGGAAAGCTGAAAGGAAGGATCTCAATAAATTGGCGTACAGCTATTAATATCAAAGATAAGGAAATCAGTATCCACGACAAGTTATACCTGGTCACCTTCGTCAGGCTGATGGCAAGATATGCAGCCACAAACTGAAGTATAAATGACAGGATCAGTCCGTAAAAAGTAGTCATCTCCACCGGTTTATTAAGTTTGTTAATTCAACGGCGAAGTTAGGTAAAAAGCTGGTAATACGGTCTGACAGGATAGTAATGGTACTATTTTGCTGTCTGACGTCAACGTTTTGTCTTAATTAATTACATTTGGAACAATTTAACCTGAGCGCATGAGTATACTTGTCAATAAAAACTCAAGGATTATCGTACAGGGTTTCACAGGCAGTGAAGGGACTTTTCATTCCACCCAGATGATTGAATACGGGACTCAGCTGGTAGGAGGGGTGACTCCGGGCAAAGGTGGAGAAACTCATCTTGGCCGGCCGGTCTTCAACACCGTTGAGGATGCTGTCAGGGGAACCGGCGCTGATGTGACCTGTATTTTTGTTCCTCCTTCTTACGCGGTGGATGCTATACTCGAAGCTGCAGATGCAGGTATCAGGGTCATTGTGACCATCACTGAAGGTATACCCACACAGGATATGATCCGGGTAAAGCATTACCTCTCATCCAGGGATAGTCGCCTTATAGGTCCGAATTGTCCTGGCATCATCACTCCGGAGGAATGTAAAGTGGGTATTATGCCCGGGTTTATCCATAAAAAAGGAATGGTGGGTATTGTGTCGCGCTCAGGAACACTGACTTATGAGGCTGTTGATCAGGTTTCAAAGCTGGGACTCGGGCAATCAACCTGTATTGGGATAGGAGGGGATCCGGTCATCGGTACGGATATGCTTGAAACGGTTAAACTCTTCATGAATGATACAGGAACGGAAGGTATCATTATGATAGGAGAGATCGGGGGAACGATGGAGTCTGATGCCGCCGGCTGGATCAGAGAGAATGGAACCAAGCCTGTGGTGGGATTCATTGCAGGACAAACAGCGCCGAAAGGCAGGAGGATGGGACATGCAGGCGCAATCATAGGAGGGAGAGATGATACTGCTGTCGCAAAGATGAATGTCATGCGGGAATGCGGTATCCATGTCGTGGAGTCCCCTGCAGATATTGGAAAAACAATGAAAGAAGCGCTTCAATCACCTAAGGAAAAATCAATCAACTGATGCATTTCCCCCTTCATATTGTACATTTGCTGTCAATGAAATGATCATGAATCATCCTCCATTTAATTAATATACAAATAAAACAACCCATGAAACTTCTTGAAGGAAAGACCGCTGTGATTACCGGTGCAAACCGTGGCATCGGACGGGCCATTGCCGTCAAATTTGCACGGGAAGGGGCAAATGTAGCCTTTACTGACTTGTACATAGATGATAATACCAGGTCACTCGAAAAAGAGATTGCTGAGCTTGGCGTTAAGGCTAAGGGCTATGCATCGGATGCCGGCAAATTTCAGGATACTGAAATGGTCGTCAAAGCGATTGTGGATGATTTCGGTACCATTGATATCCTGGTAAATAATGCCGGGATTACAAAAGATACCCTCCTTATGCGAATGACTGAAGAACAATGGGATGCCGTGATCGGTGTCAACCTGAAATCAGTCTTTAACTTTACCAAGGTGGTAGTGCCGGTCATGCTGAAGCAAAGGTCAGGATCGATAATCAATATAAGCTCAGTGGTAGGTGTTGCAGGAAATGCAGGACAGGCAAATTATGCTGCATCGAAGGCAGGGATCATCGGATTTACCAAATCCGTGGCAAAAGAGGTTGGATCAAGGAACATTCGCTGTAATGCAGTGGCGCCAGGTTTTATTATTACCGAGATGACCAGCAGGTTGCCTGAGGATGTTAAGGAAAACTGGATAAAGAACATACCCCTGAAAAGAGCGGGCACTCCTGAAGATGTCGCCAATGTTGCTGTTTTCCTTGCATCTGATCTCTCCTGCTATGTGAGCGGGCAGGTAATTAATGTCTGTGGCGCTATGCAAACATGATTATAAGCTTCCTTAAGCAAAAAGTGAGTGGTGAACGGTAAATTAACAACGGAAGCAATCCTGTTTCTTACCATTCTATTTCTGTTAACTTCCTGTGCTCCATACACACAATTCACCATCCAGGTACTCGAACCTGCAGCTGTAACTTTGCCTCCAACCGTCAGGAGCATTGCATTCATCAACAGAAGTGACAGCCTGACAGAAGAAACACTGCGCAGGAATAGGTCACAGGTTAGTCCATATGAGCTGTTTGTGCTTGACAGTGCCATTAATAACAAGTTTTTTGAAGGTTTGATGACGGGTATCCGTGAATCAGACAGATTCACAGAGGTGAACGCTGACATATTCTCAAACAGAAGATCAGTTAAGACAGGCGTTAAAAAAATACTGGATAGCACTCAGCTCAGGAATGTTAAAAGCATTGTTCCTGCGGATATACTCATATCTCTTGAAGACTATTCTGCAAGGGATTCCTTTGACATTTATTACGATTCCTGGGAGGAAAACTGGGCGGTCAACCTGGTGATTCTCTCAAATACAAAATGGCTGATATATGACCTTCAGACGAATTCAGTTCTTGATTCTTATATTCAGCATGATACGTTATCCTGGCATGAGAATCAATATGCACTGAATGATGAAATCACAGTCTTACCCAGATTACTTGAAGCCTTCAGGGAGGCAGCTTTTACAACCGGATATAAATACAGCAGGCGGATCATCCCTGCATGGTTCGATGTGGAGAGATATCTGTACGGTTCAGGACCAATGGGTATGAAAAGAGCTGCAAACATGGCTATCTCAGGCGACTGGGATAATGCTTCTGCTATATGGGAAGAATTAGTGAGATCCGGTAAAAAAAGAGCTATGGCCAAAGCAGCATTTAATATAGCCGTCAGGAACGAGAGTGAAGATAAGCTCGAAGAAGCGGTCAGGTGGGCACAGAAATCCTTTGACCTTTATCATTCCGGGCCTGCAATGGATTATATTAACCTTTTGCTGCTGAGAGAATTAAAAAAAGAACGGCTGACAAAACAAATCCGGATCAATCAGGTTGAGGAATAAACCAGCCTCTCCTTAATAATCCTGTGTTGGTTTTACTCTGTCTGCATTTTATTATATTTGCCATCCTCACTGATTTTTGCAAAACGGCAGCACGTAAAGAGGGATAGTCAATTGTAATCAAACAAATGGATCCACAAACTGTGTTCATAATAATCATCACCATCCTGGTATGCAATTACCTGATGGAACGCTCTCTCGAATACATCAATTCCCGGAAATTCAATGATGAATTGCCTGATGAAATAAAGGATGTATATGATCACGAGAGATATAAAAAATCACAGGAGTACAAAAAGGAAAACTATAAATTCTCGATTATAACCAGTACATTCGGCTTTCTCATTATTCTTGGAATGTTCCTGTTCCGGGGATTTGCCTGGGCTGATCATATAGCCCGGAGCATTTCTTCCCATCCGATCCTTATAACAATTGTATTTTTCGGTATGCTTATGTTCCTGTTTGACCTTGTGAATATTCCCTTTGCAGTGTACGACACATTTGTCATCGAGGAAAAATACGGCTTTAATAAGACAACGGTAAGGACTTTTATTCTTGATAAAATTAAAGGATGGTTGCTATCCGCTGTTATCGGTGGCGGACTTCTTGCTGTGATCGTCTGGATCTACCTGAGAACCATGAATAATTTCTGGCTGTATGCCTGGGCAGTGATAAGCGTGTTTTCGATATTCATGTCAATGTTTTATTCGAATCTTATTGTCCCCCTTTTCAACAAGCAGACTCCGCTGGACCCTGGGGAGTTAAGGGATAAAATAATGGAATTCAGCGAAAAAGCCGGTTTCAGACTTAAGAATATTTATGTCATTGACGGATCCAAACGATCCACAAAGGCAAACGCTTATTTTACCGGGCTGGGTTCAAAAAAACGCATTGTTTTGTTTGACACCCTGATACAGGACCTTGAAAAGAGTGAGATCGTAGCTGTCCTGGCTCATGAGATCGGTCACTACAAGAAAAAACACACACTGACAGGATTGGTTATTTCAATTGTCTATACCGGACTGATCCTTTTCATCCTTTCATTATTTATTGGCAGTCCGGTTCTTTCTGAAGCGCTGGGCACAGCCCAGCCCAGCTTTCACATAGGCCTGGTGGCTTTTGGTGTGTTATACAGTCCTATTTCCACGATTCTCGGACTGGGTATGAATGTCATGTCGAGGAAACATGAGTACCAGGCAGACAGGTATGCGGGGGAGCGGTATGAACCTGCATCGCTGATCGAAGCCTTGAAGAAATTATCCCGGAAGAATCTCAGCAACCTGACGCCTCATCCGGTATATGTATTCTTTCACTATTCCCATCCAACGTTGTTGCAGCGGATCAGGGCATTGATATCACTATCATTAAAGGTTTAAAAAGCTGTCCGCCAGCTGGCGGACGACCCCTTACCTGAGTGAGCGGGAAACGGGTCTCGAACCCGCGACCCTCAGCTTGGGAAGCTGATGCTCTACCACTGAGCTACTCCCGCATATATAATTGGTGCATTCTTCCTGTCCTTCTATAAATCAGACCAACATATGTCCTGCTGATCCACCCATTCTGAGCCTCCCATGGGATTTGAACCCACGACCTGCTCATTACGAGTGAGCTGCTCTACCGCTGAGCTAAGGAGGCCTTTAACGTCCCCGGCAAAATTAACTTTTTTTTTAAATAATCATGTCCCGCTGAGTTTGATATATTTGTGTACCCAATTAATCTCAAATGATCGCGGAAATAATTACCATCGGTGATGAAATATTGATCGGTCAGGTGATCGATTCAAACAGTGCCTTTATCGCTGAATCTCTTAATTCCATAGGGATAAGCGTCGGGCAGATCACCTCCATAGGCGATACAGCCGACCAGATAAAACAAACCCTGGATGAAGCTTCCCTGCGGGCGGAACTGATACTTATAACAGGTGGCCTGGGTCCGACCAGGGATGATATCACAAAAAAGACACTGGCAGAATACTTTGGAAGCAAACTTATCGTGAATGAGGAAGCTCTTTCCATGATTGAAAAACTCCTGACCCCCAGGGGTGTACAGATGAATGAACTGAACCGCAGCCAGGCTGTTTTGCCTGATAACTGCGAGCTTATTCCCAACAGGTTCGGAACGGCCATGGGTATGTGGTTCACCAGGAAAGGCAGGCATTTTATTTCCATGCCCGGAGTACCCTATGAGATGAAAGGAATGATGACAGGGTTCATCCTTATACAGCTCCGGGAAAGATTCAGGCTGCCGGCAGTTGAGCATAGAACGATCCTGACACAGGGAGTCCCGGAATCACATCTGGCCATGAGACTGGAACAATTCGAGGATCAATTGCCGGGGAATATCAAACTGGCATACCTCCCGTCACCGGGTATGGTCAGGCTGAGGCTGACAGCAAAAGGGGCAGAGAAGCAGGCAGTGAGGGACCTGCTGGAAAAGGAGGCGGAGAAGCTGGTAAAGATCATCCCTGAAGCAGTTTACGGGCAGGAAGACCAGAAGCTTGAAGCAATCATTGGTGAGCTGCTGTTGCAGAAAAATGCCACGCTGGTGACTGCCGAAAGCTGCACAGGGGGCACCATTGCACAGATGATCGTATCCGTTCCCGGTGCTTCGCGGTACTTTGCCGGATCGGTTGTCGCTTATTCAAATGATCTGAAGACCAGGATACTGGGAATTGACAAAGCATTGATAGATAAATATGGAGCCGTTAGCAGGCAGGTAGCAGGCGCAATGGCTGAAAATGTACGGTTACTGTGCCGGTCAGACTATGCCATAGCAACCTCGGGGATTGCAGGACCCGACGGAGGGACACCGGATAAACCAGTTGGCACTACCTGGATCGCAGTCGCCAGTCCGCATAAGATGATCTGTGAACCATTTCAATTTAGTGATGTCAGGGACCGTAACATCCAAAGAACCTCTGTCACAGCATTGAACATGCTCCGCAAATTGCTGCTTGCTGAAAATTAGTTTATAAATCATTTGAAAAATTCAATTTAAATAGCGTAATTTGCGCTCTGTTTTTTGAAAACGGATCAGAAATAACCAGGAAAATGTCACGAGTTTGTCAGATAACGGGGAAAGGCGCGATGGTGGGCAATAATGTCTCCCACTCGAAAAGAAGGACCAAGAGAAGGTTTAATCCCAACCTGTTTAATAAAAAATTCTTCCTTGAGGAAGAAAACCGTTGGGTCCATCTGAAGGTTTCAGCTGCAGGCATAAGGACCATAAATAAAAAAGGACTGAAAAATGCCCTGGATGAGGCCGTTGAAAAAGGATTTATCAAAAGTTATTAATACTTATTCTCATGGCAAAGAAAGGAAACAGGGTTCAGATAATCCTCGAATGCACCGAGCATAAAGACAGTGGAATGCCCGGCACATCAAGGTATATTACGACCAAAAACAAGAAAAATACACCTGACAGGCTGGAGCGGAGAAAATATAACCCCATCCTGAAGAGGTACACTATCCATAAAGAAACGAAATAATATACACTACTATGGCAAAGAAGGCAGTTGCAACATTACAGACGGGAGTAGGAAAAAACTTTTCCAGATGCATCCGAATGATTAAGTCTGAAAAGACAGGTGCATATGTATTTGAAGAACAAATAGTTCATAATGATCATATTAATGATTTCTTTAAGCAGCACGAATAAACTGATTGATAACTACTGAATAATCAAAAAGCTTTCTGCCCACAGAAAGCTTTTTTAGTATCTGAAAAAAGCACATTATACTGATGGGTCTGTTTACCAAAGATAAGCAAAAGGCACTGGATAAAGGCCTGGAGAATACCAAGGAGAGTGTATTCAGGAAAATCTCCCGTATTGTCGCAGGGAAATCTACTGTTGATGATGAAGTGCTTGACAGGCTCGAAGAAGTGCTCATAAGCTCCGACGTCGGTGTGGAAACCACCATGCGGATAATAGGGCTTATTGAGAAGCGGGTTGCAAGAGAAAAATACATGGGAACCGGCGAACTGAATGTTATCCTTAAAGAAGAGATTGTCTCCTTGCTTGCCTCCGGCGTTGACGGTAAGTCATTCAGCTTTGAAGATCCCTTACCTCATAAGCCTTATGTCATCATGGTTGTCGGAGTCAATGGTGTCGGGAAAACAACAACCATAGGAAAGCTGGCCTATCATTTCCAGCAAGCCGGGAAGCAGGTCCTGATGGGAGCCGCTGATACATTCAGGGCTGCAGCAGTTGACCAGCTGAGTATCTGGGCTGAAAGGGTAGGTGTGCCGATCATTAAACAGACCATGGGTGCCGATCCTGCTTCTGTGGCATATGATACCCTGTCGTCAGCTGTTTCAAGGAATATGGACGTGGTCATAATCGATACGGCCGGCAGGTTGCATAACAAGATCAATCTCATGAATGAGCTCACAAAGATCAAAAAGGTCATGGGAAAGGTCGTGGAGGGAGCTCCTCATGAAATACTTCTTATCCTGGATGGTTCAACCGGACAAAATGCGTTTGAGCAGGCCAGGCAGTTTACAGAAGCCACTGAAGTGAATGCACTGGCAATTACCAAACTTGACGGGACAGCCAGGGGAGGAGTGGTGATCGGTATTTCCGATCAGCTCAGGATCCCTGTCAAATACGTCGGAATCGGTGAAAAACTGGAAGACCTGCAGGTATTTGACAGGAATGCATTTGTAGACTCCATATTCAGTTCAAAATAATCCCTGTATGCGAACCCATCCCGGAAAGATCAGCATTATTACCCTGGGGTGTGCAAAAAACCTGGTCGATTCTGAGGTGCTTATGAAGCAACTGCTGGTTCAGGGTTATGAGACTGTTCATAATCCGGATGAACTTAATACAGAGACAGTAATTATCAATACCTGCGGATTCATCCATGATGCCAGGCAGGAGTCGATAGATATGATCATGCAGGTTATCAATGCCAGGAAGCAGGGACTTGTCAGGAATATTTATGTCATGGGCTGCCTGTCACAGCGGTACAAGGATGAGCTGGTGAAGGAAATACCTGAAGTGACCCGGTTTTTCGGGGTGTCAGAGCTGCCACAGATCGTCAGGGAGCTGGGGGGCAGATTCAGGAAAGAACTGGTAGGAGAGAGGCACGTCACCACTCCTTCCCATTATGCATACCTTAAAGTGTCAGAAGGATGTGACCGTCAGTGTTCATTCTGCGCCATTCCTCTGATACGTGGCCGACAGGTATCCCGGCCTGTTGATGAAATCCTTTCAGAAGCGGCTTATCTTGTCACCAGAGGGGTACGTGAGCTGATACTCATTGCACAGGATCTTACGGCATACGGAACAGACAGGTACCGGAAAAAAGAACTGGGTCACCTGCTTACTGAACTTGAACGGGTAAACGGCCTGGACTGGATAAGGCTGCACTATGCATATCCGGCAGCTTTCCCGCATGAGGTGCTGCAGATCATGGCCTCCCCGGGGAAAATATGCAAATATCTTGATATCCCTTTTCAGCATATATCAGACAAAATACTCAGCCGCATGAGAAGGGGAATAAGCCGGAGAGAAACGTACCAGCTGATCGATGATATTCGCAAAACCGTTCCTGGTATAGCACTCAGGACCAGCCTTATGGTGGGTTACCCGGGAGAAAGTGAGGAAGATTTCAGGGAGTTAAAAGCATTTGTGGCCGGTATGCGGTTTGACAGGCTTGGAGTTTTTATCTATTCGGAAGAAGAAGGTACTTATGCTGCGGCGAATGAAAGAAACACCGTATCACCCGGGGTTAAAAATGCAAGGTATCATGAAATAATGGAGATACAGCGAAACATATCACTCGGGAAAAACCTGGAAAAAGTGGGGCAGGTGATGAAGGTGCTTGTTGACAGGCAGGAAGGTCAGCATTATATAGGCCGTACGCAGTATGATTCTCCTGAAGTTGATAATGAAGTGGTGATCAGTTCATTATCACAAAATATCAGGACGGGCGAATTTTATTCAGTCAGGATTTCAGGGGCCGAAGAGTATGATCTGTACGGGATTATAGGCTAAATATCTGGTAGTGAATAGATTAATGAATACCGGATCAGGGAAGGAATGAACGCTTTTAATTAATTCTGTTCCGTCTCTTTCTCCTTCTTCTTATTCTTGTTGATTTTTATAGTTATTTCTTCCTTCTCTTTATCAAATCCGACAAGGATGGTATCACCTTCCCTGATGGATGCCTCAATGAGTACTTCGGCCATGGGATCTTCCAGGTATTTCTGGATAGCTCGTTTCAGGGGACGTGCTCCAAACTGGATATCGTATCCTTTTTCAGTAATAAAATCCTTGGCTTCATCGGTAAGTTTGATAGAGTATCCCAGGCTGTTAATCCTTTCATACAGTCCCTTGAGCTCAATATCGATGATCTGATGGATATGTTCCCTGGTGAGTGAGTTGAATATAACCACATCATCAATCCTGTTGAGGAATTCCGGGGCGAATGTATTTTTAAGGGCTTTCTGGATGATACCTTTGGCGAACTCATTTGAAGAAGTCTGTTTGGTCTGTGTTGAAAAGCCCACGCCTTGTCCAAAATCCTTCAGTTGCCGTGATCCGATGTTTGAGGTCATGATAATTATGGTATTCCTGAAGTCAACCCTTCTACCCAGGCTATCTGTCAGCTGACCCTCATCAAGTACCTGAAGCAGGATATGATAAATATCCGGGTGTGCTTTTTCAATCTCATCAAGCAGAACGACCACATAAGGTCTTCTCCTGACTTTCTCTGTCAGTTGCCCCCCTTCTTCATATCCTATATAACCGGGAGGAGCGCCCACAAGGCGGGAGACAGAGAATTTTTCCATATACTCACTCATGTCCACGCGGACCAGGTTGTCAGAGGAATCGAACAGGTATTCAGCGAGGACTTTGGCAAGTTGTGTTTTTCCGACCCCTGTAGGGCCCAGGAATATAAATGAACCGATAGGTTTATTAGGATCTTTAAGTCCGGCACGGTTTCTCTGTATGCTCCTGACAATTTTTGCGATAGCTTCATCCTGCCCGATGACCCGGCTTCTTATCTCATCGTTCATTTTCAACAGCCTGGCACCCTCAGCCTGCGCTATTCGCTGGACAGGAACACCGGTCATCATTGCCACAACCTCTGCAACCTGTTCCTCATCCACTAATTCACGGTTCTTGGCGAGTTCTTTTTCCCATTTCTCTTTTTCCCGTTCCAGCGATTCTAGGAATTCTTTCTCCTTGTCCCGGAAACTGGCAGCACGTTCGAAATTCTGATTCTTGACAGCTGCAATTTTTTCTTTTTTTATCTCTTCGATCTGTTGCTCCAGCTTCACTATTCGGTCGGGCACAGATATATTTGATATATGCACCCGTGATCCTGATTCGTCCAGGGCATCAATAGCCTTATCAGGAAGGTGCCTGTCAGAGATATATCTCTGGGTCAGCTTGACACAGGCGTTGATTGCTTCCTGTGTATAGGTGACATTATGATGCTCCTCATACCGTTCTTTGATATTGTTCAGTATCTCAATTGTTTCCTCCATATTGGTCGGTTCGATCATAACTTTCTGGAAACGACGTTCAAGGGCGCCGTCTTTTTCGATATGCTGCCTGTACTCATCGAGTGTTGTTGCTCCGATACACTGGATATCTCCTCTCGCAAGAGCTGGTTTCAGCATATTGGCAGCATCCAGTGATCCTGTTGCACCTCCTGCTCCGACAATGGTATGGATCTCATCGATAAACAGTATGATATTGCTCGTTTTGCTGAGTTCATTCAGTATAGCTTTCATCCTTTCCTCGAACTGCCCGCGGTATTTTGTACCGGCAACAATGCTTGCCAGGTCAAGGGTCACTACTCTTTTTCCGAACAGGACACGGGAAACCTTGCGCTGGATGATCCTGTTGGCCAGTCCTTCTGCTATAGCTGATTTGCCCACTCCCGGTTCACCGATAAGTATGGGATTGTTCTTTTTCCTACGGCTCAGGATCTGTGCCAGTCTTTCGATCTCTTTTTCCCTGCCTACTATGGGATCAAGCTTGCCTTCTTCCGCCGCTTTTGTCAGATCGATCCCGAAATTATCAAGCACGGGTGTTTCAGAGCTGGATTTAGCAGCCTGCTGACCGGGGCTCCCTTTGCCTCCTTCAAAATGGGAATGTGAATCATCTTCCTCATCATCATCGTCGCTGGGAAACTCAGCCCTGGGTTTCTTTTTCATGTTTACCAGTTCGGCCCTGACTGCCTCATAACTGACATTGTTTTCCTTAAGGATCTGTGTGACAACACTATTCTCATCTTTCAGGATAGCAAGCAGGAGATGCCCGGTATCAATCGTCTCATCCTGCAGTGCCTTGGCTTCCAGGTAAACAAGTTTCAACACCTTTTCAGCACTTTTAAGCAGGGGCAGATTATCAGTATCCTTGATTTTAATGGCTCTTTCGGGCCGTATCATATCTTCAATGGAATGCCTGAGGTCATAAAGTTCCGCCCCCAGCAGGATCAGTATATCGATAGCCACACCTTCACCATCCCGCAGGATACCAAGGAAGAGGTGCTCGTTACTGATGTGGGCATTGCCGAGCCTTATCGCTTCCTCCTTACTGTAGGAGAGAACATCCTTAATTCTTTGTGAAAACCTGGCATCCATGAAAAACCGCTTGAATCCTTGATCTGATATGGTTTAAAATTACTTAACTGCAAACAAATATAGCAATAAAAAAGATACCAATTATAAACACCGTCATGTTGAAAAAATGAACCTCTGTCTTCCTTAAAATCGGCAATAAATGATTATTTTCGAAGTTATATATTGCATAAAAAAAGAAAAAAACGGAGTGATTTTATTATCTGAATAAATAATGGAAGAGGGTGAAAAAATTCTGAAGATAAATATTGAGGAGGAAATGAAGTCGGCATACATCGATTATTCGATGTCTGTCATTGTATCGAGGGCGCTCCCTGATGTCAGGGATGGCCTTAAACCTGTTCACAGAAGAGTCTTATATGGAATGCTTGAACTAGGGGTCCTTTCAAACAGACCTTACAAGAAATCTGCAAGGATAGTGGGAGAGGTGCTTGGGAAATATCATCCCCACGGGGATTCGTCTGTTTATGAAGCAATGGTCAGGCTGGCCCAGGACTGGTCAGTACGGTATCCACTCGTCGACGGGCAGGGTAACTTCGGTTCCGTTGATGGCGATAGTCCGGCAGCAATGCGTTATACGGAAGCCCGTCTGAAAAAAATCGCCGAGGAAGTCCTTTCTGATATTGATAAAAACACGGTTGATTTTCAGCTTAATTTCGACGATTCGCTGCAGGAACCAACAGTCCTTCCAACCCGCATTCCCCTGCTGCTTGTCAATGGTGCCTCAGGCATAGCCGTTGGTATGGCCACAAACATACCCCCGCATAACCTGAAAGCTACAGTGGATGCCATTGTTGCTTATATTGACAATAATGACATAGCTATCGAAGAACTTATAGATATTATCTTAGCTCCTGATTTCCCGACAGGGGGAATCATATACGGGCACAAGGGCGTCAGGGAAGCATACCTTACCGGCAAAGGGAAGATCATTATCCGTGCACGCACGGAAATAGAAACCACTTCCTCGGGCAGGGAGAAAATTATTGTGACGGAAATTCCTTATATGGTCAATAAGGCGGAGATGATACGTAAAACGGCAGACCTGATCAACGAAAAAAAGATCGAAGGAATCTCTTTCATTAATGATGAGTCGGACAGGAATGGAATGAGGATTGTCATCATCCTGAAAAAAGATGCAATATCAAATGTAATTCTTAATAAGCTACTTAAATATACTCAATTACAGTCAAGCTTTAATGTCAATTCAATTGCCCTGGTGAACGGGAGACCGCGGACCCTTAACCTGAAACAGCTTATTTCGCTCTTTGTCAGGCACCGGCATGATGTCGTGACCCGCCGGACACAGTTTGACCTTGAGCAGGCAGAAAAGAAAGCACATATCCTGGCAGGTTTGCTTATAGCACTGGATCACCTGGACGCAGTAATAAAGCTCATCCGGTCTTCGCAGACACCGGAAGAAGCAAAAACAGGATTGATGGAGAATTTCCAGCTTTCTGAAATACAGGCAAAAGCTATTCTGGATATGAGGTTGCAGCGGTTAACAGGCCTTGAAAGGGAAAAAATACGACAGGAATACCAGGAGCTGCTGAACCAGATAGAATACTTTAAAGATGTACTTGCTGATATAGGCCTGAGAATGAAAATAATAAAGGATGAATTACTTGAGATCAGGCAAAAATATGGGGACGAAAGAAGGACCGAGTTGGTGCAGAATGCAGAAGAATTCAATCCTGAAGATTTCTATGCAGATGAGGAGATGATCATTACCATCTCGCATATGGGGTATATTAAAAGAACACCCCTGTCAGAATTCAGAACCCAGGGCAGAGGTGGCATAGGATCCAGGGGATCGACCACCAGGGAAGAAGATTTCCTGGAACATATGTTTAATGCATCCATGCATAATACTATCCTGTTGTTTACGGAACAGGGTAAATGTTTCTGGATGAAGGTATATGAAATACCTGAAGGTACAAGGACAAGCAAAGGACGGGCCATCCAGAACCTGATAAATATTGAACCGGGAGATACAGTCAGGGCCTATATCAATGTCAGCAGTCTCGATGATCCTGAATATATTAACAATAATTACATTGTACTCTGCACAGCCAGGGGTATAATAAAAAAGACCAGACTGGAAGCTTTTTCACGGCCCAGGCAGAATGGTATCACCGCCATTAATATCCGTGAAGGGGATACCCTGATTGAAGCCAAGTTGACAAATGGCAGGAACGAAGTAGTACTTGCTGTTCGTTCCGGTAAAGCTATACGATTTAATGAAAAGGTGGTAAGACCTATGGGACGGACAGCCGCAGGAGTAAAGGGAATAACCCTTTCGACGGATCCTGATGACAGGGTTGTCGGAATGGTTTGTCTTGCCGAAGGTGAACATGATATCCTTGTGGTTTCTGAAAACGGTTATGGCAAAAGATCAGGCATCCAGGACTACCGCCTGACGAACAGGGGAGGAAAAGGTGTCAAGACGATAAATATTACTGAAAAAACCGGTAAACTGATCGCAATTCAGAATGTAAGTGACAGGAATGACCTTATGATCATAAATAAATCAGGCATAACGATCCGAATGCCGGTGGAAGAGATGAGGGTGATGGGTCGTAATACCCAGGGTGTCAGACTGATAAATCTGAAAAATGGAGACTCTATTGCCGCTGTGACAAGGGTGGAAGGTGAGGAAACCGAAGAAGGGGAAGAGGATGAGCAGGAGCAGGACCATGCCCAGGACCAGGAGCAAAACGGAGAATAGTAATTTAAACCCGGTATAGATAAGCTATATAAAGAACAGTCAGGAAGTTTTCTTTGGTAGGATATTTGAACCTGATATAAAAAGCTTTAATTTTAAGGCGGCATTTGCAGTATTTATTTAATATAAGATCATTAAAATGAAACGAATACTTGTTTGTTTATTTGTCATGGGTGGCGTCTTACTGGCCAGAGCACAAGAGGAGGCCACAGTATCAACTTTGAATTTCACTGCTCTTCAAAAAAAGCTTGAGAAAAGTAACCAGGCGATCCAGAATGAAAAAGCCAAGTTGAAGGCAAAAACCTGGAGTGACAGGGGAGAGCTGTTCCAGGATATAGCTGATGTCAATATCCAGTTTATCCGGATGGGAATGTCATCGGCTGAGACTAAGCTTTATATGAAAGAACCCAAGGAGATTAAAACAGAAGAGTCAGAAGGAAAACAAAGACAGATTTATGTATACGACAGGATCAATCTCATTTTTGAGAATGATGAGCTTGTCAACTGGGTAGAGACCATGACCATTCATCCTGATCCTTTACCAATGGCTCTTGAAGCTTATAAAAAAGCACTTGAGCTGGATGTTAAGGGGGGTAATTTTAATAAGGCCATATACCAGAATATGGAACGTCTGAAAAGGCAATTGGAAACCAATGCTATACTGGCTTTTACAAATAAGGATTTTAGTAAGGCAGTTATATGCTTTGAAAATATAATGGAATGCAGTAAAACAGAGGTATATAATAACTATATAGACACTATAGTTATTTATAACGCAGGCATGGCAGCAAAAAGTGCCGGTGATCACCAGAAAGCAGCACAATATTTTAAACGTGCAGCAGAAATTGGTTACGGAGGGAGTGATACATACTATCTTCTTAAAAATGAGTACATGGCTCTTGGAGACTCTGCCTTAGCCCTTGAAACAATGGAAAAGGGCTTTGAAATGTATCCGGATACGTTTTTATTGCTTATAGAAATAGTCAATTACCATCTGGCAGCCGGTCATTCAGAGGAAGGGCTCAAATACCTGTCACTTGCCAGAGAGAAAGAACCCACTAATCCTTCCATATATTTTGCACAGGGAACGTTATATGAGAAAATGGGGCAGACAGACAAGGCAATGGAATCATATAGCGATGCAATAAAGGTTGATTCGAATTATTTCAACGCATATTTTAACATAGGGGCATTGTACTACAACAAAGCTGTTGAACTATATGATATAGCCAATGAAAAAACCGATACAAAGGAATATAATGCAGCACGTATTGTGGCTGACAATGAACTGAGGAAGGCATTGGCACCTATGGAGAAAGCTCATTCACTGGATCCAAAAGATCGTGCGACTCTCGAAACCCTGAAGACAATTTACTACAGGTTGCAAATGGACGATAAATACCAGGAGGTTCTTAAAGAGATCAAAGACCTGCAGCAATAAAGCAAACTTAAAAGGAGGGGATACCAAAACAGTGTCCCCTTATATTTTATATACTCTATTTAACATAATATTTATTATAGGACAACCTAAGCAGATTTGTGCCCAGCTTGCTGGTTAACATAAAATCAGATATAGCGGCAGCAAAGCTGCCCTATATCGACACGATTTTATGTTAAAACAAATCTGCAGGAATAATGTACCCAGCTCGCTGGTTAACATAAAATCAGATATAGCGGCAGCAAAGCTGCCCAATATCGACACGATTTTATGCTAAAACAAATCTGCAGGAATAATGTACCCAGCTCGCTGGTTAACATAAAATCAGATATAGCGGCAGCAAAGCTGCCCTATAGCGGCACGATTTTATGTTAAAACAAATCTGCGGGAATAATGTGCCCACCTTGCTGGTTAACATAAAATCAGATATAGCGGCAGCAAAGCTGCCCTATAGCGGCATGATTTTATGTTAAAACAAATCTGCGGGAATAATGTGCCCACCTTGCTGGTTAACATAAAATCAGATATAGCGGCAGCAAAGCTGCCCTA